>WNGE01008265.1_pt1 | contig 11152 bp, 7 predicted proteins | sample 5400651 | NCBI WGS metagenome assembly WNGE01 (sample SAMN13153370, study PRJNA577476) | soil metagenome | isolation source: 60 cm soil or saprolite under grassland replicate 2 | place: USA:California | collected 2016-06-15 | reverse complement strand
TCCTCGCCCTTCGCGTCGGTGACGGTGACCTTGATCGCCTTCTCGGACTCCTCGACCGCCACGCGCCCCGCGACCGCCGCCATCTGCGCGAGGCCTTTCGGCTTTCGCGCCTCGAAGAGCTCGACCACGCGGGGGAGCCCCTGGGTGATGTCCTGGCCCGCGACGCCGCCGGTGTGGAACGTCCGCATCGTGAGCTGGGTCCCGGGTTCGCCGATCGACTGCGCGGCGATGATCCCGACGGCGTCGCCGACCTCGCACACCCCGCCCGTCGCGAGGAAGATCCCGTAGCAGGCCTGACAGACGCCGAACTCGCTCCGACACTTGAGCACCGATCGGACCGGGATCCGAGCGTCGCCCTCAGCCTCGGCGAACGCCTCCTCGATGTCGTCGAGGAGCTGGTTCGTCACCACCTCGCCCTTCTCACCGACCTTCGTCTTGCCGGGCTTGCCGCTCGAGAGCGGCTTGTAGACGTCGTCCGCGAGCACGCGCCCGAGGATGCTCTTGTTCACGCCGTCCGCGACGTGGAGCGGAAGCTCGATCGCGTCCTTCGTCTTGCAGTCCCCGTCCCGAATGATCACGTCCTGGGAGACGTCGACGAGGCGCCGGGTCAGGTAGCCCGAGTCGGCCGTGCGCAGAGCGGTGTCCGCGAGGCCCTTGCGGGCGCCGTGGGTCGAGATGAAGTACTCGAGCACCGAGAGGCCCTCCATGAAGTTGGCCTTGATCGGGCGCTCGATGATCTCGCCCTTCGGATTTGCCATCAGGCCGCGCATTCCGGCGAGCTGGCGGATCTGCTTGAACGAGCCGCGGGCGCCGGAGTTGGCCATCATGAAGATCGGGTTCAGCTCGTAGAGCGTCTTCTCCATCGCTTCCGCAACGTCCTCGGTCGCCTCCGTCCAGAGGTTGACGATCTGCTCGTGGCGCTCCTCCTCGGTGATGAGCCCGCGCTCGTAGAGGCCTTCCACGTTCGACACCTTCGTCTCGTAGCCGCCGAGGAGCGCTTCCTTTTCCGGCGGGATGATGATGTCGTTTTTCGAGATCGTGATCCCGGCCTTGGTCGCGTACCGAAAACCAAGCGCCTTCACCTTGTCGAGGACGCCCGCGATCACGTGGGCCCCGTAGCGCTCGGCGAGCCCGGAGATGAAGATGTCCATCTCCTTCTTCGAGAGCGTCCGGTTAAGGAACGGCAGGTCGCCGAGATCCTCCGTCGACTCGAGCAGCGAGCGCTCGACCTCGGCGTTCAGGATCACGCGGCCCGGAGTCGTCAGCACGAGCTCCTCCCCGCGGCGGTACTCGATCGGCTGCTGGAGGCCGACCTGCCCGTCCTCGACCGCGAGCTCGACGTCCTCCTCGGAGGCGAAGCGCTTCGGCCGCGGATCGAGCTCCTCGGCATTCAGCGCCGGGAGATCGTGCTCGGTGTAGGTCAGGTAGTAGCCGCCGAGGACCATGTCCTGCGTCGGCGTCGCGAGCGGTCGCCCGTTGGCCGGCGAGAGGATGTTGTTGGAGGACAGCATCAAAATGCGGGCCTCCGCCTGGGCCTCCGCGGAGAGCGGCAGGTGGACGGCCATCTGGTCGCCGTCGAAGTCAGCGTTGAAGGCGTGGCAGACGAGCGGATGCACCTGGATCGCCTTGCCCTCGACGAGCACCGGCTCGAAGGCCTGGATGCCGAGGCGGTGGAGCGTCGGCGCGCGGTTCAGGAGCACCGGATGCTCGGCGATCACCTCCTCGAGCACGTCCCAGACCTCCGGGACCATGGAGTCAACGTGCTTCTTCGCCGCCTTGATGTTCTGGACCGACTTGCGCTCGACGAGCCGGCTCATGATGAACGGCTTGAAGAGCTCGAGCGCCATCAGCTTCGGCAGCCCGCACTGGTGCAGCTTCAGGTTCGGCCCGGAGACGATCACCGAGCGGCCGGAGTAGTCCACGCGCTTGCCGAGCAGGTTCTGGCGGAAGCGGCCCTGCTTGCCCTTGAGCATGTCGGAGAGCGACTTCAGCGCCCGGTTGCCGGGGCCCGTCACTGCGCGGCCGCGGCGCCCGTTGTCGAAGAGCGCGTCGACGGCCTCCTGCAGCATCCGCTTCTCGTTGTTGACGATGATCTCGGGCGCGCCGAGGTCGAGGAGGCGCTTGAGCCGGTTGTTGCGGTTGATCACCCGGCGGTAGAGGTCGTTCAGGTCCGAGGTCGCGAAGCGGCCGCCGTCGAGCTGCACCATCGGGCGGAGCTCGGGCGGGATCACGGGAATCGCCTCGAGGACCATCCATTCCGGACGGTTCTCCGAGGTGATGAACGCGTTGACGACCTTCAGCCGCTTGATCGCGCGCTGCTGCTTCTGACCCTTGGAGTCGCGGATCGTCTCGCGGAGCGACGTCGCCTCGGCCTTCAGGTCGAGGTCCTTGAGCAGCTCGCGGATCGACTCCGCGCCCATGCCGCCCTGGAAGTAGACGCCGAAGCCGTATGGAGAGCCGAAGCGGTCCTTGAGCTCGCGGAAGATCTGCTCGTCGTTGACGATCTTCTGGGGCTCGAGCTCCCTGAACAGCAGCCAGGTCTCCTCCAGCCGCCGGACCGAGTCGACAGCGGCCTCCTTCGCGTCGTCCTTGCGGGACTCGATGTCGTTGTAGGCCTCGCGGACCTTCACGAGCCACTGGACGATCGCGTCGAGGTCCTCCTTCGAGATCTTGCCGTCGGTGCGCAGGCAGAGGTCGTTCGTCAGCTCGCGGAGATCGTCCGCGCCGGCGGAGAGGTCGGCCTGCTCGAGCACGTCGCGCAGGAGCCCCTTCCCGAGGTCGCGCGCCTTCTCGAGCTGCTTCTGGTCGACCCCGGCGGCGATCTCTGCGTCCTCGTCCGAGAGCTTGCCCTTCTTGGTGAGCAGCCCGTCGAGGATGCGGTTGATGTGCTTCGTGATCGCGCCCTTCTTCGAGCCGGTCGCCTTGGCGAGCTGCTTGTTGAGCGGGGCGAGCGCCTCGCGGATCTGGATCGCCACGGTCGCGACGGTCTCGAGCTCCTTCGGCGAGAGCCTCCGGTCGTCGCGGATCGCCGAGTTGCGGACGAGCTCGCGGATCTTCTTCGAGTCCTCCGTCGTGATCTGCGGCGCGACCTCGACGAACATCCCACCGACGAGCTGCCGCACCTCTTCGAGCGGCGGCATGCCCTGCTCCTCGGCCCAGTTCGAAAGACCGCGTGCCCAGAAGTCGTCGTCCTCGTCGAAGTTGCGGTCGGTGCCCTTGGCGAAGTAGTTCCGCCGCCGCTTGAGCCGGTCCTCGAGCGCGGCGAGCGCCTCGTCGCGGTCGACGGAGATCTGCTCGGACTCGGCCTTGACCCTGTCCTCGAGCTCGTTCAGGTCCTTCTGCCGCGCCTCGACGTCCACCGAGGTGACGATCGAAGCCGCGAAGTAGAGAACCTTCTCGAGCTCGCGCGGGGCGATGTCGAGCAGGTAGCCGATCCGGCTCGGGACGCCCTTGAAGAACCAGATGTGCGAGACGGGCGCGGCCAGGTCGATGTGACCCATGCGCTCACGGCGAACCTTCTGCCGCGTCACCTCGACGCCGCAGCGCTCGCAGATGATGCCCTTGTAGCGGACGCGCTTGTACTTGCCGCAGTAGCACTCCCAGTCTTTGGTCGGACCGAAGATGCGCTCGCAGAAGAGCCCGTCGCGCTCGGGCTTGAGCGTCCGGTAGTTGATCGTCTCGGGCTTGGTTACCTCGCCGGACGACCAGTCGCGAATCTGCTTGCTGGACGCCAATCCAATGCGGATGGCATCGAATTCGTTGATGTCGATCAATGCTCTCCTTCGCCCTCGGGTTATTCCTCTGCTTCGACGTCGGCGAGCTCATCCGCCAACGGTCCCGCTTGTGCTTCCGCCTCTTCCTTTGCGTCTTCTGCCGGCGCGACTTCGACGTCGGCTAGATCGCCCAGCTGCTCGTCCTTCGGCAAGGTCAGCTCGCCCGTCTCGTCGACGCGTTCTTGGCCCTCCTCGGTCTCTTCGGCCGTCGGCGGGCGCGCGGCTGCGCGCAGCGAGCCCGGCGAAAGGTCGATGCCGAGCTCCTCGGCCGCCCGGAGCAGCTCGTCGTCCTCCTCGCGCACCTCGACCCGCTCGCCCTCGTCCGAGAGGACGTTGATGTCGAGCGCGAGCGACTGCATCTCCTTCAGCAGCACCTTGAACGACTCGGGAATCGACGGCTCGGCGATGTTCTCGCCCTTGACGATCGCCTCGTAGGCCTTCACGCGGCCGACAGTGTCGTCGGACTTGATCGTCAGCATCTCCTGCAGCGTGTAAGCGGCGCCGTAGGCCTCGAGCGCCCAGACCTCCATCTCGCCGAAGCGCTGGCCGCCGAACTGGGCCTTGCCGCCGAGCGGCTGCTGCGTGACGAGCGAGTAGGGCCCCGTCGAGCGCGCATGGATCTTGTCGTCGACCAGGTGGAGCAGCTTCAGGATGTACATGTAGCCGACGGTGACCTTCTGCTCGAAGGCCTCGCCGGTCCGCCCGTCGAACAGCCGCGCCTTGCCCGAGCAGCGCCGCCCGAGCGGCCGCTTGGAATCGACGTTCATCGTGATCGGCGAGTCGGAGTTCTGCTTCGCCCACTCGACCAGCGCGTCGTCGACGTCAGCCTCGGTGGCTCCGTCGAACACCGGCGTCGCGATCGGGGTCGCCTCGCCGTTGGCCGCGGCCCCGTTCTCGGCGAACACGCCGTGCGCGGCCGCCCAGCCGAGATGCGTCTCGAGGATCTGGCCGATGTTCATCCGGCTCGGAACACCCAGCGGGTTGAGCACGACGTCGACGGGACGGCCGTCCTCGAGGAACGGCATGTCCTCGTCGGGGACGATCTTCGCGATCACGCCCTTGTTGCCGTGGCGGCCGGCGAGCTTGTCGCCCTCCGCGATCTTCCGCTTCTTCGCGACGTAGACACGAACAAGCTCGTTCACGCCCGGGGAGAGGTCGTCGCCGGCCTCGCGCGAGAACGTCTTGACGTCGATCACCTTGCCGCCCTCGCCGTGCGGGACCTTCAGGGACGTGTCGCGCACCTCGCGCGCCTTCTCCTTGAAGATCGCCCGGATCAGCTTCTCCTCGGCCGTCAGCTCGGTCTCGCCCTTCGGCGTGACCTTGCCCACGAGCAGGTGGCCCGAGCCGACCTCGGCGCCGATGCGCACGATCCCGCGCTCGTCGAGGTCCTTGAGCGACTCCTCGGAGCGGTTCGGGATGTCGCGCGTGATTTCCTCGTCGCCGAGCTTCGTCGAACGGGCGTCGATCTCGTACTCGTGGATGTGGATCGAGGAGAGGACGTCCTCCTTGACCAGGCGCTCCGAGATAACGATCGCGTCCTCGAAGTTGTAGCCCTCCCACGGCATGAACGCGACCAGCAGGTTGGCGCCGAGCGCCAGCTCTCCGAGGTCGGTCGAGCTGCCGTCGGCCAGCACCTGTCCCGCCTTGACGCGGTCCCCGAGGCCGACGATCGGCTTCTGGTGGATCAGCGTCCCCTGGTTGGAGCGCATGAACTTCGTCAACGGGTACTGATGCTTTCCGTCCTTCGTGTCGACGACGATCCGCTCGGCGTCGACGTCCGCGACCGCGCCGCCCTCCTCGGCGAGGATCACGTCGCCGGTGTCGATCGCCGCGCGGAACTCGAGGCCCGTGCCGACGAGCGGCGCCTGCGTGATCATCAGCGGCACGGCCTGCCGCTGCATGTTCGCGCCCATCAGCGCGCGGTTCGCGTCGTTGTGCTCGAGGAACGGGATCAGCGCCGTCCCGACGGAGACGATCTGGGCCGGGGCGACGTCCATGAAGTCGACGTCCTTCGGGCGCGCGGTGACCGCCTCGCCCTCGCGGGAGCGGCAGAGAACCTGGTCGTCCAGGAAGCGGCCGCTCTTCTCGTCGACCGGCGCGCTCGCCTGCGCGATCGTGTACTGCGCCTCCTCGGCCGCGTCGAGGTAGATGATCTGGTCGGTCACCTTGCCGTTCGTGACCTTCCGGTACGGGGTCTGGACGAACCCGAACTCGGAGACGGTCGCGAACGAGGCGAGCGACCCGATCAGGCCGATGTTCGGGCCCTCGGGCGTCTCGATCGGGCACATGCGCCCGTAGTGGGTCGGGTGCACGTCGCGCACCTCGATCGGGGCGCGCTCGCGCGTGAGGCCGCCGGCCCCGAGCGCCGAGAGGCGGCGCCTGTGCGTGAGCCCGGCGAGCGAGTTCGTCTGGTCCATGAACTGCGAGAGCTGCGAGGAGCCGAAGAACTCCTTCAGCGCGGCGACCACGGGCCGGATGTTGATGATCGTCTGGGGCGTGATCGTGTCCACGTCCTCCGTGGTCATCCGCTCCCGGACGACGCGCTCCATCCGGTAGAGACCTACCCGGAATGCCTCCTGGATCAGCTCGCCGACGGTGCGCAGGCGCCGGTTGCCGAAGTGCTCGTACTCGTCGAGCTCACCGCGGATCGGATCGCGGTTGAGCACGATCGCGTCGGCCGCGTAGTCCTTCGACTCCGGATCGACCCCGAGCATGTCCGGTAGCTCGACGAGCTTGCGGACGAGCGAGATGATGTCCTGCGTCGTCAGCACGCGGATGCCGTCGGGCACCTCGACTCCGAGCCGCTGGTTCAGCTTGTAGCGGCCGACCTTCGTCAGGTCGTAGCGCTTCGGGTCGAAGAAGAGCGCCTTCAGGAGGTTGCGCGCGTTGTCGAGCGTCGGCGGCTCGCCGGGACGCTGCTTCTTGAAGACCTCGATCAGGGCCTCCTCCTCGCTCGTGGAGGGGTCCTTCTCGAGCGTGTTGACGATGTAGGTCGAGTTCCCGAACAGCTTCAGGATCGCCTCGTTCGAGCTCGTGTCGAGCGCCCATTCGGTCGACGGGTCGGACTCCGGAAGGGCCCGCAGCAGGGTCGTGATCGGCAGCTTCCGCTTCCGGTCGATGCGCGCGTAGACCACGCCCTTCTTGTCGATCTCGAGCTCCAGCCACGAGCCGCGCGAGGGCATCAGGTTTGCCGTGAAGACCTGCTTCGCCGGGTCCTTCGGCTCCATCAGGTAGGCGCCCGGGCTGCGCACGAGCTGCGTGACGATCACGCGCTCGGTGCCGTTGATGATAAACGTGCCCCACTCGGTCATCATCGGGAAGTCGCCCATGAAGACCGTCTGCTCGCGGATCTCGCCCGTCTCCTTGTTGACGAAGCGGACCGTCATCGACAGCGGGGCCTGATAGGTCAGGTCCTTCTCACGACACTCCTGGATGGTGACCGGGGGGTCACCGAACTTGTACTCGCCGAACTCCACCGCGAGCGTGCCGGTGTAGTCCTCGATCGGCGAGATGTCGTCGATCGTCTCGCGGAGGCCCTCCTCGAGGAACCAGTGGAAGGAGGCCTTCTGGATATCGATCAGGTTGGGAAGGTCGAGAACGTGCTTCAAGCGCGAAAAGCTTTTGCGCGCGCGTGGCGCAGCGACCCGGGTCGTCAAGTCTGGGTGCCTCCCTTAACGGCTATGAGGTGAACGATGAGATGCGGACAGGCGGAACGTCGGCGCGAACCGCTCAATATACCCAAAGTAGTAGACCTTGCGCAAGCGCAGGCGGCTGGGATGTCGCCCGGCGGCCGAGTGCACTATAGACGCTGCGCGGGACACCCGCCACTGTCTCTTTTCGGAGACGGTGGAGGCGCCCGGTCGGGGCGCCTCCAGGCCTCCGTTCCGTTTCGAGAGCTTACGGGGTCGGCGCGGGATGCGCGTCGACCTTGCGGGCGGTGAGGTCCGGCGTTCCGCCGTCCTTCAGGTCCGCCTTGCAGGCCTTGGCCTTGACGTGCACGCGGTCGTTCGGAGCGAGGGCGCCGAGGTTGTGGGTGCCCTCCCTGCTGATGCGTGTGTTCTCGTTGACGAGGATCGTCGCCGAGCCGGCCGCCTTGTAGGCACGCCCGTGCCTGTTCGAGCGAAGAACCGTCAGCACGAACGACGTGTCGCCGTCGGCCGGGTCGACGTCAGGGGCAAGCGTGCCCGTGAGGACGACCATGACCTTGGCGTGGCAGCCGTTGCGCGGCGGCTTGCCCTTCGCCAGCGCCGCCGAGCCACCTGCGAGCGACGCGACGAGGACGAGAATCAGCAACTTGAGCCGCATGTGTGAACCTCCATACAGGGAGTAGGGGACGCCTATCTGACGACGTTGTCGGCCGGAACCTGCCGAGCCGAATCCCTCTGACGGGTGACGGACCCTTACCACCCCGCTAACAGACCCGTCGCTGTTCGCCGTCTTGCGCTACTTCGCGAGCGCCGCGACCATGGCAGCGTGGCGGAGTAGACGGGGATCTACCGCGGAGAGGTGCTGGCTATCATGAGCGCGCTGATGGACATTCATGCCGAGCTCCGCCACATCCGGTGGCTACTCGAGGAAGAAAATGGCGAAGAGGAAGAGGAGCAAGAAGGAGATCGCTGAGCAGGCGCGACGCGAGGCCGAGAACGATCCAATCGGCCGCGAGCTCCGCCGGCACATCGAGAAGATCCAGGCGGAGCTGAGGGCGAGTCAAGAGCCTGACGCCCCTCGGACCGCCTAGCTAATTCCGGCCGTCGCTAGACGGTCGGCGAGCTCCGTGATGTCGCGTATCGCACCGGACACTGCACTCCTACCAGTGGTGCGAGAAGGGCCGCCGACGGCGGCCCTTCTTCGAACGTCTTAGCATCAGGCTCACTTCACCTCGACGCCGGCGCCGGCTTCCTCGAGCTGCGCCTTGACCTGGTCGGCCTCGTCCTGCGGGATGCCCTCTTTCACGGGATTGGGTGCGTTGTCGACGAGGTCCTTTGCCTCCTTCAGCCCGAGGCCCGTGACCGCCCGGACGACCTTGATCACCTGGATCTTCTTGTCGCCCGCGCTGTTGAGCACGACGTCGAAGGCGGTCTTTTCCTCGGCGGCCGGGGCCCCGTCGCCCGCGGCTGCTCCGGGAGCGGCCATGGCGACCGGCGCGGCGGCCGTCACCCCCCACTCCTCCTCGAGCTTGTTCTTCAGCTCGACGAGCTCGAGGACGGTCATCCCGCCCAGGCTCTCGACCAGCTTGTCCGTGTCAGTCTTCGCCACTTGGCTCCTCCTCTGATTCGGCCGAAGCCTGCTCGGCTTCCGCCGACGGCTCTTCGGATTGCTCTTCCTCTGGTGTAGACACTTCTGAGCCAGCGTGCAGGCCTCGGCCGGAGGCCGAGGGCTCTGCGCGGGTTTCATTCTCGCCTTGCTCCTCGAGCTGCCTGATGCGGGCGTCGATCACGCCGACCAGGTCGCGCAGCGGCGCGGCGAACAGGCCGACCACGGTCGTCAGCGGCGCGGCCACGGCGCCCGCGAACTGGGCGCGCAGCACCTCAGGCGGCGGAAGCGTCGCGAGCCGCTTGATGTCCTCGTCGGCCACGACCGAGCCGTCCAGGATCCCGCCGCGAATCACGAGCACGTCGCGGGCACGAGCGGTCTCGCTCAGCACCTTCGCGACCGCGACCGGGTCGCCGTCGGCCTCGAGGAACGCGATCGCAGTCGGCCCCTCGAGCAACTCGAGCACGTCCTTCGCGCCCGCCTCCTCGGCGGCGAGCCTCGTGAGCGTGTTCTTGACGACCGTGAAGCGGGCGCCGGCCTCGAGCAGGCGCGTGCGCAACTCGTCGATCTCGGGCATCGTCAGGCCGCGGTAGTCGGCGACCATCAGCGTCTGCGCCGAGCGCAGGCGCTCGGTCAGCTCCGCCACGATTCGTTCTTTCTCAGATCTCAGCATCGAATCACCTCCTCAAACGCGAGCCCGCACAGGCGGGCTCGGAGAGGCTGATGCCTTCCTGCTCCCACCTCGGCTGGGCTTCTGCCTCTCGGCTGCCAGCGGTCTTAGGCGTGAACTCGCTACGCGGTGGCGGCTGCTTCTGCCGGTGCTCCTTCCAGTTCCTCCAAGAGACCGCGAGTCCGCGCCGGATCGACGTGGATCCCCGGCCCCATCGTGCTCGTCAGTGTAACCGTCTTGATGTAGCGCCCCTTCGCCGCCGCGGGCTTCGCGCGGATGATCTCGTCGAGTAGCCCGGAGTAGTTCTCGAGCAGCTGGCGCTCGCCGAAGCTCTTCTTGCCGATCGTGACGTGGATGTTCGCGCCCCGGTCGGTGCGGTACTCGAGCTTGCCCGCCTTCGCTTCCTGCACGGCCTTCGCGACGTCCATCGTGACCGTGCCGGTCTTCGGGTTCGGCATCTTCCCGCGCGGGCCGAGGATGCGGCCGAGCTTGCCGACGATCCCCATCTGGTCCGGCGTGGCGACCGCGACGTCGAACTCGTCGAACCCTTCCTCGATCTGCTTGGCGAGGTCGGCCGTCCCGACCACGTCCGCGCCGGCCTCCTGGGCCTCGCGCGCCTTCTCGCCCTCGGCGAAGACGGCCACCCGCGACTCGCGGCCGGTGCCGTGCGGAAGCATCAGCGTTCCGCGGAGCTGCTGCTCGGCGTGCCGGACGTTGAGGCCCAGGTTCATGTGCACCTCGATCGTCTCGTCGAACTTGGCGGCCGGAAAGCTCTTCAGCAGCTTGATCGCATCGACCGGGGAGTAGAGCTGCTCGCGGTCGATCTGCGCGCGGGCCCCGCGGTAGTTCTTGCCGTGCTGGCTCATAGCGCTCCCTTTGAAACCCCGATGCATCGACCGGTCGTTTCAGACGGACGCACGGGCAAAGCCCACGCGTCCTGATTGAGACATCGCAAGCGACGTCTCATAGGTCCGTCTCCACTCCCATCGATCGCGCCGTGCCGGCGACGATCAGCATCGCGTGGTCGACATCCCGCGCGTTCAGGTCGGGCATCTTCGTCTCGGCAATCTGGCGGACCTGGTCGCGCGTCAGCCTGCCGACCTTCTCGCGATTGGGCTCGCCGGAGCCCTTCTCGAGCCGCAACGCCTCCTTGATCAGGACGGCGGCCGGCGGCGTCTTGGTGATGAAATCGAACGAGCGGTCCTCGTAGACCGTGATCTCGACGGGAGTGATCCGCCCGTTCTCCTGCGCCGTCTGCGCGTTGAAGGCCTTGCAGAACTCCATGATGTTGACCCCGTGCTGGCCGAGCGCGGGACCGACCGGGGGCGCCGGGTTGGCCTGCCCGCCCGGGATCTGGAGCTTGATGAGTGTCAGGACCTTTTTCGCCATAGCTAGTCGATCTTCTTGACCTGATCGAAGCCAAGCTCGACGGGGACCTGCCGCTCGAAGATGTCGA
>WNGE01015812.1_pt1 | contig 11157 bp, 9 predicted proteins | sample 5400651 | NCBI WGS metagenome assembly WNGE01 (sample SAMN13153370, study PRJNA577476) | soil metagenome | isolation source: 60 cm soil or saprolite under grassland replicate 2 | place: USA:California | collected 2016-06-15 | reverse complement strand
AACTTCGTGCATTGGATGCCTGAGGTTGCTGCCGTCCAAGTGCTTATCTTGCTTCACCAGGGCAATCTGGCGGCGGCCGCTCATCTCGCACAGACGCACGACCTCCCCGTCAGCCAGGCCCGGGTCCACCTGGCCCAGGGCGACACGTCCGCAGCCCTGGCGGTGCTGGAGCAATTGCGCCAGCAGGCGGAGGCAAAGGGTTGGCAGGATAAACGGCTCAAAGTGATGGTTCTCCAGGCGGTCGCTCTCCAGGCGCATGGCGAAAAGGACAAGGCGGTGCACCTGCTCTGTGACGCGCTGACGCTGGCAGAGCCGGGCGGCTTCATCCGTCTCTTTGTCGACGAAGGTCTCCCGATGGCTCAATTATTGTCCGAAGCAGAGGCTCTTGGGATGATGACGGACTATGCAGGGAAATTGCTGGCTGCATGTGAAGCTGAGGGGCACAAGAGCGAAGACACATCGTACCGGCCTCCTGCCCAGCCCCTGATCGAGCCACTCAGCCCACGCGAGTTAGAAGTCCTCCAGCTCATCGCACAAGGACGCTCGGATCAGGAGATTAGCGAGCGGCTTTTCCTCGCCTTGAGTACGGTGAAAGGACACAATCGGAAAATCTTTGGCAAACTCCAGGTCCAACGGCGCACTGAAGCGGTCGCACGTGCCCGCGAGTTGGGTCTGTTGTAATCTTGCCCGCAAACCTGGTGTGGCTACCAATCAGTACCCCCACAACACTGCCCCAAACACTCCTTTCGGATCTCTCTGTTCATCCTGTAGAGAAGTGAGAACACTCCTTTCGGATCTCTCTGTTCATCCCGTGGAGAAGTGAGAACACTCCCCCAAACACTCCTTTCGGGTCTCTCTGTTCATCTCCTAGAGAGGATATACTCCTTGCATAGAAGATACACGACTTCTACATGAAGCAAGTGGCCAGACAGTTCTGACCGGCCACAACAGGGACAGGATCATGTCAAACACACTCAACCCAACAACCGATCCCAGTCAACCACTGGTCTATCAAATCAGGATCGAGGGCCATCTGGGTCGCGAGTGGGCAGACTGGTTTGAGGGCCTGGCCATCACGGCTCTCGACAACGGCGAGACGCTGTTAACCGGCCCGGTGATCGATCAGGCCGCGTTGCATGGACTGCTCAAAAAAGTGCGTGACTTAGGAATGCCATTGCTCTCGGTCATTCGCGTTACACCCAGCCAGGCAGATGCGTCAGATGTCAATGAAACTCATCACTATCGTTCAAAAAAAAGGAGGAGACACAAATGAAAGCTTTTGTTTTAGCAAAACCTAACAACCTTGGAGGAACACTTATGAAAGCGATTGTCTACACACACTACGGACCACCCGATGTTCTGAAACTTGAAGAGGTAGAAAAACCTACCCCCAAGGACGATGAAGTCCTGGTAAAAGTTCTTGCGGCATCCGCCGCTGCGGGTGACTTGCTTCTTCTGCGCGCTAAACCATTCTTGGTTCGCTTCACGTATGGGCTTCTCAAACCAAAACACACGATCCTCGGCGCTGCCGTAGCGGGGCGGGTTGAAGTAGTGGGCCACAACGTCACGCAGTTTCAGCCCGGTGATGAGGTATTCGGGGACTTATCCGAGTGTGGCTTTGGCGCTTTTGCCGAGTATGTTTCTGTTCCTGAAAAGGCATTAGCGCTGAAACCCACCAGGTTGACGTTCGAGGAAGCCGCGACCGTCCCTGTGTCGGCAGTCACCGCCCTGCAGGGTCTGCGCGACCAGGGACACATTCAGCCAGGGCAGAAGGTGCTGATCAATGGTGCGTCCGGCGGCGTGGGTACATTTGCGGTGCAGATTGCCAAATCATTTGGAACTGAAGTCACCGCCGTATGCAGCACGAGGAATGCGGACATGGTGCGCTCGATTGGTGCAGACTAGGTCATTGATTACACGCAAGAAGATTTCACCCAAAATGGACAGCGTTATGACCTGATTCTTGCTGCGAATGGATATCATCCGATTTTAGCTTATCAGCGCGCCTTAAGTCCCCAGGGCATTTATGTCAGGACCGGAGGTTCCATGGCTCAAATGTTCCAAGCCATGCTCCTCGGACCCTGGCTATCAAGGAACGGCAGTCAGAAAATGGGGAACTTGCTGGTGAAACCCAACCAAAAGGATTTGATTTGTATGAAAGAGCTGCTTGAAGCCGGCAAAGTGACACCTGTCATCGATCGACGTTTCGCGTTGCGTGACGTTGCAGACGCTATCCGGTATCTGGAAGCAGGACACGCCCAAGGAAAAGTCGTCATCACGGTGGAACAGAACAACCACACCTGATAAAGCGCTACACCTAACCAATATTCGTAGCTTAGACAACGTTTTTCATTGATCACGCGGAAAAAGATGTCAGGAGAGCACTTGTTCCCATTTCCGCTCGCAACACCCTCTCAAGGCAGAGCAACTCTTACGAACTGCCGAGAAAATGAGCGAACCGTGAGAGTAGCATTCAAAAAAGGAGCATAAAAGATGAATTCAACCAAAATTACCCCCGGAATGGATACGAAAGTAAAACTTTCAGGATCGGACCGCGGCTCGCTCGTGGCCGACCCCACCGAAGGAGAGACCACCATGAACTCACCGAAGCGCCTCGCGAGAATCGCCGGCGTCCTTTACCTGCTCGTCGGCATCTTCGGCGGCTTTGCCGAAGGCTTTGTGTACCCCAAGGTGTACGTTGCCGGCAACGCGGCGACCACGGCTGGGAACGTAGTCGCGAACTCCGGACTTGTGCGTATCGGCGTCGTCGCCGACCTGTTCCAGGCGACAGTCTGGGTCTTCCTCGGAATGACCCTCTACCTGCTGCTCAAGCACGTGAACAAGAGTGTGGCGAGGGCAATGGTCGTCCTCGTCGCAATCGGGGCCAGCATCGTATGCCTCAACACGGTCTTCGAGTTTGAGGGCTTGCGGGCCGCAACCGGTGCAATCAACCTGGCCGCCTTCGGCACCGCGGGTTCGAATGCCCTGGTGCTGCTCTTGCTCGACACCCAGCACTATGGGCTCCTCATCGCGCAGATCTTCTTTGGCCTGTGGCTGGTGCCGCTGGGGTATCTGGCCTACAAATCAGCAGGGTGGTTTCCCAAGTGGTTGGGCGTCCTGCTCGTCGTGGGGGGCGTCTGCTACCTCGTGGACATGCTCGCGCTGTTCCTGGTCCCAGACTTTGGCCAAAATATCCATGCCTTCGTCACCATCCCGTCAGCAATCGCGGAGATCTGGATGGTCGGATACCTGCTCGTGATCGGCGTGAAGACCCAAAAGCCAGGCGAACGCATCCTGGTAAATGACCCGAAGAGCGGGTCATTTACCAGGAGAGCAGGCCGATAACTCACCACTCTCCTATGACATCGATGTTCCATTTGCTGCTGACATACTACTGTCACTTGCTCCTGTTATACTATCTACAGATCTGATAGAGAGATTGCCGAACAGCTACAAGGAGGAACTCATACTTATGACCAACCAGCTCTCCACCACTACGGGCACGCTCACCCCACGCGCCCCCTTCGACTTCGTCAGAACACTCGCCTTCATTGGCGACTTCACACCAACCGAAGGCGAGCAAACAGTGGCAGCCGATACCGTGACCAAAGCTATCACACAAAACAGCCAGGCCGTCGCCTTTGAACTACGCAGTTCGGGCACCATCGAAGATCCCAAAGTCAACTATACCCTTTTCTCGCAGCATCCCTTATCCGAGGTGGATCATAAGGCCGTTGCCGAACGCATCCGTTTCTTCCTCAGCATGGACGACGACTTGCAACCTTTCTACTCTATTGGCCGCAAGGACGCCAGCTTTGCCCCGATCATCGAGCGCTTCTATGGTCTGCACCAGCCGAAGTTTCTTACGCCGTTTGAGATCGCCTGCTGGTCCGTTCTTACACAGCGGCAACCGATCGCTATGGCACGCCGCGTCAAAATGGCCCTGGTACAACGTTGGGGAACCAGCATTACCCTTCCAAATGGAACAACATATTGGGCTTTTCCCGAACCAGCACAACTGGCCGCAGCCGATCCAGGTGAACTGGCGCAGATTGTGCACAACGAGCGCAAAGTTACATACTTGCTTTCCGTAATCAAGTTTTTCAACGAGGTAGATGAACAATTCCTGCGCACAGGAGACTACGAAGAAGTGGCAACCATCATCCGTAGCATCAAAGGCATCGGTGAATGGTCCTCCCACTTCATCCTCGTCCGTGGACTCGGGCGCATGGAGCGAGTATCAGCGACCGATAAAGAGCTGAGCAAAGCGGCTGCCAGCATTTATAACCAGGGTCAAAAACTCTATACAGCAGAAATTCAGCATATCATCGATCGCTATGGTCCCACTCAGGGCTACTGGGCCTTCTATGCACGCATCGGCACACTGGACGGTCCATTTATGACGGAATTGTAGGGGCCAGCATCAGAGCTAATACAGAGTTTCTCTCCCTGACAGTTTTTTATCAACCCTGCAACCGAGGTCCAGACGAGGCGATCAAGGATGCAGGAACCTTTCTCTTCAGACATCTTACGCGTAACCTCATACGTCCCCTCACTACATACACCATTATTCATTACGACCCAACTTGTACCAGAAAGTACTTGCCTTCCCGAAACAAGCCACAGGCCGCGTTGATTATCTTTAGAATAGATAATCCTTGCTGGACATATTCATATTGATTAATTTCAATCCCCTCAAGCGGGGCGGAAAAGAACAGAACCCCTTCCGCTGAGGTGCAGTATATTAATGAAAACCGAAATGGTCAAGTGGGAATACATTAAGCTTATTTATCAGGGAGGCATACCAATGTTTTTAGCACGTACTTCAGTAAAACGCTCTCTTGCTTTTGCTCTTCTTTGTATGGCAAGCGTTTTGCTGATCTCCGGTTGCTCGTTTCCGTGGCGACACCACACGAGTACCAGCGGGGCGAATATCCCAAAGCCGACTGCACAGCAATTACTTACTAATTTACAAAAGAATTTTCGCGCGGTCAGTTCGTTCCACGTCGTTCTATTGGTGCAGAACCCTGGTCCGGCAGCACCCGACAAAATACAGATCCGCACTGCAAATGGCGACGTCTTGCTGCCGGATAAAGTAAAAGCTCAGGCCAGTGTTATGCTCTCTGGACAGGCAGTAACGGTGAATCTGATTAGTGTCGGGGACAATCAATTTATCACTGATCCTATTACTGGCCAGTGGCGCGTGATCAAGGGCGTTCTCGACCCGCGCACGCTTACCAATCCAGATACGGGTCTCGTCTCATTGATTAGCAAGATCCAGCATGTCAGCACTCCTGTTTCGGATATAGCCAATAACGTCCCTTGCTGGCGCGTGACGGGACAGCTCGCGGCAAAAAATCTTGCGTTCTTCACAGGCGACGGAGTGCCGGATGGTACAATGTTACAGACAAACGCATGCATCGGCAAAACCGATTCTTTACCCTACCAGGTTATCGTTACAGGCCAGGCAGCCCCTGGCGATACCACTCAGACCGCTTACAATTTCGCAATGTCGAACTATAATGAAAGTCTTAGCATCAATGCACCAGCGCTCCAATGAAAAATCATCCACATGGCTTCCGTATGAGGAATGCCTCGCGTGCAATATGTTTCAATGAGAGGGTTTGCGCTCAAAGCTGAACGCGTCCCAGGTTTCCGTAGGGGTGGGGCTTGCCCCCACCCGCAGACCCCTCGACACAACGGGCACGCGGGTGGGGGCAAGCCCCACCCCTACGGGAATATATTATTAAAGAATATATGTACCTGGCGTTCCCCGCCATTGTATTATTCATTCGTTTTATTAGTATTGGGGGGAAAATGTACACCTTAGAAGATGATGAAGAAACTTCTTCGCGCTTAAACAAAAAGGCATTATCCGCCGCAGAACCGCAGGCTGGCACGTTCAGCGATCCAACTGCCGCGCCTGGAGAAGAAACCCAGGAGCCTGTTCAACCTGCTCCAGTGCAGCAGCCAGAGTCTACAGGCAAACATCACTTCTCTTCACAACAGATCACTGGCTCTCTTAAACGCCTCACAATCCCAGGTAAGACGAATGCTGGCAAGCAGAAAGTCGCGCTGGCAGCCCTGACCATCGCCTGTATTGGCGTCTTTTTTACCGCGCTGGATCAGACGGTCGTAGTAACGGCTCTGCCACAGATCATAACCGATCTACAGATTCCTATCACCCAACTTGACCATGCAGCATGGATCATCAGTGCATATCTACTCGGTTTTGTGGTCGTGATGCCATTGATGGGCCGCGTCTCCGATCTCTACGGACGCCGTCGCATCTTCTTGCTCTGCCTGACTATTTTTGGCGTCGGCTCAATCCTATGCGGCATTGCTCCTATCATAGGCAAACAGCTCGATCTGAGCTTCCTGGGTATTTTTGGAATCGACACATCCTCGCCTGGCCTGATTCTGCTGATTGCGGCTCGCCTATTGCAGGCCATTGGCGGAGGCGCTGTTGTTCCTGTTGCAATGGCCATTGCAAGCGATTTTTATGGACAGGAGCGACGTGGACTCGCGCTGGGTATTATCGGCGCCGTCACCGAGGCTGGTGGGGCTATTGGTCCTGTCTATGGCGCTGTTATTGTGCAGCACCTCGGCTGGCAATTTATCTTCTACCTGAATGTGCCCGTGGTCATCGCACTCATAATCGGCGCCTGGTTACTCGTTCCTAAAGGAAAACACCTGCACGAAAAGATCGATTGGATCGGCGCTATCCTGCTCGGCCTCGCTCTGACCTGCCTCAGCCTGGGATTGGCGCAGCAAGGAACCTCGCTCGGTCCGGTCTCGACCAGCGGCGCGTCTCCACAGAACAACCCTATCGCAATTGGACTGGCAATCGGTTTCCTGCTTGCCTTCATCCTGATAGAGCGCAAAGTACGCTGGCCCGTGGTCGATCTCTCGATATTCAAACGTTTCCCATTCAGCGCGTCTGCGCTGGTCAGCCTGCTTGTGGGTGCGGCTCTGATCATTGCGATGGCCGATATTCCCATCTTTATTGATACGGTAGTGCGTAGTTCAGTCCTGGATAGCGGCCTCGCGCTGATACGTCTCACTGCGATGATCCCTGTTGGTCATCTCTCCTATCAGCACGACCGCTATCAACGCCGTCAAAGCACGACAGGCAGGTATGAGTTCAGCAGTCGTCACAGCCTTACGCATGGTCGGTATGACGTTGGGTCTGGCTGCCCTTACATCCTGGGCCCTGGCCTACTTTAAACAACTGGCCGCTACATATCCCTCGCTACCAGCTACCGCCACAGCAGCTCAATTTACACAATGGTCGCAGGGTTATGCCAACCACCTGATACAATCCGCACACACAGTCTACACTTCTGTATTCTTTACATCGATGATACTTTGCCTGATCGCTATTGTTCCCGCCCTCTTCCTGTGGGGCAGCAAGATGCCTGTAGAAGAGATCGAAGAGGTGCCAGAGATTCTACCTGAATCCTCTATAAATGAAGCCGTAACCCTGGCAGCGGCAGATATCGCTATTGCGCCAACGGGCCCTATCCCCAAAATCACGACGAATCTTGCGGAGCCACCGTCTGTGCTTCCCAATGGAGACGACGGTGGCAAGGATAGTAAGAGTGGTCGATGGTGGAAAAATCCCAGGCGCCGTCGCCGTGTCATTATTATCTCTAGTATCGCCCTGGTGGTGTTGCTCATCGGCGGCTTCCTGTCAACCTTTCTGTTTGGAGACGACGACTCACCAGACCCCACCACTGATAATGGGACCAGCATCACGCAAACGAATACAGGGACCACACCAGTAGTCTCAGGACCACGTATGATACAACTGGCTCTCGATAAAGGTGCGCTCACCTCTATCTTCGTCTCGCAACTCAATTTGCAATCGGGAGCCTTAACAGACCTGAAAGTCGTACCAACTCCCAACGATGGACTGGTTCTGAGCCTGAATCTGCATATTGACGCCAACGGTATCCACCGCGTTATGCCGATTGAACTGGACGGTGTGATCAGCATCGACAAACAGCAGAACCTTCAGTTGCAAGTGCAACGTCTGTTGCGCGACGGTAACAATGCAGGTCCCGCTGCGGCTGCGAATATGCAAATAGCCATTAACCAGATGCTCACCAGTGCGGTTATGCCAGCTCTGCGTGGACAGCTCAAAGGAGTGAAGCTTGTATCAGCACATACCAGTACGACAATCGGCTGTGGCAAAGGCACGGAAATGCTTGTGCTGCTCATCCAGGCTCCGCCGATCCAGGGCATCGCAGCACAACCGACACCCGCGTCATTCTGCTTCACAGGCCCGATCGACCTGAACAAGCTATTACCGCACTAAGTACCATTCGCCTACGAGTGGGGTGCATCTCCACTCGTTCCGATCAACCGTGGAGACTTACACCAGGTCCCAAAAAAAGGAAATGAGCAATGAAACATAAAAAATATCTACAGGTCGCATGGGTACTACTGCTCACGACCATCGCACTGACGGTAACCCCTGTTAGTGCCGCACAAAATACCGCAACAAATGCAACTTATAATCAGGATACAACATCGATCAATGCAACCATCTACCTGACAACAGGAACGCTAACCCCCATTTTTCAGGATCGTATCAATCAACAGGTTCCTGGCGCAGTCAACAACGCCATTACAGGCATCATCAATAAACTTCCCACCGCGGATCAGGGATGGGCGGGCCAGATGGCAAATACCCTCATTCAACCATCAGCAACCCTGCGTAGCCTGTCACCACGGCAAAATGGCCTTGTCGCAACTTTACGCATCAACCTCTATCCCGGTGATCCACAACCTATCAATGCCAGCCTGCTCGTCAAATTCAACGTGCAGAACGGATCTACCGTCCAGGTCACTGCACAGCCTATGAATGGTAGTCCAGCCCTGGTCAACGGCCCGCTAACAACATTGCAGATCCCCATAGGACAGCTCAATACTATCAATGCTACACCTTCTTGCGGTGATGCAGCACTGGGAGTCAATCTACAATTCCCCATCTCGTTAGGGCAGGCAAGCCCTCAGGGACAACAAGGCTCTACCAATCCCGCAGGACTGGCTATTCCTCAACAGATCCAGGGCCAGCGTATAGCACAGGCCGGCACAAACTCCTATGTCGAGATTCCTGCTGCATCTCTGGCTTCTCTGGGAAACAGCATTGGCTCGATAGCCGTCAATAGCAACCTGACTGCCAAAAACATCGGAATCACCGTAGAGGGGAGCAACCTGGTTATCACATCGGATATCTACCTCGGCTTCCTCCAGATTGCCTCCGCAACTACATATGTGCAACCAACAGCAGCCAATGGCAATCTGGCAGTAAGCGTCCAGAAAACCGACCTGACATTCTTACAGATTTTCACTTTCCCCAATAACAGCTACAACCAGCAGATCGAGCAGACGCTCAATGCAAAGCTAAATGGTGCCCTTGCGGGTAAATTCAACGTCACCAACGCCGCTATCGGCACCAACAGTCATATCCCCTGCTCAGCCGGTGATAGCTTGATTCTAACCGGCAGTACCAGCCTGATTTAATATCATCCAGAGAGGGTCGCTATGACCCTCCCTGTCCTCTCGAATTCTTCTTAGCCCTGCGCACTACCCACCACTTCCTTAGCAGAAGACCCACCAACCTGTATAACTTGCTGCTCGGTCTCGTCTCTACGCTCATCACAGCCCTTTACAGTCTCCTTCCGCTTCCGCAAGCTGTTCCCCAGGTTTATCCATGGTTGCTCAATCAGCTTAAAGAAGACGAACGAGAAAGGAATGATGACAACCAGCACACATACCCAGAACAGGCCATATGTCAGGTATTGATGCCATTTCGGAATCAAGGGCTGAACATACTTTACAAATGCAAGGATAATCGGCAGATGCCAGATATACAAACTATAGGAGAGCAGTCCGATCCAGCGCAACGGCCCCCATTCAAAGGGAAGTCTCAGGCTGCCAGGGCCAAAGAGCAGAGCCAGTACGCAGAGCCCAAATCCCAGCGCAAAACCAGACTCGCTCAACCATGCATAGGGCCCATATAGAGGATCAAAGATCGGGATGCTATGCCTGAACCACTGATTCCCATCCCACATCGTCATAAACAGCAGCACAATAATACCGGCCCCCCATATCCACAGGCTGCGACGCTGTATCTCATCAACCAACGTGCGCAACCTGTGCCGAACAGATACCTGCTGCGAGAGCACAAAACAGCTACCGATCAGCATCCCGATCGCAAAATCTTCCATATACTTCCCATTGCTACCATACAGGAAAAAGATGAACACATTGAGTACAGAACGCGGCACCAGAAAGGTCTGATCAGCATGCGCCACAAAATATCCGCCCCAATAGCGCGAGAAGATGCCCCAGGCAAAAAGCCCGACCAGGCATCCTACCACCGTCCACCAGCGTCTCTGCAGCGAGTCTCCTCCAATATGCCTGACCATCCAGCGCAAACCCAATGCCATCAGCGGCAGAAGCATATAGAACTGCCACTCCACCGCCAGCGTCCAGAATGGCCCGTTCACCTTCTGATAGGTCGCAGGAACAGAGTCCATAAAAAAAGTCAGGAACAGCCCGAGTTCTTTCAAATGTCCAGGGTGCAAGTACTGTGGAGCTGTCAATAGAATGAGCAGAGCCAGCGAGACATAATATCCCGGCAAGATACGTAAAGCCCGCCGCAGATAGAACTCCTTCATCGTGGGCCACTGCTTCTCAAACAGGAGCGCCTTTACATACGGCATAAACAACAGAAGTCCAGATAGCACAAAGAAGAGCGTCACCCCAACGTATCCCGTCATCGCTATTGCACTGGTCAGCGGACCAATCCTGGAAGAAGGACCCCATATATCCATCACCATGGTCTTGAGATTGATATGAAACGCAATCACGATAAGACAGGCTACAGCCCGTACTCCATCCAACACAGCTATATTGCTTTTTTGAACAGTATTTTTGAACAGTGACAACAAGGTTTTTCATACCCCCTTAAGTTACTTGAATTCAGAAGAATAACCAGCCTCAAGTGCAGCAAACAATAACCACCCCTGACATCTGAAGTGGCTAATAGCAACCTTGCTGGATAGGTCTTACCTGCGCGAACCAACACTGCTTACGCGACACGAACGCAAGGAGGAAATACATTCTTCAGTTGAAGCTTGCCTC
>WNGE01014567.1_pt1 | contig 11157 bp, 13 predicted proteins | sample 5400651 | NCBI WGS metagenome assembly WNGE01 (sample SAMN13153370, study PRJNA577476) | soil metagenome | isolation source: 60 cm soil or saprolite under grassland replicate 2 | place: USA:California | collected 2016-06-15 | reverse complement strand
CGCCGATCACAGCCAAGGTGGCCGTCATCGCCGTTGTCGTGGCCAGGACAGATCAAGTCAGCGGTGAATGCCGCAACGTCCACAGGCTCGCGCGCATCGAACGAGCATCGCACGAGACCTGGCCGACCTGAAGTGCGAGCCCCCATTTGGGGAGTACAGGAGTCCGGTCGATGGCCGATACTCGATCCACACTCGTTCTGTCCGAAGACAACGCGTTGGAAGGTAGAGAGCCGATGAAACTCAAGGTGCTGGTATTCGCGGGATTCGTAGCGTTGCTGGCCGTGTCGGTCGCGGTTGCGGCGCCGCCTCCCGGTAAGGGCAAGCCGCCGACGACCGGGGTCGGCTGCAAGCCGACGATCTCGGTAATCCTCGAGGGCACACTCACCGCCGACGGGGCCGCTGCTCCCTTCTCGCTGAGTGTCCACGTCACCGGCGGCCAGTCGCACGCGAAGGCCTACAAGGCCGCGACACAGCCGGTGAGCGTCGCGGTGACCACGTCGACGAAGGTCAGGCGTGGCAACTCGAAGTCGCCTGCCTCGCTGAAGATGGGCGACCTCGTCGTCATCCAGGCGCGTGCCTGCAAGGCTGACCTGGCAAACGACGCCACGCCGGCGCTGACCGCGGTGCGCATCACCGCGCACCCGCCGCACACGTCCTAGCGGGGAGCTCACGGGCCTGGTTCCGCTCGCGCGGAACCAGGCCCGAATCGATCAGCTCGGCATCGCCGGCGGCGCAGTGGACGCCGGCGTCTCCTCTTTTGCCGCGGGTGTCTCGTCGCTCGCCGCCTTCTCGTTCAGCCCGCGGATCTTCGCCACCAGCTCGGCCAGCATCGGGTGCGAGACGTCGCCGCTCTCGACCAGCCCGAACGTCGTCTTGCCGAGCTCGCCGTAGGCCTGGCCGAGCTCGCGCTTCGTCTGGACGTCTTCGACGCCCTCCTTCGCCTTCGCTGCGGCCTGCTCGGCCGCGGCCTTCGCCTTGTCGAGGAATCCCATCCGTACCTCCTATTCGAGAATGCCGCCCAGGATGCCGCCGATGCCGCCCGACTCGCCCTGCTTGCCGCCTGCGGCGGCGAGCACACGGCGGGCCGTGCGGGAGAACGGCAGCGTCTGCAGAGTCACGTGGCCGGGGCCCGTCATGTGCACGAGGAACAGGCCCTCGCCGCCGAACAGGCTCTTCGCCACGCCGCCCTGCATCTTCACGTCATAACCCACCGTCGGCTCGATCATCACCATGCAGCCCGTGTCGACGACCAGCCGCTGCCCGGCGACGAGGTCGAAGTCGACGAAATCGCCGCCGCCGTGCAGCCACACGGTGCCCTTGCCCTTCAGTCGTTGCAGGAAGAAGCCCTCGCCGCCGCCGCGGAACCCCATGCCGAGCTTCTGCGCGAACGCGCTCTGAATCTCGATGTCACCGTGGTGACCGAGGTATGCGTGCTTCTCGCAGATGATCTCGCCGTCCAGCTCGTGCTGGCGGATCGAGCCCGGGAACGGCCCGGTGATGCCGACCGCGCCCGCGCCCTTCGCCGTGTAGTGCGTGACGAAGAGGCTCTCGCCGGCCAGCATCTTCCGCTTCAGGCCGCCCATCAGGCCGCCCGGCATCTCGACTTCCATCGCGATGTCGCCGGAGATGAACATCATCGCGCCCGCCTCCGAGGTGATCTTCTCGCCGGGCTGCAGCGAGATCACGACGGCCGGAGCTTGCCCTTCGCGGATCGTGGCTTCCATGGTGTCGATGCTAGACCGGTGGCGGCTGACACGCTAGAACTGAGCCGTGCTCCCCTGACGGCCGCCGCCGCGACGGCCGCTCTGCTCGTCTGCTCGTCGCTGGCCGGTGCCACCGTGCCGGGCGGCGACGGCCTGATCGCCTACACCTCAAATACCGCGGGCAACACCGACATCTGGGCGGTCGGGCCGTGCGACAGCGGCGCCCAGCCGCTCGTCACCGGCTCGAACGGCGACGGCGACTTCCAGATCTACGCGATGCGGAAGGACGGCGGCCCCGTCACACGCATCACCACCGGCGGCGCGAGCGACACGGTCCCTGACTGGCAGCGCTTCGCCGGCGGCGGGCAGACGCCGCCGGACTGCCGACAGCCTGCGCCGCCCACACGCGGCAGACACTGACCTCGCGCGTACGATCGCGCCATGGACGCGGCGCCGACGATCAGAGGCGGGCTCGCGACCCGCAGCGCGCTGCTGCTGGTGGGGTTTGTCGTCTTTGCGCTCGGCATCGTCCTGACGCTGGAGTCGAAGCTCGGGCTCTCGCCCTGGGACGTGCTCAACCAGGGAATCTCACGCCACACGCCGCTCTCGTTCGGGCTCGCCAACGTCGCGGTCGCGTTGCTCGTCCTCGGTGTTTCGTGGCGGCTCGGCGCGCGCATCGGTGCCGGCACGGTCGCGAACGCCGTCCTGATCGGCGTCTTCGTCGACCTCCTGCTGCGTATTGACGCGCTGCAGCGGCGCGGCCACGACCCTCTGCTTGCACGGGCAGGGATGCTCGCCGCAGGCATTGCGCTGATCGGCGTCGGCACCGCGCTGTACATCGGCGCCTCGCTCGGCGCCGGGCCGCGCGATTCGCTGATGCTCGTGCTGTCGTCTCGAACGCGGTGGCGCGTCGGCATCGTTCGCGCTGCGATCGAGTCGTCGGCGACCGCGCTCGGCTTCGCCATGGGCGGGACGGTTGGCGTCGGCACGATCGCGTTCGCACTATCGATTGGCCCCGTGGTCGAAGCGTCGTTCTGGCTGCTTGTCTCCTCGCCGCTCGCAGCTCCCGTCCCCGCGCCGGCGACATGAGCGAGAGCGCCGCATCGACTTTCTCCGGCCGCACAGCCTGGGCTCGCAACCTCGAGACGCCGCTGCGCCTGTTCCTGCGCACGGAGACCGGCAGCGCGGCGGTGCTGCTCGCCGCCACCGTGGGCGCGCTCGCGTGGGCGAACGTCGACGCGTCCTCGTACGAGCATGTCTGGCGCACGCAGCTCTCGATCCGCGTCGGCCACTCGGGCGTCGCGCAGGACCTACGCGGCTGGGTGAACAGCGGGCTGATGACGTTCTTCTTCTTCGTGGTGGGCCTCGAGGCGCGCCGCGAGTTCGACCTCGGCGAGCTGCGCGAGCGGCGGCGCGTCGCGTTGCCGCTGCTCGCCGGCGTCGCGGGCATGGCTGTCCCGGTGGCGATCTACCTCGCGGTGAACGCAGGACGCTCGTCGGCGCACGGCTGGGGGGCCTCGATGTCCACCGACACGGCGTTCGCGCTGGGCACGCTCGCGCTGGTCGGCCCGCGCTTCCCAGAACGGCTGCGCGCGTACATGCTCACCGTCGCCGTCGTCGACGACCTCGTCGCGCTCGGCGTGATCGCGCTCGTGTACAGCGGGCACATCGCCATGACGCCGCTCGCCGTCGGGCTCTTGGTCTTCGGCGTGGTGCTGCTCGCCCGCTCGGCCGGCATCCACCGTGGCCCTGTCTATTTCGTGCTCGGAACCGTCGCGTGGGTCGCGTTCTTCAAATCGGGCGTCGACCCGATCGTCGTCGGTCTCGTGCTCGGGCTCCTCGCCTCCGCCTATCCGGCCGCGCGCGGAGACCTGGAGCGGGCGAGCGACCTCTTCCGGCAATTCCGCGAGCAGCCGACGCCCGAGCTTGCACGCGAGGCGAGCCTCGGGCTGTCCTCCTCGATCTCGCCGAACGAGCGGCTGCAGCTGCTCTACCACCCGTGGAGCGGCTACGTGATCGTCCCCCTCTTCGCGCTCGCGAACGTTGGCATGCCGATCAGCTGGGGGTTCCTGGGCCGCGCCTACACGTCACCGGTGACGCTTGGGATCGTGTTCGCATATGTCGTCGGCAAGCCGGTCGGGATCGTCGGCGCGCCGCTGCTGCTGACGAAGCTGAGCCGGGGCCGCCTGCGCCCGCCCGTGGGTTGGGCGGCCGTCGCGGGCGGCGGTGTGGTCGCCGGGATCGGCTTCACGGTCTCGCTGCTGATCGCGACGCTGGCCTTCCATGGCGAGCAGCTCGAGGACGCGAAGGTCGGCGTGCTGACGGCCGCGTTCGCCGCCTCGGCGATCACCTGGCTCGTCTTCCGCGCGACGGCTCGGCTACCGCGACAGCTGCGTATCCGCGCGCTGGTCGGGTCGTCGACGGTGCTCGTCGATCTCGCTGCGCCCGTCGATCCCGAACGGGACCACCTCCGTGGGCCGGCCGACGCGCCGGTGACCGTGGTCGAGTACGGCGATTTCGAGTGTCCGTACTGCGGTCAGGCGGAGCCGGTGGTGCGCGAGCTGCTTGCCGACTTCGGCGAAGTCGCGTACGTGTGGCGTCACCTGCCCCTGAACGACGTCCACCCGCATGCGCAGCTCGCCGCCGAGGCGGCGGAGGCCGCCGGCGAGCAAGGAGCCTTCTGGGAGATGCACGACCTGCTGTTCGACCACCAGGACGCGCTTCGCCCCTCCGACCTCGTCGGCTACGCCGGCGAGGTCGGGCTCGACGTCGACCGCTTCCGGGAGGACCTGCAGCACCACGCCGGCGGCGGGCGGGTCGCCGAGGACGTCGACACGGCCGATCTGAGCGGCGTCTCGGGCACGCCGACGTTCTTTATCAACGGCCGCCGCCACTACGGGGCCTACGACCTCGCGACACTGTCGACCGCCGTCAAGGCTGCCGGCGCGCGCGCGTCGATCGCGACCTGAACCCTTATGCGCTCTCGGTGGCCGGCTTCGACAGCCTCTCGCGGTCGCGGATGAAGAGCGCGGTCTTCGTCCAGTTCGGCATCCACCAGTTGGCATTGCCGAGGAGGCGCATCAGCGCGGGCACGAGCAGCGCGCGGATCACCGTCGCGTCGAAGATGATCCCGGCCGCGAGCCCGATTGCGAACTCCTTGATCTCGAAGCCCGGGCTCGAGGAGAGCACGAGGAACGCGAACATCAGGATCAGCGCCGCGCTCGTCACGAGCTTGCCGGTGCGGGCGAGGCCAAGCTCGATCGCCTTCTCCGTCGAGCCCGTCTCGTCATAGGCCTCGCGCATGCGGGTGAGCATGAAGACCTCGTAGTCCATCGAGAGACCGAAGAGGAACGCGAAGATCATCAGCGGGATCCACGCAGTGATCGCATGTGTGGCGGTGATGTTCCAGAGCGACGAGCCGTGGCCGAGCTGGAAAACGAAGACGACGATCCCGAACGCCGCAGCGAGCGACAGGAGATTCAGGATCGCAGCCTTGATCGGCAGCACGATCGACCGGAACGCTCGCGCGAGCAGGATCAGCGTCAGGATGACGACGAACGTCAGCACGTATGGGAAGTTGCCGTAGACGGCGTGCACGAAGTCGCGATCGCCCGCGGCGACGCCGCCGAGCGACGCATCGGTGCCTTTCAGCGTGTTGTCGACGCGGTCGACGATGCCCTGGATCCCCGACGCGGCGCCGTCCACCGCGGGAAACGCCTCGACGACCGAGTCGGTCCCGCGATGCCACGTCGACGGGGCGGACGCGCCGACGACGCCCGGCACAGTGCGCACCTTCGCAGCGATCGCCTGTGCGTTCGCGCCGTGCTCGACGAGGATGTCGAGCGGCTTCTGCACGCCCTGGCTGATGCCCGCGGTCGTGAGCGCGTCGCGTCCTGCGATCGCGTCGCCCTTGCCGGGGAAGTTCTTCAGCTGGGCCTCGTTCGGGTTGAGCTGCGTCCCGATCGTCGCGAGCACCGCGACGATGGCGATGCCCACCGCCGCCACGACGATCGGCCTGCGGATGACGAACCGAGCCCAGCGGCCCCAACCGCCGTCCTCCGGATGGCCGCGGTCGACGAAGCGCTTCGGCAGCACGCGCACGCTGTTGATCCGCGTTCCGAGCACGGCGAGCAACGCTGGGAGGAGCGTGATTGCCGCGATCACCGAGACCGCCGGGATCAGCATGCCGCCGATGCCCATCGACCGGATGAAGGGCAACGGCAGGATGATCAGCGAGAGCAGGCCGACGGCGACCGTCGAGCCCGAGACGATCACCGAGCGGCCGGCGTGCGTCATCGTCTCGACCAGCGCCGTCTCGACGTCCTCGCCCTCTCGCAGCTCGTCACGGAAGCGGAAGATCATGAGCAGTGCGTAGTCGATCGCGACACCGAGCCCGACGAGCGCGATCAGGAACTGGACGATGATCGAGACGTCCGTGATGTAGGTCAGCGCCCAGACGAGCGAGAAGGTGTTGAGGATCGCAGCGATCGCAACTGCGATCGGCATCAGGATCGCGGGCAGCGTCCCGAAGACGAAGAACAGGATGACGAGCGCGCCGAGCCCGCCGACGACGCCCTCGAGCAGGACGCTCGGCCCGCCCGTGTCGCCCTTCGAGCTCGCCTCCTCGAGGGGATCGTGCCCGGTGACGTGGACCGTGACCCCGCTCGGCAGCCCGTTCGCCGCCGCCGCCCGGATCCTCGCCGCGCCGCTCTTCGTGTCGAACCTCGGCGAGCCCGGCGGATAGATCTCCATGAAGGTCGTGTGGCGGTCCTTCGAGACGTACATGTCGTTGTGCGTGGAGAAGTAGGAGCTCGTCAGCGCGCCGGGGGTCGCCTTCGCCGCGCGCGCCATCGCCGCGGGGATCGCGCTGGTCTTCGTCGCGTCGCCGCTCGTCTGGAACACGACCACGTTCGGCGGCCGGAGCCCGGCGCCGAACGCCTTCAGCGTCCGCTGGTTCGCCTCGTAGTGCTTGTAGCCCGGGATCGAGAACGACTGGAACCAGCGCTTCGAGACCTGGCCGGCGCTGTAGGCGCCGAAGATCGTGAGGACGAGCCAGGCACCGATGACGGGCCAGCGGTGACGTGCGATCACATGGGCGAGGCGGGCAAGCACGCAAACTCCCTTCCAACGGATTTTCCGAACCGTGAAACTTACAGAAACGGAATACTTGGTGCAACTGTAAACATCGGGTTACAATCCGCACATGGGCCTGCGCGAGTCGAAGAAGCAGCGTACGCGGCAAGAGATAGCCGACCGCGCAATGCAGCTGTTCGCTCAACGCGGCTTCGACCACGTAACGGTCGCCGAGGTCGCTGAGGCCGCCGAGGTCTCCGAGAAGACCGTCTACAACTACTTCCCCACGAAGGAAGACCTCTACTTCGACGAGCTTCCCGAGAGACAGGCGGCGCTCGTCGGCGCGATCCGCGACCGCAGGCCGGGCGAGTCGATCCTCGCCTCGTTGCACCGGCTGCAGACCTCCGAGTGCCCGCGCCTATGCAGCCCCGGCTTCTTGATCTTCGCGCAGATCCTCGAGGAATCACCCGCGCTGCGCGCCAAGGAGCTCGAGGTGATGGCGCAGTTCGCCCAGGTGCTGACGGACGCGCTCGTGCGCGAGCTCGAGGTCACGGAGCTCGATGCGCGGATCGCGGCCGGGATGCTGATCGGCGTGCACAGGCACCTCTTTGCCAACGCGCGCAAGCAGGCGCTTGCGGGCCGTCACGGCCCCGGTGCGGTGAGGCGCCTGCGCGCCGATCTCGGCCGCGCATACGAGCTGCTCGAGCACGGTCTCGCTCGCCTCGAGGATGGCGGCGCGGCCGCGCACGTGGCGGCGAGCTAGCTCTCTTCCAGCGCCTGGTCGCTGTTCAGGGGCTCGAGGACGAAGATCTCCGCTGCGTAGTCGGGCGCGATGTGCACCTGTGACATGAAGGCGATCACCTTTCGCTCCATGATCTCCTCCACCGCCGCGCTGAAGAGCTTGCGCATCGCGAGCTGGAACGCCGCTCGCGTTTCGCGGACTGCGCGGTCCTCGCCGGCTTCGAGCAGCCTCCAGGAACGTGATCACGTAGTTGCGCTGGATCACGGTGCGCGTCGTCGTCGCCCCGCGGCCGTAGTGGTCGCGGTGCAGGCGCGTGATGGCGTTCGAGACAGCGGCAGCGCGGCGGCCGACGTCACCCGTCGATGCTGGCATGGTCCCGGCTCTCTTCTTCTGCCCCTGAGGAGTGTGCGCCCGGAAGGAGGTAGAGGCGGAAGAAACGGCCTGGCGGACGGTTGCGCCCTTCCAGGGTAGCTCAGGTCATCACGACGCGTTCGTTCACTGCTTCAGCACCGACAGGATGTTGCCGGCGGGATCCTTGAACCACGCAATCGGCGGTCCGTCGCCCCCGCGCGAGATGCCTTTCTCGTCCTGGCCGAAGCCGTCGTACTGCTCGAAGCGGACGCCGCGCCCGGCGAGCTCGTCGACAGCCTTGTCGATGTCGTCGACCGGAAAGTTGAGGATCGTGTACGTCGCCGGCACGAAGTCGGGTTTCACGTAGACGAATGTGTCTCGGTCGCCGGCGAGGTGCAGAATCATCAGGCCGCTGGTCTCGTCGACCACTGTCGTCCTGATCCCGAGCGTCTCGCCGTAGAAGTCCCGGGCTTTCTGGAGGTCGTCGACGGCGAAACCGCTGAAGGCCTTGGTGTTCGCGAACATGGCCACGTAGCTCCTTTCCATGGAGTGACACGATGCACTCGTATGACCGCGCCGCTACCAAAAAATCATCGCTGAGCTGATGGTGACGCTCGACGAGGTGCGCGCGTTCGCGGCGACGCTGCCGAGGTCGACCGAGGCGTTCGTGCGGGGCCGAGTGAAGTTCCGCGTCGGCCGCATCGTCTACCTCGCCTTCTCGCGCGACGAATCGGAGCTGGGCTTTGCCTTCCCGAAGGAATGGCGCGACGCGCTGGTTGCTTCCGAGCCGGAGAAGTTCATGCTGCCGGGTGAGTCCGACCTCCGGTTCAACTGGGTGGTCGTTCGGCTGGCGGCGATCGACAGCGACGAGATGCGCGACCTCGTGCTCGAGGCGTGGCAGATGGTCGTCCCCAAGCCGGTCGCGGCAAGCTACCCGTAACCGTTTCGGTGCACGCCGTGGCAGAGTCCCGGCGTGGCGACGATGGCCGACCTCGATGAGCTCGCTCTCGCGCTGCCGGACGTGACGAAGGAGGTCTCCGACGACGGCCGGCCGCGGTATCTCGTGCACGGGAAGTTCTTCTGCTTCCACCGCAACCGTCGGCCGGACGCGATCGATCCGGCGACGGGCGAGCGGCTCGACGACGTGGTGGTGTTTCGCGTCGACGATCTCGACGTGAAGCAGCTGCTGCTGGCCGACGGCCGCGGTGTCTTCTTCACGACGCCGCACTGGGACGGCTATGCGGCCGTCCTGCTGCGAATCCCGGACCTCGACCGTCTCGATCGAGACGAGCTCCGCGATCTGGTCGTCGACGCCTGGCTGACCCGCGCCCAGAAGCGGCTCGCGAAGGCCTGGCTCGCGGAGCACGAGCCGGCCGACCGCTGAGTCGACTCAGCCCTTGAAGGCGCAGCGAGGATCGTGACACTCGGCGAGCTGCAGGAGTTGCTCGTGGAGCGCCGCGCGACTCTTCGCATCGAGAGGCGCGAAGAACTCGTCCTCGAGCTGCTTCGCGATCGCGCGCAGCCGTGAGAGTTGCCGTTTGCCCGCGGCGGTGATGCTGACCATGTGGCGCCGGCGGTCCTGCGGATCGCGCTGGCGCGCGATCAGCTCGCGCTCCTCGAGCGAATCGAGGAGGGCGACGAGCCGGCTCGGATCGAGCGCGAGTGCGTCGGCGATCGTGGCCTGAGTCTCGCGTGCGCCCTCGTCGACGATTGCGAGGACGCTGTGGTCGTACGGGTCGAAGCCGGCGTCTTCGATCCTCTCGAGCGCGAGCGCCTTGAACGCGAGGCCGAGGCGCGCGAGCAAGAAGCCGCTGCTGGCGACCAGCTCCTTTGCGACCCGGTGGATGGGGCGCGGGGGGATTTCGGTAATCGGGAGTCCCATCAGGGAATAAGTGTAGCTCGCAAGCGTTGCTTCCTGATATCGTGGCAGAGCAAAACGATTGGAAGGAGTAACGAATGGGTGCTGAGATTGTGGCAGATGCGGCAGTCGGAGGCGAGGATCGGCGCCGCTGGTGGGCGCTTGCGGTGATCGTCGCGGCGCAGTTCATGGTCGTGCTGGACATCGCGATCGTGAACGTGGCGCTGCCGTCGATCAAGACCGACCTGCATTTCTCGCAGGAGGGCCTGCAGTGGGTGATCACCGCCTACTCGATCTTCTTCGGCGGCGTGCTGCTGCTCGGCGGCCGGCTCGCCGACCTGCTCGGGCGCCGGCGCCTGTTCGTCGCGGGCCTGCTCCTGTTCACGGTCAGCTCGCTGCTCGACGGGTTCGCGTGGTCCGAGGCCTCGCTGATCACCTTCCGCTCTCTGCAGGGGCTCGGTGCCGCGTTGCTCTCGCCGGCCGCGCTGTCGATCCTGACGACCACCTTCCGGGAGGGCCGCGAGCGCAACCTCGCGCTCGGGATCTGGGGCGCAGCCTCGGGCAGCGGCGGTGCCGCAGGCGTGCTGCTCGGCGGCGCGCTGACGAGCGGTCTCAGCTGGTCGTGGATCTTCTTCATCAACGTCCCGGCCGGCGCACTCGTGATCGGGCTGACCCCATGGCTGCTGCGCGAGAGCCGCGCCGATCTGCAGCACCGCCACTTCGACTTCACCGGCGCTGCGACGATCACGGGTGGGTTGATGCTGCTGGTGTACGCGATGACGCGCGCCAGCCAGCATGGCTGGGGAACCGTGCAGACGGTCGGCCTGCTCGCCGGGTCGGCGGCATTGATCGCTGCGTTCTTCGTCGTCGAGATGCGCTCGAAGGCGCCGCTGCTGCCACTGCGGATCTTCCGCCTGCGGACGCTCTCGGGATCCAACCTGAGCGGACTGCTGATGGGCGGCGCGATCTTCTCGCAGTTCTTCCTCCTGACGCTGTACATGCAGCAGGTACTGCACTACTCGGCACTCAAGACCGGCGTCGCCTACATCGGTCTGACGGTGACGATCGTCGCCTTCTCGGCGGTCGCGCAGGCGCTGGTCACCCGGATCGGCGTGCGCAGCGTGCTGCCGGCCGGACTGCTGCTCTCCACGGTCGCGCTCGTGCTCTTCGCGCGGCTGCCGGTGAACGGCCACTACTTCACCGACCTGTTCCCAGCCTTCATCATCAGCGGGCTCGGCCTGGCGTTGGCGTTCGTGCCGATGTCGATCGGGGCGCTGACCGGTGTCCGGCCCGCCGACGCCGGCATCGCCTCGGGGCTGATCAATACCAACCAGCAGATCGGCGGTGCGATCGGAGTCGCCGCGGCGACGACGATCGCGACCACGTTCACGAATCACTACGTGAGCGCCCACGTCGGCACGGATGCCTTC
>WNGE01018051.1_pt1 | contig 11160 bp, 8 predicted proteins | sample 5400651 | NCBI WGS metagenome assembly WNGE01 (sample SAMN13153370, study PRJNA577476) | soil metagenome | isolation source: 60 cm soil or saprolite under grassland replicate 2 | place: USA:California | collected 2016-06-15 | reverse complement strand
ATTGCAACGACGGTCGCTGGTTCCAGGCCTTCAGTCACGAGTGCCGCCGCCCCAACGCATGCGCCTGCCCTCAGATGGCCCACGGTCCGTGTTCCGCCGACGCCGTCGTGCCGGCGGACCTCGGAGATGCCAGTCTCGATCAGGTACAGACCGCTACCTGGCTGCCCCTGGCGCACGACTGGACGGCCTGGTTGAATCGTTACTTGGGTACACAGGGTTGCCAGCGTCACCGATTCGGTCACCGAGAGGCTGCCGAACACTGATGTGGCGCGCAATCGCTGGGCCAGGTCCTGCACGCCTGGCTGCTTGTCTGCTGCGGGACTGCCTGCCTCGTCTAGGGGACCTGAGCTTATTGGAGACAGGCCTCGTGCCGGAAGCAAGCTGCTCGCTGGTATGGATCGCGAGTAGTCACGCTCAACCAGACGCTGTAGCGCGCCGGTGCCCGACTGACGCAGCGCGTCCTCCACGAGCTTGACACGTGGGAGCGCCGGAAAGAGGTCCGGAACCCAGAAGGCGAAGGGCACGTATGCGCTCATATCCCTCGATACGTAATCGCTTTCGTCGCTACAACTGTGCATGCCCGGCAGCACCACTTGCGAGACGTAGAAGTAGTCGAGATTTCGCTTTGCCCCGCGTTGTTCGTACGCGCCAACGATCGCGTCTGTCTCCGCGTGGAGAGGGCCGGTGAGAGTCCAAAACAGTGCCACGCCGACCTCAATTGGTGCGCGCACCACGAGCTCATCGCGCGGATTGAGCCTCTGGTTCTTGACAAACCGTTTGAGCTCCCGCACGCGCGAAATCGGTAGATCCGGCAATATGCGAAGGCGGTTGTACACGCCCCAGCCGAACAGCTCCTCGACGGGAAAGAGCGGTCGCCCACGGCTGTATAACGTGCTCGCCGACGGGGCTTCGCCGTGCAGCGCCCCGAGGGTTAGATAACACAGGATCTCCCCAGTTCGCGCATTGCCGGCTACTACATGTAAGTCGTCCTCGTGGACATGTTCTAGAGGTTCATGCTCCCATCGTTTGCCAAAAGCACGGTCAGGATCGACATAGCCGACGACGAGATATTGAGCGAGGCGATACCGAAGCAAAGCTATGAGTTGATCGCGGCACAAATCGGACGTGCGCATGACGACCACGCTGACTCCGTGCCTGTCCACAAGCCTGTATAGCGCCGCGCAGCCATCGGCGCGAAACAGATCTGGAAGCCGAGCCTTCGCCGACTCCGCGACAATGTGTCCAGCGAATGTCTGCGCCGCCGACGGTGTCGGTTGGCTGCTCGATTCGCGTTGCAGGACTGCCATGTCAAGGTGCCAACCGGACACGGCTCCAAGCCGTGCCGAGTATTACGCCGCAATGAAGTCCACTACCGCCGAGTTCCTGGTGAACGCGCGCCTCGAGCGTTTCGAGCTCAATGTCGGCCGAGGTGGCTATGCCGAAGCGCTGCATCACTGGCATGAGCGTGCGAACCGTCTCCACCGCGTAGCTCGCAAGGAGCGGATCGTCCCCGATCCCAGAGAGTGGCTCGAGCCGCACCTCAGGCTCTGAAAGTCCCGCTTCAACAAACACATCGAACATGCGCACACCGAAATCTGTCGGCACGCCTGCCGCGCGTAAGGCACCCAGCACCCAGCTAAGGAGCTGATCCAACAGCGTGAGCCGAGGTGAGGCCAGGACATGCAGCAAACACACAGACTCGGCGAACGCCAGCACGCCGCCAGGTCGAACGAGATCGGCCAGGTGACGTAAGGTCGCAACCGGATTCGGCTGGTGCACGAGCACGAATCGTCCGATTACCGCATCGAACGGGTCCTCCGTGGCGAACGTGGCCAGGTCGGCCTCGGCAAAGCTCGCCTGCTGGAGATCAAGCGCGGCGGTGTGCTCACGAGCGGTTGCCAGGACGTCCGGCGACCGGTCAATGCCCACAACGCTGCCGCTCGGACCAACGCGTTCGGCTGCCAGGCTCGTAACGGAGCCAGTGCCGCAACCGACGTCTAGGACCCGTTGGCCCGCACCAATTCCGGCGTCGCGCAGCAGCCGTTCGGTGGCGGGGCGGAAGAGTTGTCCCTGTTCGTCCAATCTACGCTGCTCATCGCGCGTATGTCCGAGCATGTACGGACGGCTCGGTGGAAACGCCGGCCCTACACGCTCGGGACCTGCCCCATACGTCTGTGTGTTGGTTGACGGGTTCATTGGTCTATCGTTCTCCCCGTAGGCTGGTGGCATGGCCGCGATCAGCAAAAGTGCGCCGTGCCGTCCATGAATCGGAACTCGTCGCCAGTCGGCACAAACTGACGGTCCATCTCGAGCTCGAGCCAGAACACGACAGGAGCTGAGGTCAGCACGGTCCTGGCGTTCGATTGGATGTGTTCGATCCCGAGCCGACGGCCGCGGCGCCAGTGACCGTCGACAACCGCTGCATACCAGCTGACCATCTCCGCTCCCCCTGTCAGATGCTTTTCAAATCGAAGCACCGACCTTGATGGTTCGCACCGTAATCGGTGCTCCATAGCTAGCCCATAGCTGGTTTGCGTCAGGCGGACAAGCGCTGAGCGGTGCGCGTCTGCCCCACGTCGACGCTGATCTCCGCGTATAGCGCCCTGGTAGCCAAACCTGGCTCGAGCTCGAGCTCGTCGCGCAGTGCTGTCCGCAGTTGCGCGTACTCCCGCAAGGCGTTCCAGCGCTGGCCAGCGGCGATGTGTAGACGCATCAGGTTGGCGCACCCCTCCTCGTGTGTCGGCTCTTCCACTAACAGTCGGCGGAGCGCACCAATCGCTTTCGCGTGCTCGCCTTGCTGCTCATGGACAAGCGCCAACTCCGACAGCAGCTGCAGCTGGATGGCGCGCAGCCGCTCACGCGGCCGTGCGGCCCAGTCCGCGTACTGATCCTCCGGCAGCAGCTCGCCCAGATACAGGTCGAGCGCGCTGGCGTATGCGCTTGCGTTCCTCGATAGCCGGGCCGCCATTGCAGCAGCCTGGAAGACTTCGACGTCGACCATCACCGAGACCGTTGGTCCCACTGCGAGCACGCCGTCGACAAGCTGTAGCACGCTCGAGCGACCAGCTTTTCTTGGCAGATGGTTGTCGAGCGCAGCGCGTGCGACGTGTAGTGCATAGTAGAGGTTGTTGAGGGCGGCCTGCGGCTCGAGTTCGGGCCACAACCGCTCCATCACTTCCTCGCGCCCTAGCCGATGCCGCGGCGCGAGAGCGAGCAGCTTGACCAGCGCGCGCGCCTTCTGCAGCCGCCAGTCGCTGTCCAGGACGGCACGGTGGCCCACCTCGACTTCGAACTCGCCGAGAAGCCGAATGCGCAGCGTGACGCCACGTTGAGCAGCGGAGAACGGACTCATACGTTGGCGTCCTTTTTGGTGCGCTCGTGGCTGCGGCCCCGCGCCACCTGTTGCGGAGTTTGACTCGAAGCCACTACTGGTATTCTCGACCTCACGAGGTGTGTTTGCCTGAGGTGCGTTAGCCACGGCGAGTGCGCTTGGCTGATTGGCCGACACCATCGTTACGTCCAACACCACCTGGGTGTGGGGCTGGAGTTGGCGGTGCGTCATGACGCATACCAGCATTGGTTGCGCATGCGACCTGCGCGCAGTGACTTGCCACATACACCCTCGCGGCCCACGCGCGCCGCCTCGTTCGCAGGATCGAGCAACCCGCATGAAAGATCGATAGCGCTCATGTGTTCCCCCGGATTCAGTCCGCCTGGACTAGCCACCACGCGTCCGCCGCTACGATGCGCGTCGCGCACGCCTCGACGTGTCGGGAGAATCCCCGAGCCAAGTACGGAACCTCGCTGTCGGCCCGTCCACGGCCGACGTGAGTGCCAAATCTGCACTTCAACCGTTGGCGTGAACGCGAACGAATTTTGGGGTGGAGCTGGGTAACTCCTATGGATCCTGCTGACAACGGCGGTGGCTCGGACCGTGGCAACGCCAATCGACACGGTACCGATGGGACGGCTGCTCGATTTCGATCGCCACCGTCCAGGCCTCCAACGCAGGATCTAATGCAAGGCGTGCCGTTTCAGCATCAGCAGCAGCGGCGCCACCGCCTTCCGACCTTGGCTCGGCCGCTATTCACTCATGTTCCGATGTTGGTGAAGGCTGCGCGGTGAACTAGTCACAGCAGAGCCGCAGGCGTCCGCCCTCCGTCAAATGTGACTTCGGCACACGCCGGAGTGGGCCTGCAGCGGCCGTTGACCAGCCTCTTGCGCTAGCGAAACCGCTTCCGATGTGAAAGTGGCCGCTCATCGGCTCGGCTGTGACCGCTCGATGAGGAGCCCCTCGAGCGGCACAGTAAAGCTGAGTGCGACGGTCGTGTGCGGCAATGCGCTGAAGCCGGCACTCGGATCGATTCCGCAGTCGATCTCGTTCGGGAATGCGCCCACGTCGTCGACCGGAGCGGCCTGCACGAGCGCAATGTTCTGCCGCCAAAGGCTCAACCCGTAGCCGGACACGAGTTGCGGCCCGGCGCTGTCACTGAAGGCGATCGAACGATTGATCTGCGCCTCTGCGCGCACATGCGCCAGCCGATGCTCGGTTGAAGCCAACGCGGCAGTTGGGAACACATACACCCGCAGAGTTGGCTGGCCCGCCGTACTGTCTACGCTGTTGATACCGAGTGTGACAACGCCGTCAGCGGACATTGTTGAACTCGAGACGACCAGACCCGCGCCCTGATAGACGGCTCGGACGTCATCCGCAGTCGGATCGCTGCCGGCCCATGCGGCGGTTGGCCAGGCCTGTCCGAGGGCGCACATCGCGGGCAGCAGATAACGCCACTTTGCGTGAGATAGCTTCATGGAGAGTCCCCTTATTGCGACAGCTTGCGGCCGGAGAACCGGCTAGTCTCGGTGTACGGTGCCGGCGTATTCGCTCTTGCATTCCCCCGCGCCCAGGTCGCAGGACCCTGAGAAACGGAGCTGACCCGTCGCTCCGGCCCATTTGCCGGTGCTCTGGCCTGGCGAGATCGTAGTGAGATCCACGAAGGCGCCCGTACCGAAGTCGATAGCGCCTGCGTCGGTGCCCACAATGCGCCCGTCATCGATTCGAATGACAACTTGGCCGGTGTAGAACATCAGTGTTGAACTAGCCTGACTCGGCGCTGGTGTCAGCGTCTCCCCGGTGAAATCGAAAGTACCGCGAACGTCTCCGGTGAGCCGACCGTGGGTGCACAACGCCACCGCGGACGCACAGGCAGCCGGAGCCACGACGTGGGTTTCCAGTTTTCCGTCCACGCTCCTGGTCGACGGTGCCGCCACGGCGATGTCACCAACACTATGCAGCGCAAGCACGTAACCAACGCAAAGCCAGTTCGGCTCAGCGTGGTCCGTCGAATCCGCCCAGTGAACCTCTTCCAGAACATGGCTCGATTCCTTCGCAGTGAATGGCGTGATCGCGGGGAGATTCTCGCGATCACGGTGCGAGTCTTGCGACGCGAGCGGCTTCAACTTCATCGAGGTTCGCGCCGACTAGCGCCTCGCGAATGCTCCCCAGGTGGTTGTGCACGTGGCCGATCAGGATGTGCTCGATCACGTCCCGCGCCCGCATCTGTCGGCCCAGAAGTTCCCCGGCGTGGTCGAGTTGCTCGTCGCTCAGACCACGCACCACGCTCGCCGCCGCCGCAGCTTGGAGACGCAGCTCGGCGATCACTTCGGGCTTGGTGATCTTCGCGTACTGCCGAGCGTGCTCGGCATTCGGCTCCGTGAACGAGTCCATCGTCAAGGCGGGCGGTGGCTGCCGGGTGGCAATGCCCTGCACCCACTCGGCGATGATCTGGTGACCAACGGCAATGTGATGCGCCAGGACATTGACCGGGCGCTTCTCGGCGGCGTGGTAGGTATGCCACGGCTCCTCCGGACAGCTGTCGACCACGCGGATGGCTTCATCGTTCGCTTGCTCGAAACGCTGCACCAGCGTCTGGGGCTGTTCACTCATGGTCGTCCCTTCCACCAGAAAGCTTCCGTTGCCGCTCATCGTTCTCCCGCCATGCTGGCCTTCGGCGTCGAACAGAGCGTTGACCCACGCCATTGCGTCGGGAGCTGACGCAAACACGGTCTTTGCGTCCGATTGGACATGTTCGATTTCAATCCGCTGGGCGCCGCTGTCTCGGCGCCACCAGCGGAGTAGGAACGCTCCGTACCGCTTGTCCATCGCCTACTCCCTCGTCGGGCGCCTCGATCGTGGGCGGCGCCTCGACTTCCTGCACCGTAGCCGGCGCCCCATAGCTGGCCCATAGCCGGGTTGCCTCAGGTTTTGTGTTCCTGCACCTGGTCCAGTCAGCTTGACCAAGCGACTCTGGGCGCGCTGCTGTGGCCGTGCCCCAGTTCGCGCTTGCGGCCGATAGACGTGATGCCTGGCGTGGTCAGATTGCTAGCAGCGTGCGCCCCGGCCGTCGTGGCGGCCAGGGCGCCGGCGAGGATGTCGGCATGCAAGTGCTGGGTGGCCGCGCTCGGCTCGACATCAAGCTCCTCACGCAGCGCTGTCCGCAACTGCGCGAATGCTCTCAAGGCGTTCCACCGCTGGCCCGCCGCGGCATGCAGGAACATGAGACTGGCGCACGCCTCTTCGTGCGTGGGCTCTTCGGTCATGAGCTGGGTGAGCGACGCGATCGCCTCGGGATATTCGCCGCGCTCCTGGCGGATCTGCGCCAGGTCCATGAGCAACCGCAGCTGGATGTCGCGCAGCACACAGACCCGCTGGGGGAGAAGGTGATGACGCCGCCGGCCAGCTGCAGCGCGCTTGAACCACCAGACTTAACTGGCACGCCGCCTTCGAGCGCAGCGCGCGCGACATGCAACGCGTAGTACAGGTTATTGAGGGCGGCCGCCGGCTCGAGCTCCGGCCATAGACGCTCCATGGCTTCATCGCGCGTAAGGCGATGGCGCGGCGCCAGCGCCAGTAGCTTGACCAGGGCGCGGGCCTTCTGCAGCCGCCAGTCGCTATCGGCAACCACCTGCGCGCTCACTTCGATGCGGAATCCGCCGAGCAGCCGGATTTTCAGTCCGTGTCGTCCAGACTGTTGGCGAGGCGTGCGGTACATAGCCGTCAGTCTCTGACGCCGCGCGGCTGCAGGACAGCGACAGGACTGCGACAATCACTACGACAGTTGCGGGCAGCGTGTCGCTCGTCCAGCGTTGCGAGCAGCCTAAACTGAGGTGTGCGAGGCATCGCCGACGGCCCAACGTCCGCATTCCGGCGATCAGCTTCGACGATTGGGCACACAGACGGGGGCTCACGGAGTAAGGCCCGCTGAGCGCGCCGGTTTGACGCCGCGGGCGTGAGTGCATTGGCGCATGGCCCATTCGCATACCGTCCAATGCTTCCAATGCCCTTGGATTGCCCCAAGGCGACAGCTCTGCGTTGTTCTCGGCGCGACAATCCGAGCGCTACGCGGAGTCCGTGCCCTCCCAGCTAACGCGCTTTATCGGACGCGAGCGCGAGGTCCGGGAGGTTCAGAAGGTGGTCTCGAGCGATCGGTTGCTAACGCTCACCGGGGCCGGCGGCATTGGCAAGAAGCGCCTCGGGTTGCAGATAGCCGACTCCGAGAGCGGTGACTCCAGCACGAAGGTCGGTTTCGTGGAGCTGGCTACGCGCATGCTCGAATGGCCCAAGCCCAGGTTGAGGAGACGTCCGCAACGACGGTCGCAGCGTTTGGGAGGAGTTGGGCGAAGTGGTGTGGCTCCCAGGCGCACCGCAAGGCGTACACTGAGGCGTGCCAGCTATCGCCGACCGGGACCCGTCCGATTTCGGCGCTCAGCTTCGACGACTGCGGACGGCGGCGGGGCTAACCCAGGAGGAGCTTGCGGAACGCGCCGGTTTGACCGCTGCCGGCGTCAGCGCGCTCGAAAGAGGCCATCGACGTCGGCCGTACCCGCACACCGTGCTAGCCATCGCCAGCGCACTGAGCTTGCCCGACGCTGAGCGCTCGCTTCTTCTCGCCTCACGCGGGCCGGGCCACCAAACCATGGGACCTTCGTCCCTTGGAGCGCTCGTCCGGCGATACCGCGTGGAGGCCGGACTTTCTGATGACGACCTGGCAGTCCGCACAGGGCTAAGCCGGCGCTATATCTGCGATCTGGAACGGGGTAAAGGACCGTCACCTCACCAAACCTCGGTACGCCGAATCGCGGAGGCTCTGAACCTGAACCAAAGTGAACGCGCGATCCTGCTGGCTAGCGCGCACGGGCCGACGGCGGTGCCGTCCTTGAGGCACCTTAGGAATAACCTACCCCGGCAACTGAGCAGCTTCATCGGGAGAGAAAGCGAACTGGCCGAGTTGCAGACGCTACTTGCCCGGGACGCGCTGCTGACGATGACCGGGCCAGGCGGGGTTGGCAAGAGTCGCCTGGCGCTAAAGGCAGTTGCGGATGCTATAGACGGATTTGACGATGGTGTGTGGGTGGTCGAACTTGCGCCACTCGCTGACCCACGCCTCGTGCCCCAGGTCGTGGCGGCAGCGTTGGGCATCGAGGAGCGACCTAACGAACCTGTGGTCGAGACCTTGACAAGGCATCTCCAGTCGCGCTGTCTCCTGTTGCCTACTCCGCGGCTGTTCAGGCCTGCATATCGTGTGCACCAGCCGCGAGTCGCTCGGCATTACTGGCGAGGTGATCTGGCCGGTGTCGCCACTCGGCTCCCCGCCTCCAGGCCCCTTCTCCACGCCCCAAGAGCTCGCCAAAACGGAGGCGGTTCGCCTCTTTGTCGAACGGGCTCGCGCGGCGGCGCCTCACTTCAAGCTCAACGAACGGAATGCACTGGCGGTGGCTGAGATCTGCCGCAAGTTGGAGGGCCTGCCACTTGCTATCGAACTGGCGGCTGCTCGTGTAAAGCTGCTGAGCATCGAGCAAATCGCGGCCCGGCTGGACGATCCCTTCGATTTGCTAACTGGTGGGAGCCGCACTGCGCCAGCGCGCCACCAGACGCTACGCCGGGCGATTGATTGGAGCTACGAGCTGCTTTCAGATGCGGAACAAGTACTTCTGCAAAGACTGTCCGTGTTCGCTGGCGGATGGACTCTCGAGGCCACAGAGGCGGTTTGTGCCGGCGGGCGTATTCGGCGAGAAGACGTTTTGGAGTTGCTTGGCCACCTGGTTGACAAGTCATTTGTGGTTCCGCAGGAAGAGCATGATGAGGTTGCGCGTTATCGCCTGCTCGAGACGCTACGCCAGTACCTCTCGCGTCGACTCGCTCAATGCGGCGAATCGGAGGCCGTCCGAGATCAGCACAGGAACTACTACCTTGCTTTCGCCGAGCAAGTCGCGCTGCACCTCGTCGGAGGTCCGGAGTTCAGGATCGCGCTTCAAACGGTTGGGGCGGAGCAGGACAATCTTCGGAGTGCGCTGCAATGGTGCATTGACCGCGGGGAGGGCGACCGTGGCCTGCGACTGGGAGGCGCGGTGTGGCGCTTCTGGTTCCTGCGGGGCTCGAGAAGTGAAGGACAGGCATGGCTGGAAGCACTCTTGAGAATCGCGGACGGCTCCTCCAAGACTGCTAGCCGTGCACTAGCTCTCAATGGAGCAGGTGCTCTGGCGTTTCAGCGGGGCGACTATGACGTGGCGTTGGCGCTGTTCGAGGAGAGCCTCGGGATCTGGCAGGAACTGGATGACCAGGAGCGGATCGGAAACTCCTTCAGCAACCTCGGTATGCTGGCGATGCGGCGTGGCGATTACGGCGCCGCGCGCTCGATGTTGGAGAGGTCGCTCGCGATAAACCGGAAAGCAGGCAACCAGGTTGGTACGGCCATGACACTCAACAACCTGGGGTACCTGTTCCAAGAACAAGCGGACTATGGCGCAGCAAGCGCTGCATATGCGGAGAGCGCGGCCGCCTATCGGGGTCTTGGAGACAAGCTTAACCAGGCCGCTGCGCTCCGAGATCAGGGATATGCCGTTTTCGGGCGAGGAGACGTGGTGGCCGCGGCCGCGCTTTGCGAAGAGAGCCTGGCCCTAATCCGCGACTTGAGTGACGCGACTGAGACCGCCTGGTCCTGCCTCTATCTCGCATTGATACGCATCCAGCAGCGTGAATGGGACGCGGCGCAAGCGCTATTCACGGAAAGCCTGACTGCACCTGACCGGCACCACGCCACCGTGGACGACACGAGGATCCCGCCTTGTCTGGCAGGGCTCGCTCGGGTCGCGGCCGTACAGGGGAACCACGAACGGGCCATTCGTCTGACCAGCGCCGCCGACGCGCTCCGCATGACTTGGATACCGCCTCGAATGTGGAGCGGGAAGGCTCTTTGGTCGGGGCCTCCGTTCGATTCTGCTTCGGTAGAGCGCTGGTTACTACCGTCTCGGGCTGCGCTCGGAGAAAGCGCAAGCGCGGAGGCCGTTTCCGCTGGTCGCGCGATGTCTCTCCAGGAAGCGCGCGTCTATGCGACACTGCCCGCCAACACTCTCGACCAACGCCGTGGTTGATAAAGGTGACGATGGCACGTCGCAGCGGCACGGCATCCCGACGTCGAGCAGCAAGCTCTGACGCGGCGCGAGTACGGGGACGTGACGCTCATTGCACGTGTCCGCACCAGTCGTGAAACGGCGAGCCTCAAGCAACTACGTGATTTCTATGACCGCCGACACGAGGGGCGTGGTTCTCATTGGCATGCCAGGGCTGCGCAGCGGCGGATGCCGCCGTGACCTACGCGCGTCACCAGTTGCGGCGCGCTAAGCCGAAAGCCTGACCAGCCGACTCGCGACGCTGTGGGGCTCGTTCACATCGGTCCTGACAGAACCGCCGAGGATCCGAGCATAGGGTGTTGTCAACTTGTTTGCATCGTCAAGGCTGGAGCAGGCGAGCGACGTGAGTCTAGGCGGAGTGGCTCGAATTCAGTGCCACGCTCCGGCCTGAGTGACGTCCTGCCAGGCGATATGTGCGTGAATGCGGATCTGCCTGTAAGCGGAGGCGGTCAGTCGGTGTCGGCGCGGACGGAAGTAATTGGAGACCGCGCTGAATGGGCCCAGAAAGCGCTGGGCGTGCTCGCCTGATTTGAAGCGCTGCAGCACCCGTTCGCGCTTGCGCGTCGGGAGGTGCGAGTTCTCAGCGCGATTGTTCAACCGCTTGTGACGCCGGTGCTCCGCGGTTGGGAGCACGCGTTTGATGGCGGGCGGATAGCTGGCCAGCTTGTCGGTGATCACCACACGCGGCTC
>WNGE01017249.1_pt1 | contig 11160 bp, 12 predicted proteins | sample 5400651 | NCBI WGS metagenome assembly WNGE01 (sample SAMN13153370, study PRJNA577476) | soil metagenome | isolation source: 60 cm soil or saprolite under grassland replicate 2 | place: USA:California | collected 2016-06-15 | reverse complement strand
CTGGGGCGCTGATTTTCAGCGGCTGCGGAACTACAGGATACCGCATTTCACAACATCCGGAGATGTATCAGAGCCTGTCGCCGAGAGACCAGGCATTGGTGAGCCAGGGACAGATTCGCGCAGGGATGACCATGGACGCGGTGTGGTTGGCCTGGGGCACACCCGATCAAAAGATTCCTGACAACATGGACGGTCGCCCCGCTGAAACGTGGGTCTATCTACGCTACGAAACACCGCCCAGCTACGGCGGACCGTACTATTATGGGCCATTCGATTGGTCGTACATCCCTCCAAAGTTCGTGCACCCCTCGAGAGGCGTCACCTTCGCCAACGGCAGAGTTGTGTTCTTCCGATACCTCACTCCACCGTAACTGGAGTTTGGCTTGCCAACTCAGCGGTCGGTATGATTTGCTCGCGGCATGAAGCGTTGCTCTTTCCTTCCCGTATCGGCGTTGGCTGTAGCGGCAGGCGCGCTCTTTCTCACCAGTTGTTCAACGCCCCAAACGCGAATTTCTGGGCATCCAGATCTTTACCAGAGTATTTCACACAAAGAGCAGGCGCTGGTAAACCAAGGGCAAATTCGAATCGGTATGTCACGACCCGCCGTGTGGCTGGCGTGGGGTTCGCCCGATCGAAGAATTATCGGCAACATGGGCGGCGGTACTACGGAGACTTGGGTTTACACTTATTACGCCAGCTACCCGTACTACCCGTATGAACCGTTGGACGAATATTTCGGGGCGCCTTTGTACGATCCGTTTTGTTATTCGTGGTTCCCGCCAAGCATCCCTTATCCTGGCAAGCTCGTTACTTTCGCCCACGGCAAAGCGGTGTCCTTCCAATACGTCACATCGCATTAGAGCCGATCAAAAATTCTGTCGCGTTGCCGCGTGCGACGAACGAGTATTCCAGCGGGTCTGATCCATGGCTTACCGCTCATTTCGACAGTTCCTGGATGCTCTTGAACAAGCGGGCGAACTGAAGCGCGTCGCAATCCCGGTCGCCATGGGATCGCGCCGCCGCATGGCGATGGCGTTACAGGTTTCGGACGTTGAAGATGTTGCGCGCGAAATTCAGCTCATACTGAAAGCAAAACCCCCTACTGATCTGCGCGAAGGATGGAATTTACTTAAGCAAGGAATCCACCTGCTGCATGCGCGGCCGAAATCAGTGCGTGATGCGCCCTGCCAGGAAGTGGCGCATGAAATCGAGCGTGGCGATGGTTTTTCGTTGCTCGATCTTCCCATCCTCAAATGCTGGCCGAAAGACGGCGGGCGTTTCGTCACCCTGCCAAATGTACATACGCGCGATCCGGAAACCGGCGCGCGCAATGTGGGCATTTACCGAATGCAAGTGTACGACGAGCGCACGACCGGGATGCATTGGCAGCTTCATAAAGTTGGCGCACGGCACGGCAAACGCTATTACGAACGCGGCGAGCGGATGCCGGTGGCTGTCACGCTGGGCGGCGATCCGGTTTACACATTCGCGGCAACTGCACCGTTGCCGGACGGTTTGGACGAACTGTTATTTGCCGGGTTCCTGCGAAGGAAATCAATCGAGCTGATTAGGTGCAAAACTATCGATCTGGAGGTGCCGGCGGACGTCGACTTTGTTTTGGAAGGCTATGTGCAGCCAGGCGAGATGCGCCCGGAAGGGCCATTTGGCGATCATACCGGATTTTACACCGCAATCGAAAACTACCCCGTTTTCCATCTGACCGCGATCACGCACCGGCGGGATGCGATTTATCCGACAACGATCGTCGGCAAACCGCCAATGGAAGATTTCTACATCGGCGACGCGTCCGTTCGAATTCTTCTGCCGGTGTTCAAGATGAATTTTCCGGAGATTGTGGACATAACGTTGCCGCCCGAAGGGGTGTTTCACAATCTGGTTTTCGTGAGTATCCGGAAGCAATACCCCTATCAGGCTTTTAAAGTGATGCATGGGCTCTGGGGGATGGGACAAATGATGTTCAGCAAGTACATCATCGCAGTAGACGAAGATTGCGACGTGCATAACACGAGCGAGGTGCTTTTTCGATTGTGCGCGAACACCGATCCCGCCCGGGACACAACGGTCATCAAGAATCCAAGCGACTCGCTCGATCACGCACCGAGCGAACAGAACATCGGTTCCCACATGGGATTTGACGCGACGCGCAAATTACCGGGCGAAAACTATCACCGACCGTGGCCGGAATTACTCAACATGACAGACGAAGCGCGAGCGCTGGTCGACAAGCTGCAAGCGCAGGCGCGCTGAAAGCAGTCAAAGCGCCGGAGCGCGACGTCTTTATGGCCTGCGGAAAAGGCGACCCGTATCAACGTCGCGAGTGAGTCCACCGGGCGGCACGCCGCGTAGATCGTAGACGCGACCCGTATAAGGGCTGTAGAAAAACCCTGATCTTCCCGCCCATCGCGCATACGGATAACCGCCCGGCGGCGGCGGGCCATATCCTGCAGCTTGATTCTCCTGGATAATCTTACCGGTTAAAGCGCCAGCTGCCGCTCCCGCCGCTGCGCCGATTGATGCGGCGCGCACATTACCAGTCGCAGCGCCGCCGATGATGGCTCCGGTGGCAGCACCCCATGCTGCGCCCTGGCCTACCGGAGTGTCACATGACGTCAGCATGCAGCAACTGACTGCAATGACCGAGCTAACCGTGAGAATTGTCGTTCGCATACTTTGCTTTTAGTTTGCGACATTGGCAGCGGAGCCCGGCAGATCTCGCGGACCCGCCTCAATTCAGCCTTTTTCCGTCGAACCCGGTATTAGGGATAAACAAAGACTTGCTTCGCACGCACGTCGAGCACCAACCCGCCGTGGTTAACCTTCGAGCAGTCATACTTTTCATGCGGCGGATATGGGCTGGAAACAACGCCGGAAGGATCATGCGCGTCGCGAGTGCCGGGTGGATAAGTTCCTGATTTTGGCGGATATTTCTTCTCAGCCTCTGCCTTGGTGACCGCCGTAGCTGGGGTCGCCCCATGTTCAACCCGTTCATGCTTTATACTGCCTATGCGCGAGTCTGTGCCTTGCGCGTACAGGGTTGGGCCGAGCACAACTGATGCAATCGTGATCGCCGACAGAATTTTTAGAGATTTGTTTTTCATAGGTTTGTTCTTGGTAATATTTCGCAGCCAGGAACTCAGACGGACGCTCGGCGGGGCCAATTCAAAAGAGATTTGAACAACTGCGCCGTGATCCGACCTGCTTTTTCCAGATTGCTCAAGCGGTATTCTTTTTCGAAAACACGAAACTTGTCCAGTTCAATTCGTCGAAGCAGCGCGTGGTAAATGGAACGCATGATCTCTGCGGGCGCCATCGCGCGGCGGTCTTCAGGAGGGAGCTCAGCTGCCGCGCGGGTGAAGAATTCTCTCGCGCGAGCCGCTTCGAACTGCATCAACTGCAGGAAGTGCTCGTTGTACTGTTGTTTCGCCAGCTCCGTTTCCGAATAGTGGAACCGCGCCAGATCTTCCTGCGGCAGATAAATGCGCCCTGCCTGAAAATCCTTCGCGACGTCGCGAATGATGTTTGTCATTTGCAAGGCGAATCCAAGATCGATCGCATATTCTCGGCAGCGCGGATTTCGATAGCCGAAAATTTCGATGCTCACCAGGCCAACTGCGCTGGCAACGCGGTAACAATAGACGCGAAGCTCTTTGAATGTGGAATATCGCAGGATGCTCAAATCCATTTCCACTCCGGCAATAATTTCCTCCAGCATCTCTGGCGGCAGCGAATATTTGTGCATCAATTGCCGCACATCGCGGGCGAGTTGCGGCTCATCCGGAGCGCTGGTGCGAAGCATCTGACGCCAATTCGCCAGACGCACTCGTTTCTCGATGACGCTCAGTTCCGCCGAATCGGCAATGTCATCGACCACACGGCAGAACGCGTAGAAAATCGTGATGTCGCGTTTGCGCTCACGGCCTAACGAAACAAAAGCCAGGGCCAGATTCGATTTGCTCTGGCGCGTGATGGTGGCCGCATTCACGTTTGCCTTCTCGCAACCTGTTTGATCAATATTGAATCCATTTTTCCTGGTGAATTCTGCCTGTTTCGCATTGCCGAAACAGGCAGACCCACGAAGCCAACAACCAGCCCGTGACCACGCCTCGCAGACACACGAAACTGAATTTCCACAGTAAGAGCGCGCCCAATCGATCGGCGATCGCGCCGCGCAGAATGGCGTCGAACGCCATGATGCCATAAAAGTGGATCCCGCAAATCAACAGAAACCATGCGAGACGACCCGCATTTTTTTGGATGAAATGAATGTGCGCTCGCATCGCTTCGATCAGTGTTTCGTTGTGCAGCACCAGCGAGATTTGGACCGAACAAAACGCGATAATCAACCCGCTCATAAGAAACCGCGCAATGGGCAAGTAATCGAGGACTCGCGGAATATTGATGAAGTAGGCAAGCACGAGCGGCAGCCGGAGGATCAACGTGCTCACCGCAACCACAATGCCCGCCCATTCCAACACATAACTGAACCGCCTCATGGCGAACCGAAACAATTCGCCCTCTTCAAAGCTCAAGCCTCTTATCCAGGCCAGGCACACAGTGATGAGATAGACCTGGATGTAAACGCCCACGAGATATTCGAAAATAAATGCGGTCGCATCCACCGTAGCCGACACGCGCAGCAGACCAGCTGCAGGCAAAAAGCCACTCCATTCCGGTAATCGCCAGAACACGATGGGCTTCAGCAGCGACGCCAGCGCGCTCAGCAACAGAATCAAATAAACTAGATAACCCCAGAAGCCGTACCGTTTCGACAGCGCGCGCACCAAGGCGCCGTGCAATCCGCGCCAGTTCACAATCATCAAAACCGCTGCGATGACGGAGAGCGGATACGTGGTGGTGGCGTTGTCGAAAATTCCCGCCACGCCCTCTAGCGCAGGCAATAGAGTCTCCGTCCATATCTCACTCAACCTTGGCCAGGCCCACTGCGGTAACGAAGTGATTTGGCTCAGCTCCAAGTCCGCCCAGTTCCGGATTGGCGTGAAAGTGACAAACTGAAAGACGAAGTAGCCAAACCCAAGGACCGCGAAGGTGATCCAAATCCGGTGGTAACGCCCAAGGCAGTGAAGACCGTCAACGAGCGCTCGCCGCACCGGCGCAAAAAGCATTACCAGCGCGTAACCACCGCAGAGTCCAAGCCAGCCGTAAACGCCGGGCACGGCTTGCCCCACCTCAGCGCAAATTGGGAATGGAGTAATGCGAGTCAGAACATCACTCCAAAACTCCATTACTCCATTACTCCATCATCGGCCTAACGAATAAGTCCCCAATGCGGGTAAAACGGCCAGTAAACAAATAACCCTCGGCCGACCAAGTTCTCCACCGGGACTGCTCCCCAATAGCGGCTGTCGTAGCTGTTATAACTGTTATCACCCATGGCGAAATAACCGTCGCGGGGCACCGTGTACGTCTGATCCGGTTTCGACAAATGCTCGTGGCCGAGCGCATAACCGCGGTACGGCGGTCGCGCCGACATCACCCTCTCGAACCCGTAACCCTCGGCCTTTTTGCCGTTGATGTAGAGAAACGGCGGATCGATGCGCAACTGGTCGCCGGGCAGACCGGCCAACCGCTTGATGTAAAACGGCGGGCCCGCGACCGGGTCCTCGCGAATCGCCGGAATACCATTTGTTCTGAAGACAAAAACATCTCCGTTATGCGGCTTAACAAAGTTGTAACTGCATTTATCGACAAACACCTGGTCGCCCGTGTCGATCGCGCCTCGGGCGATAACTTCGCCGCGATGAAAAAGCCGACCGGGAAAGACGTTGAAATCCTGACGAAGGGTGTCGGGAGAGGCGTATACGAGAAAGCTTTGCCGCTCACACACCAATCGCGAAAAAGTAAAAAAGAAGGCTACTTTCTTTGGCACAATCTCGAAAATCTGATCGTCCTCACGCGACACCACGTTGATGTAATTGCGACCCAGAACAACGAATTCGACGATCTGTCGCAGAATATTTGGCGGCGGTTCGGTGATCGGGTGACCGATAATTCCGTTTAACGTCGGTTGCATTGAGCCGGTCGGAATTTTGAACGGCTGCAGAAAATAAGAGCGAATCCCCACCGCGATCACGATCGCAACCAAAATCACTTCGCAGTTTTCTCGCCAATGCGATTCCCATGTCACGGGTGTGAGTTTGTGGAGCGTCTTATCAAGGGTCTCGGCTGCGCCGTGAATTTTCTGCCCCTCTCTCGAGCGCAGGGCTTCGCGAAGAATCTGCATTTCGGAGACAATTTGTTCGCGATCCGCGCCGCTGAGTTTGTCGTGCTTATAACGAAGGTACTTCCGGGCGTGCCGCAAAAGCAGCCGGCTGTGTTTGATGTGGCGCGGCGTAAACATGAATTGAATCGACTACCGTTCTGTCATTCCGAGCGAAGTCGAGGAATCTTTGCTAATTCTGGAGCCGAATCCAGAGATGCCTCCACTTCGGTCGACTTGACAAAGAGGTTCATTGCGCTTTCAGCACCTCGATAAATGCTTCCTGAGGGATGTTGATTTTCCCGATGCTTTTCATCCGTTTTTTTCCTTCCTTTTGCTTCTCGAGTAATTTCCGTTTGCGCGTGATATCCCCTCCGTAGCATTTCGCGGTGACATTTTTTCGTAACGCGGAAACACTTTCGCGCGCAATAATTTTTCCGCCGATGGCCGCTTGGATCGCCACCTGATACAGCTGCCGCGGGATTACTTCCTTCAGTTTCGCCGCCAGTTGGCGTCCGCGCGACTCGGCACGGTCCTTATGCACGATTGTCGAAAACGCATCGACCGGCTCACCGTTGACGAGCAGATCCAGCTTTACCAATTTCGCGGCCCGGTAGCCGGCATGCTCGTAATCCATCGAACCGTAGCCGCGCGTCATGCTTTTAATCTTGTCGTTGAAATCGACAAGAATTTCGTTGAGCGGCAATTCGCAATGCAACATCACCCGGCGCGTGTCGAGCGATTCGGTGCGTTCCATCTGTCCGCGCTTCTCCAGAATTAATTGCAGGATGTCACCGATGTTTTCATTCGGGCAAAGCACGTATGCTTTTACGATCGGCTCCCGAATCTCCTGGATCATGCTCAGGTCGGGCAGGTGAGCGGGATTATCGATCAACAGTTTTTCTGCGCGTGTCGTCAGCACCTCATAGACCACGCTTGGACTCGTCGCGATGATATCCATGTTGTACTCGCGCCGGAGCCGTTCTTGAATGATCTCCATGTGGAGTAGCCCGAGAAATCCGCAACGAAACCCGAAACCCAAGGCGACTGAGCTTTCCGGTTGATACACAAACGCGGCGTCATTCAGGCGCAGTTTCCCGATTGCGGTCTTCAAATGTTCGAAGTCCCCCGTGTTAATCGGATAAATGCCGCTGAACACCATCGGATGAATTTCCTGAAAACCGGGAAGCGACTCGCGCGCGGGGTGGCGCTGGTCGGTGATGGTGTCGCCGATCTTGATGTCTGCAGTCGTCTTGATGTTTGCGATGAAATACCCGACGTCACCGGGATTTAACTTTTCCTGCGGAAGCATTTTCGGCGTGAACACGCCCACCTCCTTGATCTCGTACCGCGAGTTGTTGTTCATCAACATGATCGCGTGATTCGCTTCCATCGTTCCCGAAACGACACGCACGTACCCAACGACGCCGCGGTAAACGTCAAACACCGAATCAAACACCAGCGCGCGCAGCGTCTTGTCCGCCGGCGGTTCCGGCGCCGGAACCCGTGTGACGACGGCCTCGAGAATTTCCTCGATACCAATTCCCATTTTCGCGCTCGCTTCGATCGCTTCCTCCGCAGGGATAGCCAAGATTTCTTCCAACTGGCGCTTCACCGCGGCAACGTCAGCATTTGGCAGGTCGATCTTGTTGATCGTCAGCATTTGGCAGGTCGATCTTGTTGATGATCGGAACAATGGTGAGACCCTGTTTGTGAGCGAGATGAACGTTCGCCACCGTTTGCGCTTCCACGCCCTGCGCCGCGTCCACGACCAACACCGCGCCCTCACATGCGGCGAGGCTGCGCGAAACTTCATAGGCGAAATCGACGTGCCCGGGTGTATCGAGCAGGTTCAGCCGATAGGTTTCGCCAGACTTGCTGGTGTAACGCATCGCCACTGGATGCGCTTTGATCGTGATCCCTCGCTCCCGTTCCAGATCCATTGAATCAAGGAGCTGATCCTGCCTTTCCCGCTCCTGGATCGTGCCCGTGCGTTCGAGCAACCGGTCCGACAACGTCGTTTTGCCGTGATCGATGTGCGCGATGATGCAAAAATTGCGCGTCAACTCAAGGGCCATGGAAGCGCCACTATCCGAGTCTGGTTGTGCGCGGTCAATCGCCATGACCACGCTATTTGTCGCGCGCTCCTCTTGGGTTAAAGTCAGAGGCATGCCAAAGCTCATCATTTCAGGCACGCCACATGAGCTGGTGGACGAGGCGATCACCATCGGTCGCGGACCGGATAACACGATCGTCGTCAACGATCCTTCCATCTCGACGCATCACGCGCAGTTGCTCCTGGAAGGCGACACGTATCGATTAAAGGATCTCGACTCGACTAACGGCACGCGTGTCAACGGCAAGCCCGTAACGGAAGCCGTGCTGCGGTTTGATGATCGGATTCGGTTTGGCGCAGCCGAAGCGAGATACGAATCGTCGGAAGTCGGCGGTTCAAAGCCACTGCCGAAGCCTGAGGAGATTAAGGCTCAATTCGCGGAAGCTGGCGCAGAGTTGCACCATTTGAGCAGCGCATCTCCCCTTCGCCGCCAGGAACAGCGGAACGACCCGGTGCGCACTGGAATTCTTATCGGCCTGGGAATTGTGCTGCTCGTCTTTCTAGGAAGTATTATTGCAGTGCTACTGATGCACGCGCCAAGCCTTTGAGCTGTTGCACCGCGCGAATGGGCGGAGCCGAGAGATCTCAAAGGCTAATGACGAAGCACGAATGTCGAATGCCGAAATAAGCCCGAATGATAGAATCTGAAAGGGTGCGCATTTGCTAACGAAAATTTCCGCATTTGGCTCCCTGAGCATTCGCGAGTTGACCTTCGTTATTCCTTCGTTATTCGTCATTCGGATTTCGTCATTTTTCGTATGACAAAAACACAAAAGCGCCTGCTGCTCTTCGACATCGACGGCACGTTGATCCATTCGGGCGGCGCGGGCATCCACGCGCTGATACTTGCATTTAAAGAGCGGTTCGGAATCGATGACGATCTGCACGATATCGAGATCGCGGGCATGACCGACTCGGGAATTGTCCTCAGCATCCTTAACAAGCATAAAATTCCTGCGATTAACGAAAACGTGAGCGGGTTCCTGGACAGCTACGTGCATTTCCTCTCGCTGGAACTGCCGCGCCGAAAAGGCAAACTGCTTCCCGGAGTGTTGCAGTTACTCGAACGGCTCAAATCGCGGCCGCACGTCGTGCTGGCGCTTCTCACAGGGAATGTGTCCCGCGGTGCGCGACTAAAACTCGATCACTACGGCGTCTGGCATTTCTTCGAATTCGGCGCATTTGCCGATGATCACCGCGACCGAAACGAGCTCGGCCGATTCGCTCGCGCCCGCGCGAAGGAGAAACACGGACGGGAGTTCGTCGCGTCCGAGATCGACGTCATTGGCGACACTCCGCGCGACATCGCGTGCGGCAAAGCGCTCGGCGCGCGGACGATCGCGGTCGCAACGGGAAGATGGGGCCGGGATGAGCTTGCAAAGCATCAGCCGGATTTTCTGATTGATGATCTCTCGAACGTGGAAACAATCATGGACACACTCGGATGGTGATCCATTCACGAATTGCACGGTGAAATGAAAAAAGACCCAGCCTCATCAAATACCACGCCGCGTCAGAGCCGTTCCAACATTGTGCCGCTCAAGGGCGAAATCGATTTGCACGTGTCCCCGACGGTCACGGCGGCACTCAACGACGTGATCGACAAGAAACCCGAGCGGTTGGTGGTCGATCTTTCCGACGTGAGCTACATAGACAGCGCGGGGCTCGCGGCATTGATTCAAGCGATGCAGAAGGTGGAAGGCTACGGAGGTAAATTCATGCTGGCCGGATTGCAGGAAACCGTGCGCTCGATCTTCGAAATCTCGCGACTCGATCAGGTTTTTCAGATTTTCCCGGACGCGGATGCTGCGCTGGCTGGCTAATCTGATCGATCAATTTGCTGAGGACAGCGGCACTACAGGGCAACGCGTGTCAAAATCTCAAGCGTTTGGGAGACATTCTTCGAAATATCGAACTGCGATGCGCGCTCGATGTTAGCCGAGCGGGCTGCGTCGCGCCGGGATGGATCCGACCAAAATCGAATAGCGTCACGCAAGCCGACTAGATTTGCTGGGTTATCGACAATCGATCCGTGCACTTCGTCTTCGATGATTTCGCTAAACCCGTTGGAACGCGTTGTGATTACTGGTAACCCACTGGCCAGCGCTTCGAGGCAGGCATTCGAAAAGGGGTCGTAAATTGTGGGCAAAATGAAGATGTCCGCAGCCGCGTAGACCGGCACAAGGTCTGCAACTTCACCGAGAAATTGCACGGGATCCTCGCGCCAGAACCGCAGGCGCGTCGTTTTATACGGCCCTGCTTCTCCCCGGCCGGCGACCAGCAGCCGCATTTTTCGATTTTTGCAGAGCGCCATCGCTTCGATTGCAAACAGCAAGCCTTTGCGCTCCCAGCCCGAACCTGCAAACAACAGCGCAATTTGGTCCTGCTTGAGTTTCAACTCCGCACGAGATTTTTCGCGAACCCCGGCATCGAACCTGAATTTGTCGAGCGGAACACCATTGCGCAAGACATCGATCTGGTCCGCCGGGTAACGGTAAAGATCGGTGATCTCGTCCACGACCATTTGCGAAGCGGTGATCACCCGCCCAGCCTTCCGCTTCTCGAAAAGAGATTCCTCCAGTTGTAATAAATCGCGATGCTTCCGGCTGGCGCCGCGGACAAATCGCTTCAATGGGACCTCGAATTTTCTCCGGCGTGCAAGCCAGGCGTGGTGAACACCGTCCCCTGCACGGTAGACATCGCAACTCCAGACGCGCTCGAGACTAAACAAAACATCGCACTGCAGCTGCGGTCGGACCTGCTCAAGCTCGTCAGCAAAACCGATGACGGTCGTCCCGCCCAGGCG
>WNGE01021759.1_pt1 | contig 11161 bp, 9 predicted proteins | sample 5400651 | NCBI WGS metagenome assembly WNGE01 (sample SAMN13153370, study PRJNA577476) | soil metagenome | isolation source: 60 cm soil or saprolite under grassland replicate 2 | place: USA:California | collected 2016-06-15 | reverse complement strand
ACTCTCGCTCGGATCGAGCAAAGTCGCGATACCACTCCTGGCGCTGCTGGCAAACGTAAATCATGTCGAGGAGGTCCGGGCTGGGACGTGCAATCGGTTTGTTTCGGATCGTGCGGAAATCAGGGATAGGAATTGTTTCAACCGGCAGCTCGTCAAGAAACAAGAAGCCAACCGGTGTGTGCGTAGCCCTGGCAAAGTCTTCGACTTGTTTGAGCGTCGGTTTGACGGTCCCTTGCTCCCACGCCGCAAGCTTTGGAAAGCGATGCGCGAGATCATCAGTCTCCAAGCCCGCGCGCTCGCGGGCCCAACTTAATAGCTCTGGTTTGATCTCAACTCGGATCACGCGATCAACTTCCCTTGCTGAATCTCAGAATCCGACAAGTATTACCTATTCAGTCACATTCAGCGGAACGCCGTAAAGCTCAGCGAGGCGTTCGTCGATTTCGCATTACTCAAGCCGCGTTGGCGTAAATACTCTCGCCGGCTCCAAAGTAAGAATCAAAAACATGCTGATAGATAAGATCGCATTTAGCGCTGTAGAGTTCCTTTGAATACATGGGCGGAAGTTTGTCCAACGTTTCTTCAATGGTAAGCCGAACATCCGCTTTCGATTGTTGCTTTGACCGCCATTCCAAAACGAGCTTCTCGCGTTTGAGCGTCTCAAGAAGGTCGCGCGCCACTTTTTTCACTTGATTCTGCTCTTTCTTAGTTAACGATATCTCAGGCTTCGTCAGCAAATCGAAAACAGCCAATTCTTCTTCGTTCAACTTCTCCGCAATGCCGCGCTGTTCTTCTTCGTTCAGTTCTTTCGTAAACTTTACAAGCCGCTCGAACATGACTTCAACATTGATTGCTCCCGAATTGTACTCGTCAATCATCTGCTGAAAGTGCTCAAGATAATCCATCCGGGTTCGATTGAGAGCCACCATCTGCGAGAGCTTAATCGTTAATGCATTCTTCAGCCTCTCAACTTCTGTATGTTTTCGACTCTTCGCAAAATGCTTTCTTAGTCCTTCTATATCGATTTTACTCAAATCGAGAAGTCTATTCGTGTCGTGGATGATATAACCCTCGGAAGCGATGGATTCATCAAGCAACGCTTCGACGTTCGACATGACGCCGGAAATATTCGGCGGCTCAATCAGCGTCGAAATCTTGTCAGCAATGACCTGCAGCAAGGCTCGCATCGGATAAAACTCGTTCGCCCGCGCGTCTGGCAGTATTGCTTTGTAAAGCCGCGACACACTTGCCTCAAGCAGTCTAAAGCGATTCTTTGAATCTTCTCTCGCTACGATTAAATCGACTGCCTCATCCAACAGCTTTACCCGTCGAAAACCTGATGCTGTGGGAATCTTCTTCAAGTCAATTCCCAGCTCCGCGCAGAATTCGACTGCTTCGCGAATCGCCTCGCGAAGTCGCTTAACTAATTCCTGCTTTGCTTTGACTGGCGTCTCGCCCGGCTTAATGCCGCCGCCTGAGCCCGTGCCATAGATTGCCAACGCCTTCTGAAGACTTCGAAAGACACCCACGTAATCAACAATCAGGCCGTTGACCTTCTCGCCAAACACACGATTCGCGCGCGCGATCGTCTGCATAAGCGTATGGTTACGCATTGGCTTATCGAGGTAGATTGTCGAACAGCTCGGGACGTCAAAGCCCGTCATCCACATCGCGCAAACGAATACCATACGCAGAGGATCGTCGGCATCTTTGAATTTCGTTTCGAGGTCTTCCGTCACTATCCTCTTTCGGTGCGGTTTGATATTCGCGCCTTTCTTCGCCAGGTCCTGAATTTCGTTTTGTGATTGCGAAACGACGACAGCCATGTCCGTCTCCGACAGGAATTTGATTGTCTTTTCGAGATCATTGCGCTCCTCGGGCGCACACGAGGCGAGTTGCGCCTTCACCTTCTTTAAATGCTTCGGCCAATACTTCTGCACTTTGTCGTACATACGCACGGCGGTAGCCTTGTCGATCGAAACGACCATCGCCTTGCCTTGAAAGCCGCGTCCCATGAAGTGCTTCACCAGGTCGTCCGCGACTTTCTCCAAACGATCATTGCGAGTAATCAGGTGGTATTCATGTGAAAACTCTCGCTCCAGCTTCGTTTCCTGCTCTTCATCGAGCTCGGCATCTTCAATCACGCGCGCCATATCCTCATTAAGTTTTTCATTAACAAGCTGAAGTTCTGGAATTCGATTTTCGTAATAGAGCGGAACGGTCGCATTATCGTCCACCGACTGTTTGAAGTTGTAGATGCTGATGTAATCGCCAAAGACTTCCTTCGTGCGTTCTTCTCCCGCAATCAACGGCGTTCCGGTAAACGCGATAAAAGCTGCATTTGGCAGCGCGTTGCGCATGTTCAAGGCCAACTGATCGTATTGGCTGCGATGCGCTTCGTCTGTGATAACAATGATGTCATCGCGCTTCGAAATCGCTGGATAGCGTTTGCCTTTATCAGTGCGGAACTTCTGAATCAGAGTGAAAATGTAACGGTGATCTTCCTGGAGGAGTTGTTTGAGGTGTTTTCCGCTCTTTGCTCTCACGTGCTTCTCGGGTTCAGTTACCGCACCCACGCCCGCAAAGTTTTTGTAAATCTGGTCGTCGAGGTCTTCGCGATCAGTGATGACGACAAAGGTCCAGTTACCCGGCACCTTGCGCAGAATCTTCTGCGAAAAGAAAACCATCGAGTAACTCTTGCCGCTTCCCTGGGTGTGCCAGAAAACTCCGAGCTTCCCACGATTGTCGCGAATCCTGTCGACTGCCTTGAGCGCGCTGCCGACGCCAAGATATTGATGGTTCTTCGCGATTAACTTTATGAGGCCCTGATTGCTCTCGCTGAACAGGCTGAAGTTCTCAACCAAATCCAGAAGCTTCACCGGCTCGCACGTGCCGCGAATCATCGTGTCGAGACTAACGATTCCTTCCTCACCTTCGTCGTTGATCTTCTTCCATTCGGCAAAGTGATCCCATTCACCAGTCACACTCCCAAGGCGAGCTTTGCTGCCGTTTGAGAGGATGATGAACGAGTTGTACCAGAAGAGCTTTGGGATCGTGTTTTTGTAGTCGCGCAGATTATTCTCGAACGCGTCTTCGAGTCTCAACTTCTTCAACTCAATGAAAACCAACGGTAATCCATTAACAAAGCCGATGAGATCCGTCCGACGCCGATACATTTCGCCCGTGATCCAAAACTGCGAAGCGAGAAAGAGTTCGTTGTTCTCAGGGTGGTCCCAGTCGATCGCTTTTACTCGAACAACTGATTCTTGCGGTCTCCTTCTCTCCTTGGGAGAGGTTCGGGGAGAGAGTGCTTGCATACCGGACAAATCAACGCGAATCCCATTCTTGAGCAGCGTGTAAATCTCACGATTCGTCTGAACCGTACTCATCGCGCTTCGATCCCGCGTCAATTGTTCGATTGCTGATTCGATCGCTTGTGGAGGAAGCTCAGGATTGAGCTTTACGAGCGCAGGTCTCAAACGAGAAGTGATCACAACTTCAGCCGCCGTTTCACGGCCAAGAAATCCGTTCTTACCGAATGTCTCGTGATAGCAATTCGCCGCCTCCCAGCCGAGGTCTGTGAATAGCTCGATCGCTGGTTGTTCGACGAGCGAATCTTCTGAATACGAGTGAATCATTTCGTACGGTTCACTTTAGATCGGTCGCCTTGAATGTTCCGCGGTTGTCAATCATCTCCTTCGGTATCCACGACAAGAATCGTGACGGCTTGTAAGGCGTAACGAACTTACCTTTCCTATCGACTGGAGCCACCAACCACTTATTCGAAAGGATATGGCATTGTTTCCTCGTCCTTGTTAATGCCACGATAAATTGAGCGATTTCAACGTCTTGGATGTCACCACTGTCTCTCGGCATTGACCCGTCGTGACATCCGACGATGAATACATCTCCCGCCGACAATCCTTTACAGCCCCTGAACGATGTCAGCAAGACTGTCGCTTTATTTGAGTCCACCTTTGGCAGCTCTACTTTTTCGCCGGGCGAGAAATGGTCTGTAACTTCTTCGGCAAACTGTGTCAGAATCGATTCCACAATAGCCGGCTCTTCCGGAGTAAGGTTTTCACCTTCGCCAAGCTTGCGAATCAAATCAAGTATTCCAAGATGACTGTTGACTAGACCGCCATCCAAGAGGTCGATCATCGCATTTCCAGAAGTCGATGCGCGGATTACGTCTGCTAGGGCCGTTTCGTCCAGAAAGAACTCGCCGATTATCCTCCAACCGAGATTCGACCTCTCATTCGCTAACAGAAGCTCGTAGGCTTCGATCAATCCATACTCAGTAGGCGAACTCGGGGCATAAGATAAATTGGCCTCGTGAATTGGCTTGAGGTGCTTTTCTATTTCTCGAAGATACTGCTTTGAACCGACAACCAAAACCGTCGGATAGATGCTTCCAGCCTTGTGCGATTCAGCAATATCTGCGGCGTCAATTTTCGAAATCTCCTTTTCAAGGTACTTCGCGACAACGCTCGCGGTAGTGCATTGAGCGACAATGATCTCTGGGTACCGCTCGCTGTCAGCTTCCTTATCATCCAGGTAGCATTCGTACCGCTTCGGGATTCGGTCGGCAAAATGACCCATTTGTTGAGCGTGATCAATTAGCGCGTTTGTAGCACCCACGATTACTTCCGGGCAGCGGCTACAAAAAGGCAAATCGAACCGTTCAAATGATCCGGACTTGTACAGTTCCCTCAGATGGATCGGCGAAGACGCGCGGCCGTCATACACGGCTTGATCGTCATCGCCAACAATCAAGATGTTTCCTTTCTTGGCCAACTCATCGATGAAGGCGACCTCCAGTGGATTGAAGTCCTGAAACTCATCGATCAGTATCTGATCAAAAGCAGGAAGGACAGCCGGATTGCGTTGCAGGTCTTTATAGAGCCGGTAAACCGAGTCGTCAAAGCCTACGACTTCATAATAATCGCCACGGCTTAGATAGAATGCGATTTCGGGACTCTTCTGCTCCAGCATTCGAAATTTCGAATCGAAATCGTCGAGCGCTTCTCCCAACAGAGCGGCATCACGCTCCACGATTTGTGTTAGGAACGGAACTAGTTCAACTTTCCCAGTTTGCTCATGCAATATCTTCTTGCAGTAGGCATGGAAGGTTTTGACTTCGGCCACATCGGACATACTGCTTTCCATATCGGCGACCAATTTTCGGATAAATGTCATCGCCAAATTGGTACCGCCGATGACTGGTTTTAGCACTTCACGGAATGTGAAGGTCTTCCCTGTTCCAGCTCCCGCAACTATCAGCTTCTTCGTTGCCTTCGAGTCAAGGATTGCTTGTAGACAGACGGCCCTTTCCTCTCGTTGGTGTTCCTTGATTTCTGCGCGTGTCATTTGGGAGTTCAAATTGCTCGCACTGGCAACTCACCTGAAATGAGTTTAGGCAGCAGCAGATCGCGCGTTCGGCGCAGGTTGACAGTCTGTTTGAGAAGGGTTGTGAGGAGCGAGCGAATCTCAATCACATGCCGCTCGAACTGCTCGACAAGCCGCTGAGGCGGCAAAACGAATTGGTAATCTGCAATTACCCCGGCGCTGGCGCTCTTGCGCGTGGTCCCGGTCGAAGCGCCGGTGATGTAGGCATAGTATTCGGCGGACTCCATGAGGTAGAACAGGAAGTAAGGACTCAGGCGGCTGTCCTTCGGCGCAACGCGTATGAGGTAAGAAGCAAAGACCGCGTCCACCTCCTGCTCCACGATTCCAACTTTGCCGGGGTCTGCCATGCGAATCACGACCACATCGCCGACTCTCAGCCGATACGCTTCATGGTCCTCCGGCGTAATCGGGCAATAAGGTACTTCGGACCAATCAATAAAGCTGGTCTTGTTGATGTCCATACCGCGCAGATTTCGTGGCTGGGAAAGCGAAAGTGAACGAACCTTGCGTCGGTAGAGAAGGAAGCTCAAGCGGTTCGCGCTCAGAGAAGGTTGTCCACTGAAAGCGAGCGACGCCTGTGTGCTGTGTGTGATAGGCGTGCATTACACCTGACACGTAAAGGTGTTGCAGATACCAGAACATGAATTCCGGGTCGCACAGACTTGAGTTGAAACGTATGAAGCGGCTGAAGCTCGCACATGTGATCGGCAGCTCGGAGCCGGAGAACAACTGCGGTCTAAGCAGCAATGTCCGTCCAGTAATCTGATTCTTTGTTCCGCCTGCTGCTTCGATAATTACATCCCAAGGCTGGAGCACTTTTCTCTCGGCGATATGTTTCGGAATATAGCGACGCGGCGTGGATGAGGTGTCGCCAAGCCGCACGGTTCTGAAGTCTGTTCCGCGAATGGCCAGCATTTCAACTGAGTTCTCAAACGTCTCTCCCTTTCCCCACTCTCCATCCTTCGAAACCGCTATCAGATCTTTGAGAACGCATTTCATCGGCTATGCCTTCAATATCTCCGCCACACTGCGCGCAATCGTTTGTTCGAATTTGCGTGCCGTAGCGTTCAACGTTTTCAGTTCGTCGTTCAGTTCTGCAAAACGCTCGTGGAAATCGAATTCATCGGCTGCGCGCTCCGTTACTCCAACATATCGGCCGGGATTCAAACTCCAACCCTGCTCTTGGATATGTTTGCTCGTCGCTACCTTGCACAGACCGGAGGTATCCTTGTATTTCAGCTTGGAAAAGCGCTCCTTCACCATTGCCTCACTACCCTGTTCGAATTCTGGTTTCTCGCCTCGATAAAGCCGAGCGATATTGGCAACGAATTCGACTTGCTCCCGTGTGAAGTCACGATGTGCGCGATCAACCTGCCGAAACAGATGACGGGCATCGATGAAGAGAACTTTGTCCTTGCGGGATGTCTTCGTCTTTGCTCTATCAAAAAACCAAAGCGTGCACGGAAGTGTGACTGTGTAGAAAAAGTTCGAGCCGATCGAAATCATCACGTCCACCACGCCTGATTCGATAAGCTTCTTGCGAATCTCCAATTCGGAGCCGCCCGCATCACCGGCTGAGTTTGCCATGACGAAGCCTGCTCGACCTTTAGTGTTCAAGGCACTGAAGAACGCTTGAATCCAAATGTAATTCCCGTTGTCGGCGCGTGGCATGCCGAAGGGAAACCGCGCGCGGTCGTCTTTGAGGCGCTCCTTGTCGATGCGATCGACATTGAACGGCGGATTAGCCATCACGAAATCAAACTTGCTGACCGAATCGTGAATGTCTTCGTAGTAGGAATTGCCTTGGCGAATGTCTCCTTCCAGTCCGTGCACGGCGAGGTTCATCTTGCAGAGACGAACCGTCTCTTCAGTCTTCTCCTGACCATAGACCATGATCTCGGCGTTTGGATTCTTGTGATGGTTCTCGACGAAGCGCGCGCTTTGCACGAACATGCCGCCCGAACCGCACGCGGGATCGAAGATGCGGCCATGAAACGGCTCGATAATTTCGACGATTAGTTTGACTAAGCTGGTGGGCGTGAAGAATTCGCCGCCCTTTGAACCTTCAGCCTTGGCGAATTCACCGAGGAAGTATTCGTAAATCTTACCGAAGACATCGCCCTCCATCATCGGAATCGTTGAGAAGGTCTTCAGCAGCGTGGCTAACAGATCATTTTCTAAACCTTGATAGGTTCTCGGGAGAACACCTTCGAGCTTCGGATTGTTGTTCTCGATCAGGGTCATGGCCGTATTGATGTTTTGGCCAATGTTCGAACCTTCCGGCAGCTTGAGCAGATTTTCGAAGCGACTCGCCTCAGGCAAATAAATCACGTTCCTCGCGTGATAATCCGTGGCGCCAATCTCTCGCCTGCCGGTCTTCTTTTTTTCCAGCTCCTCCTCAGCTTCCGCAAACTTCTCGCTGGCGTAGCGGAGAAAGATCAATCCGAGCACCGGAGTCGAATACTCCGACGATCGCAGTTTTGAGTTGGCGCGAAGTTCGTCCGCAACTTGCCAGAGCCGCTTCTCGATGTCCGCAGACATCGCGTCAAAACTCGGCTGAACGACATTGCTCTTTTTCTTTTTTGCTTTAGGGGACAAGTGCAACTCCGCGAACGGTTAAGCGAGGTTTGTGACGACGCTTGCGAATATTGCCTTAAGTGGCGGCAAAGAGCAAAGAGCGAAAAGCAGAAGGCAGTAGGCAGCAAGCAGAAGGCAGTAAGCAGTAACTAGTGAGCATTCGCCTCAGCACACTACTGTAAGAGTTGTTACGGCGGCGGCTCAGCTTTTTCCTCTTCCACTGGAGCGTCGGAGGACTGCTTCACCATCTGAATATCTTTCATGCAATCCTCTTCCGACTCGTATGCGGCGCCATAGTCTAAGAGAATGCGCCGGCCGGTCGTGGTTTCAGCCCGCCAACGCCATGAGCCTGAGGGTTCGCGGAAGATGCGAAATTCGACGCACTCATGATCGGCAATCTCGTTTGGCTTCAGCAACGCATTGCAATTCGGGTTGGGACATCGATAGCGGTAAAACTGCAGATAACGGGCGGCAACCGCAAACTGAGTAGTTCGCGGCAGCCGCCTGGCGAGGACAACAGAGGCCGAACTCTCGCTGAGGTCGGAGATTCTCTTAAGGACCGATGACAGATTTATCTTGCCAATGTTCAGATCAATCACCGACTTGAAGAGCTCTCCGAACTGAGCGTGCAGATATAATGACAAGCGATAGACTAAGAGACCGGCGACAAAGAAGATGGCTGCCAGCGTCGCGGCCACGGCCTTGCGCGGAAGATGCGCATCAAGAACAACAATAAACTTTGGCAGATATGAGCTTATGCCAGGGGCAATAACGAGAGCAATCGCCTTCATGATTTTGAAGCCGAGGTAAAGCAGCATCAGCAGGCCCGAGAAGTATAGCGAGAAGCAAGCGTACGTCGTGCTATCGGCCAATGCCTGACTGTTATCGACTTCTTCCCTTGAATCCTTATCCAGTCTTAACCAGATCCGCCACCAGTAGAATATTGAATCAATGCCGTAGGTTCGCAGGGAATACAGTTCGAAGGCCCTGAGCAAATTGCCCAGCCGCGAAGGATATGCGACGTAATACTCGCCATCATTGTTCATCGGGAAATTGGGTAGATCGAAGTACGCTTCACCGGCAATCAGATCGTCGGTGCTTTTCGATCTCTCGATCAGTTTGCGAAGTCGCGCTTCGTGGCGATCGATGCAGAACCGTTTTATAGGAGCCGGCCACCATCGCCGGCCCTCGAGCAACATGTAAATCGACATGTCCGAAATCGTTATCAACCAACCCAACAACACGATTGCCGTCAGGAAGGCGTAATCGAACCTCGCGGTCCAGCCGAAAACATCCAGGCCGGCATTCATGATGGGAAGAAATCCGAGGCTCAGAAGAAAGCCGGGGATCACCAGGCGGAAAATCAGCTTAATCCCAAAGTCGAAGGGAAGTTTCATAAGAGCTCATTGTTAACGTCGGCGTTACGGACGAATCGGAGGACCATGAGGTCCCGCCATGCGGACGATCAACTTTCGGCCAAACAGCTTTTTTCCATGGAGCAGTTTCGCTGCGGCAATAGCGTCGCTCCTCGAACCCATGCGAACAACAGCCAGTTTTTCGAATGGCTCGAGTCCCAGCTTCTTTAGCCATGGTTCGGAGAGATTGACCTCAGCTTTTTTAACAATCTCGACTGATTTAACAGTCCCTACCTGGCCAGATAATTTCTCCAAATGCGAATCCAGAACCCTCACGGAAAGATTTCCGACGTACAGCTTCACACTCATGGCAATCCTCCTCTTACATCGAGACAACGTACTTCAACTCGAGCGCTCTAGGTACGATCGACCTTTTGCTTCTCCCTATGGTCCGACAGGTGTTCCGTGCGGACCACCTGGCGTCATATTGCCGCTGCCCTCAGGCTCTTCGCCTTCATCGCCGTCGTCTTCTGAATCGTCGGGTCTTCCTTCGCGGCCCGACAATGACATTAACGAGGCCCCAAAATGTAATTCCGCGGTACCGAGCGAGCCTGTCGATGATTGACTGATGGATATTAGACTTTCAGCGGATAGGTCTGATGACATGATATGAAGCTCCTTTCGATTTGACTCACGGCGTTTCAATTTATGACTGTGGCGCTCCCCGACTGTTTCACCAGGTTTATGTGATGCAAGCATTCTTCTTTGTTCTCGTAACTTTGGGCCGAATGGGCGATGATGCGGCCGTCGCACGCTTTCAAATGCCAGCGCCATTTGCCTTTGCTGTCTTTGTAATAGTAGTAGGTCATGAGAGTGAATTCTTTCGGCTGGTTGATAAACACCCCTGGCGGTGAGGTTCTCGCTGGCCGGCACCGCCCTAAGTGTCGGTAAGACACTAAGCTGAAAGCAGTGAGCAGCAAGGAGTTTCGCTCCTGCCCACCAGCCAAGGCAGGTATTCCTGACCTAAGGCGCCGATGCTGGACTTATCGATTTGACTCCGGCAAGACGTTGCCGGGTCCCTTCAAGGATTATCGACGTGATGCGTCGTAAACGGGACATTTTGTTACCTCCGGATTGTGAAGTTTGCTGAAGACCAGAGTTAGCCAGAACCGCGCGCAGTATATGCAGTTTGCGCAGGAAATCAAGTTAATTGTGAGAAAGGGCACAGAGCAGAAACAGTAGGCAGTAAGCAGTGCGTGGTACGCAGCTAACTCATTTCTTTCTGGAAATCGGATTCTTCTTTGCCGAGGTGACGTTTCGAATTCGTTGACTCGGCACCCTCCCTGACCGCCCCACCCCAGCCGGTCTGCCCGGCTGGGGACCCCGGGGTCGGGTTTCTGCTTCTCGCTTCGAGCGAAAACCGATCGTGCGCGACTCTGGTTTCGCCGGTTCGGTTAATCCGCGAATCGCCGCGATGATCGAGACGATTGCCTTGTCATGAGTACCAACCTTTCGCTCCAGCTCAGTCAGCTTGTGTCAGAACCCGGAGCGGTAGCGATGGGATCATCCATTCAAGTTGAGTGTTTGATCGGGTCGCATCCACCACCCCACGCGGGCTGCCCGCGTGGGGATCCCGGTCCGCTCCCCGTTCTGACACAGTGATGCGTGTATAACGAACAGGCTCATCTGAACTGCCTGGGTGCTGTTCAGCACGTTGGCGGCCATGATCGCGCCATGTTCGGTGAAAACCAAAGCCGGTTTTCGTTTTCCACCGTGTTGCGAACTTGATATCGCAAATTGCGACATCAAGTTTGCCATTT
>WNGE01017988.1_pt1 | contig 11165 bp, 9 predicted proteins | sample 5400651 | NCBI WGS metagenome assembly WNGE01 (sample SAMN13153370, study PRJNA577476) | soil metagenome | isolation source: 60 cm soil or saprolite under grassland replicate 2 | place: USA:California | collected 2016-06-15 | reverse complement strand
TCAGTCCGAGCCTCACCGTCATTGCCGACGTGAAAGCCAGCTGCCAGGCCTCCGGCAATCTTCTCCTGCTCAAAAACCATGACTGAGTGGCCTGCCTGGCTAAGGCGGTAGGCGGCCATTAAGCCCAATGCTCCACCACCTAAAATTGCATATTCCATGGTTGTTCCTAATGTGTCATTTCCTGTCCTGGCACCCAGCGTAAGTTGGGCTTGCGCGCTGCTAACGCCTGGTCCAACCTGCCCACCGGGGTGGTGTGAGGAGCCGTCTTGACGATTTCGGGATCCGTGCGAGATTCCTCGGCGATCTGCTTCATGACGCTGACGAAGTAATCCAGGGTTTCGCGGGTCTCCGTCTCGGTTGGCTCGATCATCATCGCCTCGTGCACGATCAACGGGAAGTAGATGGTTGGCGCGTGCATGCCAAAGTCGAGCAGGCGCTTGGCGATATCTAGCGCTGTGAGGCCGCTCTCTTCTTTCTGACGTTCAGCCGTGGCGATGAACTCGTGCTGGCATATCTGAGGATAAGCGATATCATAGTCCGACGACAGTTCGTGCTTGAGGTAGTTGGCGTTGAGGATGGCGCTCTCGGCTACATGCAGCAGGCCATCGGGGCCGTAGGTGCGAATGTAGGTGTAGGCGCGTACCAGCACGCCAAAGTTTCCTTTGTTGGCGCGTACTTTGCCGATGGATTGTGGACCGGGGTCCTGCCAGTAATAACCCTGCTCTCCTTTGGCAGGCAATGGCCCCGGTAAGAAAGCGACAAGGTGCTCTTTGACGCCGATGGGACCTGAACCTGGACCACCGCCGCCATGAGGTGTGCTGCAGGTCTTATGCAGGTTGAAGTGCACCACGTCGAAGCCCATGTCGCCAGGGCGGGTAATGCCCAGTACGGCATTGGCGTTTGCGCCATCGTAATAGAGCTGTCCGCCAGCTTCGTGAACCATGGTCGCGATTTCCGCGACATTGCCATCGAAGAGTCCCAGCGTGTTGGGGTTGGTCAACATGATCGCGGCAATGCTGGCGGCATTCGAATCCAACAGCGCTTTTAAGTGTTCCATGTCGATGCCGCCCGTCTCTGGATCGCTCTTCACCTCCAGAGATTTATAGTCGGCGAGAGTGGCGCTGGCGGGATTGGTGCCATGGGCGTTGTCGGGAATGAGCACTAGATTGCGATACCCCTGTCCCTTGCTCTCATGGTAGGCCTTGATCAGCATCAGGCCTGTGAGTTCGCCATGAGCGCCCGCGGAAGGCTGAAGGGTGACACGCGTCATGCCGGAGATTTCGGCCAGGTATTGTTCAAGTTCGTATACCAGTTGAATGACGCCCTGAACGGTAGATTCAGGCTGCAGTGGGTGAATACGGGCGAAACCTGGCAAAACGGCCATATCTTCGTTGAGCTTGGGATTATACTTCATGGTACAGGAGCCAAGCGGGTAGAAGCCAGTTTCCACGCCGAAGTTTCGCTGCGAGAGATGGGTATAGTGGCGTACCACCTCAATCTCGCTTACTTCCGGTAGAGGCGCAGGCTCTTTACGCAGCATATTTGCTGGGACCATGCTATCAAGCGCTTCGGTAGGTACATCCATGGCGGGCAAGGTATCCACGCGGCGACCGGGGGCGCCTTTTTCAAAAATCAACTTCTCGACACTCATGCCTGTACCTCCTTTAACACTGCTACCAGATGATCTATATCTTCTTTTGAGCGCGCCTCGGTGATACAGAAGAGCAGGCAATTCTCCATACCTGGGTAAACCAGGCTCAGGTCATAGCCTCCGATGATGTCGGCCTGGGCAAAATGTTGCTGCAGTTTCTGTGTTGAAACAGGAGATTTGATCACGAACTCATCAAAGAATGGGGCGTTGAAGACTGGCTCAAATCCCGGCAGCGCGGTGATCTGGCGGTAAGCGTAGTGCGCTTTTTGCAGACAAAGCTCACCAAGTTCGCGGAAGCCCTGTTTGCCAATGGCAGCCATGTAGATAGTCGCACCAACTGCCAGCAACGACTGGTTGGTGCAAATGTTGGAGGTGGCACGTTCGCGGCGGATGTGCTGTTCGCGGGTCTGCAATGTCAACACGTAGCCTGTCTGCTTCTCGCCGCTCTCCTCAACGGTCTGTCCAACCAGTCTCCCGGGCAACAGGCGCATATACTTCTGCTTGGAGGCCATGAAACCAAGCGCCGGGCCGCCGTAACTCATCGTATTGCCGAAGCTCATCAACTCGCCAACGGCGATATCGGCACCATATTCGCCCGGAGAGGCCAGGATACCTAGTGAAGCGGGCTCGGTGATCGCGGCAATGAAGACAGCTTTGCCTTTGTGGGCGATTGGTTCGATGGCGCTCATGTTTTCAATGGAGCCAAAGAAATTGGGCTGCTGGATGACGACCGCTGAAGTCGTCGCGCTGACAACTTCGTTCAAATCCTCAATTGAAGTGAGGCCGTCGCGCAGCGGTACCTCTTTGACCTGGAAGCCGCGCGTATGAGCGTAGGTATGCAGGACGCGCCGGTACTGGGGATCGACTCCCTGTGAGACGACTACTTCACCACGTCCCCCGGGGCCGACCGCCAGCAACCCGGCTTCGATTACTGCGGTTGAGCCATCATAGAGCGAGGCGTTAGCGATATCCAGGCCCGTAATCTGGCAGACCATGGTTTGAAACTCGTAGATGGCCTGCAACATGCCCTGACTGACTTCGGGCTGGTAGGGGGTGTACGAAGTGACGAACTCGGAGCGCCGCTGCAGGTGAGGCACAACGCTGGGTATGACATGGTCGTAGGTGCCCGCGCCGAGGAAAGAAATGACGGTATCCAGGTTTTTATTTTTCGCAGCCATGGCGTAGAGCACTCGTTTGAGGTCCGGCTCAGAGAGGGCTGGAGGTAGATCAAGTGGGCGTCGAAAACGTACATTTTCAGGGACTGGCGATAACAACGCCTCCAGGGAGGGAAGCCCCAGGCGCGCAAGCATCGCCTCCTGGTCTTCCCGGGTATTGGGTATATAGCTCATGCAGTTACTCTTCCTTGAGCAAATAAAAAAAGATACGTGACCGCAACGAATGGTGTGAGTGTGCTCTACCGGCCTTCAAGATATGCCCGATATTTTTCGGCACTCATAAGGCTATCAAGTTCCGCCGGGTTGCTCATTTTGACAACGAGCATCCATCCCTTGTCATAGGGATGGTCGTTGATAAGTTCTGGTTGATCTTTGAGCGCTTCATTGGCCTTCACCACATGGCCGCTGACAGGAGAAATAAGCTCGGAGGTTGCTTTGACCGATTCAATATCACCGAACTTTGTCTCATAAGAAACGCTCTGGGCCGCGCCCCAGGGTAGCTCAATGTACACGATGTCGCCGAGTTGGTCCTGGGCATAGTCAGTGATACCAATCGTTGCGTGGTCTCCTTCCACGCGTACCCACTCGTCAGTTTCGCTGTATTTGAGGTTGTCAGGATGATTAAGACTTACCATGGTTGAATGTCTCCCTTCTGGGACGCGATAAATCGAGTCCTACTTGTTTCGTTTATAAAATGGTAAGGCGACGATCTGTGCTGCTGTGCGCCGACCACGAATATCGATCTGTACAGCCTTACCGGTCTCGGCATGTGCCACGTCGACGTAGCCCATACCAATATTCTTATGGACTGTTGGGCCAGGGGCGCCGCTGGTGAGGACGCCGATGGGCTGGTCGTTCTCATAAATGGTATAGCCACCGCGAGGTACGCCGCGTTCAAGCAACTCGATGCCGACGAGTTTCCGTTTGAGGCCCTCCTCTTTGACCTTGAGCAGGGCAGCGCGTCCGATGAAATCTCCCTTATCGAATTTGATGGTCCAGCCCAGCCTGGCTTCGAGCGGGTTGATCTGCTCGGTTAGCTCATGGTCGTAAAGACACATGCTGGCCTCCAGTCGCAGGGTATCGCGCGCGCCCAGGCCCGCGGGCAGCAGCCCGTGTGGTTTGCCAGCAGCCAGCAGGTCGTTCCAGAGACTGACGGCATCCTCGGGAGCGCAATATAGCTCAAAGCCATCTTCGCCGGTGTAGCCCGTGCGCGAGATAATGCAGTGTATCCCATTCACCGCGCCGGGTGCAAAGTGATAGTATTTGATGCTGGAAAGGTCAGTATGTGTCAGGGGCTGCAGGATGTCCTGGGCGGCAGGCCCTTGTAGCGCCAGGAGGGCAGTGGTATCCGATTGATTGGTGACCTGGACGTCCTTAAAGTTTGTTGCCTGTTTCTCCACCCACGTGAAGTCTTTCTCGATGTTCCCGGCGTTGACAACCAGCATGTAGCGTTCTTCAGCCAGGTGATAAATAAGCAGGTCATCAATCGCGTTGCCGTTGGGCAGGCAGAGTTGGGTATAGAGCGCCTGACCTATGGCGAGACGGGAGACATCATTGGGGACGAGATATTGCAGGAAAGTGAGCGCGCCAGGTCCTTCGGCCTTAAATTCGCCCATGTGACTGACGTCGAAGAGGCCGGCGCGGGTGCGCACCGCTTCGTGCTCCTCCAAGATACTGCTATATTGGACAGGCATCTCCCAGCCGCCAAACTCGACGAGGCGTGCGCCCATTGCGCGGTGCTGTTCATAAAGCGGGGTACGTTTCAACGAAGCGCTGTCGTGTGCTGTCATAGGACATGACTCCAACTGTGATTATATGGGGTACGAACAAGTATGAAATATCTGATTTACTATATCAGATTTTGGGGGGGACGACAAATGAATCTGGCCCTTGGGTTCTGCTACAAATCGGGAGGAAGTGTATAGGACGAGTGCAAGGGTGGGTGCGACCCGCCGCCAGGTTGACCGCAAGGGCATGTGGGACAATTAAATTAAAAGTTGAGTCGTAAAACGAGAGAAGAAAGGAGCGATTCTGGGATAGCGATTGCGTTGGGCATAGCGAGCGCGGCGTACCAGGTCGGTGAGGGTAAGAGCCGGTCTCAGCGTCTGCGGCTGCACCGCAGGCACCACGACCTGCATGCGGGTGGACGGACGAATGAGGCCAAGAAAGCGTCCCTGCTGGACCAGGCGCTCGATGAGCGGCGTGGATCCGGCAGGCATCGTGCCCAGCAATTCGACGAGCAGGTGCATCGAGACGTCAAAGGGCTCGACTTGCGCTTGCAGAGCGACATGCGCTTGCAAGGCATGCAGGAGCTGGGCCAGAATGAGGGCCAGCCAGAGTTGGATCAGCACCACTTCGGTTCGTGCGCCCCACCAGAGGTGCAGCCCCAATTCACATTTGAGCAGTTTGAAGGCCAGTTCAATATCCCATCGGCGGCTGTACAGGTGCGCAAGCTCTTGCATCGACAAGAGGTGGGGGTCCAGCACATTGGTCAGATAGCGATACTGGGTGCCGTGGAAGCAGAAGATCACCAAGCGCACCGCATGAGCCGCCCGGTCGGCCCGATAGGTGCCCAGCCAGACGATGGCATCAAGGGTGCCCAAGTGATCATCATAGGCCAACACCTCTTTGATCTCATAGGTGGTCTTGGCCTTGAGACGCGAGACCCAAAAGAAGCCTTGATCGGTCAAGTAATCAAACCACGGGAAGCCGAAATAGCCCAGATCGGCCAAGATGAGGCTGCCGGGGGCCAGAACTTCCAGGAGGAGCAAAATGCCAGTGGTACAGCCAGCCAGCACATCGGCGCGAAATTGCACCCGGAGCCAGCGTTGCCGACGCAGATCAAAGAGTCCGGCCACTTTGCCCGGGAGGCGATGCGGGTCGCCGTCAGGAACGTCACGCAAGTCCTGCGTCAGGCGCTGCAGATGATCCAGGGTCGTTTCATCCAAAGCGACGACCTGCGAGGCGAAAGGGGCCAGGGTCAGAGCCGAAGGCGGCTGGCTCAGGCTGCGCTGCGCCAGCGCTTGCGAGACGGTCTCGAAGAGGCGTTGCAACGGGGCCGTTCCCGCGGTCAGCAGGCGCTTGCGCACCGCTTCATAGGTCACCTGCACGACGGCAAACGAGCCCGTCGTTTCCAAGCACAGGGTGCGCCAGATCGTGCTGACGTGCTTGGCGTGTCGGAGGACCCCCATCAAGAGGGCCAGCCACAACTGGTCAAGAGGAAGGGTGGGAGGGCGACCACGGGGACGCTTGCCGGAGGTCATCAGCGACGAGGACGAAGCCTCCGACTGGACGAGAAGCTCCTCCAGCAGCGCGACGATTTGCTGAGCCAACGAGGCCGAGGGCGCTCTCGTTGGCGGGATGCCAGCGCTTGGCTGCACGTGCATTACTGCTGTATCATGCATAGCAGGAAATCCTTTCTGATACCAAACAACTCTCATGAAAGGATTTTCCTCCATTTGCTCTTGGTTTGCAACTCGATTCTTAATTTAGTTGTCCCACATGCCGCAAGGGTCAACCCTACTATACACGTAATCACTCTGCTGTCGCACTTGTCGCACTTGTTGCTGTTGTGGTCGCACAATGAGGAGCGGAAGCTTTGAGCGTGTTTTCCAAAAAACTTGCACGCGGGGTTAACAAAGCGGCGAAGATGGTATCGGACTGTTGAAAAAGGCTTCGAATAATCACTCTGATTCAGAGCCAACCTATGCAGCGAGCAGAACTGACTTTCATTTGTTGTGGTAAAATGAGCTAGAAGGGCTTCGCACGAGTAAGATACTGCCTCCTGCTCTATTGTAAGAGTAGGAGGTATCAGCTATGTTAACTCAAAGTCAGGTACGACAGATGCAAGAGCGGGTGACACAGGCATTGGCTCAGGCTGGTATTGTGTTGACACCGCAAGAACAGACGCAGATCGAGGTGGTCGACTTTGGCCTGAGCGAATTGGAGCGCACAGGTCTGCAACTTGTCATGTATATCAACAATGATCGTTACTGTGCTAAAGAGCTTGTCATGATACCCCATCAGACCTGCGCACAGCATCGCCATCCACCGCTCAGCGAGACCAATCCGGGCAAGCAGGAGACCTTTCGCTGCCGTTGGGGCAAGGTCTGGCTCTACGTAGAAGGCGAGCCGAGCCAGGCGATTCAGGCGCGTGTACCGGAAGGCAGCGAACCATACTACACGGTCTTTCACGAGATCGAACTGCATCCTGGAGACCAGTACACGATCCCGCCGAACACCTGGCACTGGTTCCAATCGGGAGAGGAAGGAGCCATCGTCTCTGAATTTTCGAGTCCTAGCTCTGACGAGTTTGACCAGTTCGTCGATCCTCGTATCTTTCGTTTCACCAAAGTCGCTGAATAGGAGATATATCTCGCATGTAGTGCAGTTTTCCTTATTCATTCCATAGCAGAGGCGCAATGGTACATTAGAGCAATGCGAGGAAAAACGAGCCGCAAATGGACACCACGAAAAGATTTTCAGCATTTTGAAGTGATTCGTGCTCAACTTGGCAAAGCCGATTGTTTGGCCTGTCCATTTCGTTCGCAATGTACTCGTTCTGCAACCAATCCTCGTCAGATAATCTTTCGGACTCAAGAACAACACGAAGCGATTCAAACGGCAAGACAACAGAGCCTACTCTTTCATACGCCCGATCTTCTTTTGTCGTGAGATAGGCCACTGAGGGAAAACTACCAGGAGAGGAAGGAAACCGCCTTCCTCTCCTGGTAGTTTATGCGATGCCAATGTGGGTGTGTGACGCTGCGGTAGTCCTCGGATTGTGACTGCGCGCCAGTTACCCGTTCGGGTGGTCTGTCCCGCCCATCCAGTAGTAATGCCCCTGTTCTGAGTGACCCCAGTGGGGATTCCCAGCCACGTTCTCTCCGATCACGACTTCGACGTAATTGAGGACAGTTCCGATAGGGTAGCTGGTAATGAGGGCTGACTGGCTGGTGGGTGCAGCGCGAATGTTCAGGCCTTGAGCGGCCGTCACTTTGCATGTTTTGGGCTGCGGTGGCGGTGGTGGCGCGATCGGAGGAATATAGAGCACCTCTCCAGGGCGGATGAGGTTCGGGTCGCTACCGATCACCTGTTTGTTCGCATCATAGATTATCTGCCATTTGTTGCCATCGCCATAGGCCCGCTGTGCTATGGAGTAGAGCGTATCTCCCGGTTGCACGGTGTAGTTTGATCCGGGCGTAGGTGATAGCACCGGGATATAGAGCACCTGTCCTGGATGGATGAGGTTCGGGTCGCTGCCGATCACCTGTTTGTTTGCATCATAGATTGTCTGCCATTTGTTGCCATCGCCATAGGCCTGGTGCGCTATTGAGGAGAGCGTATCTCCCGGTTGCACCGTGTAGTTTGATCCGGGCGTAGCTTGAGCCATTTGATCCTCCTTATTTGTTCTTGAGATCAGTCTTCGGCTCGGCGTCCGAGCAAGGGAATAGCAAATTGCGAGAAGAACACATCTTTTGATTCTGGGTATCTGCCTGTCGGCCACATGAGCCCCAGCTATGTGTATTCTCCGTAGTTACAATATCATCCAGCCAGGTTTTTGTAAAGTTTAGCCGGGTAATGAAACGGTTATGAAACGGTATAGAGATTACACTTATTCAGGATGAAAGAGTACATGCCTGGCTGTTGCTTTCTATCCACAGTGTAAATCCCAGAATTAAACTGGTGGATTCTGTACAATTATTCTGGTGATGAGATATACTGAGAGAAGATAGTGGAGTTAGCTCCTTCCATGACAAAGGGAATGGACCATGACGCAAGGGGCGTTAGCACTCACGGCTCTCTCAGAGGTCCAAAGAATCCAAGCGCTTGAACGTTTTGAGATCATCCGTCCGGCTTTAGAGAAGCAGGTCTCTCAAGCGCAGGTCGCACGTACCCATCACATTCCCCCCAGTACGATCCAACTCTGGATCAAACGGTATCGCGAGAAGGGGCTGGCTGGACTCGTTCCTCCCCCCACGCGCTCGGACAAAGGCAAATCTCGTAGCCTGCCAGAGCAAGCGATCACCCTGGTCGAAGGACTGGCGTTGCAGACGCCTCCACGTTCGGCAGCGGCCATTCATCGCCAGGTGGTTGAGATTGCCAAAGAACAAGGATGGAAACCGCCCAGCTATGAGCGAGTGCGCCAGATTATCAAAAGCCTCGATCCTGCCCTCGTCACCCTTGCCCATGAAGGAGCCGCTGCGTATCGAGAAGAGTTTGACCTGCTGTATCGGCGAGAAGCGACCCATGCGAATGCCATGTGGCAGGCAGATCATACTCCACTGGATGTGTGGCTGCTGGACGAAGCAGGCAAACCGGCCAAACCCTACCTGACGGCGATCGAAGACGATTATAGCCGGATGATTGTCGGATATCGGCTCAGTTTCCAACCGGCCACTGCTCTCACTACCGCGCTCACGCTCCGGCAAGCCATCTGGCGCAAGGAAGATCCCCACTGGTCCGCCTGTGGCATCCCCAGCGTCTTTTACACCGATCACGGCTCTGACTTTACCAGTAAACACATGGAGCAGGTGGCGGCAGATATCGGCATGGAGTTAGTCTTCTCCAAAACCGGCGTCCCTCGCGGGCGTGGCAAGGTCGAGCGCTTCTTCCGCAGCGTCGATCAGCTCTTTCTGCAAGATGTGCCTGGCTATTCTCCGCAGGGATATCCAGAGGCTGAAGCTGTGCTCACGCTGTCCGCCTTTGAGCAGCGTTTTCGGACGTGGCTGCTGGAGGACTTTCATCGCCGGGTTCATAGTGAAACGGGGCACCAGCCCAAGGAGAGGTGGGAGAGAGGAGGTTTTGTTCCTCGGATGCCGGTTTCGCTGGAGCAGCTCGATCTGTTACTGCTCACTGTGGCCAAGACTCGCCGCATTCAGCAAGATGGCATTCATTTCCAGAACCACCGTTACATGGACATCACCCTGGCTTCTTTTGTCAAGGAAGAGGTTGTGATCCGATATGACCCTGCCGATATGGGAGAAATTCATGTGTTTTACCGGGACCGTTTCCTCTGCCGTGCGGTCTGTGCTGAACTCAGCGATCGAAAAGTGACCTTGAAAGAGATCGAAAAGGCGAGGTCGGAGCGCCGCAAGCAAGTTCGAGCAGAGCTGAAGACGCGCGAGGCTCTCGTCAATCAGTATGTCGAGATCCATCGTGCTCCGCCACCTGCCCCAAAAACGGTGGTAGCAGAACCCGCGCCAGTCGAGGCGCGGCCAAAGCTCAAGAGGTATATCAATGACTGACAAGGATGAGGGGAATCCTCACGGTTTTGTGACGACGAAAAGCTACCGTCGCTTTGGGGAGATGTGCGATGCCTGCCGGCGGGCGCGTGTGGTCGGCCTGGGATATGGCCCTCCAGGCACGGGCAAAACAGAGTCTGCGAAACAGTATGCGCAATGGAGGCTGTTCAAGCCGTTCTTGCCAGAATCCTTGATTACCTTTACGGGACGCAGTGCCATGGACGGAATGTATCCCTACAGGCCGTTTACCTTTGCTTCTGCTCCCCTGGAAACGGCCATCCAGGAGTGTCGAACAGTGTTCTATACCCCTCCTGTCTCAGCCTCTGTTGCACGCCTTGAAAAAGAAGTCCTCTCCTTATTTGCCGCTTTTTCCTATCTTGTTGAGGCGGCTACGCAAGGACACCAGGGCCGTGAAGAGTTTCTGGTCACACGCCGTTTTTCTCATCTGATTGAGTTACTGATTGTCGATGAGGCGAACAGACTCAAAGACGCTGGATTGGAACTTATGCGTGATTTCGCAGATAGAGGTGAGTTCGGTCTCGTTTTACTTGGGATGCCAGGCCTGGAAAAGCGTTTGATGCGAGCTCCACAGCTCTACTTGCGGGTTGGCTTCGCGCATGAAATGGAGCCGCTGTCCGACGAGGAGACGCGCGATTTTCTGGAAAAGCGCTGGAGTCATCGAGTGAAGCCCTCTTCCGACGATTTTACGGATAAAGAGGCTGTTGCCACTATTCTGCGCATTACGAGGGGGAATATTCGCTTGATCGAACGTCTCATGATGCAGGTGGAGCACGTCCTTGTAGCAAACCAGACGCAGGTTGTGACCAAAGACGTCGTTGAGACCGCACAGCAGAATCTGATCATCGGACCAGGTTGAGCAGTGCTCTCTTGATGAGGTGTCTCAAAAACCTTCCAGCCTGTTGAAAAACTCTATTGCAGAGCTTAATGAAGAAGAAAAACATTGAATATCTCCCTCATATGAGACCTATTCGCAGTATATTGGCAGCAAAACATGGTATTTCGCATTCTTAAAAACTCATCGGTTGACTTTTTCAACAGGCTGCTTCGTTTGTTGTGACAAAGAGAGATACAGCT
>WNGE01008246.1_pt1 | contig 11165 bp, 7 predicted proteins | sample 5400651 | NCBI WGS metagenome assembly WNGE01 (sample SAMN13153370, study PRJNA577476) | soil metagenome | isolation source: 60 cm soil or saprolite under grassland replicate 2 | place: USA:California | collected 2016-06-15 | reverse complement strand
CTGGCGAGCCCGACGCTGGTCGCCCACGAAGAGCAGGTCTATGCCCGCTTCACCGCTTCCCTCGCCACCCTGCTGGCCGAGGAGACCGCCGCGCGGAAGGCAGACGTGCTGCCGTCGGTCGTCGCGCATGCGCTGATCGGTGTGCACCGGTCCCTGGTGGCGTACGTCCGCGACGGCACCCGCGCCGGCATCCCAAACGCAACGCTCGCGCGCCGTGTCCGGGCAGAGGGGAAGAAGGCGCTCGCCGCCCTCGAAGCCGGGCTCGCCGACTATGGCGTCCGGACGCGGTGACACGAGCGGACTACGACGAGCGCGCGCCCTCTGCGGAGCCAGCTTGTGTAGTCCTCCTCTAAGTCGAGTGAGCAGTGCGTCTGAGCCGTCGTCGGCGGCACGATGGGTCAGGTGGAGATTGATTCGGCGTGGCTATGACCGAACGGCTCCCTCGACCCGCAGACCAGACGCTGGCTGAAGCTAGAGGTCAGCCGGCGGCGGCGGGAGATGGAGTTACACGTCGGTCGACCGGTGCTGCACCTCTACTCGAAGCAAGCTGTGAGCGATCGTGATCCTCGCCAGGCGGCGCCGTCACGCAATCCCAATTCGCAGCCGGCGCCAGCGTCGGTCTCCCACAACCAGGGATCGACCCAAGGGGTGAAACGGCAGGCGCGGACCTTACGAAAGTACTGCGGAAGTCATCGCCCCACCTCGGTGTCCGACCTTTCGCGAACGCGGACGCGGCTGTTCATGCGGCAGAGCGGCCACTCAGCAGGGGGCTCCGGTCCGGACCGGGGCCCATGTCGGAGCCCAGAACGGCGCCCGCCGCAGGAGACTTCTCCGGCCTGCGTATTCTCGGCCACGTGGACGAGCTGATGTTCAACGAGGGCGAACTGCGACTGGCGCTCGAGGCACAAACAAAGAAGATGGCCGCCGCGGTCGATGCCGAGTCGGAGGAGAGCCTGAGGCAGGCGGATACTGACGAGTGGGCCGCGGCCCTTGCGCATCACTTCGCCGTTGCTTGTCCGGAGCTGAAGACGGACGACGTCTGGATGGAACCGCCGAAAGAGATCGGCGTGGATGTCTCGCATGACCCGATGCGGGCGATCATCGACCCCTACTCCGAGGCAGTGCGCAACTACCCCGGCTACCGCGTCGTCGTCCACGTGCCATTCGAGGGTGAGGCTGATGTCTTCAAGCTCAGGCCGAGCTCGTTCAACTTCAACCCCCCGCGCGGCCGGATCAAGGCCGACGAGCTGGTGCTGACGATCGAGTACCCGCACGACCACGCGCCCGACATCGACAGCACCGTGAACGGCTTCACCGGATCAGTTAGTCAGTGGCTCACATATGCCCGCGCCGACATCGACTCCTTCAACAGCAACCTTGGGCAGCAAGCGCGCCAAGCGATCGAACGTCGCCGGCAGCGTCTTGAGCAGCGCGACGCACATCTCGCTCAGTCGAAGATTCCGATCCGCCGACGCGGCGAGGCCGGCAAGAAGACCTACATCCCAGACGTGCTCGTGCGGCGCCCGGCGCCGTCCCTGCCCGAGACGCGGGCTGACGACAAGCCGCCGCAGCTCGAGCCGGTCCTTGACGAACGCGTTTTTGAGCACATCCTCGGCGTCATTCGTATGCAATCGCTGCAGATGGAGCAGAGTCCAGGCACCTACGCCGGAATGGGCGAGGAGGACAGGCGGCAGACGCTCGTCGGCACGTTGAACACCCACTACGCCGGACGCGCGCACGCCGAGGCGTTCAACAACGACGGGAAGACGGACATCCTGGTCCGGCATGAAGGGCGCAACCTGTTCATCTGCGAGTGCAAGTTCTGGTCGGGCGTCGAGGGCTTCCGTGACACCATTGACCAGCTCTTCCGCTACACAGGCTGGCGAGACACGAAGCTCGCGATCGTGATGTTCGTCCGCGAGAAGGGGCTGACGAGCATTCTCACGAAAGCAAAGACTGCGCTCGCTGAGCATCCGACGTTCGTGGCCTGGAAGAACGCCGCCACCGAGACGGAGCTACGCGCGACGGTTCATTGGCCCGGTGACGAGGAGCGGCTGGCGGATCTAAACGCCTTCTTCGTGCACACGCCGCAGTCGCGGAGCTGACGCGGTCGCAGCCGAGAACGGCGCTAGCCCGGTTGAAGGATCGGCGAACTGGGCCGCGTGGCCCCACGTCTGCCCGTGCTACTCAAGATCCTCCCAGCGGCCCGGGATCCGGGGACCCACGGCGGACGAGGCCGGACACGCGCGCGTGTGCGGCCTGAGAGGGCCTGAAGGCGATCCTTACGTAGTCGCGTCGGAGCCGCGGGCTTCCTTCGATTCGAACGTTCGCAGGAGTGCAGCCACGTGAACGAGGAGTGCCGCGTCGTGAGCTTGTGCTTCACCAATCAATCCGTGTGCGATCCGATTTCGTAGATTCACGCCCAGAGGCTCGGTGAGGCTGTTCACGAGGTAACGACGCCACGACTCATCGAGGATGCCCTTGAGTGCGGCGAGGAGATGACCGAGAGGACGAACGCCTCCGGGTTCTGGGCCAATGGGTTCCCGCGAGACCACGAGTCCGGCTCTCCGGCAGATCTCACGGACGGCGCGTTCAATCCTGGGAGCAAGGGCGTGCGCTGAGTCGTCGTAAGCGCCGCGCGCGAACAAGACCACACCGTGCGCCAGTTGTCTCGCGAGATCAGCCGGGATCAATGGAGTCTCGAAGAAGCCAGCGAGCTCTTCTTCGCTCGGCTCGCCGTGGCGTTGAAGAATCCGCGCGAGGGCGTCTGCGGCGATCAGGCTCCAGATGACGATGCCGTCGCGTTCGTGCTGCGCAAGAGCTCCTTCGACGTGTTCTTCCTCCGTGCGGAGCTCGCGCAGCGTCGTTCCTTCCGGTCCGAACTCGACGCGCGGGATCATGAACAGGAGCGGTGAACGAGCCTTCAACTCCTGGATCAACTCGACGTTCTTGTCATGACGGCCGCTCGGCGGCCCATATAAGGCGGCGAACCGCTCCAGGCAGTCGGGCCAATCCTCGCCTCCGGCTACCTGCTCGATCAATCGTTCGATCTGCTCGGTCGGGAGCGCGATCTTGGCCGATACTTCCTTGAGGTCGAGATCTTCGGGTCGAACCTCCTGCAGTTCGCGCCTCAACTCCTCCATCTGCTCGCGGAGTCCGTGCTGCCGGGCGAGTTCGAGCGCGTGCTGGAGATGCGCAACGCGCAGGATCCCAGACGCTTCGCCGGCTGCTTGTCGAAAGCGCTCGACGGCCTCGGCATGTAGCGCTTGCTCCTGCTCGGGATCGTCGCGACGCAGGGCTGCTTGCAGCTCGGTCGTTGACTGGACGATGTACGGATCCGCTTGATACCGCTTCTTCACTTGTTGCAGAACCTCGTCCAGGCCCTCTGGACGCTTCGCGGCCGGGAGCTCGATCGCTGCCTCGATCAAAATGAGCGCCACGCCCGGCTCCCACTCGTCCCCTTCGATCGAAGCGCGCGCGTGGTCGACGACCAGCGTTGCGATCTCGGCAGTCCGCTCCGTGTCACCCAGCACCCGTGCGAGCTCGAGCGCCCGTACGAGCGCGTCCGGCGCCACCATCGGTTCTTTCGACTCCCGCATCGCGACGTAGGAGTCGATCGCAGTTCGCGCGCGCCGATCCGGCCGCTCACCGAACTTCCGCTCCCAAAGAAGATCGTTTAGCCGCGCGGCGACGACGGGCAGCTCGCTTCGATCCGCCACCTCGGCCCAGGTGGTAAGCCACTCGTTGTCGATGTCCCCTAGAGGCGGAGGAAACTGCTGACCATCCCACTCCACGATTGGCGCGAACGCTCCGTGTTGTTCGCGACGATCGGTGTTGCGCGGGCTAACAAGGTCGTAGTTGAAGGCACAGATGAGCGGACCGATGGGGTCCTCGTCGGGTTCGCCAGCCGCCTGCTGTAGCGCCCCCGCAACCTCAAGCGCCGTGTTCGCGTCCGCCGCAGCTTCTGCAACGCGGCGTGCCAGCTCGTCGTAGTCAGGACCCTGAGCCACCAGAGAAGTGAAGCGCAATCCGGATCGCCGAGCCGCTCAGCTCACCGTGCCACGCCGAGAGCTGGCACGAAAACAAGCTGGAAGGACACTGGCAAGGCAAGATGGGAGAGATGCGAGCGCTCAGGCTGCACGAGGACGGGCTGCGAGTGGAGGAGATCGAGCTGCCGGAGCCCGGGCCGGGCGAGGTGCTCGTGCGCGTGCACGCGGCCGCGATCACGCGAGACGAGCTCACCTGGCCCACCGACCGGTTGCCGGCGATCCCCTCTTACGAGCTCTCGGGCGTCGTCGTCGACGGCGGCGACGAGGTGGTCGCGCTGACCCCGTTCGATCGCGACGGCGTCGCCGCCGAGTATGCAGTCGTGCCCACTGCCGTGCTGGCGCCGAAGCCGCCCGAGCCCACCTACGTCGAGGCCGCGGCACTGCCGATGGGCGCGCTCAGCGCCCAGCAGGGCCTGTTCGTCCACGGCGGCCTCCGGCCGGGAGAGCGGGTCCTCGTCACCGGCGCGTCGGGCGGCGTCGGCCACCTCGCCGTCCAGCTGGCACGCCACGCCGGTGCGGAGGTGGTCGCCGAGGAGCCGGTCGACCTCGTCTTCGACACCGCCGGCGCCGACCCGCTACCGCGCGCCGGGCGGGTGGTCACGATCGCTGCGGAGGCGCCTGGCGCGACGTACTTCGTCGTCGAGCCGGACGGCGCGCAGCTCGCCGAGGCGCTGCGCGCCGGCCTGCGGCCCGCGATCGACTCCGTCTTCCCGCTCGAGCGCGCCCGCGAGGCGTTCGAGCGCGTGGCAGCCCGAGGCAAGCGTGGCAAGGTTGTGCTCGATGTCGCAGGCGGCTAGGGCGGAGACGTTCGCCGCGCTGCACCGCGGCGAGCCCTTCCTCATCCCCAACCCGTGGGACGCCGGCTCGGCGCGCATGCTCGAGGCGCTTCGCTTCCGCGCGCTAGCGACGTAGCGCAGCGATCGCTCGTGGAGCGCGGACAGTACGACCCCGGCGGCGACGAGTCACGGTCGTTTCTCTCGGGGTTCTAGGATCCGCCAGTGGTGGCGATGCGACGGATGCAGGCCGCCGGCATCGATGCGTTTGGCGGCCAGGTGCAGATGCTCGAACTCGCGGCGCCACGGTCGCCCGCGCCGGACGAGGTTGTGATCGCCGTGCACGCGGCAGGCGTCGGCAACTGGGACGAGATCGTCCGGCTCGGAAACTGGGACGTCGGCCGCCAACCACCGCTCGCGCTCGGCGTCGAAGCCGCAGGCGTCATCGACGCCGTCGGGGAGCAGGTCACGACCCTCGCCCGAGGCGACGAGGTGCTCACCCACCCACTGCCGCTCCGACAACAGGGCGCCTGGGCGGAGTGGCTTGTCGCTCCGGCCGCACTCGTCGCGCGGAAACCGGCCGCCGTGCCCTGGGAAACAGCCGCCGCATTCCCCGTCCCCGCACTTACCGCCGATCAGGCGCTCACCGAGGTCGCACCCGCCCCGGCCGGTAAGTGGCTGCTGGTGCACGGCGCCGGCGGCGTGACAGGCGGCCTCGCGGTGCAACTCGCGGTCGCGCGTGAAGCGACCGTCGTCGCGACGGCCGGCCCCACGAGCTCGGAGCGCGTGCGCGGCTACGGCGCCTCTCTCGTCTTCGACTATCACGATCCCGACTGGCCCGCCCGCGTCCGAGACGCCTCCCCCGGCGGACGGGGAATCGCGGCCGCGGTGAACGCCGCCCGCGGCGACGCGGCGACCGCGTTGCGCGCAGTAGCGGACGGCGGCCGTCTCGCGACGATCACCGGTGACCCGCCGCCCAGCGAAAGAGACGTGACGGTCGCGGACATCTACGTCCGAGCCGACGGCGCACGCTTGGCCGCGCTCGCCGCGGCACTCGCAGAAGGACTGCTCTCGCTCCACGTCGCGGCGACAGTCCCACTCGCGGAGGCCGCGGCCGCGCTCAAGCGCGCCGTCGCCGGTCGCGCCGCGGGCGCAATCGTCCTGGCACTCGAACGAAGCCCGTAGCCGTAGCGGGGTTCAGGCGTCCTCGGGGACTCGGAGCGGAGCGACCACCGTAGTCACAGCTGACTACATCGATGGTAAGGAGGGGGTCGACGGTTCGAGTCCGTCAGAGGGCTCTGCAAAAGCCCCGCAAAACGGGGCTTCTTCGTTCAGGTGCACTTGCACGACCCACAACATCCGGTAGGTATGGAGCCCGTTATGGAGCCTTCAGGTCGAGGATTTGGCGTCCTGGCAGGGGCGCTGACACCGGTTAAGCCTACGACGAGGCCATTGCGGCGGCCTTGGGTTCTCCCGCCCGCGACGCCGGCGCCACACTTTTTGAGATCGCAGATTGCGACGTCAATCGCGCAGCCTCGACCCCGGGCCCCGCCGCGTCCTCTTCTCAACCAGCCGCGGCTCGCAATCGCTCAGTCCAGTCCTCGCCGCCGTTGAGCAAGTCGTCTGTCGCGAAGACGCGGTATCCACGGACGTGCTCGACGAACTGCGCGGCGGCCTGGAAGGTCTCGATCGGCAGGCGCGCTGCCCGCCTTCCTCGCCGAGCTCCTCGATCAGCCGCGTCGAGCCTTCGGATATCAGTGAAGAGGAAGGTGACTGTGCCGGTCGAGAGGGCAGGCACGCTCGGATGATGCGCGAATGCGGCCGTTGCTACAAGGCTTGAGACGCGCGCGAAGCACCTGTATTCGCAGGACTCGCGTTTCCACCAGGTTTCCACGCAGTTGTTCGACCGGGTCCCGCGAGCGCCACCACCGGCCGGAATCCCGCTTGCCAAGCGGCATCTAGTGGGTCCCCTTGCTTGGACTCGGCCACACTGTCACCTGGGGCCAAGGCAGGTGACGTGAGACCGCCGCTGGCGACGACCAACTCGAGGTCGAGGTTCTCCAGCAGCCGGCTCAGCCCAACCTCGATTTCGGCGTCTCTGCCTGCCCCGAAGTGGAGGTCGGAGACGTGGAGAAACCGGGCTGTCACGACCGAGGGAGGCGTAGACTCGAAAACGTGGTAGACGAGCCCACCGAGATCTTCGACGACCTCCGTCTAGACAGAAGAGCAGGAGGCGATCGGCCGCGGGCAGCGCCTCGACGTGGCGTAAGGCGTTCGCGCTGGGTGCCTCGCTGTTGGGACCCTCGGGCTCGGCTTCACTTCTCGGGGGTCTCATTTTCGGCCGCTGGCGGAAAAGCCTGATGAGCCGCTCGGCTTGATGCTGCGGCCTTGGCACGTTCGCCGGACCCGGGTCTCATAGCGTCAATGTGGCGCTGGAGCTTGCTCCTCGTTGCGCTCGCGGCAGTGGCGGGCGGCTGCAGGGGCGGCAAGGCCGAGCACGCAGCCGGCGGCGCCCCGCGCGGGGGAACACTGCGCATCGGCGTTGCCGTCCCCGGCGACCCGCTCGCGACGCTCGATGCCGCGCGAATCGAGTTCTCACCCGCGGTGACGGAACTGCTCAGCTGCTGTCTGACGCGGACGCTTCTCAACTACCGCACCGGGACGACCGAGGAAGGAGGAGCCGTTCTGCGTCCGGATCTCGCGGCTGCGCTGCCACAGGTCGCGGACGACGGTCTCACCTACACGTTCCGCCTCAAGCCGGGCCTTCGGTATGCCCCGCCTTACGAGCGTGTGTCGATCAAGGCACAGGACGTCGTCCGCGCGATCGAGCACACGCTCCGTGTCGGCCCGCCGGGCCCTCTGGTCGAAATCGAAGGGGCGCAGCAGTTCCGCAGTCGAAAGGCAGGGAGAGTGTCGGGCCTGGAAACACCCGACGACCGGACCCTGGTCGTCCATGTCACGAAGCGCATAGGTGACCTCGGCGAGCGTTTCTCGGACCCGACCACGGCGCCTATCCCTCCGGAAGCCGATGTCGGCTTCGGGAAGGTGGGGGCGATCCCAGTCGCGACCGGGCCGTACATGCTCGCGGGCTCGGAGCGTCTCGACTACGCGCATGCCGCCGCGCGGCGCCTCCCGTCGGGATTCGTACCCGGCAAGCGGATCACGCTGATCCGGAACCCATCGTGGACTGACGACGGTCTTCGCGCCGACTACGCCGATCGAATCGTGCTGAGTCTCGAGCGCGTCCCACATCCCGATCCGATCAGCGCCCTCGCCGCGGACAAGGCGGCGGCTGACGTGGACGCGGGCAGGCTCGACCTCGCGATCGGGCCGCTCCTACCTACGGACGAACAGCTTCGCCGGTACAGCTCGTCCCCGCAGCTCCGCAAGCGGCTCTTTACCCACGTGGGCAACGTCGTACGCTTCATCAGCCTCAACGTCGCCGCGCCGCCGTTCGACGACATCCACGTGCGAAAAGCGGCCAACCTGGCGGTCGACAAGGAGGCCTTGATCCATGCCACCAGCACGGGGCTCGGAGGCCGGATCGCCGACCACATCGCACCCGACGCCCTCCTCGACAACCTGCTCCTGGACTACGACCCGTACCCGACCCCGGGGCACCACGGCGACCTCGAGGCTGCGAAGCGCGAGATGCGGAAGTCGCGCTACGACCGCAACCACGACGGCGTCTGCGACGCGGTGACCTGCAGGAGCGTGCTCGCGCCCGTACGGAACGACGACCCGGCGATCATCCGTCTCGGGCACGTAGCGCGCGACAGCCTGCGGCGGATCGGCATCGAGCTCGACGTGAAGGTCGTCGATCGCGACACGTACTTCGGCAAGCTCATCACGGCGCAGGGCCACGTCCCCGTTGTGCCCGCGCTCGGCATCTTGGCCAACAACTTGAACGCCGCCAGCTTCTTTCCGGGCCTCTTCTACGGTCCGCTTCTCGGCACGCCGGCCGCCGAGAACGTGTCTCTCGTCGGGGCGTCGCCGCAGCAGCTGAGGCGCTTGGGATACACGGTGCGGGCCGTCCCCAGCGTCGACGGCAAGATCCGGCAATGTCTCCGCCTCACCGCTCGCTCGCAGACTCAGTGCTGGGCCGAGACGGACCAGCTGCTGATGGAGCGGGTGGTGCCATGGGTGCCGTATCTCTTCGAGGCAACCGCCTTCGTCGTCTCGAGACGCGTCGCGCGATTCACCTTCTCGCAGTCCTCGGTCACCGAGTTGCCGGCGTTCGACCGGATCGCGCTCAAGACGGGTTCGGACTAGCGGCCCTATCCGGAAGCGGCCTGCGTCGTCACCACCCAGACGCGCCGGTCGGCCACCGCGACTGCCCCCGGACTACTTCCGAGCGGAATCCGCCGGTCGACTCGACGACTCCGGAGGTCGATTCGGACCAGCGCCCGCCCGTCGCTGGCGGCGACCCACGCCGCGCCTTCGCCGACAGCGATCCCCGTGGGCCCCTGCCCCACGTGCTCGATCGTCTGGACGCTGCCGTCGGCCGCGTCGATTCGCGACACGGCGTCGTCCGCCGTGTGAATGACCCAAACGGTGCCATCGTCTCCGACTGCGAGCTCATCCGACGCGAAACGAAGCGTGATCGGGCTAGCGGCGCGAAGGGTCGCCGGATCGATCCGTACTACCTTGGCGCCGTCCGCGATCCAGACCGCCTTCGGCCCCACCGCCACGGCCGTTCCGGGGGCAACGTTCTGGATCGCTCTCGTGCGGGCGTCGATGCGGATGACCGACCTGTCCGTTGCGAGCGCGACCCAGACGGCGCCGAACCCGACGGCAACGTCCTTCGGGCCGTGGAGGTCGTCGATCGTGTCCGTGACGCCGCCACGGCGCGGATCGAAGACCGAGAGCTTGTCCACGAACTGATTCGCGACCCAGATGAACCCTTCGCCCGCCGCCAGGCTCCGTGGCTTGTCGCCGGCATTGGAGGCGTCGACGACGGCGCGTGATTTCGGGTCGATCTCCGAGATCGTGCCGGCGCCCAGGCTTGCGACCCAGAGCCGCTGGTTCTGCGGGTCGGTGGCGATGTCGACCGGGTCGCTGCCGACCGGAATCTGCCCTACGATCGCGCCGTTGCCGGCATCGACGATTCCCACCGCGTTGGGGACGACGCGGTCGAGCGTCGAGCTTCCACCGTGCAGGAGCGTGAACGCGATGAGGCCGAGCACCACCGCCGTGGCCGCGGCCCCGGCGACGACGAAGGGCAACCTGCGGCGGGCGCGAACCGGCTTCGGCTTCGGCGGCGCCTTCTCCTTTGCCGGCTGCCAGACGACGTCGTAGAGCCGCCACCGCTCGGAGAAGCCCTTGAGCGTGAACCGGCCGCGGTCGCGGAAAGTGACGTCGGGAATCGTGCCCGCGAGGTGGCGGACCGGCTCGCTGACCAGGACCTGCCCGCCCTTCGCGTGGCCCGCGACGCGCTGCGTTGCGTTGACCGCCGCGCCGAACGGATGGCCGCCCCGCTCAAGCACCTCGCCCACGTTGAGCCCGATGCGGACGCGGACGTCCTCCGCGGGATGCTCGCGGCCGTGCTCTTCCAGCGTCTTGTGGATCGCGACGGCGCAGGTGATCGCCTGCCGGGTTGAGAGGAAGGCGATCATGAAGCCGTCGCCGATCGAGTCGATCTCGCGCCCCCCGTGCTTGGCGATCGCCTCGCGGACGATGCGGCGGTGGCTCTCGATCGCTTTTTGTGCGATCTCGTCGCCCACGCGGTGGGTGAGGTCGGTCGAGCCCACGACGTCGGTGAACATCAGGGTGAGGACGCCGGTGTCGAACTGGTCGACCGCCATCACGAACATTCTCGGTGATTCTCCGCGGGCCGTGGCGACGTCGCCCGTCGGTGGCGCGCCTAGTTCTCGGCATCTTCCGCCGCGGACGGCACCGTCGGCACGCCCTCCTCGGCCGGGTTCTTGTTGAACACGATCAGCCACGTGACGGCGGCGACTGAAAACAGCGATCACGGACATAGTCCTCGAGCAAGCGCACGCTGCTTCTTCTCCACGCCGGCAATGTCGCCTCATCTGACAACGAAGGATGGAGCCTTTATGGAGCCCCGTGGTTGCAACTGGTGGCAAGCGGTAGCAAATCGCGCAGCCGCTACAACGGAGGATTCACGCCAAAACCGTTGCCGTGGGTTGCCACCAGTTGCCGGAAGCAGCGCATGGTAAGGAGGGGTCGACGGTTCGAGTCCGTCAGAGGGCTTCGTTGGTCGGCGTCCCGCTGGCCGAGAATTCCGGCGGCAGATCGAGGCCGGCTAGCTCGGCTTGGCCGGGACGAACCGCTTGACGAAGTCGAGCGCGGTCTGCGCGACCTCCTGCCAGCCGTGGTC
>WNGE01008245.1_pt1 | contig 11165 bp, 11 predicted proteins | sample 5400651 | NCBI WGS metagenome assembly WNGE01 (sample SAMN13153370, study PRJNA577476) | soil metagenome | isolation source: 60 cm soil or saprolite under grassland replicate 2 | place: USA:California | collected 2016-06-15 | reverse complement strand
GTCAACGCCGTGTCGCCCTCGATCAACACGATGCGTCCGACGTCAACGCCCAACTCCTCCGCCGCCATCTGCGGAATTGCAATCCGCAACCCCTGGCCGAGATCGACCTTGCCGCAGAAAATCGTCACCGTACCGTCCGCGTTGACGGCGAGGAAGCCATCGACTTCATTGCCATCGAGCGTCTTGCCGAGCGCCGTATCGGCCGCGGACGCGCGCTGCGCTCGCGCGTACCGGGAAACCGAAAAGCCGATGACGAGTGCGCCACCCGCCTTCAGGAACTCGCGCTTCGTCATAGGCAGATTCATGACGTCCGCCCGGTCGCGCGCATGACCGCCTGCAGGATCCGCTGATGCGTGCCGCAGCGGCAAAGGTTACCGGCAAGCGCGGCCTTCACCTCGTCCTGCGTCGCGTTCGGTTGCTTGGAAAGGAAAGCCGCGGCGGTCATCACCATTCCGGTGATGCAATAACCGCATTGCGCGGCTTGCTCGGCGACGAATGCAGCCTGCAACGGATTCGGCTTGTCGGGCGATCCGAGACCTTCGACCGTCGTGATCTTCGTGCCCGCGGCCTTGGCTACGGGAAGCTGGCACGACGGCACCGCTTCGCCATCGACGATGACTTTGCAGGCGCCGCACTGGCCTAAGCCACAGCCGAACTTGGCGCCGGTCAGCCCGAGCCGATTGCGCAGCACGTAGAGCAGCGGCTCGTCGGGATCGCGGACGCTGATGGTCTGCGTGCCGCCGTTGACGTGCAATTCAAAGCTCGGCATCGCCACCTCAGGACCCGCCCGGGATGCCTAGCACGTCGGCATCGAGGGTCGAAGATCATCACACCGGACCCGTACTCCGCCCGGCACTCAAGGTTCAGAGGTTGATCGCGGCGGCGAGTTCCCGGCGATACCGGCGAACGAGGTCGCTGTCGCTGCCGAGCGCCTCGAAGATCGTCAGCATCGTCCGGCGGCCGGCGTCGTTGTCGAACTGCCGGTCGGTCCTGACGATGGTCAGCAGCTCGGAGAGCGCTCGCTCGTAGTCGCCTTTCGCACCAAGCGCGTTGGCAAGAGCGAGCTTGGCGGCGCAGTCGACGGGCGTTCGCGCTGCCGCATCGGCGAGTGCGGCCAGATCGTTGCTGCCGCCCGCCCCCAACGCGATCCGTGCTTTGACTGCGCCGAGCCGGCGCTCGTCGCGGATGGGTTGGCGCGCAACGCGTTTCGGGGATTCGAGCTCTGCGAGCACGGCGCCGGCCTGATCGCCGCGGCCAAGCGCGAGCAGCGCTTCGATCCTGGTGACCAGCGCGGCCTCGTCATCGGGATCGGCCGCGAACGCCGCATCGAGCTCGCCGAGGGCGCCGATCGCATCGCCGCGGGAAAGCAGCGCTTGCGCCGCTTTGACGCGCGCCGCCGCGGGGGACGGCATCACACGGGCGAGGAATTCGCGGACTGCGCCCTCGGGCAGCACGCCCGTGAACTCGTCGACGACCGCGCCGTCGACAAACGCCTTGACGTTCGGAATGCCGCGAATGCCGTAGCGGGTGGCGAGCTCCGCCTCCTCGTCGGTATTGAGCTTCGCCAGCGTGAAACGTCCGGCGAACTCGGCGGCGAGCTTGTCGAGGACCGGCGCCAGCATCTTGCAGGGCCCGCACCAGGGCGCCCAGAAATCGACCAGCACCGGCCTGGCGGCCGAGCCCGCTACGACGATTGCATCGAAATTGTGCCGGCCAACGTCGATGGCCGCGCTTTGCCCTGCCATGATTCCCCTCCCTCGTGAACGTGTTCCGGCGCGCCCTCAGCGAATAGAAATTGAGGCGGAACGCCACCGGTTCAATCCGCCGGGGCACCGGGCAGCGTCACCGTCAGAACGACGCCGCCACCGTCGTTGCGATTGTCGGCGCGCGCCTTGCCGCCGTGGAATTCCGCGATCAGGCGCACGATGTAGAGGCCGAGCCCGAGATGCGGGATATCGCCCCCCATCTCGCGCCGCACCGACACCATCGAATCGAAGAGCCGGCCCATCATCCCCGCGGGCAGGAGCGGGCCGTCATTGCCGACCGTGAGCTGCACGCCGCCGCCCGCTCGGGTCACGCGCACGATGATGGGCGCGCCCGGCGTGCCGAATTCCATCGCATTGGCCACGAGCTTGTCCAGCATTTGCGCGACGAGATCCGGCGCGCCGTCGATCCACAGCGTTTCCTGCGGGGCGACCCAGTCGATCGCGCGTCCTGGATAGGCGACGCGGTAGCCGCCGACGCACGCATCGACGAGCCGGCCCAGGTCGATGCGCTCGCGTTCCGCATCGGCGAGGCTCTGTTCGAGGCGCGTCGCTTCGGTCATCCGCGTGAGGATCGCCGCGAGGCGGTTCAGGCCGTCCTGCGCCCGCTCGATGTAGACACGCGCTTCGTCCGCCGCCGGCTCGAGCTTGAGGTTGTCGAGCGACGAGCGCACGACGGCGATCGGCGTGCGCAGCTCGTGCGATAGACGGCTCGCCATGTTTTCCTGATAGCTCGCGAATTGCGCCAGTCGCGCGAGCACGCTCGAAAAGCTTCGCGACAGGTCGCCGATCTCGTCGCCGGCGTGCGAGCCCGCAAGCGCGCGCTTCATGCGCCCCTGCGCGTCGATCGCGGCCTCCACGTCATCGCGCAGCCTGCGGATCCGCGCGGTGAGGCGCGAGGCGAACCAGGTCAGCGCGACGGAGCCGACCAGCAGTGCCGCGAGGACGATGCTGAACAGCCGCTCGAACGCGCGGTTGCGTTCCGCGAGCACGGCGTTGCCGGTCTCTTCGACGATGACCGCGCCGCGCACCTCGTCGCCGACCCAGATGGGATGCGCGGCGGCGACAATCGTCGCGCGGCCGTCCGGCGTGAGCCGGCGATCGGTGGTGAGGATTCCGGAGAGCGCGCCCGTGACTTCGCGCGCCGCGGCGAGCGTCGTCTCGGCGTTCTCCTCGCTGAAGTCCTCGGTGGGTTGCTTCAACACGAGCGCATAGAGCGGATGCAACGCCGCGCGTTCCACGACGCGCCAGGCCTGTTCGACGCCCGGCGAGGCAACCTCCGGCACCGGGACGGGCTGCCGCAACGAACCCGCTCGCGCGAGCACATTCAGGTCGCGGTCGATCACCCAGATGCGCGCGGTCGTTCGCGACAGCCCATGCAGGATCTGGCCGATTTCCGCCACGGCGCCAGGATGCGGAACCGGGCGTTTCGCACCTGTCGCCTCGACAGGCAGCGGCGATGGGTCGTCGTCGGGCTTGCGTTCGGTCGCCAGCGACTCCAGCGGCAGCAGGCGAACGTCGAACAACCGGGCACGGTCGTGCAACGCCGTCGCGACCGCTTGCGCCGTCCCGGCGAGCGTGCGTTCCTGCGCGTCGCGCAACACCCGCTCGAGCTCGCGGACGTATTCGTAGCCCAGGAACGGAATGACGAGGAACACCGTCAGCACGAGCAGGAGCTGCGCGCGGATGCCGAGCGCGATACGCAGGCGCTTGTTCACTCTTCCGGGCTCCACCGATAGCCCATCCCGTACACGGTGTCGATGCGGTCGAACGCTCGATCGACGGCGGCGAATTTCCTGCGGATCCGCTTCACGTGCGACGTGATCGTGCTGTCGTCGACGACGATCCGCGCATCGCGCATCAGGCTGTCGCGATCCTTGACGTGCCCGGGAAAACGCGCGAGCGCATGCACCATCCAGAACTCGGTCAGCGTGAGATCGACGCGTTGCCCGTTCCAGTGCGCACTCAGCCGCTTCAGATCGAGCGTCAAGCGTCCGCGCGTGATCACGTCCTCCGAGGCGGAAGGCGCGGCGAGCAGGTCGCTTCTCCGGAACAGCGCCGCGATGCGTGCGCTGAGGTGCGGCAGGCTCACGTCCTTGGTCAGGTAGTCATCGGCGCCGAGGCGCAGGCCCGCCACGATGTCGAAGTCCGAATCGCGTGCCGAAAGAAAAAGAATCGGCAAGCTCGCCGACAGCGCACGCAACTCGCGGCAAAGCGTGAAGCCGCCGTCGACGTCGTCGCCAAGACCGATGTCGACCAGCGCGAGATCGGGAAGGCGGGTCCGGAATGCGGCCAGCGCGTCGGCGCGATTCGCGTACGCGGCAACCTCGTAGCCCTGCCGGCGCAGGACGTCGGCGTAATTGGCGCGGATCGCGGGCTCGTCTTCGACGATGGCAATGCGGCGTGACATGGGCGCGGGTGTCGTTTGGTGGAAATCGGTGCTCGTGCCGACTATAGCGCAGCTCGCCCCTTGCCGAGAGACGCCGCGCCGATTGCCATTTTTTGGCCACCTTTCTTCGTCGCTTCGCCCTTTTCCCCGCTCTACGCCGCCCGCTTCGGGGCCTTCAATGCACGGTGAGGCGCCTGCGTACACGAAGGAGCGTCCTCACTGCCAAGGGAGCGGACGATGAACAGCGACACCCGTGTCTATTTCTGCCTCACGCGTTGTGCGCGCGGCCTCTCCTGCCGTTTTGCGGCGGGCCGCGGTGACGCGCTTCACTGCGCCTTGCTCGTCGGGGCCGGCCCTCCGGACCGCCCGCTGCGCTCGCGCCGGATCTGGATCGACATTCTTCGGAAGGGACATGGCCATGGATACCGGTAGGAACCTGCACGGAAACGATATGCATCCGCTGCGTTCAGGCGCCTACCGCGATCTCGCGCGTCTCGCCGCCGAAGCACTCGCGGCGGGCCTCATCGTGAGCATCATCCTCGCACTCGCGATCTTCATCGTCGCCACGCAGGCACAGGCCGCGGAATCGAGCGCTGTCCCGGGCCAGGGAGCGCTGCTGCTCAAGAACGCGCCGGATGCCGAACCGGTCGCGGCGCCACTGCTCCTGACGGACGTGAGGATCAACGTCAGCGGAATGGTCGCCCGGGCAACGGTCGCGCAGCGCTTCGTCAATCCGACCGCGGCGTGGCAGGAGGGTGTCTACGTGTTTCCGCTTCCCGCGGATGGCGCCGTCGACCATCTCGACATGCAAATCGGCGAGCGCCGGATCGAAGGCCAGATCCGCGAACGCGGCGAGGCACGCGCCGCGTACGAGCAGGCGAAGACCGAAGGCCGCAAGGCGACGCTCGTCGAGCAGGAACGGCCGAATGTCTTCACGACCAGCGTCGCACACATCGGTCCGGGCGAAGAGATCGTCGTCACCATCGAATACGAGCAGACACTGCACTACGACGCCGGCACGTTCAGCCTGCGCTTTCCGATGGTCGTCGCGCCGCGCTACATCCCCGGCGCAACGACGGCCGCGGGTGAACCGGGCACAGGGTGGGCGACGAATACCGATCAGGTGCCCGATGCGGAGCGCGTCACGCCACCGGTGCAGCATCCGGCCCAAGGTCTCGTCAATCCGGTGACCCTCGCCGTCGATCTGAATCCCGGCTTCCCCGTCGCGAAAATCGACAGCCTGTATCACCGGATCGATGTTGTCGAAGCGGCGCAGGAGCGCTATGCGGTGCAGCTCGCCGACGGCCCGACACCGGCGAACCGCGATTTCGAGCTCACGTGGACGCCGGATGTCGGCGCCGCGCCGGGCGCCGCAGTGTTTGCCGAGCACAGGGATGGCAAGACCTATGCGCTGATGATGGTGCTGCCGCCGACCGCGGCGGTCGACGCACCGCGCTTGCCACGCGAGGCGGTCTTCATTATCGACACATCGGGATCGATGGAAGGGACGTCGATCACTCAGGCGAAGCGGGCGCTGCAGATGGCGCTCGACCGGTTGCAGCCCGGCGATCGCTTCAACGTCATCGAGTTCAATTCGGTCACGAAGGCGTTGTTCGGAGCGCCGATGCCGGTCGATCCGGCTACGCTTTCGCGCGCCCGGACGTTCGTCGCGGCCTTGCGCGCCCGGGGCGGCACCGAGATGAAGCCGGCACTCGAAGCGGCGTTGACGCGCGATTCCGCACAAGGCTTCGTGCGCCAGGTCGTCTTCCTCACCGACGGCGCCGTCGGCAACGAAGGCGAGCTCGTCCACCTCATTCGCGAGCGGCTGGACGACCGGCGCCTGTTCACGATCGGCATCGGCTCGGCGCCCAACTCCTACTTCCTCACCAAGGCCGCGCAATTCGGACGCGGGACGTTCACCTACATCGCCGACGTCCGCGAGGTCGCGCAAAAAATGGAGGGACTGTTTCGCAAGCTCGAAAGTCCCGTGCTGACCGATCTTTCGATCGCCTGGCCGGGCAAGGCGGAGGCCTGGCCGAAGCAGGTGCCGGACCTTTACGCGGGCGAGCCCGTGGTCGTCGTCGCCGAGATCGATACGCTTGCCGGCGACGTCACGATCTCGGGCAAGCGCGGCGGCAATGCGTGGAGCGCGAGCCTGCCTCTCGCCGCGGGCGCGAGCGAGCCGGGCATCGGCGTCCTCTGGGCCCGCGCGAAGATCGAAGCGCTGACCGACGCGCTCAAGGGCGGCGAAGCGGAGACGGAAATCCGCAAGGCGGTCGTCGATATCGCGTTGACGCATCATCTCGTCAGCAAATACACGAGCCTGGTGGCCGTCGATGTAACGCCGACGGCACCGCCCGGGACGGCGAGCGTTCCAAACGCATTGCCGACGAACCTGCCCGAGGGCTGGTCCTACGACGCGGTATTCGGCGGCGCGCAGACCGCGACTCCGGCGACGCTCCATCTGCTGCAAGGCCTCGCGCTGCTCGCGCTCGCGGGTTTCGCGTGGCGGTGGCGGTCCGCGCCCGCGCGCGTCAAGCGAGGTGCGTGATGCCACGCGGAATGCACACGCTCCGCGAGTTGCAACGCTTCGCGCCGGCGACCGATGCGCGTCTGCCGACGCGGGCCGGCGTCGAGCGGGGAGGACCTTTCGGCCGGCGCGATGCCGCGCCTTCCAACTGGATGCACGCGCGGGCGCCCGGGATTGCGTTTCGCTTTCCCAGGGCCGAGTCTTCCCCCGTCGACGTCGCAGTCTCACCTCGACGCGACAAGACGAAGCGCGCGGCGGCATGGATCGCGGCGGGCGCGCTCATCGCCGGTCTGGCGCTGACCGGCGATGCGGTCTACCTCCACGCGAAGGCGTTGCTCGCCCAGGTGCTGCTCCATCGCGCCTGGATGCAAACACAGGCGAGCGGCGCCGCGGCGAAGCCGTGGCCGTGGGCGGATACGTCGCCCGTCGCACGGCTGATCGTTCCGACGCAGGACATTGACTTGCTCGTGCTCGCCGGCGCCACCGGACGCACGCTCGCCTTCGGTCCTGGACATCACGACGGCTCGGCAATGCCGGGCGAGCCCGGCAACGCGGTGCTCTCCGCGCATCGCGACACGCATTTCCGTTTCCTCTCCGCGCTCGCGATCGGCGACGCGCTGATCGTCGAGCTGCCGGCCGGCCAGCGTTATCACTATCGCGTTCGCGAAACGTTCGTCGCCGACCAGCGCGACTTGAAGCTGCCGCGCCTGCCCGCGGAGCCCACTCTGACGCTCGTCACGTGCTATCCGTTCGATGCGATCGAACCGCGCGGTCCGTTGCGCTACGTCGTCGTCGCGACGGCAGAGGGCGGAACGATGTGATTCGGCATTCGCGCCGCAGGGCCGCCCCAAGGCGCGAATTGCTCCCCCTCGGGGGGCAGCGCGGCGGCGACAGGCGCAAGCGTGGGGGCCGTGGGCTTAATCGTCGGCGAGCCGAGTCGGCACGTTCACCTCGGCGTGCAGCGTACGATGCACGGGGCACTTGTCGGCGATCTCGAGCAGTTTCTGCTTCATCGTCGCATCGAGCGCGCCTTCGAGCGTGACCACCCGCTCGACGCGATCGATCTTTCCTTCGCGCGTCTCGCAGTCGGCGCAGTCGGCGGCATAGATCTTTTCGTGCCGCAGCGCGACTGCCACACGGTCGAGCGGCAACTGCTTCGCATCCGCATACATGCGCACGGTCATCGCGGTGCAGGCGCCCAGTCCGGCGAGCAGCAGATCGTAAGGAGTTGGTCCGCTGTCCATCCCGCCGACGCTCGCGGGCTCGTCCGCGATCAACCGGTGCGGACCCATCGCGATCGCCTGCTGGAACTTGCCCACGCGCGTCTCGCGCACCGACACGATATCGCGCGGCCCACCGGATTCGCGGGTCGCCGGCATGGCCGGCGGCAGATACCGCGACGCCCAGGCCGCGAGCACGGTCCCGACATACGCCGCGTCTTCGCGGCGCGTGAGCAAGTGATCCGCGTCATCGAGCGACACGAAGCTCTTGGGATGCTTCGCCGCAGTGAAGATGGCCGACGCATTGTCGATGCCGACCGTCGTGTCGCGTGGCGCATGGAAGACGATGAGCGCGCGGCGAAGCGTGCCCACGATCGCCGAAAGCTTCTGCGCTTCGATGTCCTCGAGGAACTCGCGCCGGATGCGAAACGTGCGGCCCGCAAGCTCGACCTCCGCTTCGCCGGCGGCCTCGATTTCGGCTCGCTTGCCCGTGAAAAGCCGGGCAACGTGCGCAGGATCGGCGGGCGCATTGATCGTCGCGACCGCCACCGCCTCCGCTATCTTTGGCGATGCCGCCAGCACCGCGGCGCCGCCCAGGCTATGGCCAACAAGGATTGCGGGCGCCGTGAACTCGCGGCGCAGCCAATCGGCCGCGGCGAGGAGATCGCCGACGTTGGACGAAAAGCTGGTGTTGGCGAAATCTCCGCCGGAGCCACCGAGACCCGTGAAATCGAACCGCAGCGTGGCGATGCCGGCGTCCGCCAGCGCTTCGCTGATGAATGCCGCGGAGCGCGTGTCCTTCGAGCACGTGAAGCAGTGCGCGAAGAGCGCGAAGGCGCGCGGTGCCGCGCCGGTGGGCATGTCGAGGCGCGCGGCAAGCGAGGTCCCGGACGCGCCCGGGAAAGTGACGGATCGGCTGTTCCTGGCCATGCGGTTTGCTCGGAAGTGGTCGTGGGAGGGAAGTCGTTCGGGAAGCGCGGAAGCTTACGCCGCTTAGGCTCGAGGACGCTGCGTTGCCCGATTGCGGCGGGCGTCCTATCATCGCCGGACTTCCCTCGGAGGCCGCGATGAAGCTCGAAGGATCCTGCTGCTGCGGCGCGGTGAAATTCACTTTCACCTCGCAAACGCCGTATCCGTTCATGCGCTGCTACTGCTCGATCTGTCGCAAGACGGACGGCGGCGGCGGCTACGCGATCAACATCATGGGGATCGCCAGCACGCTCAAGGTGCGAGGGAAGAACGCGCTCGGCGTCTTTCGCGCGCGAATTCGCGACAAGCCCGGCGATCGCGGAACGCTGTCACCGGGTCGACGGCATTTCTGCGCGAAGTGCGGCAGCCCGTTGTGGGTATGGGACCCCCGCTGGCCCGAGTGGATCTATCCTTTCGCTTCCGCGATCGATACAACGCTGCCGAAGGCGCCCGAGGAAGTCGAGATGATGCTGGACTACGCACCGCTGTGGGCAGACATTCCTCGCGGGCGCGGCCACACGCATTTCAAGGAATTTCCCGACGAGGGCATCGCCGACTGGCACGCGAAGCGCGGCCTGACGGTCAAGTAGCAATGCCGGGCGCGCGGCGCCGCTTCAGGTGAACGACAGCGTGACGCCGTCGAGCCCCAGCGACCCGTAGTCCGACGCCCACGTCTCGCCGGCTGCCACGGGCCACGCGTCGGTGATGGTTCCGGTGGTGATGATTTCGCCGCCGGCGAGCGACGGGAATTGTGGCTGTGTCGCCAGAACCCGCACAAGGTGAGCGAGCGCCAGGACCGGACTTCCCAGCACGTTGGCGCCCAGGCCGCGGTCGACGACGGTTCGCCCCCGGCGTAAGGTGAGACTGAACGCCGGCAGCGCGGCCGCGATCGCCGCGCGATTGCGTTCCGTCACGGGAGTCGCCTCGCCGACGACGAGGGCGCCATGCAGCCCGAACGCCGCCGTGCAGTCGGCGGCCGTGAATTTCCAGTCCGGGAAATGGCTCTGCACGATTTCGAATCCGGGCGCGATCCAATCGATGCACGCGAGCAGCGCCAGCGGATCGCTGGTGGCCCGGACCGCCGCGCTCAGCTTGAACACGACCTCGGGCTCGATTCGCGGCTGGACGAACCCCTTCAAGGCGAGCGTCGCGCGCCCTTCATCGGCGAAATGCACCGAGTGCGCCCAGATGTGCGCCCACATCGGCTGGTACACGCCGTAGCGCGGCCAGATCGTGCGGTTGGTGAAGCCGATCTTGCGGCCGACGGGCCGCCACCCCTGGGTGACGCGGCGGCGCTTCTCGATCTCGCGCAGCACGTCGTACGCGGCCGCCACGTCGAACGTCGGGTCCGCCGCCGTGATCGGCGCAACTTGCGCGGCGCTGTCGTACGCGAGGATCAGACGGTCGGCAATCGCCGCAATATCTTGGGTCACCGGATCACGCCAAGCTTGTGCAACAGCGCCATCCCGACGATCCACGCGGCGGTCGCCACGACCATGCCGATGATCACCGCCACGAGCGAGCCGAGCGACCCGCTCCAGCCGAGCGCAGTCACGATCGCCCACGCGGTAACGCCACCGACCGCACCGCAGATGACGATGCCGAGGATGCTCCCGACGGTCGAGCCTTTCTGGTAGCGCATCATGACGCGGAGCCCTTCGCCGGATGATCGACGTCGGATGGTACTTCGTTCGCCGCCTTCGCACCAATCGATCGGCGGCGTCAAGGCGGGGTGGGCGCATGTACAGCGCCATGCCCGCGGGCTTCCGCTTGTTCGTTCCTGCATCGCCACGTATAAGACGTCTGGCCCCGTGGCCGAATTGCGCTGGAGCAAGCATGCGTCGTCGTGTCATTGCCGCCTGCATCGCCCTGCTGGTCGTCCTGCCGGCGATGCCCGTCGCCGGCGCCGACATGGGCAAGACGCTGCACGTCGCGTTTCAAACCGCGGAGACAGGCTTCGATCCCCAGGCGGTCTACGACTTGTACTCGTTTGACGTTTGCCGGGCGATCTTCGATCCGCTCTATAACTTCGACTATTTCGCGCGGCCGGTCCGCCTCGTTCCCAATACGGCGGAAAGCCTTCCGGTCGTGACCGACGGAGGCCGGACCTACACGATCAAGGTGAAGCCCGGCATCTACTTTGCCGTCGACCCCGCGTTCAAGGGGAAGCCTCGCGAGCTCACCGCCGAGGACTACGTCTATTCGTTCAAGCGCATCATCGACCCGAAGGTCCGCTCGTACTGGCTCTATCTGCTGGAAAAGAATCTGGTCGGTCTCGACGGCGTGCTCGCCCG
>WNGE01033930.1_pt1 | contig 11166 bp, 5 predicted proteins | sample 5400651 | NCBI WGS metagenome assembly WNGE01 (sample SAMN13153370, study PRJNA577476) | soil metagenome | isolation source: 60 cm soil or saprolite under grassland replicate 2 | place: USA:California | collected 2016-06-15 | reverse complement strand
CGTGCGTGGTGACGAGGCCGATGGCGCCGCGTTCGACCAGCCCACGGACGACGGCTTCGGCGCCGATCAGCCGGTCGTGCGAATTGGTTCCGCTCAGAATTTCATCGAGCAGAAAGAGCAGCGGCAGCTCGCCTTTTGTCAGTTCGACGATCTGGCTCAGCCGCGTGATCTCGGCGTAAAAGCGCGACGCGCCCGTCTGCAGCGAGTCCAGAATGTGAATCGAAGCGCCGACGGCGAGCGGCGACAGGCGCAAGCGCCTCGCCCTCACCGGCGCGCCGGCCAGCGCCAAAACGACATTCGTCCCGACGGTTCTCATCAGCGTGCTTTTGCCCGACATATTCGAGCCGCTGACGATCAGCGCGCGCGGCTCGGCGCCTAAACGCACGTCGTTCCGTACCGAACGCGACTCCGCGATCAACGGATGCGTGAGCGATTCGCCGTCGAAGAGGACTTCGTCTTCGACCAATTCCGGAAAGGGATCGTGGGGATGTTCGTAAGCGTAACCGGCGAGCGCCGAGAGCGCCTCGATCTCGGCGACCGCGTCGAGCCAGCGCGGAATCTTCGCGCCCGCATGCCGGCGCCACCCTTCGATCGCCAGCGCGAGTTGCGCGGGGATGAGCAGCACAAAGGCTATCGGCGCGAAGAACTGATTCTTAAGTGAATCGAGAATCTGGATCAGGCTGCTGAGCCGCGCGATCTGCCGCGACGGCGGCTTTCCGTCCGTGTCGAGTTCGCTGCGGAGTTTCGCCAGCAGCGGCGACGCGAATCGCTCTTGCTCCAACCGCCCCAGGATTTCGGCCAGCAGCGACAGTTCGCGCCCGGGCCGCTCGACCTCCGCTATCACGCGCCCGATCTGCGCGCGGTAGAGAAAAAGAAAGGTCGCCTCGACCATCAGCGCGACCATCGCCGTCTTCCGGTACCCGTACCCGAGCCACATCACGACCGCGGCGGCTGAGAAGAAGCCGATCAGCAGCGCCGCAAGTCGCAGCCATCGCGTCTGATCCGCGGTGAATACGGATGGCCGGGCGGCCCATGCCGTGAGTTCTTCCGGATGCGCGCCCGCGTTGACTTCATCGCCGAGTAGCGCCACGTCTTCGCGCAAATCGAGGCGCGGTCGAAGCTCCTCGACGCTCCGCTGGCGAGCGAGAACTTCCGGGATCGGCGCGGCGGTGAGCAGCCACGACGCCAACCGCTCCTCGCCGGCCTTCGTCCGCGCCGTCGAAAGCAGTTCGAATAGCGAGCCTTTGCCGAACAGGTCGAGGTCTTCCGAGTAAGGATGCGACTTGTCGGCGAATCTATCGCCTGCCTCGCCGCCGCAGCTCCAGTGGTCTTCGAGCCGCGCGACGCCGCGCTCGTAAAACCTCACCGCGCGCTCCAACCGCGCGACCGCCGCGTGAATGCTCTGATGGAAAACCATCAGCGCGATGAAAACGATCACAGGCGCCGCGATCAGTGGCCATACGACGGCCCTTTCAAATGCCAGGATGATCATCAGCGCGATAACCGCAAAAACGACACGCCGCCAGAACCAGATATTCCGGCTGCGTTGTTGTTCACGGTTGAGCGCGGCGCGCCTCAGTAGGAGCCTCTGCGAATATTCAATATGTGGGTTGTAGTTACGGGGTGGCGAGTTTTGAGTTGTCATGACTTCCAGATTGCCAGATACAGAACCGGGGCGTAAGGAGGAAGGTGTTGACCGATCAATTCGAAGTCACGCTGATTACGGGTTGCGACACCATAGTTATGTGCAAGCGCAGTCGCAACGATGTCGCCACGCTCTTTCATCAGTTGCGTAGAAAGGCCACTGCCTTTAATGCTTTCGCTATCGAAACCGAACTGAGACTCGAAAATTGTGATGGCAGCCTGCATCGGAAATGACTTTGTTCGTTTGCTGTATTCTTTAATGGCCGAGATGATGTGGGGGCGTTGATTCCGCCAATCTGTAAAGACATCGGTATCCAATAGCAGTGGCGTGTTTGCGAACGGTGGCTCAACAGCCATCAGTCTTCTCCCTCGATGTCAGAATGAAGAAAGTCAAAGGCTTCTTCGTCAAGGGTCGGACGCTCGGTGAGCAACGCTTTCTCTTGATCGTTAAAACCGGCAAGTGACCCCGCCGCCAACTGGTTGACCGCCTGAAAGAAGTGTTCATCAAGTTTGTCTTCCAACTCGATGAATTGGTTGATTCGTTCGTCCCACAGTGAGTCAGGCAAATGAGGAGGTTCGGTAAATTCGTATGTAGCCACGCCACTCAATGATTTAATGGACGCCTCAAAACTGTGCCCGTTGAGTTGCTGAAACTCACTATTAACTTGGTCAGAATTGACGAGGGCCGCATTCTGGATAACGACTTTAACCTCTCCTAAATTCAAGAATTGTCCTAACAAGATTTGTTGTAAATCTTCAATCCCAATCGTGAATGAATCAGCGCCATTCAATTTAACCAAGGATTGGCGCGCCAGTTTGTTAGCAAGAAAAGGAAATGTTTCTTGCCAGAAGGGCCAAGTAAAGGAACGATCAGTTACGGCGCGATAAACAAAATCTATCGTTGAACGTTCATCACTGGATATAAATCGCGGAATAGAAAATTCTTGATCGAACGCTTTTTCGATCACCATCAAGCGGTAAGCTAGCTGCCTGCGTTGCATGAATTTACTGACCGTTTTAAGCGAGTCAGCAAAGTGAATACTGGTGGAAAGCCCCAACTGGTTAGCCCGGAGAACTGCCTGTTCGTCCAACAGCAGCATCGATTGCAACGTCGCAGCAATGAAATGAGCCTCAGGGCGAGGCGAAACGAGATTGATTTCTGCGGCGCCTGACAGCAAAACCTTATCCCCTCTTTCAATCGGCTTGCCAACACTCTGCCAGAAGAATGTCACCCCCTCATCCAATTCCACTTTTAGAATTAACTGCTGCTTCTCGGCAGACCAGATTGATTCAATCAACACAGCCAAAGATAAACCGAATGTTGGGAAATCCAACTCCGCTGGAGTGTCCCGTATCACATCCTTTGCCGACGAAACTATGGACTCGTCAGTCGCTGGGAGAGGTAATTCTGTCGAAATATCTTGAAACAGATTCCGCTCCGTCGTAATAAAAGCATCGGCTATAATCCCTGGATAGATCTCAGGATGAAGCACACTTTGACCGGAAATCATAAATCACCTCGAAGAGCATTCTATGGTGGCGCTCGTGTCGAAACAAGTCTTTCTACCTACTTCGATTGGTTGATATTGGCAGCGCGAAGGCCACATAGCTCCCGCCCGGCGGGTCCTTCGATTTTCCGCCGCCGGCAGCGATCACCACGAACTGCCTTCCGTTCAGCTCATACATCGCAGGCGTCGCGTTGCCGGCGGCGGGCAGCGTCGTCTCCCACAGCAGCTTGCCCGTCAATTTGTCGAAGACGCGGAACTTTTTGTCGTAATTGGTCGCGCCGATGAAGAGCAGTCCGTTCTTTGACACAATCGGCCCGCCGTAATTTTCGCTCCCCGTGTCGCGCGCCCCTTTCGCGGTCAGCTCGGGATATTCGCCCAAGGGAATTTGCCAGACGATCTTGCCCTGATTCAGATCAATCGCGTTCAGAGTCCCCCACGGCGGCGCTACGGCCGGATAGCCGTCAGGGTCGAGGAATTTGTTGTAGCCATCCATCGTGTACTTCAAATCCATAGGATTTGGCGGCGAAGGTTTCGATTCCGTAATCAAGGCGACATTATCTTTGCCGGTCAAAATGTAATCGGCGATCGCGCGAATCGCGTCGCCGCCGATCCTCGAAAATCCCGGCATTCGTCCCAGACCTTGTCGAATGACTGTGCGGACTTCCGAATCTGTGTATTTCTTATCCAGGCTGACGAGCGCGGGGAATTCAGGCGGAGAGCCACGCAAATCGCCTCCGTGGCAACTGGCGCAGTTCGCTTCGTACAAGCTCTTGCCGCTCAGTTGCGACGGTTTCGGCTTCGGCCTTTCAATCAACCGCAAAATCCAGGCCATCTCGTTTGAGTTGACGTAGAGTAAACCCGTTTCGGGATCGAACGCCGCGCCGCCCCATTCGGCGCCGCCGTCATATCCAGGAAAGATAACAGTGCCTTCCAGACTAGGCGGCTCGAATTGGCCGTTGCTGCGAATTGTTCGGAAGTGTTCAAGCGCGGCCTGATGAGATTCGGGCGTACGCCCAGTCAACATCTCTTCGGTCAGAACCTGGCGCGCGAACGGCGGAGGCAGCAATGGGAACGGCTGCGTCCCTGCGAGTCTCTCTTCGTCAACGCCGACGGTCTGACGGAAAATCGCGGTCCCACACGTCGTGCTTGATCGCCTGGAAATGCCAGACGCGCTTGCCGGTGTTCGCGTCCAGACACAGCAGCGTGTTGGCGAACAGGTTGTCGCCATGCCTGTTCGCCCCGTAAAAATCGAAAGCCGCCGAGCCGGTCGGCGCGAAGACCAGTCCGCGCCGTTGATCGACAACCAGCCCTGCCCAATTGTTCGCGCCGCCGACGTACCGCCATGCGTCTTTCGGCCACGTCTCGTAACCGAATTCGCCCGGGTGCGGTATCGTGTGAAAGACCCACCGCTGTTTTCCCGTGCGAACGTCGAACGAGCGGATGTCGCCCGGCGCGGCGGGCAATTCCTCGCTAGTCAAAGCGCCGATGATAAGCATGTCTTTGTAAACGGCGCCAGGCGTGGTGTTGCTGATCGTGATCTCCCTGGGGTCGCGCCCGACAAAACCTTCGCGCAGATCGATGCGTCCCTGCTCGCCGAAGCGAGGCGCCGGCTGTCCGGTCTTCGCGTCGAGCGCATAGAGCCAATGCCGAAACCCGAAGAAGATTCGCTTATCAGCGCCGTCTTCCCAATACATCACGCCTCGGTTGCGCATTTTGCCTAGCGGCCGCCTGCCCTCGTTCGGGTCGAAGCTCCAGATCAATTTCCCGTTCCCGGCGTCGAGCGCGATCACGCGCAACTTCGGCGTCGTGGCGTACATTACGCCGTCAACGACGATCGGATTGCACTGCATCTCGGAGCCGGGAAACTCATCGCCCGAATCGAACCGCCAGGCGACTTCGAGTTGATGGACGTTGTCGCGGGTGATCTGATCCAGCGTCGAATAGTGAATATTCTCCGGCCCGCCGCCGAACGTCCGCCATTCGCGGTATTGCAGGTCAGATCGTTTTTCGGCTTTCCCGCCGCTCTGCGCGGCGTAAACGAACAGGCCGGCGGACACTGCCAACACGATCGCTATTCCGAATTTCAGTCGTTCCATAGTCTTTCCGTGAGTGAATTTGAGTGAAGGATGGCAACTGTAGTGGCGTGAGGCTGAGATTTCAAGCCTGCCCCGCCGCCTCGCCGCGGCGGGCAGGTATCGGAAAAATGTAACTGCCCAACCCTGGAAAAAACCTTAGCGCCTTTGCTAGAAACTACAGATCATCGCATTGAAAAGTTAACTGAAGCCTGTGCGAATTAAAGTTGAATGCAATCAACCACTTGGGTTCTGCGCATAAATCAGGAGACGCCTGGGTACGCATCGCTTCCAGCGTGCAGGCGTGGATCGTAGTACATTGGGAGGACCCGCAGCGCCTGGAGCCGATTCGTATTCCTGCGCATTTGATTCCAATCAATTCGCCTCCCGCCGAAGACTGCACGCTGGAAGCGATGCGTACCCAGGCTTGCGCTAATCAATTTATGGATTTCAAAGGGATTTTATTTGCACAGCCTTCAGTTAACTCACGCCGAATCAGTACCGCGCGCGGTACTGATTCGGCGCCGCGGCGTCCGGTTAAGTTCGCAAAGGCTCTTGCGGAAAGCTCAGCCTGGGCTGAGCAGGCGCTAAATCGAGCCGCGCACGATCGATACAGTACCGCGCGCGTAAGCAAGCGGCCTCCTGACGAGTCGGCCGCTTGCTTACGCGCGCGGTACTGTACCGGTGTCCCAATGTCGCATTGCCTGATTTAGAAATAGAACTTAGCCGCGACCTGCATCACACGCGGAAAGTTCTTCTGATTCTTCGGCAAGGTTCCAAACGTGCTAACGTTGTCGATGTTCAGATCGGGGCCGGGACGAATCGCGGTATTGGTGACGTTGAACGTCTCCCAACGGAGCAGGAATTTGTAGCGCTCCGTCAACGCCCATGTCTTGGAGAGGGCCAGATTCAATTGCGGCTTCTGTTGCTCGCGGATGTTAGGGAATCGGTCCGGAGTCGTTCGCACGTTAAACCCCGGAAACTTCTGGTAGCAACTCCTGTCATTGTTGAACCATTGACCCTCATTCTGTTCGGTCGCTTTCCATGTGCCGCACTTGTTAATGAGATCAGGCCAGCCGACCGGGTTCCCGTTGACGTAACTTAGAATCCAATCGAAGTTCCAATCGTTGACGATCGCTCCGGCCACAGGATTGCCGACGTTGAACCTGCGGCCCTTGCCGAAGGGCAAATCCCAAACGCCGTAGACACCGAGGTTGTGGGTCTTGTCCGTGTTGTCCAGTTCGTAGATCGGCTCCTCGGTCGTGTTCCAATTGTTCAAACGATGATTCTTCTCGAAGGCTTTGGCCAGGGTGTAAGACAGGCCGAATGTCAGGCCGCCGCCGCCACCGAGCACGCGCTTCTCCACCTTGAGCTGGAGCTGGTCGGAGCGGTACCGGCCGTCTTGAATGAGGTTATTGGTGATGTCCCCGAAAATCGGATTCGGCCTCAACAGGTTCTGGGCACTGATCGTACGAGGGTTGCCGAGGCCGGTGTTTTGCGGACTCCGCCACAATTCCGCCCGGCAATTCATGCTGGAATCCCAGGGAATATTGATAAGTCCTCGGAATCTTGAAGCGCGGAGGATCGAAACTGGCGCCGCCCCCGACGCCGGTCGCCAAACCCAGGCCCGATCCGCTTGCCGGTCTCAGTCCGTCCGGGAAGGGGGTGACCAGAGAATACGGCCCCGTCAGACCAGCCGAAGGCGTAAGGCCGTCCAGCGATGAAGTATAGGGAGTGGACTGGTTGAATCCGGGAGAGACGTTGTTTTGCGTTGGCGACTGGTAATAGACGCCGGCGCCGGCGCGGAGCACCGTCTTCTCCATTAGTCGGTAGGCGACGCCGATGCGAGGCGCGATATTGGTCCAGTCGGTGTCGTAAACTCTTTCGGGCTGGCCATTCACGCCGGCGAAGAGGTAGCCACCTATGAGTTCCGCGGGCGGGGCCGGGTAGGGGTACTTGGCCGTTGGATTGTCTGCGTCGTATTGCGCCTTGACCTTTCTCCAATTTTCCAGAACCGCGTCGCTGAATGGGTTCTTGGTATCGGTGTCCCATCCACGCGCTCTGCGATTGAAGCGTTCGAGCCAGGGAATCTGCACGTCGTAACGCAGGCCGAGATTCAAGGTCAATCGGGAATTGAGCTTCCAATCATCCTGCACGTACATCCCGAAATAAGGACGGGTTTGATAGAAAGTGTCATTCCAGTCAATGCCGCCGCCGGCGGGCGTGCCCAGCAGCAGGCTCGCTATTGAACTTCCGTCGCGATCACCCTGCCGGGTGTCTGGGAACTGCTGTGTCCAACTGGAGTTGAAGTCAAAAGTTCCAGTTCCAAACCCGGTGTTCTGGGACCCTCGAGCATAGTAATGGACTTCGCCGCCGACGCGCAGGGTGTGCCGGCCGCGCGTCATGGTCAGGCTCGGGGCGATATTCCACTGGTTGTCCGTGCTCCAGGTGAACAGATCACCTCCAACAGAGGCGAACAATCCCGTGAAATCACCTACCTGAATCCTGGGCACGGATTTCAGACCGGTCGATGGCGCTGTGATCATCTGCGTCATGCCGACGTCCGCGGCCGTCAGGTTGAAATCAGTCCAGCGCGGAAAATAGCTGGTGAAGCGGCCGTAGGACGCGCGAACGTCCAGCAGTGTGGTCGGCGAGACCACGTGAGTCCAGGAGATGATGTAATTCTGATCGGTGCGCTGCGAACCCACGTCACCGCTGCCCGCCGGCGGCCCGAAGCCGGTCGAGTCTCGATATTCCTGGCCATGTTGGAAAGTGAATGTGAAATTAAGCTTGTCCTTCTCGCTGAAAATGTGGTCCCAGCGACCCATTGGCTGGTAATAGTAATATTTGCCGACGTTCCCGCCGTTGACGAAGTTTTGTCTCAACTGCTTCTCCAATCCGGCGCTCGACTTCGGGTAGTAGGAAAGCAGCTTCTGCCCTATGGGACTGAGGCGGTTGGCCGGGATGACGTTTCCGGGGAAGGGATCGCGGACGAAAGTGCGCCTCGCTCCATTCTTCGTGCAAAACGCCTCCGTCTCTCCCGGTTTATCTCCGCATCTGTGCGTTGTCAAAGGATCGTAGATCTTGATTCCCAAATCACTGAAGTGTTGGCCGTCCCGCAGCAAGTCGGGCGGCACGCTCTGCAGTGTGGGAAACCCGATCCTCTCGATCCAGCCTTCGAAGCTGGTGAAGATGAAATCCTTGTCCTTGCGAATCGGGCCGCCGAAAACCCCGCCGTATTGATGCTGGTTGTGCTTGGGTTTTGGCTGGCCTGTAAAGTTGTTCTGGAAATAGTTGGCGTCGAATACGGCGTTGCGGAAATAATCGAAGACATTGCCGTTCCAACTGTTCGTTCCCGACTTGATCGTGGTGTTGACCACGCCTCCGCCGAAACGTCCGTACGACGAGTCATAAGTGTTGGTCATCACCTTGAACTCCTGCACCGCTTCGACGTTGGGCGCGACCTGCCATGTGCCGTTATTGTCGCTGATCGGGGCGCCGTTGAGCAGAAAGAGATTTTGTCCGGTTCGCGCGCCGTTGATCTTATAAGAATTGTTCACGTCCCAACCGCGCGTGCCCGAAAATCCGTTCGGGCCGAAGGTCTCCTGAGTGAAGACTACGCCGGGAGTTAAAGACAGAAGCATGTAGGTCTGGCGGCCGTTGAGCGGGAGTTCTTGAGTCTTGATCGGATCGAAGACGAGGCCGCGATCCGCCGAACCGGCTTCGATGGCCTCCTGCTGGGTTGTCACAACAACAGTCTCGCTCACCGCGCCGACTGTTAATCGCAGCGGAAGATCCAGCTTGTCGGCGATGCGAAGCGTGATGGTTTCGCGCCTCAGTGTTTGGAAGCCGTTGGCGGTCACTTCGATGTTGTAGATGGCCGGATTGAGGTACGGAATGCTGTAGCGCCCTTCGGAAGTAGTCCTCACCTCCTTGGTTTCATTCGTATCAACCTTGACCGCCTTGACTGTAGCGTTGGCGACCGCCTGTCCGTTCTGGTCGGTCACCAGGCCACTGATGGTCGCACGGAAGTCCTGGGCGAACCCGATCGCGGTAAACACCAGGAGGGCGAGCGCGACGCGAATTATGTGTGTCATCATCACAATCTCCTTTATTGATCCTTCGCCAAGAATATTCAGCGAATGCAAAATTGACGGATTTCGAGAACTGAATCGGTAGGTCTAGCTTTATCTCCCAGCAAAGCCGACGGCGAGAGCGGCGAACGGCAATTGAACCTCCCCCCAGCGCTGCGATTTCTTGCCGTTGTTCCGGACGAGGTTTTGCGTTAGATTGAACCGGGCTTACAGTTTCCGCCTCTCTTTTCAACCTAATTTCTAGTTCGCTCCTGTTAGGCGCGACAGTGCGCCAGGCATGGGGCATAAGTCTTTCCGAAGTTTGGGAATTGGTTTGGTAAATTTCTGGGAAAATTTTGGCAGAGTTTTGGCAAAGTTCTTCCGTCCCCTATGAAGCGATCAGACAAGCATTTCTATGAATTCGGGCCGTTCCGGCTGGATACTGCCGAGCGGCTGCTGTTGCGCGACGGCCAGCATGTCCCGCTGACCCCGAAAGCCTTCGAGACATTGCTGATCCTGGTCGAAAACTGCGGGCGCGTGATGGATAAGGACGAGATGCTCAAGAAGGTCTGGCCGGACACCTTTGTTGAAGAGGTGAATCTGGCCAAAAACGTCTCCTATTTGAGGAAGATTTTGGGCGGAGAAGAAGCCGCGCAATACATCGAGACGATTCCCAAACGGGGCTACCGCTTTGTCGTAAGAGTGAAGGATGTTTGCGATGAGCGCCCGGAGTCAATGTGGTCGCCTCCAGCGGATGCGTCCGTCATTGACCGGGAAGAGAAGAAGAAGGACGACTCCAATTCCGATTCGGAGCCGCGGCTGTGGCCGATTGGGGATGGGGTGCTTCCTCTGCTTGGTTATGAGAGGCTTCCTCTGCCGGCCAAGCCGCGCGCGAGACGTTGGAGTAGGTTGGCAGTATGGCCGGCGATGGGATTGACGCTTGCAGTCGCAATCTGGGCGCTGGTTTTTCGCTCCGCCAGAGAGTCTCCGACTCCGCTTTTGAATATCATCCCGTTCACCAGTTTTCCGGGCCGGGAAACGCAGGCCGCTTTTTCGCCTGACGGCAACCAGATCGCCTTTGTCTGGGATGGGGGGAAAGGAGACAACTCCGACATCTACGTCAAATTGATCGGCGCGGGACAGCCGCTCCGGCTGACGACGCATCCGGCGGCCGACACGCATCCGGTCTGGTCGCCCGACGGCCGTTACATCGCTTTCTTCCGCCAAGCCGCCGAAAGCAGCGGCTTTTATTTGATCCCGGCTCTGGGCGGGACTGAGCGTAAAGTGGCCGAGGTGTTCCCCTACCGAGACCCATTCCAGGGAAACAGCCAATACATGGCGCCGGACGGAAAGTTTCTGGCCGTGGCCGACAAGAATTCACAGGAAGAGCCTCTCAGCATCTACCTGGTCTCGGTTGAGACCGGGGAAAAACGGAAAGTGACCACGCCCTCCGCGGGCGCGGCCGGGGATTCCTATCCGGCCTTCTCACCGGACGGAAAGACGCTGGCCTTTGTTCGCTCTTCCAGCCGAGCGACCACAGACCTTTATCTCTTGGGCCTGGACGTCGGCGCGACACGGCGACTCACTTTTGATAACACTTCGATCCTGGGCCTCGCCTGGACTTCGGACGGTCGCGAAATCGTCTTTGCCTCAAGGCGAGGCGGCAGCATTTATAGTCTCTGGCGCATACCGGCCGCCGGCGGAACGCCCGAACGCCTGCCGACTATCGGACAGAGCGTGGTCAGCCCGGCTATTTCCCGGCAAGGCAACCATCTGGCATATACCCAGTCCTGGGATGACCAGAACATCTGGAGCTTAGAATTGGATACGGCGGGCCGGGCTGAGGCAGCAACGAGTTTGATTTCTTCT
>WNGE01011304.1_pt1 | contig 11169 bp, 12 predicted proteins | sample 5400651 | NCBI WGS metagenome assembly WNGE01 (sample SAMN13153370, study PRJNA577476) | soil metagenome | isolation source: 60 cm soil or saprolite under grassland replicate 2 | place: USA:California | collected 2016-06-15 | reverse complement strand
TCGAGCCGGACACGGCGCCCTACTGGCAGGGCGCCGGCGAGGGGCGACTGATGGTCACTCGCTGCGTCACCTGCTCGGAAGTCATGTGGCCGCCGCGCCCGTTCTGCGTCACGCACATGAATTCCGCCACCGAGTGGGTCGAGGCGTTGGGCCGTGGCGCGATCTACAGCTTCACTGAGGTTCACCGGGGAGCGGGGGAGTTCGCCGGCGCGCCCTATGTGCTGGCCTACGTCGAGCTCGCCGAGGGGCCTCGCATCATGACGAATATCGTCGGGGCGACCCCCGACGAGCTGCGGGTTGGCCTGGATGTCACTGCGGTATTCCATGCGGCGGACGGTGGCCTCGGCGTCCCGCGGTTCACGCCGGTTCGCGACGATGCCTAGATCAGTGGTCGGCGTCGACACCGCAGATGGCGTCACGGTGATCACCATCCAGCGGCCGCACGTCAAGAACGCTCTCAACGCGCAGACCGCCCATGAGATAGGTGCGGCCATCGACCGGGTTGAGCAGTCGGACGACGTCCGGGTCGCGATCATCACCGGCCAGGGCGACACGTTCTGCTCGGGCATGGACCTGCGTGCGTTCGGGTCCGGCGAAGTGCCCTCGACGCGAAGCCGCGGGTTCGCCGGCATAGCTCGGCGACCGCCGAGCAAGCCGATCATCGCGGCGGTCGAAGGCTATGCGGTGGCCGGAGGATTCGAGCTCGTCCTCGCCTGCGACCTCGTGGTTGCCGCGTCGAACGCGCAGTTCGGCCTGCCCGAGGTGAAGCGGGGACTGGTCGCCGCCGGGGGTGGCTTGCTGCGCCTGCCTCGTCGCGTGCCGCGCAACGTTGCGATGGAGCTCATCCTCACCGGTGGGCTGCTGCCCGCCGACCGCGCGCACCAACTCGGGTTGGTAAACCGCGTTGTGCCGCCCGGGACGGCGCTTGACCAGGCCCGGGCGCTGGCCGACGCGATCAGGGCGAATGCACCGGTGGCGGTCCGGGTCTCCAAACAGGTGGTGACCGAGTCAGCCGACTGGCCACAGGACGAAGCCTTTGCCCGGCAATCCGAAATAGTGGCACCGATCCTCACGTCCGAGGACGCCCGCGAGGGCGCTCGGGCGTTCCGTGAGAAGCGGCCGGCAATCTGGCGCGCTCGCTAGGTTCAGCCGGCTCGGCCGGCGGTCGACGCTCGTGCGTTCTGCGGGAGGGAGGTCAGCGCCGGGGATAGCGTCGCGCCGAACATGTCTTGCAGCAGTTTGCGGGACGCCGTGCGGTGGCTGTCCATCAGCTTGATCAGCCGTGGCGCGTCCCGGTCGACGATGGCCTCGATCATCTTCTGATGATCGCCCGGGACCCGCTTGCGCCGTTCCGGGTTGGACAGGTGCAGGCTTCGGTACGGGTCGGATACCCGCCACACGCGCTCTATCTCGGTGATCATGATGGTCAGGGGCGACCACGAGAAGATGAGGAAGTGGAAGCGCCGATTCGCCTCGACGAGATGATCGATCGATCCCTCGTCGGCCGCCTTGGCACACTCGTCGTTGAGCCGCACGAGTTCGGCCATCTGCTCGTCGTCGGGCCACTCGACCGTCCGCAGAACCTCGGTCTCGAGGAACGTGCGGATCGAGTAGTACTGCAGCAGGTCGGCGGCGCTGAGCTTCGCGACCCCGTAGCCCGCGTTGGGCGTCCGTACGAGGATGCCGTCGGCGGCCAAGGCGCGCAGCGCCTCGCGCAGCGGGGTGCGGCTCACGCTCAGGCGCTCGGACACGGCGCGCTGGTCCACCCGCTGACCCGGCGAGAGCTCACCGGTGCGGATCAATTGGTAGAGCGCGTCGACCAGCGGATCAACGGTGGCAACGGCGAGACTCATCCCCACTCCCTCAGATAGGTGCATGCCATTTTACACGCGGGCCGCGATCGGGCATGCGGGCCGACTCGGCGGCACGCCAGTGGCGGGACCAGGTGCGCCACAGAGCGGCGGCACCTCCGTCGATCCGGAACGAGACGCGATTGGTTGTGGGCGAGCATGTGTGCAGCCGACATCCCGCAGGGTTAGGTAGCCGATGCCCGCAGGGCGATCGACGCGGCGCGGCAAGCCTTCGACGAAGGACCGTGGCCGCGCATGTCGGTTCGCGAGCGCGCCGACGTGATGCTGCGGATGGGCGAGGTGATGCGCCGGCGCGCGCCCGAGATCGTCGAGCTGAATGTGGCCGAGGCCGGTTCGGTGCGGTGGCAGGCCGAGATGATCCACACGCGCTTCCCGATCGACTACTGGTTCGACCTGGTCGAGCGGTTGCTTCCGCGGTTCGCCTTCGACGAGCCGATGCTGCCGCACGGCGGCTACGGCATGACGCAGGGCGTGGTCGCGCGCGAACCGGTCGGCGTCGCCTCGCTGATCACCGCGTACAACTTCCCGTTCATGCTGAACATGCTGAAGGTGGCGCCGGCCCTGGCCGCCGGCTGCACCGTGGTGCTCAAGCCGTCGCCGTACACGCCGCTCGAAGCGCTGATCCTCGGCGAGATCGCCGACGAGGCCGAACTGCCCCGCGGCGTTTTGAACGTGGTGACCGGTGGCGTCGACGTCGGCACGGAGCTCAGCACGAATCCGAAGGTCGACCTGGTCAGCTTCACCGGGTCGGACGTGGTGGGCCGCCAGATCTACAAACAGGCATCGGATTCGCTCAAGAAGGTCGTTCTGGAGCTGGGCGGGAAGTCGGCGAACATCGTGTGCGCCGACGCAGATCTCGACCAGGCCGTGGCCGACGTGGTCTTCAACACGACCATCCAAGCCGGCCAGGGCTGTTCGTTGATGACGCGGACGCTCGTCGAGCGCCCCGTCTACGACGAGCTCCTGGCGCGGGTCAAGGCCGCGCTGGACGCGCTCAAGGTCGGCGACCCGGCCGACCCGACCGTGACCATGGGCCCGCTGATCCGGGAGGCGCAGCGCCGCAAGGTCGAGTCGCTGATCAGCACCGGGATCGCGGACGGAGCCGAAGTTGCCTACGGCGGCGGGCGTCCGGCCGGCCTGGACAAGGGCTATTTCGTCGAGCCGACCGTCTTCACGAACGTGGACAATGCCGCGGCGATCGCGCAGACCGAGTTCTTCGGTCCGGTCGGGATCGTGACACCGTTCGACACGGAGGACGAGGCGATCCGGCTGGCCAACGGCAACGTGTACGGGCTCGGTGGCGGGGTCTGGTCGGCGAACGCGGAGAAGGCCTACGCCATCGCGAAGCGGATCCGGACCGGCATGGTCATCGTGAACGGCCAGGGCGGATTCAACTTCGACGTCACGTTCGGCGGGTACGGGCACAGCGGCCTCGGCCGCGAGCGAGGCGCCGCGGGGATCTCGGAATACCTCGAATACAAGAGCATCGTCTGGCCGGTTGGCTGAGGCGAGCCAGCATGAGAGACAGGGCGCCGATGCGACCCATCGCGTCATGAGCGTGCAGGTGGGCGTGCTCTTGCCCAGCCGGGACGTCGTCGCGCTGGGCCGCGGGCCCGACGCGATCCTCGACCTGGCGGTCGACGCCGAGCGACACGGCTACGACTCGGTGTGGCTGGGCGAGTCGGTGGTGGCCCGGCCGCGCTACGACGTGATCGCCACCTTGGGCGCCCTGGCCGTGCGAACGGAACGCGTCGTGCTCGGCACCGCCGTGGTGGTGGCGCCGCTTCGGCATCCGGTCCTGCTCGCCCACGCTGCGGCCACGATCGACCAGTTGAGCGGTGGCCGGCTGATCCTCGGTGTGGGGGCGGGGCCGTCGTACGGTCCGTCCCGCAAGGAGTACGCCAGCCTGGGGGTGCCGTTCGACCGGCGCTTCGCCCGGCTGCGCGAAGCGATCGAGGTGTGCCGGTTGTTGTGGCAGGACGGCCCGGTCACATTGGAGGGCCAGTTCTTCCAGCTCCGCAACGTCGAACTCGGCCCGCCGCCGTACCAGGCCGGAGGCCCTCCGGTCTGGCTGGGCGCGAAGGGCGCGAGTGGGCGCCGTCTCGCCGGTGCCGATTTCGACGGTTGGCTGCCCGGGCCGGAATCTCCCGAGTGGTTCACGGCCGGGCTGGCCGAGGTACGCGATCAGGCGGCGTCGAGTGGTCGCGACGCGGCGGCGATCACGGGCGCCGTGTACGTCACCGTGAGCATCTGCGCCGACGACGCCGCAGGTCTCCGGGCGGCGCGCGAGGCGATCGAACGCTATTACCGGCAGCCCTACGAGGTCGTGGCGAACCTGCACGACTCCTTCCTCGGCCCGGCCGAGGATGCGGCGCGCTGGCTGAGCCGGTACGTCGCCGCTGGCGCCGAACATCTTGTCGTCCGGCTGCTGGGCGCCGACCAGCCGGGCCAGCTCCGCGAGCTGGCGCCGTTCCTCGCCGACGTCAAGAACGCGCGTCACCCGGCTGAAGCCGTTGCAGGCTAGGGACGTCACGATGGACGAGTTGCACCACTCGGTCGACGAGCATGTCGCGACGATCCGGCTCAACCGCCCGGAGCGGAAGAACGCGTTCACGTTGGCGATGGTCGAGGCCTGGGCGGCGGCGCTGCGCGAATGCGAACGCGACCCCGAGGTGCGGGTCGTGGTCGTGACCGGAGCGGGCGATGCGTTCTGCTCGGGCGTCGACCTCGATGCGTTCAAGGACGAGGTACGGACGCCGCTCGCGGAGAAGCGGCTGCTCACCGACCAGGTGCACCAGGTCGCCTACGCCGTCGATGCCCTGAGCAAGCCGCTGATCGCCGCCGTCAACGGGGTCGCCGTCGGCGCCGGCATGGACATGTCCCTCATGTGCGACATCCGGCTCGCGGCGGAGTCGGCCCGGTTCTCCGAGGGCTACATCCGCGTTGGTCTGGTGCCCGGCGACGGCGGCTGCTACTACCTGCCCCGCATCGTCGGGACGGCCACCGCCTTGCGCCTGCTGTGGACCGGTGAGTTCGTCGACGCCGGCGAAGCTCGGCGGATCGGCCTGGTCAGTGAAGTGTTCCCGGACGCCGACTTCGCAGATAGCACCTGCGCGTTCGCCGCGCAGCTGGCCCGTCAGCCTCCGGTGGCCGTGCAGTTGATCAAGAGGGCCGTCCGCGCGGCGGACCGGCAGGATCTGCGGTCGGCGCTCGACCTCATCTCCTCACACCAGGCGGTCGTCACCTCGACGGCCGACTCGCGGGAAGCCTTCTCGGCCTTCCGCGAGAAGCGTCCAGCGACGTTCGCGGGGCGATGAGTGTGATCGACGAATCCCGCCTCGACGGGGCGCGCGACGAGGTCCGCCGCCTGACTACGGCCTGGCTGGACGAAGGCCGGTACACGCCGCGCAGCGATTCGTGGCTGCGCTCGTTCGACCGCGCGTTCTCGAAGGAACTCGCCGCCCGTGGCTTGCTCGGCATCACGTGGCCCCGCCGGTTCGGCGGCGCCGAAGGCAGCAACCTGATGCGGCTGGTCGTCACCGAGGAACTCCTGCGCGCCGGAGCGCCCGTTGCCGCACACTGGATCGCCGACCGGCAGATCGGGCCGGCGATCCTGCGACACGGCAGCGAGGAGCTCCAGCAGGAGATCCTGCCGGGAATCGTCTCGGCCGACTTCATCTTCTGCCTCGGCATGAGCGAGCCGGACGCCGGTTCCGACCTGGCGTCGGTGCGCACGTCGGCGGTGCGCGTCGACGGCGGCTGGCGGCTGACCGGCCAGAAGGTGTGGACCAGCCTCGCTCACCAGGCGACGCATGCCTATGTGCTGGCGCGAACCGAGCGAGGTGCCCGCAAGTACGACGGGCTCACCGAGTTCATCGTGGACATGGACAGCCCGGGCATCTCCGTCTCGCCGATCGTCGACCTGGCCGGGGAGCATCATTTCAACGAGGTGCGCTTCGACGAGGTGTTCGTCCCGGAGCGGCGCGTGCTGGGCAACGTGGGCAGCGGATGGCGGCAGGTAATCGAGCAACTGTCCTTCGAACGGGGCGGGCCGGAGCGGGTCCTGTCGACCTATCCGCTGCTGGTGTCGGTCCTGGCATCGGGGCCGACATTGCACGATCCGGAAGCGGTCCGCCGGATCGGCGAGCTCGCCGCCCGGCTGGCGGTGCTGCGGCACCTTTGCCGCGAGGTCGCCCAGGCGATGGACGCCGGCGAGGCACCGGTGCAGAAGGCGGCGATGCTGAAATACCTCGGCAACCAGTTCGAACGCGACGTCATCGAAGTCGCCCGCCCACTGGTCGGCGGCGAGACCGCCGGGCCGCAGAGCGCGTTCGGCCAGGCCCTGCTCGCCTCGCCGGGCTTCGGCCTGCGGGGTGGCGCCGCGGAGGTCCTGCTCGGCATCATCGCCAAGAGCGAGGTGCCAGCGTGACCGCGGAGCTGCGTGAGCTGATCGACCGGGTCATGGCGGCGCATGAGGTCGAACCGCCGGGCGGGGTATTGCCGCCGGTATGGGAGACGCTCGTCGAGTTGGGACTGCCGCTGGTCGGCGTGCCGGAGGACGTGGGCGGGTCGGGTGGCACGCTGGGCGATGTCGCCGCGCTCGTGCAGTCGCTGGCATGGCATGGGGTGAGCGCTCCGCTGGTGGAAGCCAGCGTGGCCAACTGGGCGACCATGGGTCTGGCAGCGTCGCCCGGCCTGACAACGATCGCCCTTGTAGAACAAGGGATCGACGTGTCGTGCGAACACCTCGCGGGGCAGATCCCCAACGTGCCCTGGGCAAGTCTTGCCGCGCGGATCGCGGTCTTCGGGCCGAGCGGCGCGTGGCTGATCGACGTCGAGGCGCCCGGGGTTGGCGTGGAGCGCGGGCAGAATGTCGCCGGCGAGCCTCGCGATGTGCTGCAGCTCGACCGGTGCCCGGCCCGGGTGCTCGTCGATGCGCCGGATCGCCGGTTGGTCCGGGCGCGGCTGGGCGTGTTGTGGTCCGCGGCGATCTGCGGTGCAGCATCGGGCGCCTACGAGCTGACGCGACGGTACGTAAGCGAGCGCGAGCAGTTCGGACGCCCGCTCGTCGCGATCCCGGCCGTCGCGAGCGCACTGGCGCGGATGCGCGTGCAGGTCGTGGAGGTCCAGGCGAGCGTGAACCGAGCGCTGCAGCGCTGGGACCGCTCGGTGGACGAGTGCTCCACGGCGGCGGCCGTCGCGCGCATCACCTCGAGCCGGGTGGCTACCGAGGTCGCACACCTCGCGCACCAGCTACATGGCGCGATCGGAATCACGCGCGAGTACCCGTTGCATCGACGCACGCGCCGACTCTGGGCGTGGCGGGATGCCGAGTTGCCCGAGCGCGAGTGGCTGTCGTTGCTCGGCTCCACAGTCGTGGCCCAGGGCGAGCCGGCGCTGTGGGATCAGATCTCGGCGTGACTTGCCGTCAGCGGATCTCGCCCGCGAACGGCTCGACCATCCAGGGCCGCTGGCCGGCCAGCTGCGCGGCCAGATAGCGCCGTATCGCCTCGCGGAGAGCTGAGACTCGCGGGTCAGCCGTCTCGCGTAGCTCCTCCAGGACGGTGGCTAGCTCGGCGTTGTGGCGATTGAGCTCCGCGGTCAGGGCCGGGAGACTGCGCGTCGTCTCGACGTCGCGGCTGTGCAATGCGGACTTTCCAAGGACGTCGTGCGCTTCGGCGAGAATTGCCTGCACCTCGCGCAACTGGGCGGACAGGAACGCCCCTTCGTGCTCGACGCGGACGATGCAGCTCCGCAGCAACGCCGAGCTCGTCTTGCAGACGCTCGCCGCGTACTGGTCCGTTACCGTCGGCGCGATCTCGTTCTCCAGACTCCACAACACGCTGCCCAGAACCTCGTCGATGCCGATTGCGCCGCTCACGGCACCTCGATCCCGGCCATAGCAGCCAGTCCCAGCTGGCTGCGGAAGTAGACCTCGGTCGCAGTCCAGGCCATGCGGACGCCACGGTTCACACCTCCGCGCAGCACCCGAGAGGCGTGGCTCGTATAGGTGAACTTGATCAGGCTGTTCAGCGCCCGGTACCAGGCGAGGGTCGCCGGTTCGATGTGGATCCCGCTGACGGATTCGTAATAGGCAAGGGCCTGCTCTTCGCTCCAGATCTGTCGACCGTCGGGCGCGGTCAGCGGAACCAATTGCTGGATCTGCGCCCAGTCGTAGGCGGGATCTCCGATCACGGCCAGCTCCCAGTCCGACATTGCCACGATCCGGCCGTCCCGAAAGATCTCCTCGCCAAGGCCGTTGGTGCCCTTGCACAGCCCGATGCTGGACGCCTTGGCCGGTGCCGTCGCGTGCAGCCGGGCCAGCGCCTCGTTGGCAACCGGGGTGGGTTCGGCGACGCCGCGCAGGCGTTGCTCGTGATAGCGGAGGACGGTCGCTGCGCAGTCTTCCGTACTTGGCGGTATGGACAGGATGTCACCGAGGCCGAGCGCGACGTAGTCACAGGTGTGCAGCTTCGCGAGGTGCCGGAGGTGTTCCTTCGCGGTCGCGATCCGAAGCTCGTCCCACCGTGGGTCGGGGTCGTCGAAATGGCCGACTCGCCAGTCGCCGTCGACGCGTTCGCGTACGTAGAGCGCGCCGTGACCGTCCGGCAGCCCGTGCTCGTCGAACCAGAGCGGCCGAGCAACCGGCACCGGGCTGCCGGCCAGTCGCGCATAGACGTCGTACTCGAATCGCAGGGGCACGGGATCGACACTCGTGCCGCCGCGGAGGTTGCGCCGTATGACGTACCCACGGCGAACCGTCCCGTCCGCGCACCCGACGTCGGCTTCCACTTCCCAGGTCTCACGGGACACGCCACGGGGCATCCGGCGCACTGCCCTGACGCTGACGTCGCGGATGGACGGGTCGGTGCTGGGCAGCCGATCGTTGAAGTGGCGCTCGACGTCCTCAGGTCGCACGACCACCGCCGGCACGCGAGAGCGGCCCGAGTTGCGGCAGCTCGCCGGGCATCAGCCGCCGAATGACGCGGGGCGGCTCGGCTGCGTAGACCTCCTCGCCCTCGATGAGCCCGGACCCGTCGATGGGCCACACGATCAGGCAGTGGACAGCGACGAGGTCCCAGGCGTCACCCCCACCGGCAGCAGGGTAGGCGAAGTGGAAGTCGCCGTCGGTCACGACGTGATCGTCGTCGACGACCACCCGGGTGATGTGGTAGTCGAGGCGGTTCCGGCCCGTGGCGATGAGCGTTTCGTAGTGCGCCCGCACTGCCGTGGCGCCGTGTGCCGCCGGCGTGTCCGTCACGCCCCGAAAGTTGTAGACCGGCTCCGCGACGAGCGTCGTCATCAGGGCCGGTACATCGCCGGCCACCTCGAGAACGACGTGCCGGGCGACAATATCCAGGTTGGCCTTTCGCCGCGGATCGGGTTCGCGCTCGATCCGGTCGAGGAGCAGTTGCCAGCTGGGCCGGTCGGTAGTCATGGCGTCGAGGATGTGTCTTCGCGCTCGAAACCGCACGGTGTGTAGCGGCCAGGCACGAACAGCTCGACGTGACTTGAGCCGGTGGAGATCGTGCCGTCCGGCGCGGTGGTGGTGACCCGGGCCAGGTACTCGTAGCTGTGGACGTTCCGGCGCTGCTCGCCGTCGTACATCGCGTGGTCGTAAGTGAGTGCCGAGAAGTGGAAGTCGTCCCACTCCTGCACCAGGCTCGGCGAGCCGTGGTAGGTGTACATGCTGCCGCCGTCCTTCCAGCTGCCCGCCGCGTAGCCGATCGTGGCCGGTTGCCAGCACCCGGAAGGCACCCGCTCGTAGGTCTGCCGCCACACCCCGCCGTTGTCGTCGGTGAGCGTCCAGTGCGCCGTGGACATCACCCGCGTGCCCGGGTGGAACTCGAGTCGCTGCACCGCGTCCACGATGCGCAGCCGCTCACGGCCGATGCCGAGGTCGATGCCGCCCTCCAGCGGGGTGCCGAAGACGTCGTTCATCGTGACGCGCTCACCGTCTTCGGACTCGTGCACGCTGAACATGCCGGAGTGGTCGGCACAGCCCCACCACGACGCCCAGCGCAGCCCGCGCCGCGTGCCGGGATCCTCCGCCGGGGGGAGCCAGGTGCTGGCCGGCACGAGCGGCGCCCGTTGCGCGTACAGGCCCCACGAGTGGTCCCGGCTGCCCCACCACTGGCCGGGCTCGAACTCGAAGCGCCGACCGTCCACCGCGATCCAGCCTCGACCGGTGCCGCTCTGGTAGTAGCGCGTCTGGTCGGTGGTGCGGCGGCCGCGCGAATAGGCAAGGTGGTGCGGCTCCTCGTACACCGAGCCGACACCGATCCAGTCGAAGTCGAACGACAGCGCCGAGTCGTTCGGGCCGAGTTCGAGATGGATGACCTCGAGCGGCTTGGTGAACCGGTAGCTGAGCGGGCCAACGCTGGTGTCGGGATCAGCCCGCCACGGACGGCTGAACCTGGCGGTGTGTTGCCGGCCGTCGACGGATATCCCGGCGTAGCCGCCGATCATGTCCGTGTTGGGGTTCACCCGCATCCCGGAGAAGAGGAATGCGCCGAGCTCGGCGTCGTAGAGACCGAAGAAGTAGCCGTCGTCCCAGGCGTAGTCCGTCGAGGGAATCTCCGAGAACGGCCGCGACGACTGGTGGACGGGGTACTCGTCGTACCGGGTCAGCATCGGCAGCTCAGGTGAGGTCGACGCGCAGCCGGGACAGGCGCATGGTCCTGATCTTCCAGCCGTCCGCGCCGCGGACATAGGTCTCGTGGTAGTGGCCGTAGCCGCGTAGCTGCGCCAGCTCGGCTCCGGCCGGGAAAACGAGCAGGTCCTCCATCGCCCAGACGCCGCGAGCTTCGGACTCGGACACGAGCTCGATCTCGGGCATGTGGCCGTGGTGCACGCTGGTCACTTCTGCCAACCGGGCCTGGACCTGCTGGACGAACTGGTCGGGCCGGCGAGTGTCCGCCACGGGTGGCATCGACGACGGCAGGCCGCTCTCGATGGGCCCGATGCGGGCATCGTCGGCGAACACCGCGCGGAACCCGGTCCAGTCCTTCGTGTCCAGCGTGCGGAAGTACCGGGCTTTGAGCTGTTTGATCGACTCGGCGGCGGACAGCCACTCGGCCGACCGTGCAGGAGCAGAGGACGTCACATGCATGTGCTCGCGAACCTTTCCAGGGCTTCGATGTGCTCGCTCGGTGACGTGAAGTCGGGTGCCTGGATCCGCATCCAGTCGGCCGCGGTGGAGATCGTGCGAATCGAGAAATGGGTGCCGCCCAGCTTCTCCCAGTCGGTCAGTGCGCGATCCCAGGCGGCCGGCCCCTCCATGAAATCGATGACGGCC
>WNGE01011088.1_pt1 | contig 11169 bp, 9 predicted proteins | sample 5400651 | NCBI WGS metagenome assembly WNGE01 (sample SAMN13153370, study PRJNA577476) | soil metagenome | isolation source: 60 cm soil or saprolite under grassland replicate 2 | place: USA:California | collected 2016-06-15 | reverse complement strand
TCCTGGCCTTCGGTGATCAGCTGCTTGCCCGGCAGCCCGAGCACCTGCTTTCCGGACAGGTAGGTGTCCATGAACAGCTTCCACGCCTTGCCCGGCAGGTCGCGCCCGTACTCGTTGCCACCGTAGGCGTTGTAGATCGCGTGCGTGGAGTCGCCACTGCCCACCCAGACCGAAGTGCTCACCTGCGGGGTGTAGCCGACCATCCAGGCGTCACTGTTCTTGCCCGCATCCGGGCCGCTCTCGATTCCTTCCGTGCCGGTCTTGGCGGCCGACGGGCGTCCGTCCAGGGCGTCGCCGGAGAAGCCCGCGATCGGTTCGAGGGTGAGCGTGACGTCGTTGGCGACGCGCGCATCGAAGGCGCGATGTGCTGTCTTGTCGTGCTGGTACAGCACGTGACCGTCGGCGTCGGTCACCTCCTGCACCAGGTAGCCGTCGTGCTCGATGCCGCCGTTCGCGAACGTCGAGAACCCGACGGCCTGGTCGATCGGGCGGACGGCGTAGTCGCCGATTCCGATGCCGAACGACGTCTGGCCGGCCTCGTTCTGCAGGGTCGGCGTGCCGTCCGGCCGGGTCTTCGGGATGCCCGCGGCATGGGCCGTTGCGGCCACCTTGTCGGGGCCGATGTCGGCGGCCAGCCCGTCGAACGCAGTGTTCAACGAGACCTTCATCGCAAACGCCAGCGTGACGTGGCCGGCGTACTTGGCGTCACTCGGGTCGTTGTGGATGGTCGTGCCGTCGATGACCCGGGACTGGCTGCCGTCGACCACGGAGTTGATCGCGTAGGCCGGCTTGCTGCCCTTGAGGTTCTGCGCGAGCGCCGTGGCCAGCGTGTACGGCTTGAACGACGACCCGGGTGGCCGCCAGCCCTGGCCGGCGTAGTCGAAGAAGTCCGGGCGCCCCGCGTAGTTCTTGCCGTTCGGCCCGCCGTAGTAGGCGAGCACCGCGCCGGTCTTCGGATCGACGGCGACGAGCGCGTTCTTCATATTGCGCTGCTGCTCGGACAGGTTGCCGAACGTCTCCTGGACGGCCGACAGTGCGGCAGCCTGCGCACGGCGGTCGATCGTCGTCGTGATGCGCAGCCCGCGGGTGTTGATCTCGGCTTCGCTGATGCCGTGGGACTGCAGCTCCTGCTTCACCGCCGAGCCGATCAGATCGTTCGGACCGCTCTGCTCCTCATCGGAGTACGGCTTCGTCTTCGGGAATGTCAGCGTGCTCGCCTGTTCGGCGCTCAGATGTTTCGTGCTCACCATGGCGTCGACGACGTGCCGCCACCTGTCCACAGCAGCGCCCGGGTTCGCTGCCGGGTCGTAGTAGCTCGGGGCGCGCAGCAGGCCGGCGAGCAGCGCGCCCTGCGCGACACCGAGCCGGCTCACGGGCCGCCCGAAGTAGGCCTGGGACGCCGCGGCGATGCCGTACGTGCCGCGTCCGAAGTAGACGGTGTTCAGGTACCACTCCAGGATCTGATCCTTCTTGTACTGGCGCGACAACTTGACCGCGATCGCGAGCTCGCGCAGCTTGCGGGTCAGCGTGCGCGAGGAGTTCAGGTACGCGTTCTTGACGTACTGCTGGGTGATGCCCGAGCCGCCCTGAGTGTCGCCGCCGGTCAGGTCGTTCAATGCCGCCCGCAGCGTCCCCTTGATCGACACGCCGGGCTCGGAGTAGAAGTTGCGGTCCTCGGTGGACAGCACCGCCCAGCGCACGTGCTCGGGCACCTTCGACAACGAGACGGGGACGCGGTTGGTCGTGCCGATCCGGGTCAGCAGCGATCCGTCCGAGTACTGGACGAGGGCCACCTGCGGCACCGGCAGATCCTCAGGCCTGGGCACGTTGGACAGCGTGTAGAACAGCACGACCGCGGCAACGGTCATCGCCGCGACGAACGCCAGCAGCCAGGTGCAGTTCAGGCCGGCCTTGCGGGCCGACCTCGTAGCTCACGCGGAGGCCGCTCCCGCGACGAAGGAACGGATCAGGTGGTTCCAGCCGCAGTCCTGGCAGACCTCGACGACGTAGACGTCGAACTCGGGCATGGCCGCTGCCAGCCGGGCGAGCTCGGTACGCGACTTCGCCTGGCCGGCCGTCCGGCCGAGCGCGTCGCCGTAGACGTAGTGCACGAGGCGCAGTTCGAGGCGCTTGCACACCGGGCACGCGCGCGCGGCCCGCTCACCGTAGTGGCGCGCCGCGAGTCGCAGGTGCGGGTGCGCGTCGCACACCTCGCCGAGTGAGACTCGCCCGACGGCGACGTCGGTCAGCCGCGCGCGTCGCTGCAGCGCGTAGTCGATGACGGCCCGGCTCCTCACCCCGGTCAGGGTACGGGAATCAGCTGATTCAGACCCTGAGCATCCGCTGTCGACAAGGCTAGGACAGGCCACTGAACGGCCCGACATTCAGCTTGGCCGACTGTGCTGGTGCCTCGCATCGGGGCGCTGCCCCGGTGGCGTGCAGCTCGACCTCACCGGCTCCCCAGTCGACGCGGACGGCGTCCCCGAAGCCTTCGCTGCACGGGCCGCCGTCCTGGATGGTGGCCGTCGCCGTGGCGCCGGCCGCGAGCCGGCCGTACTGGTTCGCCATGGCCGTGCGCGGCGCTCCGCTGCCGCTCTGCGTGCCGCCCGCGCCTGGTGCCGTGACGTCGGGCACGGCAGCGCGCACGGTCGCCCCGTTCCACGTGACTCGCGGGACGCGCGCGATCCTGCAGTCGGCAAGTGCCGTCACGGTGAGCGTGGCGCGTTCGACACCGGCGTCGCGGCGCACCGTCACCGCCGCGCGCACCTGATCCGGACGGCACACGCCGTTGTCGGCAGACATCCCAGCGGGCGCACTGGGTGCGGCCTGACCCCTCGCCTCCTTGCTCGCATCGACGCCCGCACCGGCGGCCACATTCGGGGCCTTCTTCGACGGCCCGCTGCTCGAGTCGCTGACGCTCAGCGCGATCGGCACCGCGACGGCGACGGCCGCGGCAGCCGCGACTGCGGGCAGCAGCCAGCGCAGCCTGCTCGGGCGCGGCCGCGTCGCCCGGCGCACGGCGCGCAGGACGTCGTCGGCCTCGGGCGCCTGCGTCGCCTTGGCGGCGAACGCGGCGCGCAGGTCGTCCTCGCTGCGGCGCCCGCCCGGCCGGCTCATGTCGGATCCTCGGTTTTCATCGCGGACGACGTCAGCTCGATCCGCAGCGCCGCGAGGCCACGGAACGCGTAGCCGCGTACCGTCGTCTCGGCGCAGCCGAGAATGTCGCCAATTTGTGCATCGGACAGCCCTTCGTAGTAGCGCAGCACCAGGACAGCCCGTTGCCTGCGCGGCAGTTTGCCCACCTCGGCGAGCATCGCGGACCGCTCGGCCTGCGCTGCTGCGTGATCGGGTTCGCGCCCGTCCGGCTCGACCTCGGCGTACGGGACGTAGCGTGCCCACTTGCGGCGCCACGACAGGAACTCGTTGACCACCATGCGGCGCACGTACGCCTCGGGGTAGTCCAGCTCGGCGATCTGCGCCCAGCGTCCGTATGCACGGATCAGCACCTCCTGCACGACGTCCTCGGCGAGTCCCCGGTCGTTCGTGAGCACGACGGCAAAGCGCAGCACCGCATCGAGCCGCGTCGCCGCGAACTCCTCGAACGTCACTGGGCCTCCCGTGCCCCTGTCGTCGGCACTCTCGGACCAGGCTCTCAGATACCAGACGCCATGGCCGTGCACCTACGTTGTCCCAATGGTCGAACGGGTCGTATCGCTGGTGCCGTCGCTGAGCGAGTCGGTGGCCGCGACGGCACCGGGACTGCTGGTCGGCGCGACGGACTGGTGCACGCACCCGGCCGACCTGGCGGTGACGCGCGTCGGCGGCACGAAGAACCCCGACGTGGCGCGGATCGTGTCGCTGCGCCCGGATCTCGTGCTGGCGAACGAGGAGGAGAACCGCTCGGCCGACCTCGACGCGCTGCGCGCCGCCGGGATCGCGGTCTGGGTGACGCAGGTGCGCAGCGTCGAGGAGGCGATCGACTCGCTGGACCGGATGCTGCGCGCCGGATGCGGGCTGGCCCGGCCGGGCTGGTTGGACGACGCGGCGGCGGCCTGGGCGGGCCTGCCGCACCGTGAGCCGGAGCGGACGGCGGCCGTGCCGATCTGGCGGCGTCCGTGGATGGTGCTCGGACGCGACACGTTCGCCGGCGACGTGCTCGCCCGGCTGGGCGTCCGCAACGCGTTCGCGGGCCACGCCGAGCGCTATCCCCGCGTGGCGCTCGCGGACATCCAGAACGCCGAGCTCATCGTCCTGCCCGACGAGCCGTACGCGTTCAGCGCCACGGACGGGCCGGAGTGCTTCCCCGGCCGGCCGGTCGCGCTGGTCAGCGGGCGCCACCTGACGTGGTACGGCCCGTCGATGGTGGACGCGCCGCGCGTGCTGACTGCCCAGCTCAGCGCGGCATCGCCGTAGTGGCGTCGAACCAGGTGTGCGGATCACCGATCGTCGCGAGGTGCAGCGCGCGAGCGGGCCGATCTGCTGTGCTGGGCAACCGGGCAGTTTGCGTGGGCGAGTCACCGAAGTTGGCTGGTCGGGTTCGCCCGGATGCCGTTAGCCTGTCGCCCGACGAATCGATGCCCGGAAAGGCGCGTCATGACCGATCTGCTCACGTCCTATCGCACCACGCTGGACCGCTACTTCTCGATCAGTGAGCGCGGGTCGACAGTCGTTCGCGAACTGCGTGGCGGGCTGGTCACGTTCGTGACGATGGTCTACATCGTCGTGCTGAATCCGCTGATCATCGGGACCGTCCCGGACAAGGGCGGGCAGTTGCTCGGCGGCGGGCACGTCCCGCACATCAGCTCCATCGCCGCGGTAACCGCCTTGGTCGCGGCGGTCATGACGCTCGCGATGGGCATCGTCGGCCGTTACCCGTTCGCGTTGGCCACCGGGCTGGGCCTGAACGCGTTCGTCGCGTTCCAGGTAGCCAGCAAGATGTCGTGGGCCGCCGCGATGGGCCTGGTCGTGCTCGAAGGCGCGGTCATCACGTTCCTGGTGCTCACCGGATTCCGGGTCGCGGTGTTCCGCGCCATCCCCGCGGAGCTGAAGAGCGCGATCGCCGCTGGCATCGGCCTGTTCATCGCGCTGATCGGTCTGGTCGATGCGGGCTTCGTCCGGCGCGGTGCCGGCACGCCCGTCGACATCGGCATCAACGGCCACCTCAACGGGTGGCCGACGTTCGTGTTCGTCGTCGGTCTGCTGCTCATCGGCGTGCTGTACGCGCGCAAGGTGAAGGGCGCGATCCTGATCGGCATCGTCGCGGCGACGGTGCTCGCCGTCATCCTCGAAGCGGCGCTCGACATCGGCTCGCAGACCGACGCCACGGGCAAGGTCGTCAACCCGGAGGGGTGGGCGCTCAACGTCCCGACGTTCTCGGGCAAGCACTTCGGCGCGCCGGACTTCGGCGTGTTCGGCGACTTCTCACTGTTCGGCGGCTTCTCGGCTGCCGGGATCATCTCGGCGTTGATCCTCGTGTTCTCGCTTGTGCTGTCGGATTTCTTCGACGTGATGGGCACGACGATCGGCCTGGCGTCCGAGGCCGGCCTGCTCCGCAAGGACGGGACGCTGCCCCGCATCCAGGAAGTCCTGCTCGTCGACGGAGTCGCCGCAATGGCCGGCGGCGTGGCCGGGGCATCATCGGCAACCACGTACGTCGAGTCGGCGTCAGGCATCGGCGACGGCGCGCGCACGGGCCTGGCCAGCATCGCGACCGGGCTGCTGTTCGTCGTGACGATCTTCCTGTCGCCGCTCGCGCAGTTCGTACCGTCCGAGGCGGCGGCGCCGGCGCTGGTCGTCGTCGGCGTGCTGATGATGGCGCAGGTCCGCAACATCGACTTCGGCGACTTCACCATTGCGCTGCCGGCATTCCTGACCATCGGGCTCATGCCGTTCACGTACTCGATCACCAACGGCGTGGGCGCGGGGTTCATCAGCTACGTGGTGCTGCGAGTGGCGGTCGGCCGGCCCCGCGACGTGCATCCGCTGATGTGGGCGGTGTCGGCGGCGTTCGCGATCTACTTCGCGGTCGACCCGCTGCGGCACCTGTTCCACATCGGCTGAGCGGTCAGCTGACGATCCGGAACGTCGGGTGGTCGGCCGGGTCCGGCATCGCGTCCAGCACCCCGCCGACCGTGGGCATCTTGGCGAAGCGCTCGCGGTACGCGTCGAACAGCTCGCCACGTTCGCCGGCCGGCACCTCGACGACGGTGATGTCCTCGTCCTTGCCGCGCAAGCGCAACCGGCCACTGCCGGCGGCTCGCAGGTTGCGCGCCCAGTCGCTCTCGCCGCGATAGGCGAGCAGGTAGCGCTCGCCGCCGTGGTCGAGCATCGCGACGGGCACGGTGAACAGCCGCCCGGTACGCCGGCCGGGCACGGTGAGCTTCGCGATCATCTTCGGCTGGAACAGCGGCGCGATGCGGTTGCCGACGTGCCGCTGCATCCAGTTCGGCTTCAGGTAGCGACGCTCGCTCATCACCGCACCATATCGAGCGACGTCCGGTCAGGGTCCGTATGCGCCAGCGGCAATCAGCCGCTTGTCGAAGGCAAGCTCGATCGCCTTGGCGAATGCGATCGTCAGGTGGTCGTTGTCGATGCGGACGATCACGCCGCCGACCACCGGGTTGCATACCGGTAGCTGCGGGCACACGGCGTCGTCCAGATCGACCGTGGCTACCCGGAAGTCCTGCGCCGCCACCGCGGCGATCGCCTTCTCCGAGGCGAGCTGGCGGGACGCGCGTCCCCGGCACTCCTCGTCGTACTTCGCACCCGAGAGGCACTCGCGCGGGTTGAAGGACAGCGAGGGCCACGGCTCGACCACGATCAAGCGCTTCGCATACGTCAAGACCGCGGCGGCGCTCGCGGGCATGGACGCGCTGAGTACCTTGCTGGCGTCGGTCTCGTCCGGGTGGCCGTCGACGAACACCTTGCGCGAGTACTGCGGGTCGTCGTAGGCCCGGTTCACCGTGACGACGACGTCGGGCCGGACCGTGCGCAGCATCTCGTCGTACAGCTTGGCCTTGTTCTTCTTGCACGGTTCCGCGTTCGTCCCGTCGGGCAGGACGTCCTTCTGCCACGGGCACACGTAGTACATCCAGGTGTAGAGGTTGAGGTCGTGCTTGGCGGCGAGGTCGTCGAGCACCGGGAAGAACGGCTCGAGATGCGAATCCCCGACGAACAGCACTCGAGGGCCGGCGCCCTTGTGAGCGAGACACCCGAGCCGCGCGATCTTCTCCAGGCACGTCCGCTCGGCGTGCGCCTTGGCTGCATCGTGCAGCGCGGCGGCGGACGGTACCGGCGTGTGTGTCTTCGGAGGCGGCAAAGCCGGCCCCGAAAGCGGTGGTTTGCTGCCGGGCTTCGTCGACGCTGACGCTGAGCTGGCCGAGCTGCCGTCCGCCGGCCGGGCGATCGCGACCGGCGTTATCGAAGGACGGTGGTCCGAGGACAGCCATCCCGGGGCGAGCACCAGGCCAACGGCCACGCTGGCCGCCAGGCCGCAGGCGATGACGAGGCCGGTACGAGCCGACAGAGCCGGGGAGCGCCGGATCGGCTCCTCCAGCATCCGATAGCTCATCGACGCAAGGCTGATCGAAATGACGGCAGCTACGGCGAACAGGAAATGCGGCGCGATGTCGGCGAACCGGCGCAAGAGCAAGATCACCGGCCAATGCCACAGATAGGTGCCGTAAGACACGCGTCCAAGGTACGCGGGAATAGGCCACGACAGCGGTCGCCCGACGGCCCCGCGCGGCACGAGTTCGAACGCCCAGAGCAGCGCCACCGTGAACGCCGCGGCCAGCAGGCCGCGCCCTGTCGGGCTGAGGTCAAAGGCCGAGCTGGCCACCACGACCAGGCCCGCCAACGCCAGCAACTGCATCAGCGCCGCCCCGGTGATCTGCGACCGGCGGACATGGACGTAGGCGTGGGCGTGGGCGACGTCGCGGCGTCCGTAGGCCCACAAAGCGAGCAGGGCGCCGGCCAGCAGCTGGTAGGCCCGGGTGTCGGTGCCGAAATAGGCATGCTCGCTGCCCGCGCGAGTAGCGAGCGTCAGGCTGACCAGGGAAGCCGCACCGAGCACGACGGCAAGCCAGCCGAGCGCGCGCCGGCCACGCCGCGGATTGCGCCTGAACGCCGCGAACACGATAACGACGAGGGCGGGCCACAGGAGATAGAACTGCTCCTCCGCCGACAGCGACCAGTAATGGACGAACGGGCTGGGCGCATCGGCGCTCGCGAAGTAGTCAGTGGCCTGCGCCGCGAAATGCCAGTTCGAGAAATACAGCGCCGCGGATCGGACGTCGCCGATGATCGGCTCCCGTTCGACGCTGTTCGCCACGGCGGACCAGGCAAGGGACGTCACGAGCAGCACGACCAGGGCAGCGGGCAGCAGCCGTCGCATGCGCCGCGCATAGAACGTGACCAACGCGCGCGGCCCTGACGCCGCGCTGTTGATGAGCAGGCCGGTAATCAGGAAGCCGGACAGGACGAAGAAGATGTCGACGCCGATGTAGCCACCGACGGCAGAGGCCATGCCGGCGTGGAACGCGATCACGAGCAGCGCGGCGACTGCGCGAAGCCCGTCGAGCTCGGGGCGGTACCGGGAGGCCTGAACGGTGGTCGTCGACTCTCTTACCGGATCGGCAACGGCGGTCATCACCTGGCGTCGAGCACCTGATCGGCGCCGTACCTGCGCGACGAGATGTCGATCACTGCTTCCCTCCCTGTGCTGACATCCCTTACACGCGCGGATGCCTGCGCCGCGTTGACAGGACGGTCGCACTCGTATTTCGGCGTTTGTCGGGCGGCCGTCAAGATCAAGACGCGGAAGGCTACGTCAACCCGTCCCCGATTTCTCGTTGAACGATGCAGGCTTTACATCTCTGTCCCGGACGTGTGCATGATCGCGCGCACCTCGATCGCGAAGTACTTCGCGTCCGGCCAGCTCGCCGCGATCTCGACGGCGCGTTCCTCCGTCTCGCACTCGACGATGAGGTAGCCGCCAAGCTGCTCCTTCGCCTCGGCGAACGGTCCGTCCGTCGTGGCAGGCACGCCGTTGCGGACGCGAACGGTCTTCGCGGTCGACGCGTCGGCCAGTCCCTGACCGCCGATAAGCTCACCGGACTCGGTGAGTTCCTTCATGATCACGTCCACGGTGGAGAACAACTCGTCGCGCTGGTCTTCAGACCATGCCTCGTACGTCGCGGGGTTGTTGTAGATCATCAGCAGGTACTTCATGTCCTCACTCCTCGGTATCCGGCACCGTCGGATGGGTGCCCTCATCTCGAACGTCGGTGCACGTGGCTGGTCCTCGACATTCAGCCACGGCTGTCTTCGGCATGCGCGACCGGAATGTCCCTCGCGCAGGTGACCGCGGCCACTTTCGCGGCGCGGGAAAGGTCACATCTGGCCAGCCGCGGTCGACGCTAATCGGCCGGGCGCCAAGCGCTTCTGTCCGCCGAGCCGTCGGGCCTGCAGCCCACCGACCACCTGTGAGCGCGAAATCGCGTCCCGGATCGAAAGGTCTTTCGGCTCGCCGGACAGTGCGCGAACCGCAGGCAGACTGGCTCGTCATGCACCACGACAAGCGAACAGGCAGGGGCGCGGACGACACCCGCTCCCGACCCCGGGCCGCCGGGATCGCACTGATCCTCGCGGCCCTAATCACCGCAACCGGGGCAACAGCCGCCCTGACCGGCGCGTCCACGGCGAACGGCGACATCGCGGGACTCTCGGCGTCGACGACGCCCACCCCGCAGGACCCGACCGTCGGCGCTGGCTCGGCTACCAGGGTCAGCCGCTACAAGCGCCCTGCGTTGGTCGACCCGGCGACGCGAAACCCGCACGGCTTCGCGCGGTTCGCGCAGCACGCCCGCACGCTGCGCGTGGTCGGGCGGACCTACGATCCGGACCGGACGAGCTACCCGGTCCGCGTCCATGTATTCATCAACGGCCACCAAGTCGCAGCCGTCCGCGCCAACCCGCGAAGCCACCACTACGCGATCACGACGCGGCTGCGTACGGGGAAGAACGACGTGCGGGTCGTCTCGTACAACATCGGCGTCGGCACGCACAACAAGGTCGTCGGACGGGCGACCGTACAGGTACGTAAGCCGTGGACGAGCAGGTACCAGGGCAACCAGGGCACCGCCGCTCGAATGGTGGCCGCGCGTGGTTGGGGCCCGGCCGACATGTCGGCGCTGATCAAGCTGTGGAATCGCGAGTCCGGCTGGCGCACGTCCGCGGCCAACCCGTCGGGCGCGTACGGCATCCCGCAGGCCTTGCCTGGCGGCAAGATGGCGTCGGCCGGATCCGACTGGCGGACCAACCCGGCCACCCAGATCGCCTGGGGGTTGAGCTATATCCGCGGCATGTACGGGTCGCCGCGCGCGGCCTGGGCTCACGAGATGTCCAGCGGCTGGTACTGATCCACTAGGCCGCGGCCCGGACCGTCCACTGTGGACGGTCCGGGCCTTTTCGTTTGCGCGGCCGTACTGGCAGGCTGGCCGGATGCTGACGGCGCCCGACCTGCGACGCCGGCGTTTCGCCGCGCAGGGGCTGGGCGCTGCCTGCGCGTGTCCGGTCGATGCGGTGCGCGGGGTACTCGCCGTGCAGGCACAGGATCTGCGCTCGGCTCGGCTTGCGGTCCGCGCGCGCAGCACCGGCTTGTTCGCGCACGACATCGACACCGCGCTGACCGACGAGCGCACGCTGGTCGTGTCATGGCTCGTACGCGGGACGCTGCACCTGGTGCACCGCGACGACTATCCGTGGCTGTGGGCGTTGACGCCGCCGGCAACGATCTCGGCGAACCGCCGGCGGCTCCTCGAAGAGGGCGTGCCGACCGCCGACGCGGAACGCGCGCTCGCGATCATCGAGCGCGCACTCACCGACAACGGGCCGCTGCCCCGCGGCGATCTGGCCGAGCGGCTGGCCCGCGCGGGCATCCGCACGGCGGGACAGGCCACGCCGCACGTGCTGATGTTCGCGGCGCTGCGCGGCCTGGTGGTGCTCGGCCCGGTGCGCGACGGCGCGCTGGCCGTCGCGCTCACCCGCGACTGGCTGGGCAGGCAGCCGGCGGCGTTGTCGGGCGATGATCGGGTGCGGGCTCTCGCCGAGCTCGTCCGGCGCTACCTGCGCGGGCACGGCCCGGCCTCGGTCGCCGACATCGCGGCG
>WNGE01008242.1_pt1 | contig 11169 bp, 9 predicted proteins | sample 5400651 | NCBI WGS metagenome assembly WNGE01 (sample SAMN13153370, study PRJNA577476) | soil metagenome | isolation source: 60 cm soil or saprolite under grassland replicate 2 | place: USA:California | collected 2016-06-15 | reverse complement strand
CGACTCCATCGAGTCTTCGATCGAGAGGATAAAGCAGTTATGGACGGCGACGTTGTTCGAGAGATACTCGCCCGACTCCGTCTGGATGTCGTAGACGTCGTCGACGCCGAGGAACTCGATGGACACGATCTCCTCTTCGCGCAGATCGGGACACACTTTCGAACCGACGGCAGTCAGGGACTCGAGTAGCTTCATCTGTTTCCGCTCGCTGACGAAGCCAATGAGCTCGGCGAATCGAGCCCGCTCCGATCCAATCGAGACTGAAACCTCGTAGAGATCCTGGCGATCGGCGCGCTTCTCGGTCTTTCGCTTGCGTCGTGAGTAGATGCCAAGGACGTTCAGTAGCAGCTGCACATCCTCGCTCCACTTCTCACTGATGACCGAGAATGCGACTCGCGCGCTGTCGCCATGACTATCGCACTGCACGGTTACGTAGCCGTCGGCCTGAAAGACGCTCTGAAGGTATGCGGCGATAACGTCGTGTGACGCTGTCCAGAGGTGTCGCGGCACCCGGATGTTGCTTCCGCGCTGCAACAGCCCCCACTTCTCGACGAACTCGCTCATGACTTCGCCGTAGAGATTGATGCGACGGCACGAAACCGAACCATCCTCCCGCTTTACTTCACGCATGCTGCGATAGACGTCGGGGAAAGCGATCGCAAGGTTCTGTGAGATCCAGTGATACTCCGCGTCGTCCGCGACCTGGAACTCGATCCGGAGTTTCCCGTCGTAACGAGCAACGGCCCCGTCCGCTTGAAGCCAGCCGGCGAGCGCGGCCTCTGCGCGCTCGACGATCCCGTCTTCGGTGGTGATCGTCACAGGGACGACGTCGTCCGGGCCGCGACCGCCGACTGGAACAAGCACGCGAGATAGCACTTTGGCGCGATGCGGATGGAGGTGCATCCTCATCCCGGGCTTGAGCTCGTCGATGCGCACCCATTCGGGTGCTGTCCGTCGCTCGTGTACTGCCTTGACGAGGTGATCGGGCGTCGCCTCCACGAATTGGCCGTTCCGGAGAGTCACGCGATAGACCGGCTTTCGCCCGTTGTGCTTGACCGCGATGATCCTGGTGGTTCCCTGCGAGTCGTAGACCTCGCGGCCGATCTGCCCACCCTCGAACAACTCACCGATTGGCACCATGCCGTCCGGCGTCGAGATGAGGGCGTCGTACTTCTGGCACGCACTACATTGCGGCTTCTCCTCGAACCCAACGTTGAACCAGACAGGACTGTTGAACGAGGCGTACTGGTTGACGAGGATCGCCTTCAGCTCCGCCTCGAAGGTCTCGGTCTCCTCGTCGTCGGCGAAGTAGCCGCCCTGCTTGCCCCAGGCGACGCACGTATCGACGACGCGGCCGACCATCTGGCGGACGCTCGACTCCCGCTCCGGCGAGGAGAGCCGGCCGCGGAAGTACTTCTGGGCGACGATGTTCGTCGCGGTCTGCGACCAGAACTTCGGGAACTCGACCCCCCGCTGCTCGAAGGCGGGGCCGCTCTTGCCGGGGATCACGGCGTCGCGGATCTCCCATTCGATCTCGTCGAACGGGTCGCGGCCGGGGATCGTGAAGAAGCGGCGAACGCCGAGCCGGGCACCGTCGTCTACGACGGTGTTGACCACCTCTTCAGGCGCGATTTCACTGCTCTTTTTCTGCTCTACGCTCGCCATTCGATCCTCCCGAATCGTAGCCTCTCGATGGGTTCCGCCCTGTCTGCGGGAACGGGAGGATACGAGGCGCGTCGGATGGAACCGCGCGGCGAGCGCGCTACGAGCGCCGCGGTGTGTGCGCCGGAGCCGGCGTCACGCGGCGGGCCTGCATGCGGCGCGCGATCCATGTTCCCGCGGCTGCGAGGAGCAGCAAGATCGCGAGGCCGCCGAGCACGAGAAGCGGCAGCGGGATCGATTGCGCGTTGCCCGGCCCGAGCTTGTGGCTGAGGTTGTCGAAGAAGCTCGGCTTCGAGGTCGAGCCCCCCGAGGGACTCGTGTCGGGGCCATTCGGGCCCTTGGGGTTGGTGCCGCCGCCGGGGCCGCCCGAGCTGTTCGTGTTGGTCGGGCCGACGCTGTTGCCGCGATCCCGGGCCGCACGCCGCTGCGCGTCCCGGATGTCGTCCTCGGCGCTCGAGTAGCCCTTGACGTCCGGGAACTTGTTCAGGTGCTGGATCGCCTGCGTATAGCAGGGAATTGCGTAGATGCGGTCGACCTTGTTGTTGTCGAGCCAGTCGTTGATCACCTGGAGGTAGCAGCCGCTCGTCGCCTCGAGCGAGGCGGAGGGCGCCGCGCCGGCGCCTGCGGCGCCGAAAGCGAGGAGCGCGAAGGCACCGGCGAAGCTCGCCAGGAGCACCCTCGTCGTGGTCTGCGCGGCTGTTGTCATCCTCATTCGCCCATGGCACGGCAAGCCGCACCGAAGCGATCCGGTCCCAGTGTCTCGGACGGGGGTGTTCTCGCGGTTTGGCGTGTGTAAACCGTTTGTGAACGGCCCGGCCGAGTCGTGAAGACCGATGCTAGCGTCACGGGCCGTGCGCGCTGCGGCCCTCCGCGTCGGCGACGTCGGGCCCGCAGCCGGTGCGGCGGCGGTCGTGTTCTGCGCCCTGTTCTTCGGCGGGGGCTCCGATTCGGCCCCTCTTGTGTGGATCGGCGGCGCGGCGCTCGTGCTCGCGGCGCTCGCACTCGGCCTCAGCCGCGCCCCGGCCCTCGATGGGCCTGCGGCTCTCTTCGTCGGCTGCCTCGCCGGTCTCGCCGTCTGGGCGGGCCTGACGACGTTCTGGTCGACCTCGCCGGATCGCACGTGGTCGTACACGAACCGGACGCTCGTGTATGCAGCGTTCGCGCTGCTCGGTCTCTCCGTCGGCGCGCGCCTCTCGCGCTCGGCGCTCGCCGGCGCAGCGGCGAGCCTGCTCGCGCTGCTGGTCGGCTGGGCGCTCCTCGCGAAGTGCGTTCCTGCGCTCTACGACGACTACGGACGGGTCGCGCGCCTGCGCGCACCGCTGACGTACTGGAACGAGCTCGCGCTTCTCTGCGACGCCGGCGTGCCGATCGCCCTCTGGCTCGCCGCGCGTGCGCGCCGCGCGACCGGAGCCGTGCTGCTGTACGGGCTCGTGCTCACGTTGTTGCTCACGTACTCGCGCTTCGGGGTCGTCCTCGCCTGTCTTGCCGCCGCCGCGTGGGTGCTGCTCGACCGAGATCGTCTGGAGAGCCTCGCCGTGCTCGCTCTCTCGGTCGGTGCTGGGGGTGCCGCCTTCGGCATCGCGCTCGCCCTGCCGGGGATCACGAGCGACGCGCAGTCGAGGTCCGTGCGTGCGCACGACGGCTGGATCTTCGCCCTCGTCATTCTCGCCGGGGCAGGGCTCGTCCTCGTCGTCACGCGATACCTCCTACGTCTCGAATTCGCGCCGAGGCGGCGAGCCCTGGTCGAACGGGCCGCCGGCGTTGCGGTGCTGACGCTCGCGATCGCAGGCCTCGCCGTGAGCATCGCCTTCGGCGGCCGCGTCTGGAACGAGTTCACGAACCCGGCGCAGATCGTCTCGACGAAGACGCGGCTCACCAGCGCAAGCTCGCCTCGGTGGACGTGGTGGCAGGAAGCCTGGCACGCATTCACGCGCCATCCGGGCGGCGGGACGGGCGCCGGCACCTTCGAGCTTACGAACCAGATGCTTCGCGACGCCCCGATCGTCGTCGACGAGCCGCACAACACCCCGCTCCAGTTCCTCACCGAGACCGGGATCGTCGGCTTCCTGCTCTATCTCGGAACGGCGGCGGGAGCGCTGTGGGGCGCCTGGCGGGCAAGGCGCGACCCGGCCGGCCTCGCACTCGGTCTCGCGGTCGCAGCGTTCTTCGTGCACGGTGTCGTCGACAAGGACTGGAGCTACGTCGCGTCGTGCGGGCCGCTCCTTCTCCTCGCGGGCGCGCTCGTCGCTCGTCCTGCTGCCGAAGCGCCGCGCCGCCGGCCGCTGCTTGCAATGTGCGCCGTCGCAGTCGCGCTCGCAGGCATCTACTCGCTCGCCGCGCCGTGGCTCGCAGAACGCCAGCTTGCGTCGGCTACCAGCGCCGCAGACGCGAAGCGGGCGCGATCGTACGACCCGTTCTCCGTCGACGCTCTCTGGCTTCAGGCTGTCTACGAGGACGCAGACGGTCATCCGCTCCGGGCGGCGCGTCTCTACCGCGACGCCGTCGACCTCGAGCCGGAGAACGCGCAGACGTGGTACGCGCTCGGCGAGTACTACTTCAACTACAAAGCGTGGCAGCTCGCCTACGAGGCCTTGAACAACGCGTACACGTACGACCGCTTCGGAAGGGCGGCTGCGCCATGCGGCCTGCTCGACCAGGCGCGCACGAAGGCGACCGGCTACACGCCGCCGAAACTCAAGTGCCGAGGATCAGGACGATCTTCGAGCCCCTGAGCTTCGCGGGCGTAAGCCCGTCGACGGGGGCAACGAGACGGATGCCGGTGTCGCGCGCAAACCGGCGGGCCTCCTTCACCCAGCCCGGCACGTACATCACCATCGACCGGGCGTAGTCGTGGCGCTGGGCATTCTCGGCGCCGCCGATGCGGTAGCCGAGCACCTGAAGGCTCGCCGCTTCGCTGGAGGCGGCGCCCTGTACGCCGTTGCCGTTCAGGACGAGCACATGGAAGCTGTTCCGCGGACGGAGCGGATGGGACGGCGCCCGCGCGAGCGTTCGCGCATGCGCCGCCGGCTTCGGCGTGGCGGCAGCCGGCTTCGCGGCGGTCGCCTTCGCCGCATGGGCCCGCGGCGCAAGGTGCAATGCGCCGATCCCGATCAGCGCGACGAGCTCGGCGGCGGCGATGGCGCCGACGACGAGCGTCGCGGCGCGCCACGGAAAGGCACTCGAAAACTGCTCGGCGTGCTGCATGGAACGAACCGATTCGCGACGACGCGTTCTACTCCTGCACGATCCAGGCCCACGTCTCCGCGAGCCCGTCCTCGAGCGAGTGCTCCGGCCGCCAGCCGAGCTCGCGCTCGGCGAACGAGATGTCGAGCGCGCTCCGCTGCAGCTCGCCGAGCCTCGCCTCCGCGAACTCCGGGTCGCGCTCGATGCGGCTCACCCGCTGAATTGCCTCGTAGAGCTCGAGCACCGAGGTTTCCACGCCGGTGCCGACGTTGAACACTCCGGCGTCGCGATCCGCAGCTGCGAGCATTGCCCCGACGACGTCGCCCACGAAGACGTAGTCGCGCGTCTGCCGGCCGTCGCCGTAGATCCTTGGCGTCCCGCCGTCGCGCAGGAGACCCATGAAGATCGAGACGACACCGGCCTCGCCGTGCGGCTCCTGCCGCGGGCCGTACACGTTGCCGAAGCGCAACGAGACGTGGTTCGTGCCGTAGAGCCGGTTCCATGTCGCGAGGTACTCCTCGCCGCAAAGCTTCGACGTGCCGTACGGTGCGAGCGGCTGCCGCTCGGCGGTCTCCGCCGCCGGCCCTTCGCACTCGCCGTAGATCGCGCCGCCGGTCGAGGAGAAGACGAGCCGCGAACCGTGGCGTCGCGCAGCCTCGAGGATCTTCAGGGTGCCGAGGACGTTCACGGCCGCGTCGTAGTCGGGCCGCTCGATCGACGTGCGCACGTCGGCCTGGGCGGCGAGATGGAGCACGAGCTCCGGCCGCACCGCCTCGAAGACCTCGTCCGGGTGCCTGATGTCCGCCTCGTGGAGCTCGGCGCCCGCGGGGACGTTCTCCCGCTTCCCCTTCGAGAGGTCGTCGAGCACGTGCACCTCGTCGCCGCGGGCGAGGAGCGCCTCCGCAGCATGCGAGCCGATGAATCCGGCGCCCCCGGTCACGATCGCCCGCATCCGCCTCGTATCCTAGGAGCGATGGGAGTCCTGCTCGCGATCGAAGGCATCGACGGCTCCGGCAAGGGCACCCAGGCGGCGCAGCTCGCCGAGACCGCAGCGGCCGCCGGCCATCGCGTCGCGTCCTTCAGCTTCCCGCTCTACGACGACAACCCCTTCAGCCGCGCAATCGCCGATTACCTGAACGGAGAGTTCGGCGCCGCCGACGAGGTCCATCCCGAGCTCGCCGCGATGCTGTACGCAGGCGACCGGTTCCACGCGCGACCGCGACTCGTCGCCGCGCTCACGGAGAACGACCTCGTCGTGTGCGACCGCTACGTCGGCTCGAACGCGGCGCATCAGGGCGCAAAGCTCGAAGGGGCGGCGCGCGAGCGGCTGCTCGAATGGCTCGACGAGGTCGAGTACGGCGAGTTCGCGCTCCCGCGGCCCGACCTCGTCGTGCTACTGGACTCTCCGGTCGCGCTGGCGCGCCAACTCGTCGGCCGCAAGGCCGCGCGTGCGTACACGACGCTCGAGGCCGACATCCACGAGGCCGACGCCGGGCACAGCGGTGCAACGCGCGAGCTCTACCTCGAGCTCGGCCGGCGCAACGGCTGGCGAATCGTCTCCACCGAGGGCGAGGACGGGGAGCCGCGCGACGTGGGCGAGGTCGCCTCCGAGGTGTGGAGCGCAGTGGAGCCTTTGCTGCGTTGACGTTCGCGCCCGTGGCGGAGCAGCTCGAGGCGAAGCGCCTCCTTTCGGCTGCGCTTCAGGAAGGGCCGGCGCACGCGTATCTCCTGCACGGACCGCCCGGCGTCGGGAAGCGTGCGCTCGCCATGCTCTTCGCGGCGGAGCTGCTCGGCGAGCACGCTCGCGTCGAGCGGCGGTCGCATCCCGACCTGTACGTCCTGGAGCCGCTGGGCGACCAGATCCGCATCGACGACATCCGCGGGCTGCGCAGCGACCTGCACATGCGGCCGTTCGAGGCATCGCGCCGCGTCTATCTCATCTTCGGCGCCGACACGATGAACGAGGACGCCGCGGACGCGCTGCTCAAGGATCTCGAGGAGCCGCCGTCGTATGCGGTGCTCGTACTCGTCGCCAACGACCTCGGCCCGCTGCCGGAGACGATCCGCTCGCGGTGCCAGCTCGTGCCGTTCCGGCGGCTCTCGGAGAACGCCGTCCGCGCCGAGATCCGCGCACACGCGCCGGAGCTCGCCGACGAGGAGGTGACCTCGCTCGCGCGTGTCGCGGCCGGTCGCCTCGATCGGGCGGTGCGGCTCCTCGACCCGGCCGCCGCGAAGCGGCGCGAGACGCTCCTCGCGGTCGCCCGCGCCGTCTATCTCGATCCCGGCTTCGACGCCGGCGACGGCGCACAGGCGCTGCTCGAGGGAATCGCGCAGCGCGGCGAGGAGGCGAAGGAGAAGGCCGAGGAATCGGTGGCGGTCCTCGAGCTGACCGGGCGGGAGGCCGAGCAGCGCCTGCGCCGCGCGCAGCGCGGCGCCGAGCGCGACGAGCTGCTCGCGGCGCTCGAGGAGCTCGAGTGGTGGTACCGGGACATCGTCGTCCTCGCCGCCGGCGCGGAAGCCGCCGTCGTCCACGTCGACCGGCTGGACGACCTCCGCTCAGACGCCACCCGCGAGCGGCTCCAGGGCGCCGAGCGCGCTTGCGAGCTCATCCGCGCCGCCTGGCGCGACGCCGAGGAGCTGCAGCTCTCCGCGCCGCTTGCGCTCGAGGCGCTGCTCCTCCGTCTCCGGCGGGAGCTGGCCGGACCGGCTCTCGTGCCGGGGTAGGAGTTCCCGCACGCCGTGCGAAATATGACTTTCGAACGGGTTGCCGGGGTCGGCGGCCTCACCCATGATGTGAATCCAGGCGTGCTCGGGCGGGGCGCGCCCCCAAGCTTCTTCCACACCGGGGGGAACGTGTGGCCGCAGTTCCGTCCATAGGGCGTGCAAACCGGGTCGAGGGGGCAGCTGCCCCCGAGGCTGACGTCACTCGTGAGCTCTACGAGCGGTACGCGAACCAGATCTTCCGCTACTGCCTGCACCAGCTCAGCTCCCGTGAGGAGGCCGAGGACGCGGTGCAGAGCACCTTCCTGAACGCCTTTCGCGGCCTCAAGCGCGGCGTCGAGCCCGAGCTGGAGTCCGCCTGGCTCTTCAAGATCGCCCACAACGTCTGCCTGTCCCGCCGCCGTTCCTCGTGGCGTCGTGGCCGAGTCGAGTCGCCGGCCGACTTCGAGCTCGTCGAGGAGCTGACGCCCGCGCCGTCGCGCCGCGCGGACGAGCTGATCGGCCTTCAGGACGTGCTCGAACAGATGCCGGAGTCCCAGCGCCGCGCGATCCTGCTGCGCGAGTGGCAGGGGCTCTCCTACCGGGAGATCGGCGACGAGCTCGAGGTCTCTCAGGCCGCGGTGGAGACGCTGATCTTCCGCGCGCGTCGCGCGCTCGCGGCCGGGCTCGAGCAGCCGCCGGTCGCCAAGCGCCGCGCCGCCCGTGCGCTCGACTGGGGCAATCTCATCGCCGGCGCCAAGTCGCTGCTCCTCGGCGGCAGCGCGGCCGCGAAGGTTGCGGCGACCGTTGCAGCGGTAAGCGCGACGACCGTGGTTGCTGCCGAGCCGGTCGTCAACCACCGCGGACACCACCAGCCGACGCCGGCGCGAAGCGTCCCGCATGCGAAGCAGGAAGCCAAAGCTCCGATCGTTCATCCGGCGCCGGCGACCGTTGCGGCCGTCGTTCCATCGGCTTCGCGCACGATCGCCGCGGTGCCGCGGCGACACTGGGCGACGAGGCAGCCGGCGCATGCCCGTCCGCTGCTCGCTCCCAAAGCTCCTGCCGCTCAGACGGTCGTGAAGGAGCGGCAGCCCGCCGCGCCGCTGGTGAAGCACCAGCACCCCGCTCCGCCCGCAAAGGCCGTTCGTCCGAGGGGCGACACCGGGAAGCTCAGCACCCGCGGCATGGCGACTGTCCACCAGACCAAGCGCCCGAGCGGCGCCTCGAGCGCGCGCGGTGCCAAGAAGGCCCGCGGCGCCGCGAGAAGCGCGACGGCTCCGTCCAAGGGGCGTTCGGGGAAGAAGGCCACTACCCCGGCTCCTACACCTGCGATCGGCTCGAGCCCGGCCGGCGACCCGCTGAAGTCCACGGCCGCGAACAAGCCCGGTGACGAGGAGGGCAGCGATCTAGGCTGACGCGGTGCGCGTCGGCCTCGTCTGTCCCTACTCCTGGAGCGTTCCCGGCGGCGTGCAGAGCCACGTTGCGGGTCTGGCGGCGGCGTTGCAGGCGCTCGGTGTCGAGACGGAGATCCTCGCGCCGGAGGGCGGTGACGTCCCGCTCGGTCGGGGCCTCCCGATCCCGAGCAACGGCTCGGTTCAGCGAGTTGCGCTGTCGCCGGCGGCGGTCGCGCGCACGGCCCGGGCGGTGCGGCGCCGCGGCTACGACGTCGTGCACCTCCACGAGCCGATGCTCCCCGCTGTCTGCCTGACCGCGGTCGCGGCGGCGCGTGTCCCCATCGTCGCGACCTTCCACATGTACCGCCGCGCACTCCTCTGGTACGCGGTCTTCGCGCCGGTCGTTCGTGCCGCCGCGCGGCGGCTCGACGCGTGCATCGCTGTCTCGCCGGCCGCCGCCGAGTACGCGCGCCGCGGCACCGGGCGCGAGGCCGAGATCGTCCCGAACGGGATCGACTACGAGGCGCTCGCCGCGCTCGAGCCCGAGCGTGCGGGGAGGCGGATCCTCTTCATCGGCCGCGACGAGCCGCGGAAAGGGCTGAGCGTGCTGCGCGACGCGCACCGGCGGCTGCCGGCAGACGTCGAGCTCAGCCTCGTCGGCGGCGGACACGCCCAGGCGTCGGACACCGAACTGCGGCGAGAGCTGGCCCGGGCGGACGTGCTTGCCGCGCCGTCGCTCAGGGGTGAGAGCTTCGGCCTCGTCCTCGCCGAGGCCATGGCGGCCGGCGTGCCCGTCGTCGCGAGCGACATCGCGGGCTACCGCGAGGTGCTCACCGCCGGCGGCGTGCTCGTTCCCCCGGGGAATGCGGGCGCGCTTGCCGAGGCGCTCGGCCGTCTACTGAACGACGCGGGCGAGCGCGAGCGGCTTTCAGCCGCAGGACGACGCGAAGCCTCGCGCTATGCGTGGCCTCGCGTCGCAGAGCGGGTGCTCGAGATCTACCGCCGAGTGGCTTAGGCGGCCCAGACGAGCTCGTCGCCGAGCTCGAGCTGCAGGCGGTGGAGCGCCTCGGACTCGAGCTGGCGGACGCGCTCGCGCGTCAGGCCGAGCTCCTTGCCGATCGTCTCGAGCGACGCAGACTCGCCGCCGAAGCCGAAGCGGAGCTCGATGATCCGGCGCTGCCGGTCGGGCAGGTCGGCGACCGCGCGCTGGATGCGCTGGCGCCGGACTGCATCGACGGCCTCCTCGGCCGGGTCCGCAGCGGACTCGTCGGCGAAGAGATCGCCGAGCTCGGAGTCGCCGTCGGAGCCGAGGCCCTGGTTCAGCGAGATCGAGTCGACCGCGTCGAGTGCCTCGACGACGTGCTCGGGCTTGAGGCGGGTCGCCTCGGCGAGCTCGTCGATCGTCGCCTCTCGGCCGAGCTTCGCCTGAAGCTCCGCCGAGGCCCGGTTCAGCTTGATCCGCCGCTCCTGGACGTGCACCGGGATGCGGATCGTCTTCGACTGATTCGCGACCGCGCGCTGGCAGGCCTGGCGGATCCACCAGGTTGCGTAGGTCGAGAACTTGTAGCCCTTGCGCCAGTCGAACTTCTCGGCGGCGCGGTTCAGGCCGATGACGCCCTCCTGGATGAGGTCCAGCAGTGGCACGTCATGGCCCTGGTAGCGCTTCGCGATCGAGACGACGAGGCGGAGGTTCGAGTTGATCATCCGCTCCTTCGCGGCGGCGTCGCCGCGCTCGATGCGCTTCGCCAGGTGCACCTCGTCGGCCGCGGTCAGCAGCTTGTGCCGGCCGGCCGCGTCCATGAAGAGCTGTAGGGGATCGAGGGTGCCGCCCGACGCGGCCGGCGCGTGGCCGGTCTTCGGGGCAGCCTCGGCGCGCACGATGACGTCGCGCTCTTCGAGCGCGGTCCGCAGCGCCGTGAGCTCGTCCTCGGAGAGGTCGTGCTCGTCGGAGAACGCCACGAGCTCCTTCTCGTCGACAAAACCGCGCTCGGCGGCCTCCTCGACGAGGCGCTCGGCAGGCGTGAGATCGTGCAGGTGAATCGTTCCGGTCAGTTGAATCCCTTTCTCGGTCGTAGGCGGGCCGCTGGGCGGCGGCCATCCATGGCACCGGCGCGCGGTTGGTTTCCGCGACGGACCGGTCGGCCATCTGAGTTATAGAACGCAATCGCGCCCGAGTCCATTCCAAAACATCGCAAATTTGCGATTTCCTTACAGCCTGAAAACGGGCTGA
>WNGE01021410.1_pt1 | contig 11172 bp, 11 predicted proteins | sample 5400651 | NCBI WGS metagenome assembly WNGE01 (sample SAMN13153370, study PRJNA577476) | soil metagenome | isolation source: 60 cm soil or saprolite under grassland replicate 2 | place: USA:California | collected 2016-06-15 | reverse complement strand
GTGGAAGTACCCGCCGCGGAGATCGACGTAGCCGAGCGTCTCGTGATTCGCGATGTGGCGGGGTCCCAGGCCGGCCTTCTGCGTCGACGTGAAGCCGAGGAAGAGCTCTGCCCCGTCGGGGATCAGGTCGGCGCCGGCGATGCCGGCCGCGACGGCCATCCGCTTCGGCAGGCCCGGCCCGCCGTCGAAACCGCCTGCGAAGCCGCGGCGCACGCTCGTCACGCGGAAGAGCTTCAGGTCCTCGAAGAGCGCCTTGTACGCCTCGTCGATGTGCTCGCGTGTGTCGCTGCGTAACAGGACGGCCGCGTCGTTCTCCTCGAGCCGTGTCGAGTGCGGGTCGCTCGGGAAGCGGCGCGCGGGCAGGAGCGCCGGCTTGCCGGCGCGGCGATCGAACGGGAGCTGGGACTTCGCAGCCGCCGCGACCCGTTGCTCGAAGTACGGCAGCCCCCAGGCGATCGTGACGCCGAGCCCGGCCGGGTTCAGCGCAAACCGCGCGTCGAGGTCGGACAACGCCTGCTCGAGGTCGTGCCGCGCGGTGCTCAGATCGTCGACTGCGACCGTCGCGGTGACGACCTCGCTGTGCCGCGGTGGCACGAGCACGTCGACGCCCTCGTTCTGGATCGTGCTCAGGTCGAACACGTGCTGCTCCGGCGGCGCATTCGTCGCGGCGGCCGGCCGCTTCGGGGAGGCCGCCAGCTGGTCGACGAGCTCGTAGACGCCGGCGCCGCCGAGCGCGGCGGCGGCCGCGCCCCCGAGGAACCGGCGCCGGGTGAAGCGCATCAGCCCTCCGGGCGGAGAAGCACGAGCCCCGCGAGGATCCGGTCGAGGTTCTTGACGACCTGGCGGTACGTGTAGGGCTTGATCACGTGCTCGCTGACGGTGTAGAGCGAGCCGGCGTGCTTCCACGCAAGCAGGATGTGCCACTGGTCGGCGTCCTGGTTGACGCGGTACACCGTCGCCGTGATCGCGCCCGCGGTTCGCGAGCCGGACCGGTCGGCGAAGCACGGCGTCTTCCCCCGGATCGCCTTCTTGCCCGTGAGCACGACGGTCGTGCAGGTCGGAATCTTCGTGGTGCCCGGATAGCCGCGGAAGTTGACGTGCACGTCGCCCGTGCCGCCGTCGCCGTGCTCGAGGAAGCTGATCAGATAGCTCCGGTCTCGGTGCACCGAGTCGATGTCGGTGAACTGGCCGCCGATCTGCGCGTCGAGCGGGTTCGGCATCCAGGTCGGGCAGAAGACGGGCGCCTGGATCTTGTTCGCGAGCGCCTGCCAACCGGCCTTCCACGCGGCCGGACAGGTGCGTGCGCCCGGCGCCGCGTCGGCCGGCGACACGAGCACCGCAAGCGCCACCGCGGCCAGGCCCGCGACCATCGTCGCCCTCATGCGGGACAGGGTACCGCGGTTTTCTGTTGCTGTTAGACCTCGGGCGGCGGTCCGCCGACGAGCGGCGAGAGGTCCCGGCTGTAGACGATCACGGCGTCGCAGCCGGCCCGCTCGAGCTCCTGAACCTCGTGCGGCGTCGTCTGCGGCAGGTCGGCGATCGCGAGCTTCCCGGCCGGGACCGCCGCGAGCAGGTCGAGCACGACCTCGAGCGGCGTCTCGTCGTGGTCGGCCTCCGCGGGCGAGAGCAGGAAGATCTCAGGGTCGACGCGGTCGAGCGCCTGCTCGAGCTCGTCCTCGTCGCGCACCTCGACCGCGAAGTCGAGACCGAGCTCGAGGGCACGCCGGTGCAGGTCCTCGAACCGGCCGTCGTCGTCGTCGAGCGCGTCGAAGACGACGAGGTAGGCGTCCGAGACGTGCGCGGCCTCGTCGACGGACACCTCGGCCCGCCAGAGGATCGGGAGCGACGTCGCCTCCCTGACCGGTGCGGGATCGCCGCGCACGACGAGTGCCTCGGCTCGCTGCGACTCGGCTGCTCGGGCGGCGTCGGGGTCCTCGACGGCCGCGATCACCGAGATCCCGTCCCCCTCCGCGATCGCGTGGCTGAATCGGCGTTCCGCCATTACCTCCGCCTTAGCCTAGCCAGTCCGCGACGAGCGCGACCGTCTCGGCCGGGGCGTCCTCGACCACGTCGTGGCCGGAATGCAGGACCTCGAGCCGGGCGTGCGGGACTGCCTCCTGGAACCGGGCCTCGCTCTCTGCATCCCGCTTGTCGTCGGCCACGACGAGCAGCACCGGCATCGACAGGCCCGCATGGGCCGTACTGGGAGGCTCGACGACCACCCCGTGAATCGCCCACGCTGCGGCGCGGGCGACCGCGCGCGGGACGATCTTGCCATCGCCGCGCTCGGTCATCGCCAGGCGGTAGCGGGGCTCGAGCGATGGCCGCCACGAGCGAACGTTGTCGCGAGCCCAGGCGAGGAACGCGTCCCAGCCGTCGAATGCGAATCTCTCCTGATCTGCCTCGAACTCCGCGACGAGCTCGTCACGCGGTTTGTCCAGGGCGACGTCGACGTGCCCGCCGTCGAGCATCACGAGGCCCTCGACCCGTTGTGGTGCCCCAGCCGCGAGATGAACGCCGATCGCTGCTCCCCACGACGCGCCCATGAAGACGAAGCGGTCGATCCCATGCGCGTCTGCAAGCTCGAGGACGCGTTGCGCGAGTCGCCTTGGGCGGTAGTCGTCGGGATCGTCGAGGGTCGGCGTCTCGCCGCCCCCGGGCGGTGCGACGGCGAGCACGTGGAGGCCGAGGTCCGCGAGCAGCGGCCCGACCTCGACGAGCTGGAGCGACCCCCAGGGATTGAGACTGGGCCAGAAGACGAGCGGGCGGGCTTCGGCCGCGCCCCACTCGCGGGTTACGAGCCGATCGGGTGCCAGACCGTCTTCAGCTCGAGGAAGCTCGAGATCTCCCACGGGCTCTGCACGTCTGCGCGCCCGCGCACCACCCGCTTGACGTTGTCGGCGGCGAGCTGCTCGAGCTCCGCCGCGAGCCCGTCGGCGCCGCAGACGTCGATCGCGTTCACGTCCATGTGCGACGCGAGCCACGGCGCGATCTCCTTCCGGTAGCCGGTGAGGATGTTGACGACACCGCCCGGAACATCGCTCGTCGCGATCGCCTCCGCTAGCTCGATCGCGGCGAGCGGATGCGTCTCGGAGGCGACGGCGACGACGGCGTTGCCGCCGACGAGCGGCGGGATCAGGCGCGTGACGAGGCCGAGCAGCGGCGGCTCGTCCGGCGCGAGCACCGCGACGACGCCCGTCGGCTCGGGAACGCTGAAGTTGAAGTATGGACCTGCGACCGGATTCGTTCCGCCGAGCACCTGCGGCAGCTTGTCCGCCCAACCCGCGTACCAGACGATCCGATCGATCGTGCGCTCGACCTCGTCGCGCCCGGTGCAGAGCTCCGCGAACTCGGCCGCGCGTGACTCCACCATCTCGGCGAGGCGGTAGAGCACCTGCCCGCGGTTGTACGCCGTCGCGGAGGCCCATTTCGACTGCCCGGCGCGCGCCGCCTTCACGGCGTCGCGCGCGTCCTTGCGCGAACCGCGCGCCACGTTCTGGCCCTCCGCTTCGTAGGTGCGGCCGGACTCGCTGCGCGGGAACCCGCCGCCGATGAAGAGCTTGTACGTCTTTCGGACCGGGAGCCGGCTCATTCGTCGAACCTCAGGTAGGGCTCGAGGCCGTGCAGCCCGCCCTCGCGACCGAAGCCGGACTCCTTGTAGCCGCCGAACGGCGACGTCGGGTCGAAGCGGTTGAACGTGTTCGCCCATACGACGCCGGCGCGCAGCCGCTGTGCCATCCAGAGGATGCGCGAGCCCTTCTCGGTCCACACGCCGGCGCTCAGTCCGTACGGCGTGTTGTTCGCCTTCTCGACCGCCTCCTCGGGCGTGCGGAACGTCAGCACCGAGAGCACCGGCCCGAAGATCTCCTCCTGCGCGATCCGATAGCTCTGCGCGACGTTCGTGAAGACGGTCGGCACGAACCAGTAGCCCCTCTCCGGGAGACGGCACGGCGGCTGGTAGATCTCTGCGCCCTCGTCCTTGCCCGCCTCCACGAGCTCCACGATCCTCTCGAGTTGCATCTTGGAATTGATCGCGCCGACGTCGGTGTTCTTGTCGAGCGGGTCGCCGACGCGCAGTGTCTCGAGGCGGCGCTTCAGCTTGTCCACGAGGGGCTCGTAGATCGACTCCTGGGCGAACAGGCGCGAGCCGGCGCAGCACACGTGGCCCTGGTTGAAGTAGATCCCGTTGACGATCCCCTCGACGGCCTGGTCGAGCGCACAGTCGTCGAAGACGATGTTCGCAGCCTTGCCGCCGAGCTCGAGCGTAAGCTTCTTGCCGGTGCCGGCGAGCCGGCGCTGGATCGCCTTGCCGACCTCGGTCGAGCCCGTGAACGCGATCTTGTCGACGCCGGGGTGGTCGACGATCGCAGCACCCGTGCGACCGTCGCCGGTGACGATGTTGACGACGCCGGGCGGCAGCTCCGCCTGGCGGAGCACGTCGCAGAAGAGAAGCGCGGTCAGCGGCGTCGTCTCGGCGGGCTTCAGCACGACGGTGTTGCCGCACGCGAGCGCGGGCGCGATCTTCCACGCGAGCATCAGCAGCGGGAAGTTCCACGGGATGATCTGGCCGGCCACGCCGACCGGCTTCGGCCGGCGGTTCGGGAACGCGTACTCGAGCTTGTCCGCCCAGCCGGCGTAGTAGAAGAAGTGCGCCGCCGCCAGCGGGAGGTCGACGTCGCGCGACTCCTTGATCGGCTTGCCGCCGTTCAGCGACTCGAGCACCGCGAACTCGCGCGAGCGTTCCTGGAGGATGCGCGCGATGCGGAAGAGGTACTTCGCCCGCTCCGAGCCCGGCAGCGCCGACCAACCGTTCGCGAACGCATCGCGCGCGGCGGCGACCGCCGCATCGACCTCCTCCTCGGTGCCCTCGCCGATGAGGGCGAGCGACTCCTCGGTCGCGGGGGAGATCGTCTCGTATGTCTCGGCCGGCTCGACCCACTCGCCGCCGATGAAGTGCCCGTAGCGCTCGCGCAGCCGCACGATGTCGCGCGACTCGGGCGCGGGCGCATACGTCCAGTCCTTGGGGACCGGCGCGCGGTCCTGTTTGCGGTCGAGGTCAGTCAACGGTGAAGTAATCCGGGCTTTGGTACACGCCCGTCTTCTCCTTCCGGAGCTGCATCAGGCAGTCGTTCAGGAGCGACGACGCGCCGATGCGATAGCGGTCGGGTGTCAGCCAGTCGGGGCCGAGCGTCTCGTGGACGAGCACCAGGTGCTGGATCGCCTGCTTCGCGGCGCGCACTCCGCCGGCGGGCTTGAACCCGACGACGCGGCCGGTCTCCTCGTGGACGTCGCGGATCGCCTCGAGCATGCAGAGCGCGACCGGCAGCGTGGCGGCGCTCGGAATCTTGCCGGTCGACGTCTTGATGAAGTCCGCGCCGGCGGCCATCGCAAGCAGCGAGGCGCGGCGCACGTTGTCGTAGGTGCCGAGCTCGCCGGTTTCGAGGATGACCTTCAGGTGCGCAGAGCCGACCGCTTCCTTCACCTGGACGATCTCGTCGTAGACCTTGGCATACCGGCCGGAGAGGAATGCGCCGCGGTCGATCACCATGTCGATCTCGTCCGCGCCGAGCTCGACTGCGCGGCGCGCGTCGGCAACCTTCAGGTCGGTCGGGTACTGGCCGGACGGGAAGCCGGTGGCGACCGCGGCGACCTGGACGGTCGTTCCGCGCAGCCGCTCGACGCAGGTGGGGACGAGGTTCTCGTAGACGCAGACCGCGGCGACCGAAGGAATGTTCGCGTCCGACGGGTCGGGGCGGATCGCCTTCGAGCAGAGCGCGGCGACCTTGCCGGGCGTGTCCGAGCCCTCGAGCGTCGTCAGGTCCATGCATTCGGAAGCCCGCGCGCAGCCGGGAAACGGCCTCGGGCGACGTGTCCAGCCGGGCAGGTTCGAGGTCGTGACGGTTCCGTGAACGGTGACAGTCACGGGTTACGGAACCGTCACGGGCTCGAAGCGCCAGGCCGCATGGCTCCGTGGGTCGACCATCCGCCCTTCCGTGACGAAGCCGTGACCGGTGACAGTCACGGGTTACGGAACCGTCAGGGCTTCGGCACTGAAGCGTCGCGGGCTTCCGCCTCGTATGGGTTCTCCGCGTAGCCGACCAGGAGATACGAGAGCGGCATCCGGACCGGGCGGTGCTGGAGCTGCCACACGTGGCAGAGCTCGTGGGCGACGAGCCGCTCGTCGGCGAGGTGCGCTCGCGAGTGTAGGAGGATCGTCCACCAGGCCTGACGCTTCGCCGGATCCACGAGCCGACGCTATAGCGTCTCCTCTTCGTGAAGCGCCGCCTCCTCCGCCTGCTCGAGCGCACCGGAATGATCGGACCTGCGTTCCGCACCTACGAGCGCCTCGTCTCGCTGCGCCCGGCGAGGCCCGCCGCAGTCGAGGGCCCCCCGCTTCCGCCGCGGCGCCTGATGGTCCGGGTCGCCGGCACCGCGGACGGAGAGTGGTTCCTGCGCAGCGGGCGCGCCGCCTACGACGCGATCGCAGCGCACGCCCCCCTCACGGAGATCGACTCCGTACTCGACTTCGGTTGCGGCTGCGGCCGGGTCACCCGCTACTGGAGCGACTTCGCCGGCTCGGTGAGCGGCAGCGACGTGAGCGCAAAAGCAGTCGACTGGTGCCGCGCGAACCTTCCCTTCGCCCGCTTCGAGGGCAACTCGCTCGCGCCTCCGCTCGTCTTCGCCGACGAGACCTTCGACCTCGTCTACGCACTGTCCGTCTTCACGCATCTCACCGAGGAGCTCCAGATCGCGTGGCGGGACGAGCTGCGACGCGTGCTCCGCTCCGGCGGGCTGCTCCTCCTCACGACCCACGGCGAGTCGTACCTCCCCCGCCTCGACACGGACGAGCGCGGCCGCTTCGAGCACGGCGAGCTCGTCGTCCGCTGGAGCGATGTACCCGGCACGAACCTGTGCAGCGCGTACCACCCCGAGCATTATCTGCGCGACACTTTCGCGAAGGGTTTCGCGTTTCTCGAGCTCGAGCCCGAGGGAGCACGAGGAAACCCGACACAGGACCTCGTCCTGCTGCGCAAGGAGTGACGTTGCAGGAACAACGCGCCGAAACCTGGCTCGAGCTCCAGGAGCTGCTGTTCGCAGACAGCTGGAACGAGAAGCTCGGACTCTTCCGCTCGAGCTTCGCCTATCGCGGCTCCTCCGACTCGGCGGCCGACCTGAGCAGCGGACTGCTCCGCCTCGGCGGCGACACCGAGCTCGAGCGCCAGCTGATGCGCGCCTTCCGCAAGTACGCCCGCCAGGACGCCGTCGCACACGACACCGCCTGGGACTGGCTCGCCCTCGGACAGCACCACGGGCTCCCGACCCGCCTGCTCGACTGGACGTACTCGCCGTACGTCGCATTGCACTTCGCGACGCAGAACCGGGAGAAGTACGACCTCGACGGAGCCGTCTGGTGCGTCGACTACGTCCGCGCTCACGAGCAGCTCCCCGAGGAGCTACGGGATGCACTTGCAGTCGAAGGCGCAAACCTCTTCACGACCGAGCTGCTCGCGGAGGCGGCGCCGGAGCTGCGCGACCTCGAGCAGTACGGGGACGAGTTCGCCCTCTTCGTCGAGCCGCCGTCGTTCGACGCGCGCATCGTCAACCAGTACGCGCTCTTCTCCGTGATCTCACCCGCAGAAGCCCGCCTCGACGAATGGATCGCCCGGCACACGGACCTCGCCAGGCGCGTCGTCATCTCAGCGGGACTGAAATGGGAGGTGCGCGACAAGCTCGACCAGGCGAACGTGACCGAGCGCGTTCTCTTCCCCGGCCTCGACGGGATCTCGCGCTGGCTCGCGCGCTACTACGAGCCGCGCCCGCCTCGTTAACGCGTGAGCGTGATCTTCTTCAACCCGACGGGACGGTCGACGTCGAGTCCGCGGAGCTGCGCGAGGCGCAACCCCATCGCCTGACCCGGCACGACGGCCGTCAGCGGGCTGAGCCATTCCGGGACGCCCGGCACGAGCGGAAGCGCCGTCGCGGCGCGCTCGAGCAGCTCCTCGACGTCGGAGATGACGAACACGCGGGCGCCGCGCTCCTCCAGCGCGGGGAGCACCTCCGCGACGCTCGAGTGCACCGGCCCCGTCGGCGCGACGGCGATGACGGGCCAGCCGGGCCTGATCGCCGCAACCGGGCCGTGCATCAGGTCTGCGGGCGAGTACGCCTCGACCACGAGTCCCGAGAGCTCGCGGATCTTCAGAGCGATCTCGTGCGCCGTCCCGAAGTTGACGCCGCGGGCGACGACGGTCGCACCAGCGGCTTCCGCCAACTGATCGAGCCGCGGCGCGGTCGCGAATGAGAGCGCGATCTGCCGCTCGAGCACGTCCGGCATTCGCTCGAGCTCGGCGCGCGCGATCGTGCCGTCAATCGCGCCGAAGAGGAGCGCGATCGCTCCGAGGGAGTTCATGTACGTCTTCGTCGCAGCGACCGATCGCTCCGCGCCCGCCTCCAGCAGGAGCACCGCATCGGACTCCTTCGCGATCGGAGAGTCGAGACCGTTCGTGATCGAGACCGTCGGCCGCCCCTGCCGCCGAGCCTCGGCGAGCACCGAGATCACGTCGGGGGAGGCGCCGGACTGCGAGATGCCGAGCACGACGGCACCGTCGAGCCGGGGAGGCTGCTCGTAGATCGTGTAGAGCGACGGCGTTGCGAACATCACCGGCACCCGCTGCGCGCGGCCGAGAAGGTACTGGGCATACCGCGCGGCGTTGGACGAGCTTCCGCGCGATGCGATCACGATGTACCGGACGTCGTCACGGCGAAAGGCCGCCGCCACCTCCTCCACGTGCTCTGCCTGTCGCTCGATCAGCCGTGCGAGCGCGGCGGGCTGCTCGTACAGCTCGGTCTCAAGCCACGACACGAGCGTCACCCCCGCAATGAACGCGGACGATCTCGAGCCGGTCGTCGAGGACGACGAGGTCCGCACGCCCTCCAGGCTCGAGCACGCCGAGATCGGGGCGGCCGAGGATGCGCGCAGGAACGGACGTCGCCGCTCCGATCGCCTCTTCGAACGGGATCCCGAGCGCGTGCAGGTTGCGCACCGCATCGATCATCGTCAGAACGGTGCCGGCGAGCACACCGTCTTCGCGGAGCGGCACGCCGTCGGAGACCTCGATCTCGATGTCGCCGAGCTGATAGGTGCCGCCGTTGCCCGCCGCACCCGCTGTCGCGTCGCTGACGAGGGCGACCCGGCCGCCCGCGGCCGCCCAGATCAGGAGCACGGTCTCGTCGGCGAGGTGGTGGCCGTCGACGATCATCTGCACGTAGACGTCCGGCCGGGTCAGCGCGACGCCGACGACGCCGGGATCGCGTGAGCGGAACGGCCGCATCGCGTTGAAGAGGTGCGACACGGTCGAGACGCCGAGGTCGAACGCAGCGTGCGCCTGATCCGCGGTCGCGTTCGTGTGTCCGGCCGAGACGACGACTCCTCGCTCGAGCAGCCGCCTGATGAGCGCGTCCGCACCCGCGAGCTCCGGCGCGAGCGTGAACTCGGTGACACGGCCTGCGTCGAGCAGCCGGTCGAGCAACTCGAGGTCGGGGTCGCGACGGTGGAGGGGCGGATGTGTCCCCATCCGCTCCGGCGACAGGAACGGGCCCTCGACATGTGCGCCGATGACGCCGGGCGAGCCGCCGTTCGCCGGCATCGCACGCAGCGAGTCGAGCAGCACGCCCTCGGGCGCCGTGATGAACGTCGGCTGGTACGCCGTGACGCCTCCCTCCAGGAGCGCGGCTCCTGCGACCTCGTAGTCGGCCGCCGACGCGGAGAGGAAGTCGACCCCGCCGTAGCCGTTCACCTGGAGGTCGACGAAGCCCGGCACCGCGACGCAGCCGCGCGCCGTGGTCGGAAGGCCGACGTCGACGACGACGCCGTCTCCGACCTCGACGTCACCCGGCACGAGCACGCCGCCGACAAGCGCCGCCTCGACCTCGAGCCTCATGCCAGCGCCTCTCTCACCGAGCCGCCCGCGCCGTCGAGCCGTGCGCGCGCGGTGCTCGGGTCGACTCCCGCGAGGAGCGAGACGAGGGCCACGCGCGCATCGCCCCCGGCGGCAGCGAGCGCGGATTCGACCTCGTCCTCCGTCGCGCCGGACGCGATCACCAGGTTCCGCCTCGCCCGCTCGCGCAGCTTCGCGTTGTCGGGAACGACGCTCACCATCAGGCCGGCATACGTCCGGCCGAGCCGGATCATCGTCGCCGTGGAGATCGAGTTCAGCACGAGCTTCTGCGCCGTCCCGGCCTTGAGACGCGTCGAGCCGGCGAGCACCTCCGGCCCCACGACGACCGCAATCTCATGCTCGGCGGCGGCACCAAGCTCGCTGTCGCGCACGCTCACGACCGCCACGGTCAGTGCACCCGCGGCGCGCGCGGCCTCGAGGGCTGCGCGCGTGTACGGCGTCGAGCCGCTCGCGCTCACCGCCACAACCGCGTCGTCGGGCCCGATCGCGAGTGCCCGGAGGTCGGCGTCGCCGCGCGCCGAGTCGTCCTCCGCGTCCTCACCGTCGGCCACGACCGCGATCACCTCGCCCGGCGGCGAGCCGAATGTCGGCCCGCACTCGAGCGAGTCGAGCGCCGCCAGGCGACCGGACGTGCCCGCGCCCGCATAGACGAGCCGTCCTCCGCGCGCGAGCCGCGCCGCGATCGCATCGATCGCCGTCGCGAGCGCGGCGCCGGCTTCCGCCACCGCGCCTGAGACGGTGGCGTCCTCGGCGTTCAGGAGCGCGACGAGCTCGCGCGTCGAAAGCAGCTCGAGCTCGTCGGACCGCGCGCGCTCGGTCGGCTTCTGCGGCCGTCCCGTCAGTGCGGCGCTGACCGCCTCCCACACGAGGGGAGAGTCGGGCGTCGCGAGCGACGTCATGTGTCCGCACGCTTCGTAGCCCCACGTCCAGAGATCCTCGATCCCCTCCTCGCGGGCGCCGACAATCGCCGCCTCGAGCTCGGGGATCTCCTCCTTCGTCAGGCCGAAGCTCGGCAGCCACAGCTGCGCCCCGACGCCGTGCCGCTCGCAGGTCTCGTGCAGCAGGCGCGCGAAGCGACGAACGAACGGGCCGGCCGGCTCGTTCCAGTGTTTCCAGTACGGATCAGTGGCGAAGGTCGTGAGACCCGGCAGGCACGCGACGATGTTCCAGTCGGAGATGCCGTGAGCACCCTCCGTTGCAGGCAGAAGGCAGATCG
>WNGE01009605.1_pt1 | contig 11174 bp, 5 predicted proteins | sample 5400651 | NCBI WGS metagenome assembly WNGE01 (sample SAMN13153370, study PRJNA577476) | soil metagenome | isolation source: 60 cm soil or saprolite under grassland replicate 2 | place: USA:California | collected 2016-06-15 | reverse complement strand
GAAGGTGAAGCTTATTTTGATGTAGTGAAACAACAGCAAAGACCTTTTATTGTACATGTTGCCGGATATGATATAAAGGTATTAGGCACTGCATTTAATGTAAAATGTTATCCTCAGGATAAGACAGTTGAAACAACTTTATTAAGAGGAATGATAGAAGTAATTAAGCAGGGAAATAAAAAACAAAAACCAATATACCTGCACCCGAATGAAAAACTTATTGTAGAAAAATTTGCAGCGAATAATGAACCTGCATTGCCTAATAATACACAAGTAATTATTCCTAAAAAAGATTATACGGTTGCAGTGCTTGATTCTACAATTAAAGAAAAAGAAAGAATTGAAACCGCATGGGTATATAACAGGTTAGAATTCAGAGGAGAAAGTTTTGAAAAACTTGCTGAAAAAAACTTGCTGAAAAACTGGAACGCTGGTACAATGTTTCAATCGTTTTTGAAGATGATGATGTAAAAAAATTAAATTTCAATGGCTCATTTGAAAATGAAACAATAGAGCAGGCACTGGCAGCTCTTAAAACAGCATCCAACTTTCAATACCGGATTCTTGAAAAAGAAATATATATAAAGAGTACAGTGAAAAGTAAATAGAAGGGGATATTCTGAAAAGTCGCGATAGTGATGACGACAGTTGCTATTCTATAAACAACATTATTTCAAAAATTAAAAAACTACTGCATGATACAATTACTGCTGTATGAAACTAATCTTCATCCCAAATAAAAAATAAAAAGGCGGAGAATGTTGGCGCATTCTCCGCTGAACAGGTTTAACGTGTGAAAACCAATTCCGCAGTAGCGGGACTGATTGTTTAACCTCTAATTTCTAAAATATGAAATCTTTTTTAACGGTTGAAAAAAAATCGTTTTTCAAATTCTTGCTGATTATGAAATTAATGGCTGTATTTATTTTGTTTTGTGCACTACATGCATCAGCAGATGGTTTTGGACAGGAAAAACTCAATCTGAAATTTAAAAGAACGGAAATAGCGAATATCCTTACTTCTATTGAGAAGCAAACCAGCTACCGCTTCTTGTACAATAACGATCTTGAGGCATTGAAACAAAAGGTGAATTTATCGGTAAAGGATGCAGAACTAAAAGATGTGCTTCAGGAAATGTTTATCAATACAGATCTCTCTTATGAATTCATGGAGAATAATCTCGTTGTTATTAAAGAGGTGAGTAATGATGATGCGACATACGAAGTGCAGGCCGCAGTAACAGGTAAAGTAACGGGAGAAGGTGATAAACCTCTTTCAGGTGTTTCAGTACAGGTGAAGGGAACCAATAAAGGAACCACAACAAATGCACAAGGAGTTTATTCCCTTAATGTTTCGAATAATGATGTGCTTATATTTTCCTATGTAGGTTACGAACCGCAGGAAATAGCGGTTGCTGGAAAAACTGAAATAAATGTTGCCCTTGTAGCAGGTAAAACTAATCTGGAACAAGTGGTGGTGATTGGTTATGGTACGGCAAATAAGAGAGATTTAACAGGTTCAATTGTAAAAATTGCAGGAAAAGAAGTTGCTGACAAGCCCAATTCTAATCCAGTTGCATCATTACAAGGTAAAGTAGCAGGTTTATATGTCGTAAACAATGCAACACCCGGCTCTCAACCCGATATTCGTATTCGTGGTACGGTAAGTCTCGGACAGGTGCATCCTTTATATGTTGTAGATGGAATTTTTAATGACAATATAGATTTTTTAAATCCTAATGATATTGAGTCAATAGAAATTTTAAAGGATCCTTCTTCATTGGCAATATTCGGGGTAAAAGGTGCAACGGGCGTTATTGCCATCACTACCAAAAAAGCAAAGGCAGGAAAAACGATCATTAATTTTAATACTTCTTATGGATTTAAAACTTTGGTGGATAAAATTGATATGGCAGATTCAGCTACTTTCACAAAACTTTTTACCGAAGAAAATGATAATAATAATGTTCCGCTTACTGACCGGCCAAATTATTCTGCATTTAATGCAAATACAGATTGGATAGATGCTGTTACAAGAACAGGGGCTTTTACCAATAATAATTTAAGTGTTTCAGGTGCTTCACAAAACAATAAATTCTATTTTGGGTTGGGTTATTTGCGGGATGAAGGAATAATAAAACACGAAAAATTAGACAGGATAAACATTTCAATAAATGATGAGCTTAGTGTCACAAAAAATATTAAGCTGGGTGCAAATATAGATGTTTCAAGGCAGCACAATCCTTACGATGCAACCTGGGTATTAGATGATGCACGTAAGGTGCAGCCGCAGGTTCCGGCAGGTACAAAACCATTCACCGTATTGAATCCTTACGGTTCAGATAGTATTACCCAGAATCTTTATTCAGCCTTAGCGATTCAGGGGTCAGGTGTTGAAAATCCTTTGTTAGTGTTAGAGAATAACTGGAATAAAACAATAAGTTACACCTACAGATACGTGGGCAGTGTTTATGCAGATATTACCTTCTTAAAATATTTCAATTTCAGATCAACATTGTATGGAGATTTAAGCAACTTAAATTCACGTATATATTCACCTATATATTACACTTACACACCGGTTACCAATACAACTTATCTGTATAACACACAAACAAGTGTTGTCGAAAACGATGAGGACTGGAAAAAATGGCAGCAGGATCATATTTTGACTTTCAAAAAAAGTTTTGGGCCACACAATCTTACCGTAACTGGCGGCTTTACCACATATTATTTTGGCAACTTTCAAAGACAGGTGAGGATAAAACAAAGCACCACCGGATTACCAATTCCAAATGATAAAAGATTCTGGTATGTAAACAGCGGTTTTGGTGTAGTTGATCCTACAATTGATCCGGGAGGCACTTATTCATCACAGGGAGAGGCTACTACCGTTTCATATTTAGCACGCCTACTATATAATTATGCAGGAAAATACTACTTGAATGCTTCCTTCCGCGATGATGGTTCTTCTCAAATTCCTGCTCAAAACCGTCATCAGCAATTCTGGGCTTTGGGCGGCGCATGGGAAGTAAGCAAGGAAAGCTTTATGGCTAGTCAAAAAATATTTAATTATTTAAAAATAAAAGGCTCTGTTGGAGTTCTCGGCAATCAAACTACCAACCAGGAGAATGTAACACCCGTTAATTTTAATTATCCTTTTTATCCAACTTTAGTTACGGGCACAGCAGCAGTTTTTGGCACGAATGCATTTACTGCTGCTGCAAATGCTTATAAACCTAACCCTGATTTAAAATGGGAAACTGTAAATGCGTGGGAGACAGGAATAGAACTTAATGCGTTTAATAATCGGTTGCATTTTGAAGGTACATATTTTAATAAAACTACTAATGATTTAATGACCTACGTTGACAGAAGTTCACTTGGTTTAGATAACGAATTAATAAATGGCGGAAAATTAAGAAACTGGGGAGAAGAGTTTTCGGCAAGCTGGAATCAAAATCTTGGTCGGGATTTAAAGATTACTGTCAGTGGGAATATAACTTTTCTAAAAAATAAAATAATAAGTTTAGCCGAAGATTTGAAACAAACGGGTGGTTATTTAAGCCGAACTTATGAAAATAACGGAAGTGCTGAAGCACGATCAATACCCGGTTCCCCTGTTGGGTCATTTTATGGATATATTGTTGAGGGGCTTTACCAAAGCCAGGATGATATCGACAAATCCCCAGACGCGTCTTCTTTAGGCAGTTACCGTCCCGGAGATTTTAAATTTAAAGATGTAAACGGTGATGGTGTTATTACCTCTGATGACAGAACCATCATTGGAAATCCATCCCCCAAATTCATTTATGGCGGAACAATAGAAGTAGATTATAAAGGCTTCAGTCTTTCAGCTGATTTGGGTGGTGTTTCCGGAAATGATGTTTTCAGAACCTGGGCATCGCTCGAATCACCTTTCCAAAGAGTAAATTATGCTGCTTTTCAAACCAGTGCATGGCATGGTGAGGGCACTTCAAACTGGGTTCCCATTTTAAGCCAGGCAGACAGATTTAATTATAACGGATCAACGTATAATATTGAGAATGGAACTTATTTCAGAATAAGAAATCTTCAGTTGGCATATAATTTTTCAAGCAAGCTAATTACACATCTTCATATGCAAAATTTGCGATTATACGTAAATACTCAAAACTTAAAAACATTTAAACATAACAGGGGGTATAGTCCTGAATTTACAGGTGATGCCACTGCTTTTGGATTTGATTTTGCCGGCGGCGCGTTGCCGGTTGTTACAACTTTTGGCTTAAACGTTACTTTTTAAATAACTTATAACTTAGATAAAGATGAAAAGGCATACTAAACTTATTCTTGGTTTGTTTGTATTTGCTTCTATCGCAGCAGGCATAAGTTGCAAAAAATTTTTAGATAGAAAGCCACTTACAGCAACATTAAACGATATTAATGGAATATTAGACCAGCAAGCATTGGGCTTCTATTCTACCCTTCGAGATTACGCAGCCTTTAACCTCTTGCCCTGGATGGATTTTGCCAGCATTCGGGGTGATGATGCAGCAAAAGGCAGCAGTTCTACCGACGGTGCAGAAGTAAATGCTGAATTTGACACCTATGTATACACAAAAGATGATTGGGCAACAGATACTTATTGGGATGATCACTATCATTTGATAACTCAGGCAAACCAGTTATTATATTTTGCAGATTCTTTAAAACCAACTGATGAAATTTCTCTGCGAAATATCGGTGAAGCTTATTTTGTCAGGGCATATTCATTTTTTGACCTGGTTAAAGCCTACGGTGAAGTGCCATTGATTAATTTTTATTTTACAAACGCGGCAGAGGGCTTGATCGCAAAATCACCTGTAACTGACATTTATGCCCAAATTGATAAAGACCTTGATTCCGCATCTCAATTATTACCGCTCACATGGTTTAATAGTGTAACAAACCAGGATATTTATCCCGGAAGAGCAACCAGCGGTGCTGCCAATACATTGTGGGCACAAACATATCTCTTCAGAAAACAATGGGATAAAGTGGTAGAGCTTTGTAATAAAGTTATTGCTTCCGGTCAGTATAGCCTTTTACCAAATTTTAAAGATATTTGGCAGGATGGTGTAAATGGCTTGGGCAAAAACAGTAAAGAATCCATATTTGAAATACAAGCTACCATAGGTCAAAATGGTGCTAACTATTATGGCTCAAACTTTGGAACAAGCCAGAATATTCGTGTTGAAGGTTCTTACCCCGATCAAACATGGAATTTAGGATGGGGCTGGAATGTGCCAACCCAAAAGTTGGTAAGTATTTGGGATAGCACCGACCCCAGAAGAAACATGACAATACTATTTTCAGGAAGGTATGATGGCGGGCCTGAAGAAGGTGGTTATGGCTATACCTTGCCGCCTTATGTGCCAGATTATGGTTTAGACCAGCCTTACTGGAATAAAAAAGTGTATTCAGATCCGGCAATGCGGGCTTATACTGGTCTTGTGCACGGTGCAGATTGGATTAGTCACCGGGTAATGCGTTATGCAGACGTATTACTTATGCTGGCTGAAGCATCTAACGAATTGGGTGATGGCGCTACTGCAGCAGCCATGCTTGAACAGGTTAGGGCAAGGGCAAGAAATTCAGGAACCGATCCTGCAGCTTTGCCGTACATTCCTTTTCAGGGTCAGGCTGAAATGCGAACTGCTATTAAAAATGAAAGACTGTGGGAGTTTGCAATGGAAGGTTATCGGTTTTATGACCTCGTGCGGTGGGGCGACGCGCAAGCAGTATTAGGTCCATTAGGCTATACTTCGCGTTGTCAATACTATCCCATTCCACAACCGGCTTTAAATTTAAATCCGCAGTTGGTACAAAATCCGTTGTGGCAATAAGTTATGCTATAAATTTTTGTACAGTTTGATCAAAAGACAAATGAAACTATTGCTTTTGACGGTAACGATTCAAAATTTATAGTTGGAGGTTTCCAGGAAGCTGCGCCTATTGTAGATACTTATGGCAACAATACCTGGATGTTCGGATTTCCAGGCATGATAGATAACGTAAGACTTTATAATGTTGCATTATCTGCTTCAGATGTTGCTGCATTATATACCAACAAACAATAAATCATTTCATTATTATCTTATTTTTAAATAAGGGGCTGTCTCAATATCGAACAGCCTCTTTAATTTTAATTACCCTGCAATGGTATTGCTCCCGTTAAACTTATGAATGAAAAGACTGAAGAGATATAGACATGCTTTAATTATTTATTTTTTAATTATTAGCAGCATCTTTGTTTCTACAAAATGCATTAATAATGAAAATGCTAAAAGGGAAGCAGAAGTGAAAACGGAAGTGCCGATAAAAACTGTTACATACGATCAATTTACCGGCTCCAAAGTATGTGCTTCTTGTCATCAAAATATCAGCAAAAACTACGTTCACACTTCACACTATATCACATCACGCATCGCCACCGATCAATCTATAAAGGGAAGTTTTGCCTCCGGTAAAAATTCTTTTGCTTACAGTCCGGAGAGAATAGTTGTGTTGGAAAAAAGAGACAGCGGTTATTACCAGGTTTATTATTATAGAGGCAATGAAAGAGTTATAAGGCGATTTGATATAGCCGTAGGTTCAGGAACAAAAGGACAAACTTATTTATCATGGGTAAATAATCAGCTTATTGAATTACCCGTCTCTTATTTTACAACGTTTCATACATGGGCAAATAGCCCTGGTTATCCCTTATATCCCACACTTTTTAACCGACCTGCTACTACACGCTGCCTTGAATGTCACAGCACATTTGCCACTACATTAACCCCACCACTTCAGGAACCGGAAAAATTTGACAGTACTAAAATAATTTATAGTGTGGGTTGCGAAAAATGTCATGGTCCGGCAACAAAGCATATTGCTTATCAAATTCAAAATCCAAAAGATACTATTGGAAGATTTATCGTTAACCCAGCTAAGCTTTCCACTAAATTGAATATTGATGTTTGTGCTCTTTGTCATTCGGGCAGATTGCAAAAGACAAAGCCTTCATTTGAGTTTATTTCGGGAGATACGTTGTCTAACTATTTTGCAATTGATACAATAGCAAAAAATGCAGCCAATATAGATGTTCACGGCAATCAATATGGTTTGCTTGCTGCCAGCCAATGTTTTCAGGTAAGTAAAACAATGACATGTATAACTTGTCATGATGTGCACAAAAATGAAAGAGACAATATGGAATTATTTTCTCGGCGATGCATCTCTTGTCATACAAATCAACACAAAAAGATAAATGGTCTATCGAATATAGAATTAGCAAGTAATTGTATTGATTGTCACATGCCCAATCAATCCTCAATGTCCATCGCATTTTTACTTCAGGGCGAAACTGTGCCAACACATGCAATGATGCGCACACATTTTATAACAGTTTATCCCAATGAAACAAAAAAATTTATAGTTGATTCAAAAATTTCACGCAAAAAAAAGTCCTGATATTTATTTGAAAAATATTAAAGAGATGATTTTTAAATTTCAAACAGATCACATCAGTTATTGTAGAATCACAAAAATGAAGTTTCCATATATTATTCTTATCTCTTTACTCTCTATAACTTTTTTTTCGTGTAAAAAGGATTATCTCTTCGAAGAAATGCCTCCTGCACATACCAATATCCACTTTATAAATACACTCGAAAAACATACAGCTTTCGGTATTCTGTATTACCTCTATTACTACAATGGAGGAGGTGTGGCTATCGGAGACATTAATAATGATGGACTGCCCGATATTTATTTTACTGCAAACAATCATGGTGGTAACAAACTCTATCTGAACAAAGGAGATTTTCAATTTGAGGACATCACGCAAAAAGCAGGTGTGGCGGGCAATTCCGACTGGTGCACTGGTGTTACAATGGCAGATATAAATGGCGATGGGTTCCTGGATATTTATGTTTGTGCTGTTCAGGGTGAGCATCGCTTAAAAGGCCGCAATGAACTTTTCATTAATAACGGTAACAATACTTTTACCGAAAGCGCAGAGAAATACGGCTTGGCGCTAGCAGCATATTCTACTCAAGCTGTATTTTTTGATTACGACCATGATGGTGATCTTGACTGTTTTATCTTAAATCAATCGCATCATCCAAACGAAAATATTGTTGACACAAGTCGAAGAAGAAAATTTGATCCAAATGCCGGTGATCGGCTTTACAGGAATGACATCAGCACTACCGGTAAATTTACTGATGTATCAGCACAGGCGGGAATTTATCAAAGCAGTCTCGGATATGGATTAGGGATTTCAGTTGCCGATTTGAATAATGATGGCTGGGATGATATTTATGTTGGTAATGATTTTCATGAAAACGATTATTATTACATCAATAATGGTAACGGCACATTTACTGAAAGTGGCGCAAAACACTTTGGGCATTATTCAAGATTTAGTATGGGAAACGATATAGCAGATTATAACAACGACGGACAGCCCGATATTATAACTGTGGACATGTTACCGCCCGATGAAAAAACATTAAAGACTTATGGCAGTGATGAGAATTATGATATTTATAATTTTAAAATTTTGCGCAACGGATTTCAAAACCAGGTTTCACGAAACTGTTTGCAACGCAACAATGGAAGTGGTGTAAGCTTCAGCGATGTTGCACTAATGTCGGGTGTTTCAGCTACCGACTGGAGTTGGTCTCCTCTCTTTGGAGATTTTGATAATGATGGGAATAAAGATTTGTTTATATCGAGTGGCATTGTAAAACGCCCTGTGGATCTGGATTACATACGTTTTGTCTCTGATCTCGCCGCAAAAATAAACAGGAACGGATCGGATGAATATGATGCAATGACTTTAGAAAAAATGCCAGATGGTGCTTCTCATCCATTTTTATTTAAAAACTTTAGCAACACTTCTTTTAAAGACGTAAGTGACTTATGGGGCACAGGTAAAATGAAAGGATATTTTAATGGAGCTGCTTACGCAGATTTGAATAACGATGGCAATTTAGATCTTGTAATCAATTGCATTGACGCTCCTGCAGTGATATTAAAGAATAATGCTCCAAAGAAAAATTATCTTTCTATTTCTTTTAAAGGCAATGATTCAAATACAGCAGGCATTGGAGTGAAAGCTTATCTTTTCACAGGAAATAAAATGCAATATCAGCAACTGATGCTGACAAGAGGTTTTCAATCATCATCAGAACCACGTCTTCATTTTGGACTTGATAGCATAAATTATATTGACAGCTTATTGATTGTTTGGCCAAACCAAAAATATCAGCTTATCAAAAACATTTCTGTCAATAAGCAATTGCTCGTGCAACAAAAAGATGCTTCAGCCTACTTCAATCACAATTTATTTTTTCCTCCTAAAAAGGAAATTTTTGAAGACGTTACGAACCAGGTAAACTGCAATTGGAAACATAGAGAAAATGATTTTACTGATTTTAATGTGCAATATTTAATTCCGCATAAAGAAAGTACAAGAGGCCCGAAAATGGCAGTGGGTGATGTAAATAAAGATGGGTTAGATGATTTTTATGTATGTGGTGCGAAAGGTCAGCCTGGAGCATTAATGATACAGCAAAAAAACGGAACTTTTATTTCATCTGATACGGCGCTATTTAATAAAGATGCATTGTGCGAAGATGTCGACGCTGTTTTTTTTGATGCAAATGGTGATGGCTCATTGGACTTATTTGTAGTTAGCGGGGGGAATGAACCTCAGGGAAACTCGCCATTTTTATTAGGAGACAGGCTATACATAAATGATGGGAAAGGTCACTTTATTAAAAAGCAAAATTTTTTGGTTCAGCAGTATTATAATAAATCCTGTGTGGCGGTAGCCGATGTTGATCATGATGGTGACTCGGACATTTTTGTTGGCACGCTTTCCAATACTTTTGGAAATGAATTCGGCAAGCCAATGAATTCATATCTTTTTTTAAACGACGGTTCAGGTAAATTTGATCTGGCAACCTATGATACAATTCAACTTTCTAATATCGGCACTGTAACGTCTGCAGCTTTTACTGATGTAAATCATGATGGCTGGCCAGATTTAATTGTAACAGGAGAATGGATGCCAATAAAAATTTTTATCAATAATAAAGGAAAATTTACTGAAGCCGATATTCCACAATCCACGGGGCTTTGGCAAACTGTTTATGCAACTGATGTTAATGGTGATGGATACCCGGATATTTTAGCTGGCAACTGGGGGCATAATTCAAAACTCTGGACAGGAAAAAACGGGCCTTTAAAATTATACCTCAAAGATTTTGACAACAATGGCTCAATAGAACAGATTATGTGTTATACAATAAATGGCAAAGAATATCCCTTTCTCGCAAAAGATGAACTGGAGCGGTCTTTGCCGGTTCTAAAGAAATACTATTTAAAATACAGCGAAGTGGCAGGCCAAACGGTGAACGGTGCAATATATTTTTTATGATTTGTTCAAAAATTACTTTGAACTAAAAGCAGAAACTTTATCCTCAAGTTGTTTTATAAATGATGGTAAAGGAAACCTGCCTGCCGGCAAGGCAGGTTTTAAAAGAGTTGATTTACCTGAGGAATTGCAGTTGGCACCCATTTTTGCATTTACACCTCTTTCGAATAATAATACTTATATGGCTGCCGGAAATTTTTATGGTGTTATACCTTATGAAGGTCGCTATGATGCGCTACAACCAACAATCTTTTCATTTAATAAGCAACCAAAAGGACTTGATTTGATTTCAAATCTTCCTGCTGTTAGTGGGGAGGTAAGAGATGTTAAATGGTTAAATTATTCGGGAGGCAATAAAATATTAGTGATAGCAAGAAATAATAGTGAATTGGTTTTTTTAAAGTCATTAGGTAACAAATAGCCTTGTCATGTCCTAAAAAAAGTACACACTATTATTATTATTACCTTCTTCTTTTTTTTGTTACTTTTTTTCTTTTTTAGTTTCCACATTTTTTTGTGGGTATCTAAAACCATTGAGTTTATTGATGTTACGCTGCCTTATGTATTTGCTGTGGTGTCCATAAGTTCAATGACCCAGGGTGGACGGCGGGTATTAAACTCTCTATTGCTTCTTTCACTGCTTTTACAGCCGAAGCTTTATTTGCAAATTTTTCATCCAGTAAAAATTCTTCTTTTAAAATTCCATTTACCCTTTCTGCCATTGC
>WNGE01008237.1_pt1 | contig 11175 bp, 15 predicted proteins | sample 5400651 | NCBI WGS metagenome assembly WNGE01 (sample SAMN13153370, study PRJNA577476) | soil metagenome | isolation source: 60 cm soil or saprolite under grassland replicate 2 | place: USA:California | collected 2016-06-15 | reverse complement strand
AACTCGACGATCTCGACCTCGCCGAGGTCGTTGTCGCGGGCGTATTCGAGGGCCGCCTCCTCCGAGAACGAGCCCCGGATGCCCATGACCCCGATCCTGCAGAGGTCACCCCTGGTCGGCCACCTGCGTGGCGAAGTGGGCGAGGGCGGCGGGCGCGGACGGCCATTGCTGTGGGATGTCGTGCATGATGTCCTCGAACCGGTCGGCGTGGTCGGTAGGCGTGGTCGGGTGGCAGGCTGGCGGCGCTGTGCGCATCGGCCGGTCATCCTACGGGAGAGGCGCGGGCGCCTGCTCGCGCATTGCGAAGGTGGGAGCGGCGCCGGGCGTCACGCCTTCAGCTCGGCGCGGTCGACCAGCGTGACACCGGCGAAACGGCCGTCACGCACCTCGAGCCGGAACAGCGAGCCGGTGCGGAAGCGCGGCATGCCCTTCAGCAGCCCGACCTGGGCGAGGTAGAGGGGGATGAGGTCGCCGTGGCTGACCGCCACCACGGCCTGCCGGTCGTGCGCGGCCGCAGCCGCACGCACGAAGCCGGCCAGGTCCGGGCCGTCATAGCCGAGCCGGTCATCGGGCTCGACCTCGAGGCCGAGACCCTCGGCCAGCGGCGCCGCCGTCTCCAGGCAGCGCAGCCACGGGCTTGCCGCCACCATCGCCGGGCGCTCGGGCCCGAGCGCCCGGGCAAGCCGCTCGGCCTGGGCGCGGCCGCGCGCGACCAGGGGACGGTCCCGGTCGGCGCCTGTCCAGTGGTCCCGCTCCGCGGCCTTGGCGTGGCGGACCAGGAAGAGCGTCGTGGCTGTCATACCGGCCAGTCTCGCGGCGCCCGGCCGGCTGAGCAAGGGGGAGGCGCGAGCAGGGTGTGGTGCGGGCGTGTGGTGCGGGCGCGCAGCTCACGGCTGCAGAGCTGCGCAGGAGCAGGGACCCGACCGTGATGGTCGATACGTCGTTCCGGGCAGGCGGAGGCGACCCGCGCACCCGTCTCGGGCGACCAGCTCAACGGCGGGCCCGGGCAGCTCTGTCGCGGCGCTCCCGGGATCGCGGGGTCCTCTGGCGGTGAAGCAGTGCGACAATCGCCGCCGGGCGGCTTCGTCGCCGCGAAGGAAGCTGATGATGCCATCAGCCACAGATGCGCGGGTTGTCCGGCCTGGTCGGCCGGCCGGTGTCCACAGGCGGTGGAGCGACACAACCAACCACCCGGTCAACGAGCCCCTGCGTCAGGAGCAGCGCCCCCAGCCTTGCCTCCCCCTCGAGCAGGATCGACCGGATCCTTCGCTCGTACAAATGCCGCAGGAGGTCGGGCAGGCTCATACGGCCACGGCTGTCACGAATACGGACGAAGCTGCTACCTGCCGTGGAGCGCCGAGATGCGTCGTTCAGAACGATGTCCGCCGTCGCTCGCAGCCGTCGCGTCTCCGGGCACGTATCGTCACGAGGAGCCGCTCGTGGAGGGGTGCCGTGGTCGAGGGCTGGCGGTCGTGCGTCCAAGAGCGGCCAGCTCGATGGCCCGCCGCATGGCGTGGATCTCTGCCGCACTGGCCACGCCACCCCCCATGGCGAAATGCGGATCAGCCTTTTGCAGCAAGCGCCTCCGCGCTCTGCCTCGCTATCTCCTGGAATTCCTGGTCGAAGAACCGGTACAGCGTTCCCCCGGCGTGACAGACAAGCGTGGGAACGTCCTGCCGGCCCTTTCTGTGCGACTTGAGCGATACGACGATGGTGTCGTCGAACCTGTGAAGGCTGAACAGGGGATTCACCCCGGTGAGCAGCACGCGGACACGCGGCGGGGCGCCGAGGCGCCTGTACTCCCGGAGCGCCTCGATGATCTCCGCCTCCAGTTGCGCGGCGGTCTTGTTGTAACGTCGCTCGAGGGTGCTCATGAGCTCGTCGTTCGTATAGTCGGGGAGGAAGATCCGTATCCGTGTCCTGCTTCGCTCGGCAACCTTCTGGAGATTCGTCCAGTTGCTCCCGCGCCACGAATGGCCCGCCACCAGGAAGAGGTCCAGCTCGTGGACCGAGCTGAAGTAGCGCGCCCAGTCGACGTCGGTGCGAACCGCTGTCGTGATGTGGTCAAGGCCGCTCGTCTCCACGTCGTCGATGAGCTGCGTGACGGTGAGCAGCTCCCGGGCGAACGCACGCTTCCCGTACAACTCCCATATGGACGCGAGCCCCACGGCGACGACCAGCGCGCTGCCGAACTGCTGGAGCAGGACCTGCCATACGCCGCCGCTGGTCGGCCAGCGCGGGATGGCAGACAGGACCAGAAGCGCGATTCCCAGAGAACCTGCCGACATTGCGGCGACGATGCTTCCGAGCGTGTTGAGCGACCGAAATGGATCGATTCCCTTCCTCATCGCCGGCTTCCCTCACAGATCCGGACGGGCACGTGAGCTACTGTCCACTATTGCGCAACCGTCCGCTATCAGTGGTTATACCGAGTGGCGAAGAAGTTCGGTGAAGCCGCCGTGGTCCGGGTGGCCACCTGGAACGTCCGCACCTGCCGAACCCGGGAGGGCGACCGCGTCGACCTCGACCGCACGGCGGCGGTGCTGCGCTCGGTCGACGCCGACCTGGTGGCGCTCCAGGAGGTCGACCGCGAGCAGGAGCGCACCGGCGGGCTCCGCCAGGCGCGCGCGCTCGGCGAAGCCCTCGGGATGCGCTGGCATTTCGGCCCGGCCCTGCTCGGTCCGGCAATGCAGCCCGAGCGCTGGCGCCGGGCCGAGCCCGGCAAGGACCCGGGCGGGCCGGCCTATGGCATCGCGCTGCTGTCGCGCCTCGAGCTCGAGGCGGTGGAGACGCTCGCGCTGCCACACCCGGAGGGTCGGGGGGAACCCAGAGTCGCGCTGGTCACGCGGCTGGACGTGGGTGGCGGCCCGCTTACTGTCGCCGCCACCCACCTGAGCTTTCTGCCCCGCGCCGGCATCCGGCAGCTCCGCTGGCTGCAACGCGACCTCGCCGCCCGGCCGGCGCCGCGGCTGCTGCTTGGCGACCTCAACCTGTGGCTGCCGGTGGTCCGGCTGGCGTCACTGCCCGGCTGGCAGCCACTGGCGCGCGGTGGCACCTTCCGGAACTACCCGCCAGGCAGTCCACTGCCCCTCGTGCAGATCGACCACGTCCTCGCCAACAGCACCGGCGCGCGCCTGCGGGTGCGCCGTACCCAGGTAGTGGCCAGCCCCATCTCCGACCACCGCGCGCTGGTCGTCGACCTGGAGACCGGCCGAGCGGCCCCCGACGGCTGGGGGTGAAGGGCGCCGGGCCCGGCCCGGGGACTGCTATGACGGCCGGTCAAACCAAGCCTGGAAAGTCTGGGCGAAGAACAGGTCACCCGAGACCTTGAGCTTGCCGGTCATGTAGAGCTGCATGCCGTTCGCCCTGCCGGTGATCAGGCGCAGGAAATCCGGCAGCGCGCTGCGGATCGTCACCCGCGGGCTCTCGGCCGTCCCGCGCTCGACCTCGCAGCGCCCGTCGGCAATGCGCATCGCATAGCTGTGGCCGCCGTCCGGCGCGCTGATCTCGTACTGGACGGTCGCCTGCTGGCCGCCGGCCTTGGCCGCATTGAAGGCGCCGGACATGCCCTTGAAGACACCATCGAGGAACTGGTCCGTGCCTCCCTCCTGCGCCTGGACGGCAGTGGTGAGCTCCTCGTTGGAATGCTCGTCGAGAGCGGCGGTGAGCGAGGCGAAGTCCGAGGCGTCGATGTAGGTCATCGAGTCTCCCTCCCGGCTTGGGTGGACGAGGCGAGTGACGGGCCTACCAAGGGTAACGCTGGACGCGAGGACGCCGGTGCCGGTTCCGCTGCCGATTATCGTCGCCGCGGAGGCCCTCGGCCGGCTAGCCGAAGTCGATGCTCGAGTAGCGGCTCAGCTTCGAGAGCTGGTGGCGGGCGTCGATCAGCCTGGTCGTGCCCGACTTGGAGCGCATCGACAGGGACTGGGTGAGCGCGCCGCGGCGGTCGAAGCGGACCCCCCGGAGCAGCTCGCCGTCGGTCACCCCGGTCGCGGCGAAGAACACGTTGTCGCCCTTGACCAGGTCATCCGCAGTGAGCACCTGGTCGAGGTTGTAGCCCTGCCCGGTCGCCGCCCGGCGCTCGTCGTCGTCGCGCGGGTACAGGCGCCCGAACATGGCCCCGTCCAGGCACTTCAGCGCGCATGCGGCGATCACGCCCTCCGGCGTGCCGCCGATCCCGACCAGCATGTCCACGCCGGTCCCTTCGCGGGCGGCCATGATCGCGCCGGCCACGTCCCCGTCGGTGATGAACTTGATGCGGGCGCCGGCCCCGCGGATCTCCTGCACCAGGCGGTCGTGGCGGGGGCGGTCCAGGATGCAGACCGTGAGGTCGCGGACCTCGCCGCCTTTGGCCTTGGCAACAGCGCGCAGGTTGTCGCCGAGCGACGCCTGGAAGTCCACGGAGCTCGCCGCCTCGGGGCCGACGACCAGCTTCTCCATGTAGACGCACGGGCCCGGGTCGAACATGGTGCCGCGTTCCGACAGCGCCACCACCGAGATCGCGTTCGGCATGCCCTTTGCGGTCAGGGTCGTGCCGTCCACCGGGTCCACAGCCACGTCGACCTGCGGATCGCTGCCGTTCCCGATCTCCTCGCCGTTGTAGAGCATCGGCGCCCTGTCTTTCTCCCCCTCCCCGATCACCACCACGCCGGCCATGGAAACCGAGCCGAGCACCGCGCGCATGGCGTCGACCGCAGCCTGGTCGACCGACTCCTTGTCGCCGTAGCCCATCTTGCGGGCTGCCGCCATGGCGGCAGCCTCTGTCACCCGGACGAGCTCGAGGGCCAGGTTGCGGTCGGGAGCCTCTGGGCCGGAGCCAGCGACCATCGCACACCTCCAGACTGGAACGCCGCGGACACGACCGTAGCAGGTGAGCTGCTCGGATGCTGCGCAAGATATTCGCAGGCGGGCGGTCGCGGGCGTTTTGGGGGGTGGCAGAAGCGGGCGCTCGCGCTTAATCTAATAGTCGGAGGCCCGTGTTCCATCTGCGCGTGGGCATGCGGGGCCTTCCGTGGCAGCAGGGCCCCGGCGCTCCCGATCCCACCCGGACAGCGCCGTGGGCCCGCTGCATTTTCTGGCGGGCCTTCCCGGATCCGCCCTGGGTCCGCGGCCGACCGGTGCGAGTGTGCCATTCTGCACTGGTTGCCCGGCGGGCCCCGGGTAGGGGAGGCTTCTGTCCGGGGGACCGAGGCGAGAGGTGGTGGCACAGATGCTGACCGAAGTGGTGGTCGAGCTCGAGAACCGCATCGGGGCCTTGGCCGACCTCGGGGAACTGCTGGGCAAGCACGGGGTGGACATCCGTGCCCTGGCGGTCGTGTCGCTGGCCGGGGACAGCGCCCTGGCACATCTGGTCGTGGAGCCAGCCGACGTGGCCGTGCGCGTGCTGCACGAGAGCGACCTGGTCCCCCGACGGGTTCGCGAGGTGCTGGAGGTGACGCTCGACGACGAGCCTGGGGCGCTCGGCCGCTACTGCCGCCGCCTGGCGGATGCCTCCATCAACCTCGAGGCGGTGTACCTGTCCGGTGAGCACGACGGCTCCAAAGAGCTGGTGTTCGCCGTCAGCGACCTCGAGCGGGCGCGGCGCCTGTAGGCCACGCTATAGGCCGCACGCGCCGCGCGGCGCACCGGTCGGGCGGTCAGGGGAGCCCGTGCCCGGCGCGGAAGGCTGCGCCGTCCAGCCGCCTGGCGTCGTCCCGGAGCTGCTGGAAGCGGCCTCTGGCGGCGGGCTCCTCTTCGAACGACTCGCTCAGCACGACCGTGCCCGTGGCCCGCGCCACCACCCGGACCAGCCAGTTGGCGCGACCGTGGCGCGACAGCAGCACCGTGTAGGCGTCCGCGGCCTCGGCCACCGGCTCGTCCTCCGCGGCTGTGACCAGCACGCGCTCGGCCAGGTCCCGCGGCACCGGGTACTCGCGCGCCTCGATGCGGACGTGCAGCCACTCCTCGGTGGCTTCGAGGACCTGCACGTCCACGCCGCGCCGCAGCGGGGAGGCGGGGGCCCGGCGGCCGGCCACCTCCAGCCGCAGACCGCTGATCCGCCCCCGGCCGCCTGGCGGCAGGCTGGCCAGTGGCCGGACGGCGGGCGGGTCGGTCGGCTTGTTCACAACAGGCGGACCCGGCACGACAACGGCCTCGTCAGCATACCGACGACCGGGGACGCGGCGAGCTGCGCCAGCAGCGGGTCGAGCGCGGCCTCCGCGTCGAGCAGGTCGGCCCAGCAGCTCACCACCAGCACGTCGGAGCCCTCCCTGAGCAGGATGCCGCCCTCGTAGCCGGGCGCTGAGCGCTCGCACGGCCCGATGTCCCTTCCCCACAGAGCGGCCAGCGCCACGGCCGCGTCCTCCGAGCGCGTGGTCGCACGCAGCACCCGAGCGATCACCGTTCACCTTCCTCGCGCACGCGGCGACCACGGACCGCAGTCCGTGGCCGCCTACCTGCATGTCATCGGCCAGGTGGGGGACACCGCCCATGCGTCGTGCGGGTGGCCCTGGCGTGGCGAAATCGTGCTAGGCCGGTGGCCGGAAGCTGTCACGGGTAGGATCGGCCGGTGCAGGGTGGCGTCCGTGAACGGGGTCGAGATGGCCGCACCGATACCGACCGAGCTGGAGCAGTTCGCGCGTCTGGCCCTGGCCGCCGGGCTCGGAGGCGCCATCGGGGCCGAGCGCGAGCTGGCAGACCAGCCCGCCGGGCTGCGCACCCACATGCTGCTCTCCATCGGCGCCTGCCTGTTCACGCTGATCTCCGCCTACGCCTTCGGCAGCGGCACCGACCCGAGCCGGCTGGCCGCCCAGATCGTCACCGGCATCGGCTTCCTGGGCGGCGGCGCCATCCTGCGCCACGGCGCCTCCATCCGCGGGCTCACCACGGCGGCCAGCATCTGGGCCACGAGCGCGCTCGGGGTGGCGGTCGGCACCGGGCGCTACCTCCTCTCAGTCGGCGCGGCCGCGCTGATCCTTGCGACCCTTGCCGCCCTCAGGGCGCTGCGGAACGTGCTGCGCCGCTACTCGGCGGCCAGGGAGGAGCTGTCGTTCACGGCGGAGCCCGACTTCCCCCTGGAGCGGGTGATCACACTGCTGCACAACGAGCGGGCCCAGCTCCACGGGGTCGAGCACGAGCAGAGCGAGCACGGCGACCGGGTCGTGCTGGTGGTGCGCTTCCCGGCCCGCTACCGCATCGAGCGGTTCGTGGAATCGCTCAGCCGCCTCCCTGGCGTCCGCGAGGTCGAGTGGGAGGGGGGTTGAGATACAGGTCGCCTCTGGCGACGGTGACCGGCACCGCACGCAGCGGCGGCGGCAGGCTGGTGGCGCGCGGCGCGGGTGCCGGCCGTCCTTCTGAGTCCCAGACCTGCCCGGTACAGGGCCGGGCAAAGCCGTCCGAGGCGCCCACCACCGGGCAGGAGCCGTGAGCCACCAGAAACGCCCGCAGCGTGCCACCGCGACGGTCGACCACCAGGGCCTCGCCCGCGCGGTAGGGCGCCTGGGTGACGGCGCCGTCCGCGAAGCTGGCCACGGGGCCGACCCGTTCCCAGGGCGCGCCCGGCCGCCCGCCCTTGACCAGGAAGAGCACCCCGGCGACCAGGATCACCAGCCCGAACAGGGCCGCGGCGAGCAGCCACGGCAGCCCGAGCTGGCTGCGCAGGATCAGCTTGCGCGCCTTGGCCGCGCGGGGCGGCAGGTAGGCGCTGCGCTGCTCGGCGCGGTCCCGGGTGGGGTCCTTGGCCACTGGGCAGTCGGCTCCTCTCGGCTCCTCTCGTCCCCGGCGTCCGGGTCCGGCCGCGCGCCGGCGCCGGTCTGGGGGCGGCTGCGCCCGCCCGGTAGTATCTTCCCAGGTGAGATCGGGCCGCGCGCGCCCGTCTCCGACGGCAGGACCGAGAAAGGGGCGGACGCCGCTGTGGCGCAGGGACGAATTCGGGTCGTGGTCGCCAAGCCGGGTCTGGACGGGCACGACCGTGGGGCCAAGGTCGTGGCTCGCGCCCTGCGCGACGCCGGCATGGAGGTCATCTACACCGGTCTGCACCAGACGCCGGAGCAGATCGTCGCCGCGGTCATCCAGGAGGACGCCGACGCCGTGGGGCTCTCGATCCACTCGGGCGCCCACATGACGCTGTTCCCCAGGGTGGTCGAGCTCCTGCACGAGCAGAGCGCCGGCGACGTGCTCGTCTTCGGGGGTGGGATCATCCCCCGCCAGGACGTCGTCGCGCTCAAGGAGCTCGGCGTGGCGGAGATCTTCACCCCAGGCACTCCCACCCGGAAGATCGTCGACTGGCTGCGAACCACCCTGGACCACGGGTAGCGCATGGACTTATTCGAGCACCAGGCCAAAGAGCTCTTCGCGCACCACGGCGTCGCGGTTCCGCGGGGCCGGGTCGCCTGGTCGCCGGAGGAAGCCGAGACCGTCGCCGCGGCCCTGGGCACCACCGTCGTCGTCAAGGCCCAGGTCCAGGTCGGCGGCCGCGGCAAAGCTGGCGGGATCCAGCTCGCCGCCGACCCGGCCGAGGCCAGGCGGCAGGCCGGGCGGATCATCGGCATGGACATCAGGGGCCACGTGGTCCGGCGGGTGCTGGTCGAGGAGGCCAGCGACATCGCCGCCGAGTACTACGTCTCGATCCTGCACGACCGTGCCGGCAAGGGCTTGCTGGCGATGGCCTCGGCCCAGGGCGGGGTGGACATCGAGGAGGTGGCCGCCCGCGCCCCCGAGGCGGTCGTCCGGGTCCCGGTGAACCCCCTGGTGGGCCTGCGGCCCTATCACGTCAACCAGCTCGTGTTCGGGGCGCGGTTCGACGAGCGCGCCCGCAAGGGCGCCGCGGAGCTCCTCGGCAGGCTGTACCAGGTGCTGGTCGGGGCCGACTGCACGCTGGTCGAGGTCAACCCGCTGGCGCTGACCGCCGACGGCCAGGTCAGGGCGCTGGACGCCAAGGTGACCCTTGACGACTCGGCGCTGTTCCGGCACCCGGAGCTGGAGGCCCTGCGCGACACGTTCGCCGTGGACCCCCAGGAGCAGGCGGCCAAGGAGCGCGGCCTGAACTACGTCAAGCTGGACGGCTGGGTCGGCGTCATCGGCAACGGCGCCGGCCTGGTCATGTCCACCCTGGACGTGGTCGCGCAGGCTGGCGGCAAGGCGGCCAACTTCCTGGACGTGGGCGGCGGGGCGTCGGCCGAGACCATGGCCGCCGGGCTCGAGGTCATCCTGTCGGACTCCAAGGTCCGCAGCGTGCTTGTGAACATCTTCGGCGGCATCACCCGCGGCGACCTGGTGGCGCAGGGGATCCTCGAAGCGCTGGAGCGGCTGGGGGACCGGGTGCGCGTGCCGCTGGTGGTGCGGCTGGACGGGACCAACGCGCGCGAGGGTCGGGAGCTGCTGGCCAAGTCGCCGTCGGACAAGGTCGTGTCGGCCGCGACCATGCTCGAGGCGGCCGCCAGGGCGGTCGAGCTCGGCAGCGCGACGGCCGGGACCCCCGGGAAGCAGGGGGCGTAGCCATGGCGATCCTGGTCGACGACGACACCCGGCTGGTGGTCCAGGGCCTGACCGGCCGCGAGGGCCGCTTCCACGCGCTGCGCGACCGCGACTACGGCACCAACGTGGTCGCGGGCGTGACCCCTGGCAAGGGCGGGCAGGAGGTGGACGGCATCCCCGTGTTCGACACGGTCGCCGGCGCGGTGGCCGAGACCGGAGCCAACACCTCGCTGGTCTTCGTGCCCGCCCGCTTCGCCGTGGACGCGCTCTACGAGGCGGTGGACGCCGGCATCCGCACGGTCGTCCACATCACCGAGAACATCCCCGTGCTCGACATGACCCGCGCCTACAACTACGTGCGGGCGCGCGGCGCCACCCTGGTGGGCCCGAACTGCCCTGGCGTGATCTCGCCTGGCAAGGCCAACGTCGGCATCATCCCGGGCGAGATCACCCACGCCGGCCCGGTCGGCCTGGTCTCCCGCTCCGGGACGCTGACCTACCAGGTGATGTACGAGATGGCCGAGGCAGGGGTGGGGCAGACCACCTGCGTGGGCATTGGCGGGGACCCGGTGGTCGGCTCGAACTTCATCGACGTGCTGCGCCTGTTCGAGGCCGATCCCGAGACCGAGGCCGTGGTGATGATCGGTGAGATCGGCGGTGACGAGGAGGAGCGGGCGGCGGCGTTCGTGGCCGGGCGCATGCGCAAGCCGGTGGTGGCCTACATCGCCGGGTTCGAGGCGCCCCCGGGCAAGCGGATGGGGCACGCCGGCGCGATCGTGCAGGGATCGAGCGGCACGGCACAGGCCAAAGCCAGGGCGCTGGAGGCGGCCGGGGTGCGGGTCGGGCGCAACCCCACAGAGACCGCCCAGCTCGCCGTCGCCGCGTCCAGGCACGGATAGCGGGCGGATGACGCGCCGGTGGATGGGGTGTCGCGCGACACCCCCACCGGCGTCCGTGCCGTGGGATCAGTCCGCGATGACCACGGTCCTGATCATCTTGTCGGCGAAGGTCTGGCGGTGGGCGTCCCAGATCGGCCAGAGGAAGCCGATGGGAAAGCACGGGACGCCGTCGATCATGTGGAGGAGGTCGCGGCCGAAGGCCATGCCGCCGCCGATCGGCTGGCCGTTGTCCATGCGCAGCAGCTTGAGGCCCAGCGCCTGCTTGCCCCAGGACTGGCCGGTTCGGCCGGCCATGATCCAGCGGTTGTAGACCCACACCCCGAAGCCGAGGAACCACAGCAGGGTGGCGACCAGGCCGCTGGCGGAGCTGTCGCGTCCCGGGAACAGCGCGGTCGCGACGAGCACCGGGACGGCCACGGTCAGGAAGTCGATGAGGTAGGCCCCGACCCGCTGCGGCCAGTTGGCGAGCCGGTGGCCCATGTAGAAGCCGCTCGGCTCGGCGCTGTAGCCGTGGCCTGGTGCCGGTGGCCCGTAGCCTGGCGGAGGTGGCCCGTAGCCCGGCGGCGGAGGCGACGACCCGTAGCCGGGCGGTTGAGGCGGGTATGGCGGCTGGCCCTGGCCTGACTGGTTCGGGTCCTGGGGACCGTACCCTTGCGTCATCACTGCTCCTTCTCGTGGTGCGCGCGCCCTGCGCGCCACAGGTCGCCGCGCGGCGGCGCCCTGCCGGTCAGGGGGTGGTTCCGGCCTGCTGCTCGGCGAGGTCGCCGATGTACGGCAGCTTGAAGTGGTTGCCCTGGAACGCCTGGACCATGAGCACCACCCA
>WNGE01014369.1_pt1 | contig 11176 bp, 11 predicted proteins | sample 5400651 | NCBI WGS metagenome assembly WNGE01 (sample SAMN13153370, study PRJNA577476) | soil metagenome | isolation source: 60 cm soil or saprolite under grassland replicate 2 | place: USA:California | collected 2016-06-15 | reverse complement strand
TTCCAAGTCTCTTTTCGTAAATGGCTTGTTTACCCAACTCTCTCTACAGGGGTGTCTAGAGACTTCGCGTGGAAAGCGGGGTTCTGCGCGGGCCGCGACACTTGGGCGTGGCTGCCGTTTTTAGGGTTCGAGTTGCCACTGCCAGCCGGCGGCGAAGTCCGGTTTGGATGCTCTGATCCTGCCGATCTCTTTGAGCGGGAGGAGCCCGTGGCGGTAGACCTGGTCGGCGTTGACTCCGAGCGCTTCCGCCTGCTCGTTGAGGTAGTCGCGTGGCTTCGCCCCGTCTTTGAGCTGTTCGAGGATGAGCGTTTGAAGTTCTTCCTTGGGCACATGTTCCCGCGGGCCGTTCGGCTTGGTGATGATCTTCTCGACGTTCTCGGTGGAGTCGCCTAGCCAGACCGTGTGTGTGACTTCGTTGTCGAGTCCGGGAAGGAGCTTGCCTTCGATTCGGAACATGCGTCCTGGGGTTTCCGGAGGCAGCCGGTTGCCTGCGACACATTGGATGTGCGAGACGCGTGGGTCTTCAGCGTCTTTGACGACAACTAGCACGGCGCGGGGGACTTGCACCCACGCGCTCGAGCCGAGGATGGCGGCGATGGGACATCGCTTAGATCGACGGCTGCTTGTCGGATCTCGTCGATGTCGCGGGGGAGTTGCACCCAGCCGCTCTTGACGACGATGATGTGTTCGGGTTTGCCTCCGGCGGCGACGATTCTTGGTTTGATGTCGATCGCTGCGGAGTCTTCGGAGCCGATCCAAATGACGTTGCGTTTCGTGCCGAGTTCGCCCCGGGTGATTTTGGCCACCCAGTCGGCGAGCAGCGTGCCCTTGCCGACTCCCTTGCGGCCCGCGACCAAATGGAACGCGGCTGCCTGGAGGAGAGGCTTGTCGACGAAGACGATCGAGCGCATTTCCACCTCCGATAGTCGTTCGAAGACGAGACCTGTTGGCGATTCGTCTGGCGCGGCCTCGCTCTGGCTAGGCGTCTTCTGTCTCGTCCAGTCGTACCGCTCCCCGGTGTAGTTGCGCAGAGCCGCTTCGATCTCGTTCGCGCCCCACGTCGAGTCGCCACGCTTCGAGTCCCACTTGCCGTCGACGATCGCTGACTTGCGCATGATCGCGTCGAGCACGGTCGCGTCGTCCGTGTAGAAGAGCAGCATGTGCAGGAGCGCTTGCACCGCTTCGGAGGGGGATGGCTTGCCGGCAAGTCCACCCTCGAACAGCTCTTGGAACTTCGGGGCATTCTTCGCCCGGCCGATCGCGTCGATTACTTCATAGGCGAAAGCGTGTCCGTTGCTCGCCGGCACGGCCCTGGTCTGTTCCCGCCTAGGCAGGTACGTGTCGATCAACCATTCGAGCTGCTCCTGCCGCGGCTCGACAGTCCCGGTTGTTCCGACCGCGGGCCGCCCGGTGATCGTGAGGTAGCGGCCCTGGTCGTACACCTCCAGGGCGCCACCCCAAGGGGTGCTACTCGTCTTGTTGCGTGTGCCCTCCGGCAGGCTGCCCTCGACGATGATGCGCACGCCTTTGCCGGACGGGGAGATCTCCGCGTAGCTGGCGAGGCTGTCAATGATCTCCGCCGCCGCCGGATGCAACGCGCCATCGACGACGCAGTCGTCGAGATCGACTCCGGTGATCCCGTTCTCTTTCGTGATCGCGAAGCCGAGGCCGTCGAGGTTCTGCTCCTCACACAGCCTGTCCCCCGCGAGGGTCGTGACAGCCCGGGAGAACCCCACCCACGTCTGCGCATCGGTGGAGGAGCCCGCTCCCAGGGTGCGAAGCGAGAGTGGCGGCTTCGTCCACTTGCCGTTCACCCGCTCCCAGCGCCACCCCAGCCACTGGTCGTGGTTGACGAGCGCAGCCGGAATACCGTCCGGTACGACTTCGACCGCGACCGGCCGAGGGTGGATATCCGCGGCTTCTGGCTGCGCGCTCATCAGAAGGAAATGTCCTCCGAGTCGCTAGCCGGCGCGTCGCCGACGAGCACCGTGAACGCCTTGTAGCTGCGCCCCGTCTTCTGGGAGATCTTCTCGCCGGTGCAAGTGACGATCACCGGCCGCCCGGCGATCTCGGACTCGAACAGCTTCTCCAGCCCAGCCGGGCCTTCCCAGATCGCCTGCAGCCCCTCGCTCGTCCTGATCGTGGCGACACGCTTCTCGACCATCTGCGACGGGTCGTCGTAGCTGGGGACGCTGACCGTCTCGATGTCGCGGGCGCCGTAGCCTCGAATGGTCTTCGGCTCGTGCTTCGGCCAGTGGACGTTGACGCCGCGTCCGAGCTGGTCCTCGAGCGCGTCCAGTGCGGCCTGCTCGTCCGCGCCTAGTGTGTTACTGTCCTGCTGCATGTCCTGCACCTCCTGATAGGGCCGGGGAGACTCAGGAGGCTGGATCTCCCCGGCGCTTTGCGGGGCGTCCCCCAAGGGCGCCCCTGTCTTTTTCAATGTTTGTCCTCGTCGAGTAGCTCGAAGGTGCCGCGGACTCGCGCAATCTCGTCTTCGAGTTCCGGGAATCGGTCGGCGAGGCCGACGAGAGTTTCGTCTGTCCGCTCGACTAGTGCGGCAAGCGTGGACTCGATCCGATGCAACGCCTGATCCTGATGGTCAAAGCGAGCTGCGAGTTGCGATGCCAAATCATCTTCCCCTTCACTATTAGGCCGGCAAAATCCGAAAATTGCACTCGAGGTCGCCCAGGCGGCGATGTAAACCGCTGTCGCGAGCCAATGGAGGGCCGCCTGCTCCTGCTCCCCGAACTCCTGGTCTTCCGTGACGTACTGCCTAAGCACTTCCGCATACGCGTCCAGGTGTTTCGGGTAGAAGTCCGATAGCGAGAACTCACGCGGTGGAGGCGAAGGCTTCTTCTTGATGTTCCAGGTCGTCCTCTCGGAGAGGCCGGTGCGCCGGGCAGCCTCTGCGACCGGATATCCGCGAGCGAGTAGTTCGGCCGCTATCCCTCTCTGGATCTGCTTTCGAAGGTCGCGCTCGTCCTTGAGTCCGCGCTCGACCGTGTCTTGCTTCAGCCCGAGGTGCTTGGCGATAGCGTCGAGCCGGTGCTGCCCCATGAACAGCCGGCGGGCTACTTCCTGCCGTTGCTCGGCCTTCCACTTCTTCGCATCGCTGTTCCCGGTCGCACCAGCCTTCTCGATGTACCAGCCGCCTTGCCGCAGGTGATCGGCGACGATCATGCCTCGACGCGAGAGCGGCTCCCAGCGTACGGAGCCACGACGCCAGCCACGACGCCGACCGGGGTTGACGTCGAGTCGCTCACCCGACGGCGACCAACGAAGCCCGGAGAGCCACTCCCACCTCTCGAAGTCGTCCGACAGGGCAGAGGACAGGATCTTCGGCTTGCGAATCCTGTAGACACGAGCATCCTCCTCGCGGCCTGGAGCGACAATCCGGTACCGGCGCGAGAACTCGAACAGCCGCTCGTCAACGTAGAGCTGGGGACGGTTGATCGGGGCCAGACGTGGCGCCGGCGGCGGGAAGATGCCCGTTGAACGAGGAGCATCCCACGCGGCGACTTCCAGCCGTCCGTTGCTCTTCCGACAGATGAAGCAGTTGCAGCGAGGCGGCGGATCACTCCGAGAGCACACTCGATCGAGCCAGCGAGCGAGCCCTTCGCCGTCTAGGGCGCCTTCACGGGCGCCGGAAACTCTTCCCATCCGGGGGTAGTCCTCTCGTGTCGATTACGGCGCTGCCAGCACCGCCTCGTGTCAGGGGACGAGCGCCCGGGGCCACCAACACGGTGACCCCGACGACGCTCTGGCAGACCGCTATCCACGGCGGACACGAGAGACGCTGTGGAACGGCATCCGCTGCGCGAGTGGGGCAGCGAATCTTGGGTGCTCATGGTTCGAGCGTAATGTCTTGGGAAAAGGCCGGGCTTCTTTTCCGTTAGAAAAACGTTTCGAAATCCGCGTGCCGCTGTCGCGCCGGGCTCTGTATCGCCCGTTGCAACGGTCTCCAGAGTTGGCGGGCATCACGCCTTCTCTCCTCCGTCGTCAAGGACGTGTGCGGCCGATGCGTCGGCGAGTCCGAAGTCCCGCCGAAGCTGCTCCATGAGTAAGCGTTGACGGTCTCGCTCTGCCTCGGCTTCCTCAACGCTTAGCGGGAGTCGTGCGGAGAGCTGCTTCCGGAACGTCGTCCGAGGGACATAGCGTGTCCAGCGCCGACGCCAGACGAGAGGCGGAGCCATCTCGTTTTCGCGTTTTGTCTCAACGAGGCCCGCCTTCTCGAGTGTCCGAATGGCCCGCCGGATCGATTCTTGAGTCGCGGCCGTCGGCCGGCCGGGTGCGCAGGCGTCGCACTCCCAGGTTTCGTAGGGCCAATCACCTTCCCATTGCAACTCGCCACCGCACACCTGCCGGTGCGCAATCTCGAACACGCCCGCCCAGCGATATTCGGACTGCTCCTCGTCCCTCTCGGCGAGGACATCGAGCACGAGCCGCTGCACAGCTCCCAGACCGCGACTCACGCCATCCCGCCATCGTCGAGGGTGTGCGCGGACGCCTTCTCCAACCACCGCTCGATCTCAGAGGTTGCGACGAGCCGCACGGCGCCCCTGCGCACCCAGCGCAGCTCGCTAGCGATGTGCCTGCGGAAGTGGTCGTCGCTGACGCCGAGGACTTCGGCTGCTTCGCCGGGACGAAGGGCGAGCCGGGGCAGCGGCGGCTGCTCGCGGGTGCGGCTCACCGGCCTGCCCCGGCGGGCGGAATAACTAGCTCATGATCGTGGAGACGGCCCGGAGGTAAGGGGTCGTCGTCGGTACTTCGGCCTGGTCGGCCGGGCGAGCAGCCGCCGCGTGTGGTGCGCAGCCGGCGGCTGGTGGCAATCCGACGGGCTGAGCGGAAGGGGCGGAGCTGCGTTCGGCAGACAAACGCTCGCCGCGGCGAGGTCGTCCGTATCCACTGGCCCTCAATCCTCGGTGGAAGCCAACTTCCAGCCGTGAGCACCATCGTGAGGGCTTCGGAGAGGCTGAGGTCGTACCGATCGGTGGCGCTTGCCGTATCGCTGCCGGCCCACCAGGCGGCGCCGACCAAAATGACTACCGCCAGCGGCAGAGTGAGCCAGAGAGGGACGGATAGAAGGAGGGGTAGAAGGAGCAGGCCCCCAGCGATGAGCCCCACCAACGCCATCACACTCCACCCGCGTTGAATCCGGGCCTTCACATCGCTGCATTCGTCTCGCTCCACCTCGCCGAGCGCTTCCTTTCTTTGTCGGGTCTCCCGGCCGAGTTTGCCTCTGGGGCCGCCGTCGCGGCCCCTTCGGCGGCATTCCCGGCGAGGGAAGACGGTTTCAGAGACTCAGGCTACGCGCGCCATCGGACGAACTGACCAGCGGCAGCATGGGCCGTCTCCGACCCGCGATAAGCTTGGGGTCAGATGCCCGCCGTGCTAGTCCACGGCGGGCATCGTCGTTCTGTCTCAGGCTGCGGGTGCGGCTGCTGCCGGGATCGCGACGACCTTCCCCGCGATCGCGCCAGCAAGATAGGCGTCCAGCCGCCTCGCGTCCTCAGCGAGCTGGCCGGGGAGGAGATGGCGGTAGCGCCCTGCGACACCGGCCGCGGCGTGGCCCATGTAGCGGTCGGCCCGCGTCTCGCTGATCCCGGCGTGATCCATGAAGGTCGAGAAGCTGTGCCTCGCCTCATGGAGGCTGTACCGGGCTTCCAGCCCGGCGGCCTTGTAGGCGCGCTTCGCGCCGCGGTCAACGCTCCGCGTCTCGAACGGCACAGCGCGCCCGAATACGAACTCATCCGCATCCCGGCCGTCAACGAGCGGCACCAGGTAAGAGGCGAGTACCTCGCCCAGGAACACTTGCCGGACACCAGCCGCCGACTTCGGCGCGATTTCGCCCTCCAGCGGATCCCAGGAACGCTTAACGCTGATCACGCCGGCGTCGAGATCCACGTTCCGAACCCGCAACGCTTGCAGTTCGCCGCGGCGGAGGCCGGCGTAGAAGGCTGTTGCCCACAGCGGCGCGAGGTCGCCGAGGGCGACGAGCTGCGCAGCAGCCTGCGCCGGGGTCGCCGCCCGCTTGCGCGCCTCCGGGGTCGGAAGCTCAAGGTCAACCGCCGGGTTCACGGGGATGCTGCCGAGGCGCGCCGCGCGCCGGAACACCGCCTGCACCGGGACAAGGCTGTTTCGAATCATGCTGTCGGTGCAGCCAACGCCGCGCAGCCGCTCCTGCAGCATGAGCAAATCGGCGTGGCTGATGTCGGCGAGCCGGCGGTCGCCAAGCTCGGGCAGCACGCGCAGCCGCAGCGACAGCTCGTAGAGGCGGAGGACGGACGGCTTGTACGCCTGCTTCTGCCGGTTCAGGATCCGCCCCTCGCGGGTGCCAGCCAGCCACTCCTCGACTTCCTGGCGAAGTGTCTTTGGCAACGGCGCACGGAGCCGCTTGTCCTTCACTGCCTTCACTGCATCTGCGCGCCAACCCTTCGCTGCCGCGTGTGTCGCGAACCGCCGCCTGATCTTCTTTTGGTCGCGCTTGCTGTAGACCCAGCCTTCCCACGGCTCATCCGAGGGGTTGCAGCTATTGCCGCACCGCGCATGGTCTTTGCACTCGCGTGAGTGCCGATAGAGGACGCCGGTTGTTGTTCTGCGTGCCATCGGAGCTAGCCCTCCCGTTCGCGTTGATCCCCGCGTCACTGGCACACGGGCTGGCACGCATAGTACTCGAAAGACAGGATGGGGCGAGCGCTCAAAAGAAAAGCCCCGGATTACCAGGGCTTTCTCTTATCGGGGCGGTGGGATTTGAACCCACGTCCTCTAGTCCCCCAGACTAGCGCGCTAACCAGGCTGCGCCACGCCCCGCGACCGGATCACCGTAGCACCCCGTCAGAGACGGCGCGGTTGGCTCGTCCGGTCGAACAGGCCGGCGAGGACGACGTTGACGAGCCAGATGACGATCGTGGCGCCGACGTACGTCCAGAAGCCGTCGACACTGAAGTGCGGTGCGATCCACTCTGCGAGCGCGAGCATCGCGACGTTCAGCGCGAAGTACGCGAGACCGAACGTGACGACGATCAGCGGCAGCGTCAGGACGGCGAGCACCGGCTTCAAGAACGCGTTCCCGAGCGTGAGGGCGAGCGCCCCGAGGGCGTACGACCAGAAGCCTCTGATCCCGACGCTGTCGAACAGCCAGTTGACGAAGATCAGCGCGAGGACGTTGATCCCCGCGGTCAGCAGGAGCCAGACGACGAAGCCCTCGTCGGCCGCCGAGATCCGCCGCGCCACGCGCTAGCGCCTCTGCGCCCGCAGCTGCCTGTACAGCCGGTCGATCTGCGCCGGCACCTGCTCCAGACGCTCGGTGATCACCCGCAGGCGGTACTCGCGAAAGTGCTCCGCCTCGACACCGAGCGCGGCCGCGAGGCGCTCGATCACGTCGTTCGAGGGCACCGGCCGGTTGCCGTGGACGAGGTGGTTCAGATACCCCGCCGACAGCTTGGTTTTCGCCGCGAGGCCTCGATAGGTCACTCCCGTCTCGTCCATCAACCGCTCGATCGTCGCCCCGAAGGGCTCCTCGCTGAACCGGCGTTTGCGTGGCATCAGATCGTCACCTCCTCGGCGGGCACTCGGCGCTCCTCCCCGGTCGCGCGGTCCCGCACGTCTACCGCGCCGTCCTCGAGCGTCTTTTTTCCAACGGTGATGCGGACCGGACACCCGATCAGGTCCGCGTCGGCGAACTTCTCCCCCGCGCGCAGGTCGCGGTCGTCGAGCAACACCGACGCGCCGCCGCCCGCTTCCAGTCGAGCAGCGATCTCCTCGGCGCGCTCCTCGAGACCGGGCAGGACGACGACGTGCGCCTGGTACGGGGCGATCGACCTCGGCCAGCCGGCGATCCCGTGCTCGTCGTGGTTCTGCTCGATCACCGCCGCGATTATGCGCCCTGGGCCGATTCCGTAGCTGCCTCCGATCAGCGGCTTCTCCTTCCCGGCCTCGTCGAGGAAGGTGGCGCCGAGGCCGGAGCTGTACTTGTCGCCGAAGTTGAAGATGTGGCCGACCTCGATCGCGGTTTGGAACTGGAGCGCGCCGCCGCACACCGGGCAGCGGTCGCCTTCCTTCGGCTCGCGCAGGTCCGCGAAGCGCGGCTCGTAGTCGCGGCCTGCCTCAACGCCGCGCAGGTGGAAGCCGTCACGGTTCGCGCCGGCGACGAACTGGCCCTCGCGCAGCGTCTCGTCCGCGACGACCTCGGCCGAAGTGCCGATCGGGCCGATCGAGCCGCCGGACGCGCCGAAGGTCGCGCGGATCTCCTCGTCGGTCGACGGCTGCGAGCCGGTCTTCAGCACGGAAAGCAGCTTCGACTCGCTGAGGCGGTCGTCACCGCGGACGAGCGCGAGGATAACGCGGCCGTCGTCCGTCGTCACGGGCATCGCCTTCGAGGTCGCGGCCAGGTCGACACCGAGGCGCGGCGGGAACTCAGGGCCGCGCGGGATGCCCTGCGCGATCTCGGCGTCGGCCGCGTAGTCCCCTCGCTCGCAGCGGACGAGCGTGTTCTCGCCCGAGCCCGAGGGGGCGAGGAAGTCCATCGTCAGCTCGCCTCCCATGATCCCGCTCTCCGCCTGGACGGCGTGCGCCTCGACACCGCAGCGGTCGAAGATGCGGTGGTACGCCTCGAGGTTCCGCTCGAAGCTGCGGACCGAGCTCTCCTGGTCGCGGTCGAACGAGTAGGCGTCCTTCATGATGAACTCGCGGACGCGAAGCAGTCCGCCGCGCGGCCTGGGCTCGTCGCGGTCCTTGACCGAGAAGTGGTACCAGAGCTGAGGCAGCTCCTTGTACGAGCGGATCTCACGGGCGTGGAAGGTGAACGTCTCCTCGTGCGTCAAGGGCAGGACGAACCTGCGGCCGGCACGGTCGGTGACATGGAAGATTTCCGGAATCCCAGCCCGACCGGTCGCCTCCCAGAGCTCGACCGGGGTCAGCAGCGGGCACAGCCACTCCTGGCCGCCGATCGCGTCCATCTCCTCGCGGATGATCTGCTCGACCTTGCGGTGGATGCGCCAGCCGAGCGGCAGGTACGACCAGAGGCCGGCGCCGACCTGGCGGACGAAGCCGCCGCGGACGAGCAGCTTGTGGCTGACCGCCTCGGCGTCGGCCGGGTCGTCGCGCAGGGTCGGAAGGAAGAGCTGTGATGCCCGAGTAGCCAACGTCTCGGGAGGTTAGTCGTTGAGTGGGATCAGCGAGGCTTCCGCCATGGCGAGCGCGGCCGGCTTCGCCATCTTCAGCCGCTTCGGCCGGTGCATCCCGTCGGCGATCCACTTGTCGATCTCGTGGAAGAGCTCGTCGATCAGAATGTCCGAGGAGACCTTCTTCATGACGCGGCCGTGCGCGTAGACGAAGCCGACGTCGCGGCCGCCCGCGATCCCGAAGTCCGCGTCGCCCGCCTCCCCCGGTCCGTTGACCGCACAACCGAGCACAGCAACTTCAAAATGCTGAGCGTAGTTGCGGAGGCGCTCCTCGACCTGTACGGCGAGGTTCTCGACGCCGACGTTGTCGCGCCCGCACGACGGGCAGGCGATCATAATCGGGCCGCGCTCGCGCAGACCGAGCGACTTGAGGATCTCGAATGCGGTCTTGACCTCCTCGACCGGGTCGGCGGTCAGCGAGACCCGCATCGTGTCGCCGATCCCGTCGACGAGGAGCGCGCCCATCCCGACCGCGCTCTTGATCGAGCCTGAGAACGGCGTCCCAGCCTCCGTCACGCCGAGATGAAGCGGATACGGGACCTTCTCCGAGAGCATCCGGTAGGCGCGGATCATCGTCGGCACGTGGCTCGACTTCACCGAGATCTTGAAGTCGCGGTAGTCGAGCTGCTCGAGCAGGCGGACCTCCTCCAGCGCGGCCTCGACGAGCGCCTCCGCCTGGTCGCGGTGGGCGACGTCTTCGAGATGCTTCGGCAGCGAGCCCGAGTTCGCGCCGATCCGCATCGGGATCCCGGCCTTCTTCGCCGCCTGAACGACAATCACGACTTTCTCGGGCCCGCCGATGTTGCCCGGGTTGATCCGCACAGCCGCCACCCCGCCCTCGATCGCCTTCAGCGCGAGCGAGGCGTTGAAGTGGATGTCGGCGATCACCGGGATCGGCGAGAGGCGGACGATGCGGGGTAGCGCCTCGGCGTCCTCGGTCTTCGGGACGGCGACGCGCACGACCTCGCAGCCCGCGGACGCGAGCGCGGCGATCTGCGCCGTCGTCGCCTCGACGTCGTGCGTCTTCGTCAGCGTCATGGACTGGACGACGACGGGCGCGCCGCCGCCGATCGTCACGCCGCCGACCGAGATCTGCCGCTCGCTCGCCATCCGGGACTTCTAGCTTAGCGGCCCCTCACGTCACCCTCCGGACCCGGAGAGTGACGATCTCTCCCGGTCGGAGCCGGGCCCGGCCGGTGAGCGGCGTCTCGTCGCCGCGCTCGTCGAGGCGGAGGCGCGAAGCGGGCCGGTTCAGCCGGACGCGGGCGGCGCGGCGGCCCGGGTTGAAGAGGCGGAGGATGACGCCGTCCCCGTTCTCGGCGCCTTTGAGGCACGAGAACGCGACCGGGTCGCCACCGAGCGCGAGCGGCGGCGGAGGAGGCGCACCGCGAGGGCCGCTGACGAAGTCGTAGCGGTAGTCGTGGGCGGCGCGGAGCAGCGCGACCTCGTCGAGCGCGCAGGCGTCGAGCCGGAGCGCATACTGGAAGCGGTGCCGCCCGAGGCACTGGCCGCCGGGGGTCGGGATCGGCGGTCCGGCCGCGCGCGGTCTGGTCTCGAGTTCACCGCCCGCACGCGAGATCGTGCCGACGCAACGGAGCAGCGTTAGCGCCAGCCCGTCCTCAGTTGCCTCGTACTCGGGCAGTCCCCGCGTCAGGAGCACGAGGTCGCCGAGTGCGACTGCGCCGAGCGTGTGCTGGGTCGGATCGGGCGGCTCGACCCACTCCACGAGCGGCGGCGCGGGGACAAGCGACCGCTCGACGACCGCGAACTGGCCCTCGGCACGGACGCCTTCCCCCTGCGCCGGGAAGCGGACGCGCAGGCGGTGGTCGCGGCTGCGGTTGACGACGTCGGTCTCGAACTCGATCCGGTCGATGCCCTCGACCACCCGCACGACGGTGCGGATCCGCGGCCAGACGAGCTCGAGCTCCGAGACGACTCCCTCGCGCAGCACGCGCGCGTCAGGCGGCGGGCTGCGCCACCGCCGTGTCCCCTCG
>WNGE01008233.1_pt1 | contig 11180 bp, 13 predicted proteins | sample 5400651 | NCBI WGS metagenome assembly WNGE01 (sample SAMN13153370, study PRJNA577476) | soil metagenome | isolation source: 60 cm soil or saprolite under grassland replicate 2 | place: USA:California | collected 2016-06-15 | reverse complement strand
TGATCGCTCCAGTGCTCCGATTAAACTCGAAGCGGGTTTCCTCGTGTGAGGACAACTCTGATGACTCTGTGTCATTATTATTCATATTGTCGGGTGTAGGTCCCAAACCCGCACCCGGCAATCCTTACATGTCATCTAAGCGCTGCAGCCAACGGCTCCACTGCGCCATGCGTCCGATGTCGATCTTCGCTAGTGTGATTCAACTTGCAGCCACTTGCGCCTGCCGGAGCCGTGGCTGAGCTTCCTCTCGTTAGATGTTGATACCACCACTATGACCAAAGAACCTACAGAATTCCAATACTTCAAAGCGTGGCTGCTCTTTTTTGTCGTAGCTATTGGCTGCTCGTGGCTTATTTCGCTGATCATCGGCAGTTTCGCAGCCGCATTCGTCGGCGCCGGTGGAGGATCCATTGCGCAGGCGAGACAACTCATTCACATCATCAGCTTTGTCATCAGCATTCCAGTTTCCTACGTCACATTCCGCGCCGTCGTCGGCAAGTATCTAATACCGAAGATCATTTGGGAAGATTGAGCACGGCAACCCATCTAACCAGGCGCTGCAGCCAACTGCTCAGACGGCGTCGTTCTTTTCATGTCAACTGTAGCTAATGTGCGAAGAAAGCTGCCACTTGCGCTCCCCTGAGCCGTGCCTAAGCTTATTCTCGTTAGGCGACATTCCTATGGCTAAGCCCATTAGCATATTGCGAAAGCGCGCGAAACAGGGCGATCGGGGATTCCCTAAAGCTACGCTTGCCTTTTATGGACCAGACGATAAGCAAGCCAGCAAAGCCGTTCTCGGCATATTTCTCCGAGATGGGGACAAAGGTATTATTCACCGATATTTTAGCGAGGCTGCGGACGCGCGCTACAAAATAGACATTCAAGAGAGCATTCTTGCGAGATTGCGCGAGCATGATGTCCACTCCCTTATCATGATGGAGAAGATTTTTGGTTGCCCTCACGAGGAAGGCATCGACTATCCGGAAGGTGCGTCGTGTCCACAGTGCCCATTTTGGAAAGACAGAGATCGTTTTGCTTGAATACGATGACGCCTAACCAACCGCTCCAGCCAACCGCCGGCCGCTCCAGTGCGGCGCGCGAATTTATCAAAGCAAATCCATTCCAATCCATGCTCACCGTCGCCAGCGGTGGCTGAGCTCCTTCTCGTTAGGCGGCTCCCGCATCGCTTTGATCATGACGACGGAGTTACGATTTCTGGCAGCCACGGTGATTCTGGGGCTCTTGCACCTGATCGTGGACTCCCACCTCATCAGCTTTCAGCTCGGCTATCGCTGGACAGCCAGCAGCCGTGAGCAGCCCGTGCCTCCGTTGCGCGGCGTGGCAAACCGGTTGGATCAAGCTTACACGAACTTCATGGAAACCTTTCCTTTCTTCGTCGCGGTCGTCTTGGCGGCCCATTTCGCCGGTCGCCACGGCGCGTTGACGTTGTGGGGGACACAACTCTACTTCTGGGGTCGAGTGGGCTATGTGTTGGCGGCCGCAGCTGGCTTGGGGCTGGTGCGCTCACTGTTGTTTTTTAACACGGCTCTAAGCGGCATCGTCCTTTTCCTCATCGCCCTTCTACGCTAGAACTCTTCTACTCAACGGCTAACCAATCGATGCAGCCAACCCAGCACTTTGTTGCAACCAGTAAAAACATGCGCATCTTAATTTTCAAAGTGCTGGGTGGCTGAGCTTGATCTCGTTAGGCCGACAGCGGAACTGCGATGAAACGCACCTGGACGATCATCGGCGTCAGCGACGTTGCCGGTAGCTTCAAATGGTACCAGTCGCTCTTCGGCCAGCCCGAGACGCCTCCGGGCCATGACGACTTTGGTCAAATCCTGGATACGGATGGAACCGTCTTGCTCTGCCTCCACCAGTGGGGCGCGCACGAGCATCCCTCCTTGATGAGCCCCGACGAGGCGTCGCCTGGCAACGGCCTCATCTTGTTCTTCCGCGTCGACGATTTCGACATGGCACTGAAGAGAGCACGCGCTCTCGTCGCCCGGTTCGAAGAGGAGCCCCACGTGAACCCGAACACTCAAACACGGGAGTTCTCACTCCGGGATCCCGACGGATACTATGTCGCGATTAGTGCGCTGCCTGCGCCCCAGCGAAAGGGGCCCGCGAGGCGGCGGCCCAACAAGCGCTTGCAGCCGACGAAGGCGCGCAGCCGAATCAGAAAGTCACGGGAGAAACGTCCGCGCCTTCGCGGCTGAAGCGCTGTTCGTTAGACGTTTACCCTTCTCATGAAACGAAACCTCTTTTTGGCCGCCGCTCTCGTTGGTCTGCTCACCATTGCCGAGGTCGCACTTGCGTCTGATGTAGCAATTTCATCGCAGGCATCAAAAGATGAGCAAACCATCTGGGAACTTGAGCGGGCATATTGGCGCTACGTTCAGGACAATGATTTGTCGGCGTATTCCGGCCTATGGCACAAGGATTTTCTGGGCTGGCCGTCGGTCAGTGCCGCACCCGTTCGCAAAGACCACATTACAGACTGGATTACCTCGCAAACCAGTAAGGGGCTGGCGTTCAAGACCGGTGAATTCAAACCCGCTGCGATTCAGGTGACTGAGGACGTCGCGGTTGCGTGTTACTGGATAACCTTTAAGTGGCTGGACAAGGATGGCAATGGAGCGGCGAATACCATCCGTATCACGCATGCGTGGCTCAGGACCGGAAATGATTGGCGCATTATAGGCGGAATGTCCATGCCAGAGCCGGACACTCCGGGCAAGTAATATCGCAATCAATGGAGCGGCGAATACCATCCGTATCACGCATGCGTGGCTCAGGACCGGAAACGATTGGCGCATTATAGGCGGAATGTCCATGCCAGAGCCGGACACTCCGGGCAAGTAATATCGCAATGAGAAGGTCTAACAAGGCGCCGCAGCCAACTCCGAAAGCATTCGCGAGCAGGCGGGCCTTCCACCGCGCGATGTTTTGGATGTCGATCTTCGCTAGGGTGCGTTCCCCGGTTGCCGCTTGCGCCTGCCGGAGCCGTCGCTGATCTTGTTCTCGTTAGACGCTATCTTGCACATGAGTAGCGACCAGTTTTCGCCCGGCGGGTTGGCTTGAAGTTTTTGAAGCCGTTGCTCACTGCCGTGTGTTGCGCAATATTGCGTGGAATGCCATGTGGTGGCGGTGATGATCCCTAGTCATTCGATGGGTGATATTGACCGCCCGCTGCCGCTATGAGAGTTATCGGCGCGACGTTCCGGCGCTTTTGCTATTCCTGCGAAGAGCGTAAAGCCCTCTAAGCACGAGCGAGGCTTCGGATTTAGCTTGTAACCCCCGCCGAAAACGGTTAGGCCAGCAGGGTTCCCATGGTTTTGTCTCTACCCATGCGAGTCTCCGCGACAGGCAGCGAGCCGCGCCATGCCGGCCAATCAGTTCGGGAAACGCAATCGCACCGTGAGACAAGCATTATCGCACGACTTCGCAGGACCAGCCTGGTCACTGCCGTGCTGATTTGCGGAGGGGTGCTGTTACCGGGCGAGACTGCGTTTGCCCAAAACCAGGAGAAAAGCACTGGCGACTCGACGTTGCGGCCCCAAGTTGGGATGCATTTTTCCAGGGCGACACACGACACGGGGGAGGGCGATTCTCAAGCTATCGCGCGGGAAACCGCCGAGGCGCTTGCCGGTCGAATCGAACAGCCAGTGATGACACCGACGCGAAGCAGCTTCGTGGCGAAGTGGCAGCCGGTGAGGGGGGCTACTGGCTACCGGCTGGATGTCTCAAGCAGCCCGTCCTTTGAGAGCTATGTGAGTAACTACCGCGATGTTGATATTGGCAACGCAACCAGTCAGATCGTCAGCGGCCTCAACCGGGGGACGAAGTACTACTATCGCGTCCGGCCGTATACTTCAGCCGGCGCCGGGAGTAACTCCGAAGCCAAGACCGAAACGACGGCAAATATTAGTTCCGGACTGGTGATCGTTCCCACGTTCGATAGCACCATCACCACGGATCCGAGGTCGAATGCGATCCAGGCGATGGTCATCTCCATTATTCAGATGTATCAGACACTCTTCAATGATCCGATCACCGTCTCCATTCGCTTCCGTTTGTCGGCTTTCCACCTGGACGGCACGCCAATGGGAATACTGGTTGGTGCAAGTAACTCCTCGGTTTGGATCAGAGACTGGAACACCTACCTCGCTAATCTTAAAACGGATGGTACGACGCAGAATGATATGCTGGCAAATTCTACTCTGCCCTCGAGTCCGCTAACGACGCACATACTAACGCGGAGTGCCGCTGGCCGAGCGATCGGATTCGACGACACACCCCCAGTCATGTTTGCCGATGGGAGTGTCGGTCCGGGCGGTCCGTATGACGGAATTATAACTCTCAACGCGGCGAAGCCATTGCAATTCACGCGGCCGGTATCGGCGGGTAATTTCGACGCGCGAACTTTCACCGAACACGAGATCGATGAAGTACTCGGGCTGGGATCTCACCTTAACAGCTCAAGGCCGGAGTTTCTGACCGCGCAGGACTTGTTCACCTGGTCGAGCCTGAACGCGCGCAATACCAGCTCGACCGGCCTACGGTTCTTTTCGCTCGATCGCGGCCTCCACAACATCATTACTCTTAATCAGGACCCGGCGGGGGATTTTGGGGATTGGCTAAGCGACGACTTTTGCCCGGCAATTCACATGTTTGTACAGAACGCCTTTAACTGCGCCGGCCAGAGCGCGGACATCAGCCCCTCTTCCCCGGAAGGGGTAAGCCTGGACGTGATCGGCTATGACTTGATTCCTGCCAACGCTGTCCTTGGAAATATCTCAACGCGTCTGCCGGTGGGCACCGGTGACAATGTCCTGATCGCAGGATTCATGATCACGGGCAATACGGCCAAGCAATTGGTTCTGCGTGCGCTGGGGCCGACTCTGACCCAATTTGGCGTGCCCAATGCGATGCAGGATACGACGCTGAACCTGTACAACTCCGGCGGCGCGGTCATCGGCTTTAACGACGACTGGCAGGACGCCTCCAATGCCCAATCCATTACGCCAAATCTGCAGCCGCCGAATGACTTGGAATCTGCCATCCTAACGACTCTTAATCCGGGTGCCTACACGGCAATCTTGCGTGGGTTCAACAATAGCACCGGCACCGCCTTGGTGGAAGTCTATGATACGGCCGTGGGTAGCACAGAGCTAAGCAACATTTCGACACGCGGTTTCGTGAGGACCGGTAATGATGTGATGATTGCCGGTGTGATCGTGCAGTTCCATAACAAGGAGGTAGTTGTGCGCGCGCTCGGTCCGACACTGACCAGCTTCGGCGTCAGTAATGCGCTGGCTGACCCCACCCTGGAGCTACGCGACGTTAACGGCACTCTACTTGCATCTAACGATGACTGGAAAGACACTCAGCAAAGTGCGATTGCGGCCACGGGTTTGGCGCCACCAAACGATTTGGAATCAGCAATTGTGGGAACGCTGATGCCGGGAAACTACACGGCGATTGTGCGGGGATTCAATAACACGAGCGGCAACGCTCTCGTAGAGGTCTACGGGCTGAACTAATCTGCTAGCTCTGTCTTGGCGCTGATTTTTCTCCGATTGGAATGTGACAGGTAGAATCGCACATCACGACCCGGCAGCTGCCATTTGCCAGACCATCCAATCATTTTAAAGAACAGGAAGAAAGAACTAATGACAAAGACACACATTCCACTGCTCCTGGTTTTGCTTGGTCTAGTTGGTAACAACCAGTTTGCCTGCGCCAGCGATCCGGCTCACGCCGACCAGCCGATCGTACCCCCCGCTGAAGCAATCGCCCGGCTCAAACAGGGCAATGAACGCTACACCAGAGGCAATCCGCAGCATCCACATGAATCGATCGACGAAAGAACACGGTTGGCAACCAACAGCTATGAAAATGCGAGCCTGATCTTTCCGGATATGACAAAGCGGCGCGAGGAGCTGGCAAAAAGTCAGCATCCGTTTGCTCTCGTTCTTGGCTGCTCCGACTCGCGTGTTCCGCCCGAGATCGTGTTCGATCAAGGACTCGGCGATCTATTTGTCCTGCGCGTGGCAGGCAACGTGATCGACGATCACAGCCTGGGCAGCATCGAGTACGCGGTCGATCATCTGGCCGTGCGCCTGATCGTGGTGCTCGGACATCAGCGCTGCGGCGCCGTCAAGGCTGCAAAGGAAACAATCGCGGCCAAAGCCGTGGCACCCGCTCATATCCAATCACTGGTCACGGCGATCCAACCGGCGGTTGAAGCGACAGCCAAAGACGACCTCGAGGCGACGGTGCGTGAGAACGTAAAGAATGTCGTGCAAGCACTACGTTCATCCGCGCCGATTCTCAAAGCCAAAGTTGATTCCGGTGAGCTCAAGGTGGTCGGCGCTTATTACAGTCTCGATACCGGGTCGGTCGCTTTCCCAGACGAAAAGTAAACCGCTCACAAAAGCCTAAAGTCCTGAGTAATCGATGAAGCTGAGCGCGAGCCGCCTTGTTCTCGTTAGACCGTTGAGATCCGCCTGACAATGCGATCGCAGATTAAAGCGGCGTGGAACTGGTTGCCCGTCGTCGTGCGCGCAATCGTCCTTGGGTGGGTTGTTCTTACGATCGGTTCTACGGTCACGTTTCTACCGTTGCTCGGCAATCTCAAGTTTCATCCGGAAATTCCGTGGGCTTTTCCCATGACGCTGGTGATTTTAGCTCTGTATTGGGCTTACTTCTCAGGTTGGGGACCTCCCGCCGCCACCCGTGACGCACGTAAGAAGCTCGCGCGCGCCACGTGGCCCAGTCCACGAATCTGGGTGGCAGCGATCCCGGTGATGATGTTCGGAATCATCGCGCTTGTTGCGCTGCGATTGCTGTGACCGGGCCTTATGCCGGTTCGCGCGCCTTCGGTTTCCATCTCTCTTTCCTCCTATCCAGTGGCAACGATCATTGGAGCATTGCTTTCAATTGCCGTGATCGCGGCGGTTACCGAAGAGATTGCGTTCCGCGGATACATGCAAAAACCCTTGGAAGAAGCCTACGGCATTGTACCGGCCGTTCTGATCGTAGGGATAATGTTCTGGGTCGCCCACCTTGATCATGGCATCACGATCACCCATCTGCCATTTCAAATGTCGGCCAGCATCGCACTGGGACTGCTCGTTTATCTCACGGGGTCCCTCATACCGGCAGTGATTGCACACGGCGCCGCCGATATTCTCTTTCAGCCGGCTTACCTTTTCCGCCGCCCCGAATTTGTCTGGAAAGCACTATCCGCACGTCCAATTTGGGAGGGTAGTGCCTCAACATTTCCTGAGCGACTTTTAACGATCGGACGGGCAATGTCGCCCAAGCACATGTTTGCCGGCGATCCATTGCAAATCTTCGCAATCAATGCGTGGGTTCTGTTGATAAGCGCGGCGCTCACGGTGTTCGCCTTCGTCAACCTGGCACGGACAACCCGATTAAAGCGCGCTGTAACGCCATGATGCTCCACCCTTGAGCTCGTTAGATGCTTTTCATATGAAGCTAACAAATGACAGCTATACCGTTTTGATCGGCACCAGGAATTTCACTGAGCGCTATTACCGCGACAAGGCCGGTTGGTTAAAGGTCAGCGCGCGCGGCCGAACCTTCCGGATGACGGCAGAGCAGGTCTTGAATCATATGCTCCCGGCGCTAGCCGGCATTAAACCGAACCTGACTATTAAAGTGAAAAATCGCGACGCGAACATTCGTACTGGTCTCTGACATCTGCCCTCTATGCCGGTCGCGGCGCTTTATGACATTCATGGCAATCTCCCTGCGCTGGAAGCGGTGCTGGAAGACGTAGCCCGCGCCCGCGCGGACCGGGTCGTTGTCGGCGGAGACGTCGTTCCCGGTCCCATGCCGCGTGAAGCTCTCCTCCGGTTGCTCGATTTCGACCTCCCGATCCAGTTCATCGTTGGTAATGGCGAAGTAGCAGTGCTCGCGGAGATGAGCGGCCAGGATTCCGGGGTCCCTGCACAGTATCGCGATGGCATTCGCTGGAATGCCGCGCAGCTTCACCCATCCGATGGTGAATTGCTAGCAGCGTGGCCGACTACGCTGCGCATGAAGATAAGTGGAATAGGCAAAGTTCTCTTCTGTCACGCTACGCCGCAAAATCCGAATGACGTTTTCACTCGACTCACCCCTGAAGACAAGCTCGTTTCGATCTTCGCGGAGACGGATGCAGATGTGGTGGTTTGCGGCCATACGCATATGCACTTCGACCGTACCATCGGCCGCCTTCGCGTCGTCAACGCCGGCAGCGTCGGCATGCCCTTCGGAGATCCCGGCGCATATTGGCTTTTGCTTGGACCGGAAGTTGAGTTCCATCGGACAGAATACGACTTAGAGATGGCAGCGTCGCGAATTCGACAGACGCAGTATCCCGAGGCTCAAGAATTCGCTGCACATAGCGTTTTGCTTCCTCCATCAGAGGAGAAGATGTTAGCGGCGTTTAACGCGATCTAAGCGGACGATCCCGTTTCGACCCATTCGCAGGTTTATACTGAACTCTGACTTCTGACTTCTGTTCTCTGACCTGTGATTTTATGCTTTACGCCTCCACCCGATCGAAACCACAACGTAAGAATACAGCACACCCTATGTCCAAGACACTCGCAAGTATCTCACTCGTAATCTCCATTGTGGCTCTTCCTCAAATTGCCTCATGCGCATCGAGCGAAGAAGACACCGCGGCGATCCGCCAGGTGGTCACATCAATTCGACCCCAAAATACAGACCGAAATTACGACACCTATGCAATTTCTACTTAATTTGCCGTCACCAATCTCATTTCTGATTGTGTCGGTTATTACCACCGCAGTCGCACTAGCCGGGCTTCGTTTTGTGCGCAAGAAATATTTGACCGAGGTGTTGAAAGAGAACCACGAAGTAGCGGCCATAATCTTCAATGCGTTCGGCCTGCTTTACGCGGTGGTTGTCGCTTTTGTTGTGTTTGTTACGTGGAGTGGATATGACGACGCCACGAAAAATCTGCAAATGGAAGCCAACGAGGTCGATGATCTTTTTCACATCGCGAAAGCATTCCCTGACCCTGCGAATAAAATAATACAGCAGGGATTAATAGATTATGCCGGTTCGGTTTATAATGATGAGCTGAAAAGAATGTCACAGGCGAACATAAGCCTTCATTCCAACCGAACGATGGCAAGGCTTATCACAGTGTTTTATGACATGGACGAGAAATCAATTCCCAACAAAGAACTGTACGCCGAATCAGTAAAGCGACTAAATAATCTCGCTCAGTATCGCCGCCTCAGAATATTTGCGGGAAACAACGAGGTGCCACCTGTGATCTGGTTAGTCCTGCTTGTGGGCGGGGCAATCACAGTTTCCTACGCCTTTTTCTTCGGAATGAACAACATCAAGGCGCAGTACATGATTACAGCCGCGCTCACGGTAACGATTACGATGATTTTGTTTTTGATATATGTCCTTGACCATCCCTTTACAGGGACGAGCAAGATTAGCGCAGAGCCTTTGAAACAGGTGATGGAGATAGTGCAGAACGAATGAGGGCAACGCCGGTCTTCGCGAGCGGGCGCGTCTGGACGGGCCCTCGAGTAAATTAACTGTTATCAGTTATCGATTAATTGTGGCTGGACGCAAACGTTCGCGGCAGGTTCCTGCGAACTACAGGCTGGCAGCCGGCGCTTCCAAGAGTTTGGCAGGGTGGGCCATTGCCGCCGCTATCGCCTTCGCAGGCGCTGGATGTCACCAATCGCATGAGGACGCGCATGCGCGCGAAGTCGCGACCCGGGTTCGCACTGAGTTTCTGCATGCGTGGACTAGTTACGAGAAGTACGCCTGGGGACATGATGCGTTAAAGCCACTGAGCAAGACGCCGCACGATTGGTACGGCCACTCGCTGCTCATGACGCCGGTCGATGCCTTGGACACGCTCATCCTGATGAAGCTGGATGACGAAGCGGCGAAGGCGAAAGAGCTCATTGTGAAAGACCTTTCGTTCGATCGCGACGTTTACGTCAAGAATTTCGAAATCACCATCCGCTTGCTTGGTGGATTGCTCTCGAATTATCAACTAACGAATGACAAACGACTCCTCGATCTGGCCGATGATTTGGGCAACCGGCTCTTACCCGTCTTCAATTCGCCGACCGGACTTCCTTACGTTTATGTGAATCTGAAAACCGGCCAGGTTCGCGATGCGAAAACGAATCCGGCTGAAACGGGGACGCTGTTGCTCGAATTCGGGACGCTGAGCAAACTAACCGGGAAACCGATCTACTACGAAAAAGCCAAACGTGCCTTGGTGGAAACATTCAAGCGCCGCTCGTCGATCGGTCTGGTGGGATCGACGATCAACGTCGAGACCGGCGCATGGATGGACGCAGATAGTCACATCAGCGGCGGGATCGATTCCTACTACGAATATCTCTGGAAATGCTGGCTCTTGTTTGGTGACAAAGATTGCCACGAGATGTGGCAGGCGAGCATTCCCGTGGTTAACAAATATCTGGCCGACGAAGTCCGTGGCGAATTGTGGTATGGCCACGCCGACATGAACACGGGCAGCCTGACTGCATCGCAATATGGCGCGCTCGACGCTTTCTTTCCGGCTGTGCTGGTGCACTCTGGCGACGTGGCACGGGCGCGGCGACTCCAGGATTCATCGTTCAAAATGTGGAACATGCACGGGATCGAGTCGGAGATCATCGATTACAAGACGATGCAGATTGTTTACAACGGCTACCATCTGCGCCCCGAGATCGTGGAATCGACCTACTATTTGCATCACTTCACGCGCGACCCACAGTACCGGAAGATGGGAGAAAAGATCTTCGACGACTTTGTGAAATATTGCCGAGTAGATGCCGGCTACGCTGCGCTCAAGGATGTGATCACGAAAGAGAAGCGCGATGAAATGGAAAGTTTCGTGCTGGCCGAGACCTTCAAATACTTTTATCTCCTCTTCGCTCCGCCGGACACTTTGGATTTCGATAAAGTCGTATTCAATACTGAGGCGCACCCTTTGAGGCGGACGGATTGACGGTCCAGGTTCAGAACATAGGTAACACCGCAGGTTCAATACATAGGTAACACTTCAGGGGCAAGGAAGGCTAAGAAGATGGCCTGATATGCCGTGGAAGAAAATTGAACCTATGGAAGAGCGAATCGAGTTTGCGTTG
>WNGE01016499.1_pt1 | contig 11182 bp, 11 predicted proteins | sample 5400651 | NCBI WGS metagenome assembly WNGE01 (sample SAMN13153370, study PRJNA577476) | soil metagenome | isolation source: 60 cm soil or saprolite under grassland replicate 2 | place: USA:California | collected 2016-06-15 | reverse complement strand
ATAATCTTCAACGACCCCAAATTTCTGGAACATGCTACCCCCGACGCCTGGGCCACTATGACAAGCTGCGCAGCCAGTCTCTAGGAACGTTCTCAACCCGCGCTGTTCGGCGCTTGCGAGGGCCTTTGGATCGCCCGAAAGATATTGATCGAAGCGAGATGGAGTAGCCAGCGTGCGCTCGTAGCTGCCGATTGCCTTGCCCCAATTCTCCGGCGTCACAGGATCCTGCTCGCCCGGGAATGCCTCGGCGAACATTTCCGAATATCCGGGGATCGCCTTTATGCTTCTCATCGCGGATTCATAATCGGGATTGGCGAAACTTGTCGGACCGATCAACGCTTGCGTCGCTTGGTCCTCGACATTCTTCCGGTCGCCGCGCCAATGCGCATTAAACTGCAGGGCAGCGTTAAGCACAGTTGGCGCATTACGCGAGTTGATCCTGTCACGCGCACCATGAGGTTTTTTCAGCCTATCGGTCCCATAAAGAAACGGCTCGTGACAGCGAGCACAGCTCGCGGTGCCATCTACCGAAGCACGGGAATCAAAGAACAGCATACGACCCAGTTCGACGCGCTCGGGCGTGATCGGGAACTCCGGCGTCGCCATATCCTTAGGCAATGGCTGAAAAGCCTGCTGAGCGTCGGCCAGTAATCGGGAATCATCTGCAGCGCCGGTCACGACAAAGCTCAACGCGAAAAGGCTCGTTACTGAAGCAACTGCGATCCGCGCCGCCGCGCCCCAACGAAAGCAGGATGTCGAACTTGCGCCCATTGGTTCCTTCCCACTCATGCCTCAACGGCAATGCCCTGTTCCGAGATTGGTTCCAGCATCTCGGCGCCCACAGCTCGTGACACTCTTGCCTGATCTGAAACCGTTCTATGCCGGAAGCGACTTTCTGCCCCGGGGACGATCCCAGAGCCGGGCCGGGATTCCCAGTGTTCTGGATCGATCATGTGTGGAACACCGATCGCGCGCAGGCCCTGAGCGTCGCCGACAGCGTGATGGCGGCAATCCGTCGCGTGCAGTCAGCCACTACCGGCGGCGCGGTGGCGCCGATCAGCCAGACGCCTGGCTGACAAAGGCGAGAGAAACCCTGCTGCCGCAATTTGACCCGATGGATGGTGGCCTCAAATAGTTCGATTCAGGGCGCCGTCACCGCGCAAGCTTGCACCAACCAAATCTGTCTACCGCCTTCGACGCTGCCGATTTCAGCCGCAGCAGGCGCGAAATGAATCTCACTCGATGTTGCTTATGACGGCCCCACTCGCACGTCTAACGTGCAAGTCCATGAAGTCGTCGATTAGCAATCGTCCAATACGACTCGATGCTGGCAATTGGGAAATCTTTGGAACTTTTCTGTGGTCGGCCCGTTCATCGCGGGTTCAGTCCAAAATGGCAAAGCTGACTTGGTCGCAATGCTTGCAGGAAATCCTGACGGCGTTGTGGGCGTAGAGCCATTTCCAAAGGGAGCAAGTTCATGATTAATCGGCGTGTCGTACTCGGAATGATCGCGGCAGCTACCACGATCGACGCGTCTCGCATCGCCTTGGCCAAGGAGAAACACCATCTTAACGGAAAAGACCTTCTTGGCGAAGGGATCAAAAAGAATGGCAAGCACAAGATCCATACGACTGGAAAGAAAGCCGATGTCTTTGCCGAAGTGAACAACGGCAAGGTTACCGCTGTTACCGCCGCTGGAATGCAGGTGAAGAAAGTGAGGTCTCGTCAGAAGTTGGCTGAGACGACCCCTGGCATAACGCTTGCCAGCATGCAACTCGCACAAGCCGACGTCTACTACTACGGCTATTGGGTCTATGACGATGTTACTGACTACTACTACTGGTTCCCAGCTGACTACGTGGTCGTTGATTCGTCCTGGGTCGAGTATACAGCTTAGGCTGCGGGAGCGATCAGGCCGGTGATCAAACGCCGGCCAGGCCTGCGTTGTCAGCCACGAATTGTTCACCCGGCTCGCAAAGAACTCCGCTGAGACAGCTCTGACCAGTGTATCGCCGAGTGATCAATGTAGCCTCGCGCAGCCTTCTGCGCGGGGCTGAGCGGTGGAAAATCGCCAAGCGGGCTATCTGCCTCGCGTCGTAAGATGCTCACTATGGCAGGCGCGTGCACTGCAGATTGTGCGGATCGGCGCTTTACAGGTCTCTCACTTCACCACGCGCCGGGTAATTGTTCTTCGAGACATAGTCGATTGCAGCAATAATGTCGGAAAAGTGCGGGCGCGCGAACGGCATCGTCTGGACGCTGCCGAAGTAGAGCGTGCCGTCCGGCCGGATCAGATAGAGCGCCGGCTCGGATGTCCTGATGGCCCATACACACGATCCTCCGCCCGAACCCCTCAGGGTTGGCAAGACGCTGCTTATCGCGGGAGGAAGCCACGGCAAAATCGTCTCGCGTCTCGATCTCGATGTCAGAAATGGAGAAGTGTCGGGGTTTCGGTACAAGTTGATACCGCTGTTCGCCGACGCCATCCGTCCCGATCCCGAGATGAAGAATGCGATTGATCAAGTGCGCGCATCCGATACACTGCTCTATCGGCGTGGAAGCTTTAGCGGTTCTTTCGACGATCTCATCTGCGCGGCGCTGATGCAGGAGCGGGACGCCGAGTTCGCGCTGTCTGCAGGTTTTTGGTGGGGAACCAGCGTCCTCCCTGGGTCACCGATCACGGTCGAGGACGTTCACAACGTCACTTCCATTACATTTTCGCAAGTCTGCAGAACGTCATTGTCAGGCGGGCGCCTCAAGGAGGTTCTTGAAGGAGCCGCGGACAATCTGGTGCATCCCGACCCCTACTATCGGCAGGGCGGTGACATGATCCGTTGTGGTGGCATCGGCTATACGATCGATATCGGAAAGCCTGTGGGGGCAACGCATATCCGACATGACAGCCCTTAAGACGGGGCAACCTATCGCCGCCAACAGGGAATTCACGGTTGCGAGTTGGGCGTGCGGACAGGAAGGCCAGGAGGGACCCCCTGCTTGGCAAATTCTCGAACAATACCTCGCGCGGCCGATAGGTCTGCGCACAACGCCCAATTCGGCGGTCAAGGTGCTCGCTGACAACGGATAAACGTAGTTGCGGGATAACCGCCTTCTTCCGACAACGTGCTCAGGACCATGCTATCGAACCAACTTCGGTCAATTGGCCGAAGTCACCGTGTAGTCCGCGAAGTGCATATAGCTGTCCGCTTTTGACCACAGACCAATCCGGCCTGATACGGGTTCGCCCTGCTGGCCTCGCCGTTCAAGTCGAAGATCCGCCTTGAGGCTGAGAATGCCGCGCTCCGACATCAGCTGGTGGTCTTGCGGCGTCAGTTGAAGGGCCGGGCTCGTCTCATGAACAACGACCGCTGGTTCTTCGTTCAGCTCTATCGCTGGTTTCCTTCGATCCTTCCGGTCGTCATGATTATTCGACCCGAGACGCTGGTACGTTGGCATCGGGCCGGCTTTCGCCGCTATTGGCGCTGGAAATCGCGTCGACGGGGAGGGCGACCGCCAATCGAGGCGGAATTGCGCGCGCTGATCCGGCGGATGAGCACGGAGAATTTGCTTTGCGGTGCGCCGCGCATCCACGGCGAACTGCTCAAGCTCGGGTTTGAATTGGCGCAATCGAGTGTCGCCAAGTCCATGGTCAAGCACCGAGGACCACCAAGCCAGGGGTGGCGGACCTTTTTGCGAAACCACGCGCCGGACATTGCTGCCATGGATTTGTTCGTTGTCCCGACCATTGGCTTTAGAATGCTCTACGGCTTCGTGATTGTGCGGCTTGATCGCAGAGATCTCGTTTGGATTAACGTCACAACCAACCCGACGGCGGAGTGGATTGCACGTCAGATAACCGAGGCTTTTCCTTGGGACATGGCTCCGCACTATATGATCCGAGATCGGGATCGAATCTATGGCGTTGTCGGCACGCGCCGACTGCGTGCCATGGGCATCCGGGACAAGCCCACTGCACCAGCCTCACCTCTATGCCGACTACTACAACGACGTCAGAACGCATCGATCACTGAACAAAGATGCGCCAGTCTCTCGCCCGGTTCAGCGGACCGGAGTCATCACCTCAAATCCGATCCTTGGCGGACTTCATCGCCACTACGTCCGGATTGTGGTTTTCGGTAGACACAGGTGCGTTGCGCAAGCTTTGGTCGGAGCGGCGACGCTGACCGCGACCGTCGTGGTGCTGGCGCGGGTGGTTTCCTCTTTGACCGTTGGCGCGCCATAAAGCGCGGTCCGGATACGTGGAAACCGACTTTCCAAGACGATCACGCCCGGGCAGAAAGATGTCGCCGGAGTTCGCTGAAATTCAGTTGAACCAGCGATTGGGACGGCGGCTGTTTGTACGCTGCGCCCTTGCACTGCTGGTTGTCGCCGCGACCCTGGCGAGCCAGGCGCGCGCCGACGACGTTGCCGGGCAAGCGAGCGTGATCGACGGCGATACCATCGAAATCCATGGAACGCGCGTGCGTCTTTACGGGATCGACGCGCCCGGACACGACCAGCTCTGCCGCGACCAGCGCGGCGACCGCTATCGCTGCGGGCAAGTGGCGTCCAACGCGCTGGCCGGCTTCATCGGCAGGCAGGTGGTGGCTTGCGGGAAGTCGACCGCGACCGGTACAGGCGGAGTGTGGCGATCTGCAGCGTCGGCAAGGTCGATCTTGCCGACTGGCTGGTGCGCGGCGGGCTTGCCATCGACTGGCCGCGTTACAGCAAGGGCGACTATGCGCCCGCCGAGGCCGAGGCGCGAGGGAAGCGAAGCGGCGTGTGGGGCGGACGATTTGTTGAGCCCTGGCGCTACCGTCAATGCATCAGCGCTGGAGTCCGCCCCGATGCCTGCTCCAGTGAAGAAATGGGCGGGGAGCGATAAGCGCGAAGCCATCAGGGGCACATCGACGAGACCGGTGCAAACGACAGCCGGACCCAAAAACCGGACCCATGTGCATCAATCCAGAGGCTCCTCGAGCCGTGTGCACATGGGGCCGGTCTGGTCGTCGCCGCGTCTTCCGGAGAACATCTTACGATGCGTCCGGCGTCACCATCCCATGGTGGTCGTGGTGGTCGCGATGCCGCGGCGGCTTAGGCGCGGAAAAAACCGCGCGCTTACTTCTTCATTTTCTTGGTCTTCTTGGCGACTTTCTTGGTCGCCTTCGCCGTCTTCTTCGCCTTCTTCGCTTTCTTAGCCATGTCGTCCTCGTGGTTTGGTTGGCTTGACGAATGCGCGGACGCCGTGAACCGGCGCGCGCGCCATCAAGCTAATATGAAACTAGCAAGATTGATACCACGTTGAGTTAACACGCTGCCTTGAGCGTCGCGGCCTCACGATAATGAGCAACGCGGGCATCTCGCCGACGTCGGGGGCATGCGATGTTTGCGATCCGCCGGCGCCGATAGCGCTTTGCGATTCGTCGACCGGCCACCGGCCCCCTAAGGGTGGTTTGCGTTTGGGCAGATCCAAAGCCCGGGACCTACCAGCGACTGGCTCACTCAGTCCTTGCCGTTGTTTTCTCGGGCCGGATCACCGAGGGCAGATCGCAATGCACCGGATAAGCCAACGCGTAAGTCCGGGTAAGTATTCGCGCGCTTGTCGCGGTTCGACACGATGCCGACGTCGCGCCGTTGGATAAATCTCCACACTTGGCTTTCACTCTCGCGCCGCCCTGGGGCCATCCGGCGCAGTCACGGCCTGTCCTGTGTGAGCCTCAAAGGGACGATTGCTTGTGGGCGTGACGACCTATGGGAATCGCTCCGCCGCCCAAAACCCTCGCCAACTCCTTTTTTCCCCGCCGGTCCCTACGGTCCCGGCTCCTCGCGGCCGCTTCGCTTCAAAAAACTCGTGCGCTCAGGTGCGCCGCTGCGCTTCGCCCCTGACGGGTTCAGTGGCGTTTCGCTTCCCATGACGGTCTCGCCATCGCAGGGGATCGGCCTCTGCGGCATCAAAGGAGACAGACCATGACTGCGATCGGATACGTCACCAGGAACGAGAACGGCGGCTACAGGGGTCAGCTCAAGACCGTGTTGATCCGGGCCGACATCGACATCGTGCCGAACCGCGACAAGAGCGCCGAAACCCACCCCGACTTCCGGGTCGTGACCCAGGGCGTCGAGATCGGCGCGGGCTGGATCCGCCGCGGCGAGAACTCAGGCAAGGATTATGTGAGCCTCTCGCTCGCCGCCCCCGAATTCGGGCCGCGCAAGCTCTACGCCAATCTCGGCCGCGCCGCCGGCCAGGACGACGATAGCGTCTTTGCGCTGATCTGGAATCCGGCGGACTGAACCGCCTCGGCCCCCGCGCGATGCGCGGGGGCCTCTCTTGCGCCTCAATCGCTTCAGATCATCGCCGCCGTCACTACGGGCGCACCGGGGGCAGAGTTGAGCCAAGAAAGTGCCGGCGCGATTGCGCCGAAGATCCGTGCGGTGCGCGATCGTGCTCTTATGGACGTCTACGATTCAAGCGACTGGGCCTGGGAATTCCTGCGCCGTAACCCTGACTATGCCAGGGACTGGCGGGCCTCTGTCCCAAGGCGCCTTCCTTACGTCAACTTGCACGACGGCACGCAAATGCTTCGGCTGCGGCGGCGTTATCCGCGCGCCGAAGGCTGGGGGCTTTATGCCTTCACAGACCCCTCAGTTCCCGCTCGTGAAGCGCCAGTCTTCTGGCTTCCATCGACCAACCGACGCCTGACGCGAAGACGGATCATGGCGACCAAGAGGCAACGTCACCGCTTTCGGCCTTCCAGGTCGATCGCTCGTCGGTCATCGGCGTGGATGGCATTCCCATCGTGTTGTTAAAGGGACGGGGAAGCCATGTCGCCCTAGAACTTCAAGATGCAGCCGTCCTGACAAGGCCATCACGGCTGGTGTTCGAGCTCGACGGACTGGACGATCTCAACAGCCAGACCGAGCGGCTCAAGACTCTGCAGCGCTTCACCAAGCCGGAGACAGCGCGTGGCGGTCAGTCGCCATTTGCGAATGACGAGCGTCTTTATCATGCGCTGGTCGCGCTCGATGAAAGCATGGCAGGAAAGACCTATCGCCAGATCGCCATCACGATCTTCGGCGAAAGACGCGTCGCGGAGGAATGGGGCGGCGCAAGCCAGTTCCTTAAAGACCGGACCCGGCGCCTGGTCGCCAGGGGCCACGAATTGATGACCGGCGGCTATCGCGATCTTCTCGCCTGATTGGACCGCGCTTCCTCTCGCCCGGGGGTAGCGATGGTCCGCAGTGCCATCTTCGACACTCCCATCAGCCTCTGTCTTTGACGAGGTTGCCTCTCGCTCTCGCATTTGGCGAGGCGCGATGGTGGAGCATTAAGGACGATGGCAGACGAGCCCAAGGAACCGGAAAAGCCGTTCCTGAACACAAAGGAAGCGGCCGGCTGGCTGCGACTGACCAAGAATACCCTTGAGAAAATGCGGGTGAACGGCACCGGACCGGCCTATCGCAAGCACGGGCGATACGTCCGCTACCACATCGAGGATCTCGTCGACTATTCCAACGCGAGCAAGCGGAGGTCGACCTCCGATGATCGCTAAGTTCAAACGTTTACGCGGCAAAATAGCGATGCTTGCGGTGATTTCCGCGGTGATGATCTCAACCATTGTGGCGCGTTCGCCCCATGCGCCACTCGTCGTCTATAACGCCTCGGGCAGCGCCCCGCTCGGATTCTATCGCCTGGAAGACAGGCTGCCCGAGCGCGGCGAGATGGCTGTGATCCAGCCTTCGCCGTTGATCGAATTGATGCTGGTCGCGCGGGGAATCCTGCCGCCCTCAGTGCCCCTCGTTAAGCAGATCGCGGCAAGTGGCGGCGACGAAGTCTGCCGGTCGGATGAGCCAAATGGGACGATTGCAATCAACGGCAAGGTCGTCGCCGAGACCTACGAGAAGGACCGCGATGGGCGTCCGCTGCCGGCCTGGAAGGGGTGCATGAAGCTCATCGAGGGTGAATTCTTTCTGCTTCAGCCGCATCCGCTTTCGTTCGATTCCCGGTATTTTGGCCCGGTGTTGCGATGTGATGTCGTTGGCGTTGCTCATCCACTTTGGACCTGGAATCCTCCGGACTAGACAATTTGCGGAGGGCCAGCCGCCTAAGGCGGTTAAAGCCAATACTGAACGTGCGCTTTGTCCGGCATCAGGCGGAGCGTTGGCGTTCGCATATCGGGCGACAAATGGGCGAGCGATCGTAAGAGTCGCCCAACGTCGTCCAAGACGGCACGGCTAGTTGAGAATGTGCTGTGATTGAGACCAAACATGTCGTCTCCGACTGCGGTCACATCGATTGTCTCAATTCCGGGGAAGATATTCGGACCGTTTGTTCCTACATAGCCTGTGCGACTGCCGAAGGTCTTTTCGCCGGATGCCAGCAAGGCCTTGTCGGCTGCGGATGCATAGAGCGTGATGTTCTTGGTCACCGAACGGATTTGATCGGCCTTGCTGAGGTAGACATTCTTGTCCACATCGGGAGCGGCCATGACAAGCTCCGAAATCGCAACCGGAGCCTTGCTCAAGGCGATTTGCCGCAATGCGTTGACCAGGATTTCGTTACCCATGCTATGGGCAACGACATAGACATTCTTCTTGCCGATTTCGGAAGAGACCAATTGGAGGAGCTCTGCAAGGTGTGGCGAGGCGGCCTCGGCACTTTCGCGATCCTTGTCGTACTTGAACAAATTGCCCGCCGAAGGCCACGAAAATACAAGCACAGTTCCGGCGAAATTCGCGTCGAATGCGATTTGTGCGGCCTTGTAGATCGCGTCCGTGAAGGAGACGTTGTAGCCGTGTATGAACAGCATGATGCTGTCGGAATCGACCTTCAACTGGCTGACGAGAGTACTACGGTCCAACGTGGCGATGGCCTTTACGCGGAAGTGTTGAGCGTCTGATTCAGCCTCGACACCGAGCTTGTACCATTTGAATTTGGGGCGTTCGACGTTGCCAATGACGTGGACACTGGGGATGCTCACCACGGTATAGCCGTAGGCGAGCTCCAAAGTTGGGGCGTCGGTGAAGGATGATTCAGTGAGGGGACCTACCTGCAACGTGCGATCCGTGGCAAAGTAGACAGGCTGCAGGCTCTTCACATCGGGGCTCGGAATCAGCGGCTTGCCATTGATGACAATATTCTTCGGGTCGGAAGGGGCGGGAATATTCACCCATGCTCCGGCATCTGTCGGATCCTTCTTACCCGTGATCGAGGCGATCGTTTTGGAATGAAATATGTTGGAGTATTGGCTGAAGGGGCCGCCTGCGGGGGCGGCGCCTTTCGCCTGATTGAATCCAGTGATCTCGGACGACGCTTTCGTCATGTCGGATAGCGTGGACGATGAGTCCTGAAGCCAGTGTATGTCCGCTGTGCGTCCACCCGTGTCGATGCGAAAAGCGGGCTTGTCAGGTATGCGCAGCCCCAGGATCCAATCCTGGGCATTAGACTGGCTTTCGATCGAGCCGTACAGGGTGCAGATGCGTTTGGTGCTGTCACGATTATCGAGCGAGAACGCAACGCATTTGCTTTCCGCAATGCAGCGCTTAGCGCAGTCGCCTAATCCATCGCTGCTCGAGGCGAGATAGGCGCCGAGAAAGGTCCCCGTCGGGATTCGCTTGTTACATGCAAGTGTGAAACCGGCGGCGGAAACCTGCGCCAGTGGCGTCTTGCAGGCCGTTAGCGGGATATCGATAGGGGGAGCAGTGGGCGACCGGTATCGATCGCTGGCAGAACCAAGATGATTGCAAGGAGAAGTGTTCTCCAGCGCAACGTCATGAGTGATTTTCCCCCGCCTTCAACTTCCCAGGAAACCCACGCGGTTTCAATGGATACACCACATCCGTGCGACAACCAAGCAGCGAAAGATACTCACGCACACGGAGGGGCGATCTCCACTGAAATCGTGGGGCGTTTACGGGTTGCCAGAGGCCCCGTCGCTGACGCTGGCCCACGATATTTACGAGCCCAGCCGGACCGGCGAGCGCCTCGCAAGCCATGATTATCATGGTCCGGAACACATGAGCTATCGCTACGCCATGGGTGCGCGCCATCGCGTTTTCACTCGGCAAAAGGCGTGCCGCAATCCAAATTGTGGAGCGGCAGATCGAGAGGAACAAAGGCCCGCTGTCGACGTCTTCGACGAGACAAATCTCTACAAGAGTGATCGTATTGCTAATGCCGACGGTGTCGGAGATCGCTTCTTTTCCCGCTCAGGTTTGCTCGAAAGCGCGGGACTTCAGTGCGAAAAACTGAAGGTCGTGCAGCGAGCCGTCAGGATTTGGCAGTGCACCGGTGATGGGTCAATCGGCACTCCTACCCCGAGATCAGGATTGCGCTATCCAACATGAGCCAACAACCCACGCAGATGATCAGGAGGGCAAGATAAAAGCACTGGCGCTCGAGCGCGCCTAAGTCGTTGCCTGCACATCCAAGAATTGTCGCTAGCCGTAAGGGCGTTGTCGCCAAAGAGCTGTAGCGCCTTCGCGATTGACGAAACACGTCTGCGTCTTGCGACAAGGCCGGAGAGCACGCACATGCTCCGGCGCGAGGACGGAGAGCGGCGATGTCGGATACCGACGATGAATTCAGGGTCAGGCTCGGGCGGATCGGAAACCGCTGCGGCCGCAAGGCCGTGGGCTATGTCAAACGCGTGCGCAAGATCGCCGCAAAAGCTGGCGCGGGACGGCCGCACAGACAAGCTGCTTTCATCGGGCTCTCGGATCGGCCGCGGCCATGCCCAGGGAGCAGTGTCCGCGATCCAGCGTCCGGCCGGAGCGCGCCGTGTAGTCGTCAAGGCGCGCATTGTCCACATCAAGGCAGGCCACAACGGCGCCGCAAGAGCGCATCTGCGCTACATCCAGCGCGACGGCGTTACCCGTGAGGGCGAGCCGGCGAGTTGTATGACGCCGGCAGCAATCGAGCCGACGGTAAGGCGTTCACAGAGCGGGGCGGGGAAGACCGGCACCACTTCCGGTTTATCGTCGCTCCGGAAGACAGCAATGAGCTTGCCGATCTCAAGCCGTTCGTGCGTGACCTGATGCGGCAGATGGAATCCGACCTCGGCACCCGGCTTGATTGGGTGGCGGTCGATCACTTCAACACCGGTCACCCCCACAGCCACATCGTGATGCGCGGCAAGGACGACCAGGGCAAGGATCTTGTGATCGCGCGTGACTACATCGCCCATGG
>WNGE01008230.1_pt1 | contig 11183 bp, 4 predicted proteins | sample 5400651 | NCBI WGS metagenome assembly WNGE01 (sample SAMN13153370, study PRJNA577476) | soil metagenome | isolation source: 60 cm soil or saprolite under grassland replicate 2 | place: USA:California | collected 2016-06-15 | reverse complement strand
CCACGGCAGGCACACGTTGGTAAAGTCGGTAGCCATGGTCACGAACTGGGCAGGCCCATTGGAGGATACATTGATGCTCGCGAAAGGCGTGTCGTACAGGGTGTATGAGAATGGCAATGCAATAGTGGTCACTACATCATCACCGTGATTGCCGCTGTCCACCGTGCCCGGCACGATGCTGCCGCCTATCTGACTGATCGTGTATTGGCTGCCGCCCGCACACGTTGGCGTTGGTGTAGCTGTAGGTGTAGCGCCGCCTATCGTCCCGATAAGCCGGAACATCTGGTCGGGCGCTGCTGCGTCGCCAACGCAAGTGCCCCGGACGCCCCAAGTGAGGCAGCCTACACCGAAGCCGCCGCCCGGATTCTGCCAGGCTGCGGGGCTGTTCGCCTGCACCGTCCGATCGGTCCAACCCCACTGGCCAAATGGAGTAAAATCCATCCGGGCCTGTACCGAGACCCAATAAGTGCCGGCAGCGAGGACGGCCGGTACCGTCAGGGTTACCTGGAAGACGCCGGCGGCGTTTACGTACGGCTGGGCCATGGCGGTGTACACGTTGGTCCCGGGAAGGCCGCCGCTATTTTGGTAGAAGAAGACGTGGAACGACGCAGCCGGGCCAGCTCCATTGAAATACACCCCCTGCGCATCCACTTCGGTGATATTCCACGTCTGTCCTCCCGGAACGACGAAATCATCAGCGGTAAAGTCGTCAAAGGCGTCGTTGGCCGCCTCGAAATCCTGCGACCCGGTGCTGATTGTTCCAGCATTGTTTAGCTGGTCGTAGAGAGTGACATTCGGAAGTTTTGGAACTGAAGGCAGCCGGGACGACGGAACCCCCATGGGACCGCTGGAAACTTTCGGAACTCGGTCGGTTACAGGAATCCCGGCGGGGCTCTGGGCGGCATTTGCGCCCACTGCTCCGGTGGAAGGCGGCGCGTTCTGCATCGGATTCTGATTCCCTGCCGCGCCCATGTTGACCGAAGAGTTGGCCACGGTTCGCTTGGTAGCCTGTCGCTGCCCCAGCGCGAATGGGATCGCGCATACGGCGACAAGTACAAGCAGGATCAACGCGCTCCAAAGTAGGTGCGCTTTAACGGAGTGTTTGGTTTGTTTTTTCATTTTTTTAAGACCTCATGATTTTGGAATTGAGAGATTCAATCCGGCTGGATTGAGGGTGGGAGTCCCGGGGTGTGTCCATGCAGGGACGCCATTTGTGCCAAAAAAAGCGGCGGCATGTCAAGACTTTTTTTAAAATTTCTTAAAAAATTTTGGTAACGGGGATGTCACGGGTCGCCGCAAAGGCTATGCCAGAGTGAAAGGCGTTTTCGCGTGCTTTTTTAGAGCAGCCGTGCCGGCTGCAACCGGACGAATTTCGCAGGCGACACGCCTGCCGCTACAGTCACGTGCGATCAATCACAACGATTTCCCCTTGGTATGGCCAGTCGTCCGCGATTTCCACAAGGCCAGCCCGAACTGGATTGTCCCGGACGTAATTCCATTTCTCGCTGTAGCTTTCATCGCTGCGCAGAATGTGATCAAAAAATCCAGGTTGCCAGTCGCGCCCCAGGACAACGACACGCTTGCGCTTCATCTTTTGACAGAATGAACAGAATTAACAAAATGATTTGAGCAAATCAGAAAGAGACTTGCTCTTGCTTTGGCAGCCGAAATTTTTTCTTATACTCCAAGCGGTCTGGCCCGAAGTTTAATAGCACGCCTTGGTCAATTCCGGTTGCAACAAGATAGTTTACAAGCTGAACTTCATGCACTTTCGCAAGCGACTGAATTGCTTTCAGTTCGACGATCAACGAATCGTTTACCAGTAAATCAGCCGTAAATGCACCGACGGTTTGGCCATCGTAATGCACGCTGATCGGTCTCTCTGCTTCAGCTTTGAGTCCGACTTTTCGCAGTTCCCAAATCAAGGCGTTCTGATAAACTGACTCGAGAAATCCCGGTCCGAGCACTGAATGAACTTTCATCGCTGCGCCGATGACCTGCCCACATAGATCGTATTCTTGTGGCTGCTCTTCGATTCTGTTCATTCTGTTAATTCTGTCCTCTCCTATTCCAGAGTCGATGAGATTTTACCGCCACAGAGATCGCCCGCTTTAGGCCACCAATCCACGATGCGAGTGCGAAGTTTCTGCCGCCGCGAACAAAGAGGTGAACATGATCGGGCATGATCACGTATCGCCCAAGCGCAACATCAAATTTAGCAATCGCGCAATGAGCGTATTGCTGAAGAGCAAGCTGGACACGATTCAGCGAAGGAATACTTTTGCGGTCGCCAGTAGCAAAAGTGACGAAGTAAAGTGGTTGGTTGATGTAAATCAGGCCTAGTCGATGCGGACGATCCTTGATCATTCTCCCGAGTGTAAAGGCAGCGTGACGCCGGTAACAATACTTCTTCTGTAGAGGCAGCCGTGCCGGCTGCAACACGACGAATTTCGCAGGCGACCCGCCTTCGCTAGGCTGCGGCGTGGCAAGCACGCCTGCCGCTACAGACCGTAAGCTCGCCTGTCAGGGGAACTCGCGAGTTTTTCTCGCGAGCTCCCGCCCTAAGGAGATCCGATCAGCGCCTTATCGTAATGGACACGTCGCGTGGCACCCAGCGGTGTCTTGCCACGAGCCACCGGGATGGGTTGCAAGACAATCAACGCAAGTGACCCCCGCCAAATTGGGCACCCCGCTGCAGTTAGCAGTGTTGAAGAAGCAATAGCCCACATGCGGCGTCTGCGATGGACGCGCCCTTGGCGTCGGCGTAGGCCTCGGCGTATTAGTCGGCGTAGGCGTAGCTGTCGCAGTCGCCGTGGCTGTGGCCGTTGGCGTTGCGGTAGCTGTTGCTGTGGCTGTAGCCGTGGCCGTCGGCGTGGGCGTGAACGTAGCCGTAGCCGTTGGTGTAGGCGTGAATGTGGCCGTGGCTGTTGGTGTTGGAGTAAACGTAGCAGTTGCTGTCGGAGTAGCTGTCGCTGTGGAGGTTGGAGTTGCAGTTGCAGTTGCCGTCGCCGTCGCAGTCGGTGTCGCGGTCGGTGTTGCTGTAGGCGTGGCCGTCGGCGTCGGAGTAGGCGTCCCGCACTGGCTGTAGATTTCCATCGTGGGCGTTGCCGCGGTAGGAGCGTACCCGCCTGCCAGCCAGACCCGGTTGGTGCCGTTGGTATCCGTGGGGAAATTACGCCGCGCTGTCGTGAATGGCGCGCCCACTGACCAGGTGTTAGTGCCCGGATTGTAGATATCGACCTCGTTCGATGGATTGGGAGCGGTTCGGCCGCCACCCATGACCCACATCAGCCCATTAAAGGTCAGTGCCCGCGTCTCACCCGTGGCCCTTGGTATATTGGCAATGGTGATAATGGAGTCAGCTACCGGGTTATATCTAAAGGAATCAGTGGTATCAACAAGTAGGCCGCCTTGAACATCGGTCCCACCGCCGGTATAGATGAAGCTACCAATGGTGGTGGTCGGTATGTAGGCGCGCGCCACAGGCAGCATAGTGGCCTTTTGCACCCAGACGTTGGTTGTGGGAGTAAACTCCCAAATCGTGTTAACGGGCGCTGCAGGCGATACGGTGAATCCACCCAGGATGTACAGCTTATTGCTGAACACAGAGAAGCCACCAGGCAGGGTCGTGTTCCCCAACGCACCCGGCCATGGAGCAGCAACGGGACTAATAGTATCCGTGGCGGGATTATACCGGAATATGCGGTCGGTAGTCGTTGTCTGTGTAGCTGCCGAGCCGCCCACGCAGTAGATGTACGGGGTCCCGGCGTCGGTGAGAATACCGCAGGCCATGTTGTTCACCTGGTTATCGGCGTAAGTGGCTGCTTTTGTAGTCCAGGTATTGGTGGCTGGATCATATTCAAAGGGATGGGTGAAATCGCTCCCCACCAAGTCGGAGCTGCGTCCGCCCATAGCGTACAACTTCCCGTTAGCCGGGAAATAAACGCCAACCGCGCGCACCGCGGGCGTCGGGAGGGGCAGACCCGCTGCCCAGCCCGGTGTGCAACTGGGCGTTCCCGTTGCCGTTGCCGTCGCGGTAGGCGTTGGCGATGGGCAGACTCCCTGGATGTAGCTTTGGCCGCCACTGGCCGCGCCACCCGACCCGTTGCAGAAATACTGCGTAAAGGCGGTGTCGTTCTTCTGTACTCCAGCTGTTGCGCTGCTGTTGCCATTGGCCACCGTTCCGTAGATTATGTCGAAGCGGCTCTGCCCCTCATACAACCTCAGCTCGTAGTTGGCCGACAGGGCCGTGTTAGAAAAATACACTGCGCGCCACTCAATGTTGAAGATTCGATTGGGTGCGGTACCCGATACCGAGGTGTAAACACCGCACGTACCCCCTGGGTAACCCGTGCAACCAACCCAGCCCAAATTGTCCGTGCGCTGGTCGTCCCAGTACGGGAACACCGTGTAATTGTGGGTAAGCCACGGCAGGCAGATGTTGGTAAAGTCGGTAGCCATGGTCGTGAACTGAGCAGGGCCGTTAGACGACACATTGATGCTCGTGAAAGGCGTGTCATACAGCGTGAATGGGAAGGGTAATGCGACGGGAGTGACTACATCATCCCCGTGATTGCCGCTGTCTGTCGTGCCTGGTATGATGCTGCCGCCTATCTGACTGACCGTGTACACGCCGCAGGTCGCTGTGGCCGTGGGCGTTGGTGTCGCAGTAGGTGTAGAAGTCGCTGTCGCTGTTGCCGTGGGCGTTGCTGTTGCTGTTGCTGTTGCCGTCGCCGTGGCAGTCGGCGTTGCTGTTGCAGCCACAGTGGCTGTTGGCGACGCTGTAGGAGTGGGCGTCGGCGAGGGGCACGGCGGCGCCAGGAAGTTCCCGGCGTTGACGATTACCTTAGCGAAGTCGCCGCTCCACGTCACGACGGGGTTGTCGCCCACGTAGGCCGTTACTCCCACCGAAGTGTGCCCACCGACCGTTTTGTACGCGATCAGCGGCTGACCCGTATTCCAGGTCGCTGCCAGCACTGCCCCAGGCGACAGTGTAGCGATATTTGTGTCGGTGGCATTAAGCGCGCTAACGCCCGTGCAAAGCGGGGCGAAAGTGCAACTACCCAGTGTGTGAGGAGTGAAGTCGTTAGTGGCCGGGATAACAAAAGGATTGTAGCCGCCGGTGGCGTAGCGGCCAGCGATGGGGTTGAAATTGCCCCACAGGTAGGTATGGCCAACCACCACCCCGCCGCCGTCAATGTAGTCCGCCAGCACGTTACCCATCGCAGTGGCGTCGGCAAAGGGGAAGTTGAGGTAGGGCACAACGATCTGATACGCCTGGAGCTGAGCCAGGGTGGGCGTGCCGGCCCCGCCGTCGAAGAAGTCAACCGTGGCCACCCCGGGCTGGGCGAGCAGGCTGGTCCGGAGCGTGCCCGGCTGAATGACGCCATCCGCGTACACGATCAGAATGTGGAAGCTGCTGGGCGTGCAGGTTGGCGTTGGTGTGGGTGTGGGCGAGGCGCACGCGGCAAGTGTGTAAATGAAGTAAGCACCCGAGGCTACACCCGGAGGTGGATTGGTCCCTGTGGGGTCACACCCTACCTGCGTGAAATTCGTCGTGTTGTCCTTCTGCACTCCTACCGTGAGGGCGCTATCCGTCCCTCCTGCGTGGCTGGTCACCAGGTTGTAGTAAACATCGAACCTACCCGTGAGAGCGGTAGCCTCGTTGAAGATCACCTCATAGTTGAGGTTGGGAGTGGCATTGCCCGGGTAGTAGGCATCGCGCCACTCAATCACGAAGGTGCGGTTGGGAGCAGTGCCATAGGTCGCGTAGAAGACGCCGCAGGTGGGGCACGTGCTCGTGACCGGGTACTGGTCCACCCACATAGGGCCTATGGTGTAGGTAGCGATGGAGTTGGGCAGACACGTGATGCCGAAGCCTGCGTAATCTGTGCCGAAGCCCAGTTCACCGTTCGAGCCAGCCAGGGCGCTGGTGTAGGTGGCGTCATAAATCTTGACCGGGAAGGGGAATGTGACCGGAAGGGAGCAGTCGTCGCAGTTGATGCCCAGGCTGGTGGTGCCCGCCAGATACGAGCCTGTAGTAATCGTGTAGTTGTAGTTCTGCGCCGTCGGGCAGGTCGGCGTCGGAGTAGGTGTAGGCGTAGGTGTGGGCGACGCGCAGGGGGCCAAGGTGTAGGTCTGCATGCTCGCGGCTGGCCGGCCGGCGTTGCACTGCGACTGGGTGTAGGTCGTGCCGTCCAGCTCGACACCGAGGGCCCCGACTGTGGCATTAGCCGAGCCGAAGGTGCCGTAAATGATGTCGAAGCTGTTCAGCACGCCTTCGTGGAAGACGATCTCGTAGTTGGCGTCGCTGTTGGCAAGGCACGTGGTGGCTCCATTGTAGCGGCAGGTGCGCCACTCGATGTAGAAGTTGCGGTTGGGCGCGGTGCCGGTTGTGGTGGTGAAGATGCCGTAGTTGCCCGTCGCGCCGGTGATCTGGTCCACAGCAAAGGGGAAGATGTTGTTGGTCGCGGTGGCATTCGGCAGGCAGCCGGTGTAGAAGAAGTTATCGACGGTGCCGAAGGCCAGGTAGCCGTTGGAGCCGGCCGTGGCCGTGGTGAAGGTGTTGCCGTAAAGGCCGACCGGGAACGGCAGGGTGATGCCCGTGCCGCAGTCGTCGCAGTGGTTGCCGATGTCGGTGATACCTGGCACAATTGTACCGGCGCCGTTGGTGATCGTGTATGAGGGTGAGCAAGTCGCCGTGGGCGTTGGAGTAGGCGTGAACGTTGCTGTGGCCGTAGGCGTAGGTGTGAAAGTGGCCGTAGCCGTCGGCGTCGGCGGCACAGTAGCTGTAGCTGTAGCCGTGGCAGTAGGAGTAGGACTTGGTGAACCAGCTGGACAGGCCCCTGGCTGGGAGAGGACGATGCTGTCGATCCTCCAGCCCGAATTCGTGCCGCTGGTGTCGCTGCCCATGCGCCAGCGCAGCACGACATTCTGCCCTGCCGCGGCAGGCGGCAGGTTCACCGTCGTTGTGATAAAGCCGTTGGAGCTAGCACCCCATGCCTGACGGCCAGCCAGCGGATTCGAGAACGATGAGCTGATCGTACCGGTGTAACCTCCGGTGACGAAACTGCCGCCCGCGGCAATGATATCCTGGAAGGCGCCGCCGCCGATGCTAATCTCCAGCACTCCGCCGTCGAAGAAGGTAGTAGTACCCTCGAACGCGTAATTCTGGCGGAACGTCACCTGCGCAATGTTGCTTGTGATGGCGATGCTCGGCGAATCCAGCCGCTTATCACTGACCACAGCTGGATCATTTACCCACGCCGCATTAGGTGTTGAATCGGCTACTGGCGTCGGCACTCCTGAATTTGAAGTCTGCCAAAAGATCATATCGGGGTCGATCGCATTGGTCGCCACCCAACCAGCAGGCAGCACCGGCGGGGTCACTCCGTCAAAGTTCTCGCTAAAATTGGGAACGTAGGCCCCGAGAACGCTCACGGAGGCGCTGGCACTTCCGCTACTGGTGCCAGGGCAAGCGTTACTGACCGTGTAAGAGGCCATGTTGTTGAGGGTAGAGCCACAGGTATCCGTGGTTGTGGTGCTGATCACATGCGCTCGCGTCGTGGTGCCGCCAGCCAGCGTAGTCGGGCTGTAAACCAGGCTCTGGCTAGGCGGGCTACCGGTGACCGACCAGCCGGCATCGGTATTGGCGGCGTCGATCGACCAGTTAACTCCGGGCGCAGCAGGAAGATTATCTGTGAATGTCAGGCCGGTCGCCGTAAACGAACTATTATTGGTCAGCCTGACCGTGAATCCGATTTGGGAGCCGCTAGCCACGACGGGGGCATCGGCGGTTTTGGTGATGCTGACGTTGGCTAATGACGGTCCGCTGTAAGAGGTTACTTCATCCGCGCCGATGTCAGGCGTGCATGGGTTCCGCAGATCATTGTCAAAGTCGTTGGCGATCCCGCTGATTGGTGTGGCTGCGGCAACGCAGAGGCTCGCGGGAGAGATATGCAAGTTAACCGTCGCGGCATTTCCATCCGGATTAACGAACAGCGGGTCGACGGAGATGCTGTTTGCATCCTGACCCGTTCCCGTCTGCCAATTAGCCAAAGTGCATCCAGCCACACCGGGCGCCGTTCCCACACAACCACCGACGCCATTGGCAAAAAGATCGTTGTAATTGGAGGTGACGCCGGTTAATCCGGTCAGTGCAATGGCAAAATTTGTGGCAGTGCCGGAGGCGTTACTGCGCCCGTTCCAGAAAATGTTGTCCTTGTAATTGCGCGTCCCACCCGTCACGTTGCTAACAAATCCGAAGGTAGTGCTCGCTGAAACCACTCCAGTGCCGCCGACATAAACGCTGTTGTAGTACAAATTGTTCGTGCCAGCGATTTCGAACATTCCGTAAATGGCGTATCCAGCCGTGATCGGGGCGCCGGCGGCATCCACGCCGAGACGGACCATGTTGTTCTTATAGGTGCCGGTTCCGGCTACTGGAAGAATACCGACTAACTGACTGGTAAGATTCGTCGAGGTGATCGAGAACGAATGAACAAAGTTCCGCTCTACCACATTGGCCGTGGCAGCGGGAAAGCTGCAGTACAACCCATAGATTGAATTATTGATTGTGCCCGAGTTGTTGCTCAGAGAATGAATGACATTCTGCGAAATGACATTCGGGCCGCCCGCCGTTCCCGTTCCGGTCAAAACCATCCCGCTGACGACGATTAAGTTAACTCCATTGGAATTACCCGAGATGTTTTGGATAATATTTCCAGTTGCGGAAAGGTTTGCGAGGCTGTTCTGAATAGCATACATGGCATAGGCGCCAATCAGGTTATCGGTGATGGCGCCAGCCCCGCTTCCCCCGATCTGATTGTTATTTAGTGTCGCCGTCGCAGCCGAAGATGTATTAAGCAAAATCCCCCGGAACCCTCCGGTGCCTGTCCCTATGCCGGTGATCGTGATCGCCCCGATTCTGTTGTTCGAAATCGGATTCGAGCTTGAGGTAAAGTCGTAGATCCCGGCAAACGCTCCGGTAGAGCTTTCTATGAATGTGATTGTTGATGACCCATCGAGACTCCCGATTTGGTTGCCAGTAATGGTTCCGACGTCGTACCGGCCCCCTGCCAGGAATATCCCACGAAAGGCTGATCCACTGCCTGTGCCTGTGCTTGCCGTGTTTTGGCTAATCCCCGAAATCACATTCCCCTGAACGCTGGTTACCCCGACCGTGGTGCCAGTGGTGAAGTCCAGTCCGACGAATAAGTTTGTAGATCCACTAATCGCTGTTATTCCGGTGCCGTTAGCCGCGCCGAAGCCCACCGTATTTCCGGTGACCGTTTGGTTAAACCCACTCGTTGACACCAGGATACCAGAATATTTCAGGGCAGTACTCGTGAAGACGCGCGGCGCGGTCTGGTAAACTCTATTGTTGGAGACCGTCGTGGTGGCGGTGTTGGTCTGGAGATCGATACCGGCAACTGACGTCGTCGCATTGAAGAAGTCGAACACATTGTTGTTATCGATGAGATTGCCCGTGTTGTTGTTAGGACTGGCTGATCCAAGCGACATCACTCCTTTGGTAGGCAGGTTGGCACCGGCCGGGCCGATAGCGTTATTCGAAATTGCGTTGTTGCTGTTTGCTCCGCCCGTTGAGGTGCTGATGAGAATGTTGCCGCCCGCAACGGTCGTGCTCGCTGTGGACGAACCCAGTACGGTGCATCTTGTAACGGTGTCGCTTTGCGCGCCGTTAATGAGCCGAATCGTGCTCGTGCCAGCGGTCGCCGAGACGGTTGTATTCGAAATGGTCAGCGAGTTACCGCCCGAACTCAAACCATCAATGGTCACGTTGTCCGCGCCGTTGAGATCAATCAACGGGCTGCCTGCCGCAATCGCGCCGGAGACGGTTCTCACTCCGGTCGGTGTGATCAAAACCAAAGTGTAGCTCGCCCCCCCAACACCGCTCGCGTTCAAAACCGCTGGCGCCGTCTCGGTGGTGTCGCCGCACACGCCAATGTTGATTACGCCCGTGTGGGTTCCGAGGTTAATTGCATCAAATGCGTCTTTCAGCGTTGCCTAGTCGGCGTTATTTCCGCTATTGGTCGCTTCCACTCTGATGTTGCCGGCACCACAGGTGACCTCCGGCAGTTCCAAAAAATATTGATTCTTCGGTCCTGCGCTGGCGAAAGCCGCCGATTCGGCGGGCCGATAGGTAAGATCTTCCGGATCCGGATTCGTCAATACCGGGACTTCTGCCAGTTTCGTAACGTCGTCCTTTTTCGACGATGCACCTTGGAAATCCGGATTCGCCGCTATCGGGACTTGTAATTTAGATTCGGCGAGCCTGAGGCTGGAGGGCAATAAGATCGCCGGCTTAGCCGCGCTGCCCTTGCCGGCCTTTCGCTGCGCCAGCGCAAACGGAATCGCGCAGACGGCGACAAGTGAAAGCAGGATCAACGCGCTCCAAAGAAGATGCGCCTTGATTGAGGGGTTGGTTTGTTTTTTCATAGGACGAGGGCCCTCGTGGATGAAATCGAGGGAAGCAGTCTGGGGGACATGGACATGTGGAGCGCTCGTTTTAGGAAAATGCAGCCAAGCGTGTCAAGACTTTTTCTTAATAATGTTGAAAATTATTCGTTAAGGATGTTAAACACTGCATTACGGGGATGCAGACGACGCGCCGCAGAGCTGGAATATGGTTGGCCTCAGTTTTCTGTAGAGGCAGCCGTGCCGGCTGCGGATATCGTGACACAGCAGGCGACACGCCTGCCACTACAGGACTACCTCGGCTGTGATCGTCCCGGCGCGGCGGGCCGATCCACCTTGGCTGCAGCCTGCGCTTGGTAGCTAAAACCCAGCACCCGCCTTGCGCACTTCGGCGTGACAGGGGGAGCGGGTAGCTACAACCGGTCACCCACCTTCGTCCCGCAGTCGCGGGACTACGGCGTGGCAGGCTGATCACTTCTCAATGATCAGCTGGGAATCAGGGCCGCGGCGCCGGAGTAGGACGAGGCCTCGCCGATGGCCCAGATCTCGGCGTCGGCGTCACTCTCGGCGTGGATGTAGGCGTGGGCGTAGGAGTAGCACTTGGTGCAACAGTTGCAGTTGCAGTAGCCGTTGGCGTAGCTGTAGCTGTAGCTGTTGCTGTTGGACTAGCTGTAGCCGTGGGCGTTGGTGTAGCGCCGCCCGATGGCGATACCCGCACGAAATAAACGTCCTGCTCGTGCTGGCCC
>WNGE01014234.1_pt1 | contig 11185 bp, 11 predicted proteins | sample 5400651 | NCBI WGS metagenome assembly WNGE01 (sample SAMN13153370, study PRJNA577476) | soil metagenome | isolation source: 60 cm soil or saprolite under grassland replicate 2 | place: USA:California | collected 2016-06-15 | reverse complement strand
GGAGAGCGACTGCTGCGATGCAAGACGGACGCATCATCGAGATGCGCGCGGGTGATGTCTTCTACATCGCTCCAGGGCACGATAGCTGGGTAGTTGGCGATGAGCCCTATGTCTCTTTGCATTTCCTGGGAGCGGAGCAATATGCGGCGGCCAAGAAATGACTATTCAGTGGCTGGTTTGCAGGAAATTCTCCACCAGCCTTTTGCCTTCGTTGGTCAGCACGCTCTCGGGATGAAACTGCACGCCCTCGACGGCAAATTTGCGATGCCGCAGGCCCATGATCACTCGCGTTCCGTCGCTGTCGTGCGTCCAGGCGCTGACTTCTAATTCTTCGGGCAGGTGTTCTTCGGCCACAATCAGCGAGTGATAGCGCGTCGCCGTCATCGGCGAGGGTAGGCCGCGGAAAATTGTCTTCCCGTCGTGCTCCACCGGGCTGGTCTTGCCGTGCATCAGGTTCTTCGCGCGGATGACCTTCCCGCCAAAAGCCGCGCCCAGAGCCTGGTGTCCGAGGCACACGCCCAGCACCGGCACCTTGCCCGCGAAGTGGCGGATCAGGTCGATGCTGATGCCCGCTTCCTGCGGAGTGCAAGGTCCCGGCGAGACGACGATGCGCTCCGGCCGCATCGCTTCCACCTCGCCCACCGTCACCTGATCGTTGCGGCGCACGTCAACCCGCGCGCCCAGCTCTCCGAGGTATTGAACCAGGTTGTAAGTAAACGAGTCGTAGTTGTCGAGGACAAAGACCACGAGTTCATTCTAACTGCATGCGAAGACGTTAACCGCAGAGCACGCGGAGATCGCAGAGGGATAAACTGATCAAAATACTCTGCGATCTCTGCGTCCTCTGCGGTCAATCATTACGCGGCGGCCTGGAATACGGAAGCGTAGTCGCGCGAGAACTGTTCGAAGCTGCGCGGCTTGCGTCCCAACAACTGCTCGACATCGTTCGTGACGGCGCTGGCGCCGCCGTTGCGGTAGAGCTGTTGCAGATCGATCAGCGCATTGGCGCTCCAATCCGGCAGCCCCGCTCCGAGCAGCGCCTGCTTGAACTGCTCCACCGGCAGATCTACGTAGCGGATGTCGCGCCCCAGATCGTCGGAGAGAATTTGCGCCAGTTCCGCGTTGGTCAGCGCCCGTGGGCCGGTGAGCGTGTAGGTCTTGCCCTGATGCCGGTCCTCGGTGAGCGCCTTCACCGCAACAGCGGCCATGTCGCGAATATCGACATGGCTCACCTTGCCCTCGCCCTGGCATCCGTAGAACGCATTTTGGCTGGTGATGGTCGGGGCGTTGTAGTTGACTAGGTTCTGCATGAATCCGTTGGGACGAATGAACGTGTACGGTGCACCCGACGACTTGATGTAATCCTCGGATTCGGCGTGCTGCCGGGGATAAATCGCGCCGCGTCCGCCCAAGGCCGAGAGTTTCACGATGTGCGCCCCACCCGCCTGCTTGATTGCATCGACCGCCTTGCGCTCGAGCGCGACCAGGTTCTGAGCCGGCGGTCCGACGAGAAATACTTTGTCTACGCCTTTCAGCGCGGCGCGCAGGGTTTCCGGCTGGTTATAGTCCACCGTGGCGATCTCGACGCCTGAAGGCGCCGTTGCCGCCTTATTGGCCGTCTGGAACGCGGCGCGCACTTTTGCTCCCGAGGCGGCAGCCTGCTTGAGAACTTCTTTTCCGACGTTGCCGCTGGCACCTGTGATCAGAATCATGGCAATTTCCTCCATTCTTTAAGTTCGGATTCCTACATTCGAGTCCGGACCGGTTGACACCTGCTTTGGATACCGGGAGCACGAAAGCGTCGCAGAGTTTTTTCGGGGTTCAGGGGAGGGGGAAGGGTTCTCTAAGGCGTCGAGCGCAGAAAACCTTGACAGGTAAGTTGCTAACCGCCATGCTTACAGGATTCCTGGAGGTTCGATGGCCGAAACGCAGAAAGAAACCGACAAACGGGCCACCCGACGGTTTGCGCTTCGTCTCCCGGTGAGTGTCCGCTACAGCGAAAACGAGCAGGAGCACACTGCGCAGACCCGCGATGTCAGCGCGCGCGGTATCTGCTTCTATGTCGATTCGGCCATTCAAGCCGGCTCGGCCCTTGATTTCACGCTGACGCTTCCGCCCGAAATCACGCTCACGGAAAGCATTCGGGTGCGCTGCAAAGGCCGCGTGGTACGGGTCGAAAGCGGGGGGTCGAACGGCAAGCTGGCGGTGGCGGCCGTCATTGACGAATACGAATTCCTGGCCGACACTTGATTGCCTGCATCGGCTTTTTCCATGGACGCCTGAGTGATATGGTTGACTCGAGTGTCTCTGTGAAACACTTCCGGCGGAATTCGGGTTTCGGGCAATCATTGGATTTCATTCGGCGGAGTGGGTGTCTTCCGGCCCGGACTGGTCTCGGGCAGATTTGTGGTTTTCTAGCTGTGGCGATGTTCGTGCTCGCGACACCTTGGGCCCGGGCTCAAACAAACACTGGACCCAGTGCCTTACCTTCCGGCGGCGCACTAGTCAAGAGCTTCCGGATCGTTCAAGAAAAAGATGGCCCGGCAGTCGAGATTCTCTCGACCAAGCCCTTGGTTCCCTCGATCCATGCCCTCGACAATCCGCCGCGGCTGGTGATTGATCTGCCCAACGCAAGACTGGACGCCATCCCGAAGCGGATCAGCGTGCACGCCGATCAGATCGGCACGCTGCGCGGCGACCAGTTTCAGGCGAATCCACCGTTGGCGCGCATCGTCCTGGATCTCGAGGCTCCGCTCCCCTACACCTGGGACGGGGCGGGAAACCGTCTAGTCGTGCATCTGGGCAAGAGTCCCAGCGCGCCGAATCGATCGCAGTCTCAAGCGCCATCGGTTCTGAGCCTGTCCCCATTTTCGCAGCAGCCTGCGGTGGCGACCGTCCGCACCAGCGAACCGTTGGCCGTGGCGCAGAACAGTCTGGCGTCGGGCGCCACCATCACGGCCGCTACAGATACCGCGGTTCTCGGGCTGGCCCGAGGCGGCGAAGTGCACGTTTGTCCGGGGACCGAGGTATCGGTTATGCCTTCGCAGACTGGTCACAATGTGATGCTCGGCATGAGCACGGGCGCCATGGAGGCACACTTCACGCTCGACGCTTCTTCGGATTCCGTTATGACGCCGGATTTCCGCATTCTTCTAGTTGGGCCTGGAGAATTCCACTACGCGTTCAGCGCCGACTACCAGGGCAACACGTGCGTGCGCGCTTTGCCCGGCAATACCGCCGCGGTCATTGTTTCCGAGTTGCTGGGGGACCGCACCTGCCAACCCCTATTGCGAGCGGTGAACAATCTGCCGGCGCCGAGCGAAGCGCCGCCCGCAAGTCCAATGCCGGCGAGTGCGGGCCCCGCCCCAAGCGCGGCGACGGTGCCCCGTGAAAATACGCCTCCGAGCGTGGCGCCCGCGGCCGATATGGCCACGAACCGCACCACCCCCGAGCTTCGCGTGCAGGTGGAAGCGCCCTTTGTATTCCATGCCAAGGGCCCTCCGCCGCCTCCCATCGAAGACGTCCGCGCATTGCCCGTGGAATCGCGTCCGCTGACCGCACCCGCGTTGAGCGCGCCGCTCCCTCCGCCTGCGAAGGGAACACAGAAGCCTACCGGCACCGAAACCGCGCGCGCGAAGCCCGCGCCCGCGCGCGGGTTCTTCCGCAAACTGGGCCGTTTTTTTTCCGCCATATTTCGCTGAGCATGTTTCGTTCGGTCCGCAGGCAAAGATTCCGGCCACAATTGCATCTATTTCCATTTGACAGTGATCCAAATACAACAGCAAAAACCAGCACAAGGAGAAGTAAGATGCATAGACGGTGGACTGTTGTTTTGTCATTGGCAGGGCTGCTTACCATCCTGGCCGGGAGTGCCGCCGCCCAGATTCCCACCAAAGGCAATGTGTTTTTCGGCTACTCCTACAATCGTGCTGAGATCGTTTCCGACGACGGCAGGAATCTGAACGGATGGAACGCGTCGCTGGAGGGTAAGTTCGCGCCCTGGGTTGGCTTGGTCGCCGATCTGGGCGGGACCTACGGAAGTCACATCAGCGAACACAACTTTCTGTTTGGGCCGCGGCTTTCCGCAGAAGTCAAGGGAGTACGTCCATTTGCGGAATTGTTGATTGGCGCCGGACACATTGGCATTGACCGGGGGCCTTCCGACACTTCTTTTGCCAACGCCGTGGGCGGCGGGGTTGACTACCGTGTGGCGGGACCGGTCGCAGTCCGCGGACAGCTCGATTGGATTCGCACCCGCTTCTTCGGCCACGATCAGAACGATTGGCGATTTTCAACGGGACTGGTGGTGCACTTCTAGTCAGACAGTAGCGGAAGTTGAATTGCGGCCGCCGTGTGCTCCGCGCATTTCTCCAGAATCATGGGCACTTCAAGCAGCGCCCGATTGGAATATTCGTTGGCTTTGCGACGGAATTCGTTGCAAGCCGCGCTCTGGAGTAAGCGTTGCACGGCGGGTGCAATCTCCCGGAAGCTGCGCACGACGATCCCGAAACCATTCTCCGTCACCCATTCCGCGTTGTAGCGCTCTTGCGGAAGGGTTCGTGAATTGCATTCCACGATCACGGGCAGGTGAAACTGCAACGCCTCGCTGATGGAACCGGGGCCCGGCTTGCCGATGAAGAAATCGGCCAAGGCCATGTAGTAATCGACCCTCTGAGTAAATCCGACAATGATGATTGGTTTCGTGGTCTGCAGGTTCTTAAGTTCAGCGGCGAGCTTTTGGTTGTGGCCGCAAATCAGGACTAACTGGACGCCGCTGCCGGCTTCGTTGAGGTTCCTGGTGATGTCGACCATCACCTGGGAGCCATGGCCTCCGAACAGGACAATGCCAGTTGGACAATCGGGTTCCAGGCCCAGCCGTTGCCTTTCAGAGATGCGATCGACGGTGGTCTTCTCGTAGAACCTTGGCTTCAGGATCATTCCAGAAGTTCGGAAGATATGGCCGGCGGGATGACCCATCGTTAAGGCTTGTTGGCGAGCGCGTTCGGTGCCGGCGATGATGTATTCCGATTCCGGCTCGATCCAAAAGTGCGGCGGGTAATCCGCTAAATCCGTGATGAGAGTTACAAAAGGCGTTCGTTCGCCATCGGAGCGAAGGCTGTCGGCGATCGCGCGATTAAAGTGCGGGATTACGGAGAGCACCAAGTCCGCCGGATGTTGCGCCCAGTAAGTTCGCAGTGCTTTCACGATCGGAGAGTGGTAGAGACGGATGGTCCCCACCAGAAGCATCAGGAGTTGGGGCGTCAGGCGGGTCCAGCCTCGGCGGAGGATCAGGTTGTAGCTGTCCTGAATGCGCAGGCCGGTGGCGCGACGCACCAGGTCGAGGGGATCGAGCAATTCCTGTAGGTCCAGAAGGCTGACGTCCCAAGGATGTTCCTGCCCGGCGAGCGTGTCTTTGAGAGCCTCGGCTGCGCTATGATGCCCTCCGCCGGCGTGGTGGTAAATGATGGTCAGCTTGCGCAAGGGTCACCCCGCCTGGGCGTTAGATTTGGGCCGCTCACGCATCGAGAGCGACCGCGTGCTCTCGGTGGAGTTGCCGTCAGCAGCCAACACCCTCGTATTCGCCATGTTCAAGTGGTTCCGCCTCGCCAGCGAATTCAGCAAATTCGAATTCCGCCGGGCTGTGTTGTTCTCCGGCCTGTCGATCCTCGGATCGCTCGACGTATTCCTGGATTTGGACTCCGTCTTCACCGACAGTGATATAGGTAGGATGCGCGTCAATCCAGCTTCCACAATTGAAATAGTCGACGCCGGGCTCGTGTTGGTGCAAGGCGGCATGGGTGTGTCCGCAGAAGATACGCGCCGCTTTGTGATGACGTGCGTGGGCTAGCGCACCCGCAGCCACCTTGGTGGTGAGACGCAGCCAGCGTGTGTTCAGCCGGTCGAGAAAGCGGGTCAGGGTCTTGCTTTTCGAATCCCATTTCTGCAGTTGCAGATAGAGCAGCGTGCCGAACAGGTAGTTGAAGCGCACGTTGTTCACTACGAAGCCGTCGAACTGGTGACCGTGCACGGCGATATGGCGCAGCCCCTGGTAATCCCAGCGATACTCCTGAAAAACGCGGACGCCGACCAGGTGCGACATGATCTCGGTCAGACCGTGATCGTGATTGCCTTCGACCCACACGACTTCCACATTGCGTTTGGGATTGGAGAGTTTGCGAATAAAGCCGAGAAATTTCCAGTGCTCTTTTTTCAGACGGCCGAAATTGAGGTCGGCAAAAATGTCGCCCAGAAGGATGAGGCGGCGATAACGATTTCCCTGGAGCACCCGCAGGGCTTCGCGTGCCCGGCTCATGTCCGCCCCGAGGTGCAAGTCGGACAGGATCAACGTGTCATACACCTGCGAGTCCACAGCTCAATTGTTTCGCATAATTGTTACGAGGTGATGAATTGGGGAACAGCAGACGGGAAAGAGGTAACTCTTCAGTAATCAGAAGGCAGGGACCGGTCTCAGGTCTCAGAATGGCATGCCCCTGTGATAGCTTCCCGGATTCGGGGCCCTTTCAGTTGTTAGTGTGTCGGCGGAACGTATTGAGCCGGTGGCCCTGCGCTTTCGCCGAAGAACCGTTCCATCTGCTTCACGATGACTTCCTGGTCCTGTTTGCAGGCGGGGTTCAGGCGATATTCGTTGAGCAGCATCTTGCAGTATTCCGTCCATCGATCCCAGGCTTTTTGCGAATCCGCACGTAGACTTTCCTTCCCGGGTCGGTGTCGAAGGAGGGCTCGGCGAGGCCGGGCAATTCCTGTTTCAATTTTGCGCAGAAGACGCAGAAGACTTTGTGGTGCTCTGACATAGTCTGCAGTCTTTTCTCGGAAATTATCGTACACGGTGAAGGGCTGACTCGGTCGGGCGGTCAGGAGAGTTGCGAGATCCGAATAAGCCGCGACGAACTTTTCCGCTCGGGAGGGGCACGAAATCGACCAGTGGGGTGCAGGGCACGAGATTTTCATTGACAAATTGTATTCGAGTGGCAATATCTTGTGGTAGGAGAGCTGCTCATACCAGAAGTTGAGTAGCTTGGGCATCAAGGTGCCCGGTTCGAGAACCTTGGGAGAATAAATCGTTCGAACGGAGGAAACACATAATGGCAACCAAGAAGAAAGCCGCCAAGAAAAAGAAACACTAAGCGAGCGGATGCTCGTACAGAAGGTCCCCAAAAGCCTCACACGAGAAGCACCTCTTGCGAGGCTTTTGCTTTGGCGCGATGGGTGTGCACTTTTGGGGGTTGTCGGGCGGGCGCGGCTCGTGCTAGAAACGCGTATACAGCGATGTTGAAGACTCGTCCGAGTCCGGTGAAGAGAGCGTCCAGAAGGACGGCCCGGCACGCGGAAGTCATCATTCCCGACAAGCTCTATTTCCGCATCGGGGAAGTCGCAAGCCTGTGCCGGCTGCCCGCGTACGTGCTGCGATTCTGGGAGACGGAATTTCCGCAGCTTAAGCCGGTGAAGAGCAGCACCGGACAGCGCATGTACCGCAAGCGCGACGTGGAATTTGTGGTGCGCATCAAGAAACTTCTCTACGAAAACGGGTTCACGATCGCAGGCGCGCGCGCGCAATTGCGCGAGGAAACGAAGTCGGAGCGCAACCAGAACGCCTTACCGTTTCCAGTCCGGTCGGTCAGCGTCGCGCACCTGCGGCACGAACTGCAGGAGATCCTCCACATTCTCTCTGCGCGGCATTGACGCGCTGGAAAGCGCGGGGCTCTCCGGCCCGCGTGAGCTTGACCGGAACCCTCCACGATCCGATCAGTCGGCGGCGCTGCGCCGGATGGAGTACATCTCGGTAATAAATTCGACTCGCGGCTGCCCCTTCACGCCCGCGCTAGCCATCCTGGCCTTGAGTTCATCGGAAGTCATAAACGTGCGCGCCTGGTCGAGGGTCTCCCATTCAAACAGGAGGGTGAGGTCGTTGAGGTTGCCGACGGTGTGGAAGATACGGGCGCTGCGCTCGCCGTGTTTGTGGCGCCAATCGAGAGCGGCGTCGAACGCCGCTTTCCATGAAGGATAATCGGCGACTTCGTGATGGACAAGAACGTTAACCATGAGGGCGCGTGCTCCTTTCCGCGTACAGGATTGCAAGAAACCAGCCGGAAACGCAAGAGTAGCGCCGCCATCTCGGCGGCTAGCTTACCCTGAGCGAAACGAAAGGTGGGAGTGGCCCGCCCCCACCTGCGAGGGCAACGCTTATCCTGAGCGGAGCCGAAGGGTGCGCTCGCGACAGCCGGCAAGATGCCGGCGCGACGTTTAGTGGCGTGCTGCCGCATCGATCAGTTTCTGAATCGGAGTCGCCACCATGAGCAGCAGGTTCGCCCGGGGGTTGTTCGAGCGCGCCACCACTGCCAGTTGCTCGGTCCGCCAGGCGTCCGGCAGCGACTGACTTTTGTCCAAGGCGTCGAGTGCCTGTAACCCAGCCACTGCCAAAGCCGAGAGATCCTCGGAGAGCGGTTTGTCTTCCGCCAGAAGCATCGATTGATCCAGTAGAGGCTGGAGGGCGGCGTCATTGTCCCGCCACGCCGTGAGATAGAAGCGCATCTGCTCTTCCGCAGCCGATTTCCCTTGATCGTTCTGGAGATAAGTGTTCACCAGATCCGAAAACTCTCGAGCCTCATGACTTTCCGGCCGAGCGGCGTCGGCCAGCCGGTTGAGGGGCGTGGACTTGACCGGGGGCTGGGGGAAAACTTCCGTGCGTGTGTAGTCCTTGGTAGGCTCGACCACATCGGCCAGGACGCGAAGCGCCGCAATGTCCTCCTTGCCCGCCACACGGCGAAGCATGGGCACGTAGCTTGATTCGTGGTTCAGGCCCAGCCACCCCAGACGCCAGCTGATTTCCTCCATGCGCTGATACATGGACTTGGGGTCGGTCACGTTCTGCGGAGACCAGAAGCGTTCGGCGATCGCGGCAAGGCGCGGCCAGATCCGAGAATCAATCGTCTCCGGCGTAATGAACTCGGACCACATGCAGGCCTCGCCACCGAGGATGCGCTGCTGCTCCTCAGGGGTGAGGGAGGCCGCGCCCCCGGACATGGGATCGACGGCGTAGTGCCGGGCAGCCGGCCAGATCAAATCGAGGTAGTAGCCATAAGAAAGCAGGCCCCGATAACCCTGCTTGGCGGCGGCCGCCAGAGATTCCTGGCCGCGCCACGATTGCACCACGACCGTTTTCGGCAAGTCGGGATGCAGCACCTCGTCCCAACCCATCATGATCTTTCCGTGCTTGCTGACGATCTTCTGCAAGCGCCGATTGAAGTAGGCCTGCAGATCGCGGTTGTTCTTCATGCCGTGCGCGCGGATGAATTCCTGGATTTTCGGATTGGAGTCCCATGGCTTGTCGTCAACTTCGTCTCCCCCGATGTGGAGGTAGGCGTCGGGAAACAGCTTCGCCATTTCTCCGATGAGCTTGTCGAGGAACTTGTAAGTACTTTCCTGCGTGACGTCCAAGGCCGGTTCCGCCTGCGCAACTCGGCCGGCCTTGTAAGGACCAGGCTCGCTGGCCAGTTCGGGATACCCGACCACCATGGAGCGGCTGTGACCGGGCATCTCGAACTCTGGCATCACGCGAATCCCACGATCGCGCGCGAAAGCGACAAACTCCCGGACTTCCGCCTGCGTGTAGTACTGCCCCTCGGAACCCAGCTCATGCAGCTTGGGAAAACGCTTGCTCTCAACGCGGAACCCCTCGTTGTCGGAGAGATGCCAGTGCAACACATTCATCTTCATCGCCGCCATGCCATCGAGGTTGCGCTTCATTACGTCGAGCGGGATGAAGTGCCGGCAAACATCAATGAGGAGGCCGCGCCAGGGAAAGCGGGGCTGATCATTGATCGTCACAACCGGCACGGCGAAGCCAGCGGAAGTGGGCGCCACCAACTGCAAGAAAGTCTGCAGCCCGTGCAGCGCGCCGAGAGCGGACGGTGCGGTCAGAGCTGCGTGCGACGCGCCGATTTCGAGCGTGTAGGATTCGTCCTCGCCCACCTCCTGGACTTTGCGGCCGGCGCTTTGAGCGTGGATGGTAAGCGTCGCGTGGGACGCATCGGATGGGCGGACGGTCAGAGGCATTCCCGTCTGGCGGCTCAAGTCGTCAAGGAATCTAGCGATCCCGCCTTCCAACCGCGCGTCGCTCGTGCCGGTGGATGCTGCCGTGAAGGACTGATCGATGGCAAGTTGGCCGTTTCCGACTTGAACCTTCGCGGGAACGGGCATCAGGCTGAGGGTTGAGGGTATCTGCATCGCCGCCATAGATGGAGAGAGAGAAAGTGCAATCACCAGGGAGTGTAGGGTTCGCATGATGTAGGGAGACGACAAATATCTTGGCAGGAACCGGCGCGGTTGTCGATCAGCGACGGGATTTGGATTGGTGGGAGGAGGGAATCGCCGGCCCCAGCAGACGATTTCGTTAACTCTGCTGGGTTCCGAGATTGTCTCATTGGGCTGGTCGGAATCGCTCCGCAGTTGGTGAGATGGGACTCTGCAACAGGGATCGGGATTGCAACGACTTCTGGGACGCGTTGCGCTTCTTCCGTGGTTGAGTGTGGGCAGGTTTCAAGCATTACGGGCCTGCTAATTTCGAACCATGATGATGTTCGGCGGTATCCGCCTCCGCCGATGCAATCGGCTTATCCATCCGCTTTTTCGGGTTGTTTTCGTCTCGATTCGGCAATTGTCCTGATTGTTGAATCGGGCAGAATCAACCACTATGCCTGAAGTGCCGAGCTGAGTGGGTGGGAGGAGCCGCTCAGGATGGGCAATCACTTGCGCCACCGTGTCCCAGCCTGGGCCAGGACACCCCAGCCGGCTGACCGATTCCAGAACGAGGGGAACAACCAGTTGACTGTGTGTGCCGCGTTGGGCGCAAGCTGCTGCGGTATTGGCATAGCCGCCCAGGCAGTGCCGACTGCAGAACATGCGCATCGGTTGTTTACGAGATCGCGCGGCCCGAACGTCACAAAGGATTCAGACCATGGGCTCCCTGGAAACAACCCGCCCCCAATTGGGGCCCTGCACACGGCCCGCAATGTGGCTGGGCGAAATTCGCGCGTGCGTAGTGGGCATGCTCGCCCTCAAGCGCGCAGCGCTACAAACCTTCTCACTTCCCGCGGTCCGGTCATTCTTCAGCGACCTGGACGATCGTGACCGGCTGCTCTCGCGCTTGGGCTGGGTGCTGGTGTGC
>WNGE01008225.1_pt1 | contig 11187 bp, 9 predicted proteins | sample 5400651 | NCBI WGS metagenome assembly WNGE01 (sample SAMN13153370, study PRJNA577476) | soil metagenome | isolation source: 60 cm soil or saprolite under grassland replicate 2 | place: USA:California | collected 2016-06-15 | reverse complement strand
ATCGAATCCGACTGGCGATTATAACGCCGCCGCGATCAGCACCGGCACGATTTTGGTCGCCGCGACTTCGAGAAGGTGGATGGTCAGTTTTTCCGCGCGCTCCTGCGCCTGCGGCGGTTGGCTGTCGATGAAAATCTGCGCGGCACGTTTCTGATTTTCGACGAAGAAATTGAAGTCATCTTGATCGAGCTCACCTTTGCTCACGAGGACGAGGCGTTCTTCGAGCTTCTGTGCATTCTGCTGAAAGAAAGTGGCAGAATCACCTTTCGCGTCCGCCAATAAATTCTGCAGCTCTTTCTTTGCGTCCGTGACGGTACTGTCGTTGACCTGGTCTAGCACCGAATCGAGTTCGGACGATTTTTTCTGCTTCTTCGGTCGAGGTTTTGCAGGCTTATTCTGTTTTTTTCGCGATGGCATGATCGTAGTTGTCGTTGATGTCGCGCTTCATCTCGGCTGCCAGGGCTTTTGTAATTTTGCCGGTGCTCGCTTTCTTTCGAAGGTGTGCGGCTTCGGCTTTGAATTGGTCCGCAAGATCCTTTAACACAGGCCGACGCGCCTTGAATTTCTCATTCGTCATCGCGTCCTGAAACTTGGCGTTGCCTTCCGCAACCTTTGCATCAAAGGCCGCGGCATCGAAACGTTTGCCCGGAACAGCGTATTGATCGACGAAGGAGATTTCGAATGCGCGCAGGTTCTCGAAACTGACGTCGCTCTCGGGCTTGGTCAGCGTTGCGCAACTCGCGAGGGCGAATGCAACTGCGCAGAGAAACGTGTTTCGAACGATGGTATCCTTGGAATTCATAAGGCGCGGCTCGTTAGGTTGTCGATCTTGCGCCAACTCGCTTCCGCATGTCAAGACATAAAGAGGTTCGTGCGGCGATCCTCAGGCGACTACAACAACCGGGCTATCACCAGGTTATTTCGTCGGTTGCTGCACCACGGCCGGATCATCGAGTAAGATCCATTCGATCACCGAGACGGGCAGGCTGCCGTTCTTGATCAGGTCATCGTGGAATTGACCGAGCCGGAAATTGTCGCCTTGTCGATCTTTGTAACGGCCGAGCAGATTCATGATCTGCCATTTGCCGATGATGTAGCTGATTTTTTGATGCGGACTTGAAGCCGCGCCCGCGGCTTCCCCTTCGGCTGCTTCACGATCGAGTCCGCCGGCGTCCATAAAATATTTGATGGCTTGTTCGAAACTCCAGCGACCAGTGTGTAGATTTACATCTACTCCGATGCGTGCCGCGCGATAGCGCGACAGACGCAGGATCTGCCCCTGAGCCGGGGAGTTGTTGGGATATAGCCCCGTCCGCATCAACATCTCTTCCCCGTAAAGCGCCCAACCCTCCACAAACACGCCGTCCTGGTGTTGACGCCGGATTTCGTCGGTCAAGTGGTTTGCAATTGAGAGCTGAAGAAAATGCCCGGGAATACCTTCATGACCGAGGATTGGCCGCGGATCTTCAATTGCCGCGCGGATATAAAAATTCTTCGATTGCGGGTTGTACGTCGGAATAAAATAGAATCCGGTCGGATCTCTGTCGTAGACGCCAGGCGGGTTCATAAAGCCGCCAGGGCTGGTTGGCGTAAACGGCTCCGGCAATTGCCGAATTTGAAATGCGCCCAGGTAATCGGGCAGCGACACGAGGTTGTGCTGCTTGAGAAAGTTGATCATTTCTGCTTCGCGACTCTCGTAGGCCTTGAGAAACGATGCTTGATCGGGCGGAATGTTCGCGCTGCGCTTCGGATCAGGATCGGCTAATTTCGGATCGGGTAGAAGCGCCTCCAGCGCGCGATAACGCGCCAGCTCAACGCGTCCTATCATTTCCACCTGCGACGCATCGAGCGGCAACAAGAGCACGTGCTTGAGGTAATAATTGTAGTTCGCTTCGCCCATCGGCGAGAAATCCACCATTTTCGGCAACCGCTTCTCCAACTCGTCGGCGTAACCGTGTAGTGCTGCGAGGGCGACATCCCGCGATTTGACCAATTCTTCATGCTCGTTTGAGGCAAGATCGACATCGAGGGCCATCAGACTTTCGTTCAAGAGCGGATCGATTGCGCGCGCCGATTGGATGGCAAGTTGCGCGTACAGTTTAACCGGATTTTGTAAGTTACTCAGACCTTGCTTGAGCAGCGCCGGCATTTTCTTCAACCGCGCCGTGGCAGCCAACGAGCGTTTTCGCGGCGTGTCGTATTCCTTTTTCAGCAAGGAGAAAATGCCATTCGTACACTCATCGACATAAACCTGCGGATTCGTTCGCTCGAATTTCAGGATGCGATCGCTGAAATCGACGTTCTCGAGTTGGGCCCGGAAAAGGATCGAGTCGATTCGCTCGTCCTTCGGCCAGTTATCGGTTTTCAGCGCACGGACTTTCCCGAGAAGCGAGCGGACGTGTTGCTCGCGCTCTGCGATTTTTCCTGGCGAATAATCAGTTAGCCGATCGTCCCACGTGTGAAGTCCCGCCTCACTGCTCCAGACGGGATAATTCTCATTTCGCCACGCGTAGTAATCGTCTGCCAGTTTGTGCAAATCCGAGACTGCCGCACTGACGCTCTGATTCTTGAAAGCGTTTGCAGCTATGGTCGGGGTGGATTTGGTGATTAAACCCTTGTTTGAGATATCCGGGGTCCGCTCGGAGGGGGACTGTGCCCGCGTTACGCCTGAAGCGAAGAGCAGGATGCCGGCGCTAATGAAAAGGCTCATCGGCTTCACGATGCCAATGGTAATCGTTGCCACTCGAAGGGGAAGTGTAATCCGAAGCATTGGGTGGGCAGCTGACTCTTGACTCCCAGCCAGTTTTGACTTAGGGGCGTTTTGGGCAATGGAGTTTGCCTTCCCACCTGAAGCTGGGTAAAGCGCGCAAGCTAATGACTCCTATCAAAGTCCGCGAAATCGCGGGGATAACGATAGGAGTTTATGACACAAAATATTTGGTTTATTGCTGCGGTTTGGATGGGCTTGGCGCTCACCGGCAGTTTGATCTCGATCTGGACAGGAATTTCTGTGGCGCTGGTTGAGATCCTTGTTGGAATTGTAGCTGGAAATATCGCGGTAGGCTTCGAAGGCGGCACTCTACAAATCGGAATCGCCAGCGCTACCGCTGATTTGGGTCAACTGCACCATGTATTGCAATCGACCGAGTGGACCAACTTCCTGGCGCTGCTCGGCAGTGGCGTGCTCACATTTCTGGCTGGTGCCGAAATTGATTCGCACTCACTGAAGTCCAACTGGCGAGTAAGCGCTCTGATAGGAGTTCTTTCATTCGGCATTCCCTTCGGTGTGATTTGGTTTGTCGCACAGTTCTTCTTCGGTTGGTCGCTGCATCAGGCCCAAATCGCTGGGATTGCGCTATCGACCACGTCTGTTGCAGTGATTTACGCCGTTATGATTGAAGGCGGACTGAGCGATACGCCGATGGGAAAAATGATCCTAGCGGCGTGTTTTATTACCGACTTCGGAACCGTGCTCGCGCTGGGCACTTTGTTTGCCAACTTCAACGGCTGGCTCGTGCTGTTCATAGTCACTATGTGCGTCGTGCTTTGGTTTATGCCTGGGTGGACGCAATCCATCATTGATCGATTGGGAGCCACGCGCGTGAGCGAGCCTGAGGTAAAATTTATCTTTCTCATCTTATTTTTCCTCGGTGGCCTGGCCACAGCAGCTAAGAGCGAAGCGGTGCTACCCGCTTACCTCATCGGCCTATCTGTGGCTGGGGTTTTTGTGCGAGACAAAGCTCTCGTGCACCGAATGCGCAGCATCGCCTTCGCGGTTTTCACGCCGTTCTACTTCATCAAGGCGGGGCTTTACGTTTCGTTGCCTGCGCTTTGGTCAGGCATGTTGATTATCGGTGCACTCCTTCTCCTGAAAATGCTCACGAAAGTGGTTGGAGTTTTCCCGCTGGCGCGGTTGCACTATATGAAAGTTCGAGAAGCCAGCTACACGACGCTCCTCATGGCCACCGGACTGACCTTCGGAACGATTTCCGCACTGTTCGGCCTGCAGAATCACATCATCAACCAGACGCAGTACACCATCCTGGTCAGCACCGTAATTTTGAGTGCATTCGTGCCGACTTTGATCGCGCAAAAATTCTTTCATCCGAGCATCGAAGCGATGCACGCGTGGGGGCGAATCTACCGGAAAAAGATCAAGGCATCCGCCTTTAGGATCATGAGCGTCGAGGACGTGAACAATCACGATGACGTATGAGATAAAACTCTATTCGATTGCGACCCTCGGCAGGAGTGCGTGCTGGGTGTTTCATGCGATTTGATGACGTAGGTCGTGCGGTCCTATGGATGACCGTGCTCGCAGCCGAAGTCTGAACAAATGAACGAATACGACGATGCGCGAGGATTCAGCGAACATCATCAGCGGCATGTCCGGACGACTTTCCAGTACATCGACAAGTTGCTTTCCGAGACTGAGCATACCATGGCCGACGCCGGCTCACCATCTCCGTTTCGGATGCATTCCGATGACACGACACCGATCCAGCGCAAGGTGACGCACGATTATATTGTGCGGATCCGCGAAGCGAAGCGACGCGTCATGGAGGAATTGAACATTCCACCCTCCGAGCCGCACTCCGGCGCGGTGTGGGCTGCTTCTATCAATTTGTTGTACTGCTCAATCTCTCTCAACGAACTAACGCCGGGACGGATGCAGACCTATGGACCTCTTGGTCCTGATGCGGCGGACAGATTAGACGGTATCCGGGCGGAGCTGGATGGATTGGTGGCAAAGCTGCGAACTTATTTGGGCAAGGGCGCCGGTGGCGATTTGCAACAGCGACTCCAGCAATTAGGCAAAACGGGTGACGAGATTCGGTTGCTGAGCGAAATCGAACGGATCGTCACCGCACATGGTCTGGTAGAATTTCGTGGCACGCTGAGCATGCTGCTCGATCGCATGGAAGGAGCAGCCTTTGAGGTCGGCGTTTTCGGCAGGGTCAGCTCCGGCAAGTCGTCGCTGCTCAATTACATTTTGCAAACGTACGTGCTCCCGATCGGCGTTACACCGGTCACGGCAATCCCCACGCGGATCGGCCATGGGCCCGTTGCAGAAGCCGGAATCGAATTCGCCGAAGCGCAGCCGCAAATCATTCCGTTATCGGAGCTCTCGCATTTTGCGACGGAGCAGAAAAATCCGGGGAACCAGAAGCATGTCACGCGCATCTTCGTTAAACTACCGTCCGACCGTCTGGCAGAAGGTGTCACGTTTGTCGATACGCCCGGGCTTGGCTCGCTCGCGGTTGTCGGCGCTGAGGAGACGATTGCTTATCTGCCGCGGTGTGACCTTGGCATCGTCTTGATCGATGCCAGTGCGGGGCTTACGCAGGACGATCTGGTCGCCGTGCAGGCGCTTTATCAAGCCGGCGCGAATGCCACGATCCTCATCAGTAAAGCCGATCTTTTCAGTACTGCCGACCGTGAACGCATGATCGAGTATGTAAAGACAAACCTTCGCAGTCAGCTTCACCTGGACGCGCCAGTCCATGCGATCAGCGTGTTCGGCGCGAATGCAGCGCTATGCGACCGGTGGTTTGAAAGCGAGCTGCGGCCATTTCTCGCCCGGCATCATGAACTCGCCATCGCATCTCAAAAACGCAAGATCGGTGCTTTGTGTGAAGCTGTCATTGGCGCTTTGGAGCGCAGGCTGTACGCCGGTTCAGAAGGCATTTCAACCGAGCAGGCGCCGCACCCTGGCGAGACCATCGAAGCACTGCGCAACAGCGACCGCATTCTGGAACGGGCGCAATCCGAAGCTTTTTTTCTTACGCGCGAGGTGATGAAGATTGAGCCACAGATCATTGACGCCGCGGCGACGAAAATTGCCGCCACACTGATGGAATCGGACGATGTGGACGCTGCAGCAATTTTTGCAGAAACGCTCACCGGCATGCCGAACGACCCTGTAGCCGGCATTTTGCGGTCGATCGAAGAAACGCGGGGCGTTCTGGTCGAGGCAATGCGCGTCGCCGCGTCGGGTCGCGATGGGATCGCCCCGGATGAGTTACCGAAACCGGCTGGCATGCCGACGCTGGATGTCAGCGAAATTTCCAAACAGATTGTGATCGAAAAGCCGGCCGTAGTTTCACTGTTTGGCAAAGGAATGCTCGCATCTCATGTGCGACGGAAGCTGGAGACCGAATACGATCGCGCTCTGTTGCAATTTCTAAGCCTTTACGCAAATCGTCTCCGTCGCTGGATGGAGCAGAGCATCAACGCACTGCGCAACGCGTTCAATGCATTTGCCGACATTCATCGCGCACACTTTGAAGCTGCACCGGCTCCTGGTGTGATTGATACATCCGTCGTCCAAAATGATCTTCAGATCTTGCGCGAATGGGAAGCTGCTGACCAGGAAAGTCGACCTGTGATCGGCACGGGATGAATGTTTCCGTGGAAACTCGTTGCGCGATCAAAACCGAGAGCCCGATCTGATTATTTTGGGGTGAATTGCGAGAGATCGTAGATGCCGAGCTTCTTTTCGATGGCGGCAACACGATCTACGACTTTGAAAAAGCCGTCGTCGCCAAAGAGTTCGTCTTCCTTCTTCTCGAAATCTTCGCCTAACGAATCGAACTCGTGAGCGCTGACAATCCCGCGGAAGGCGGGAAACAAAACCGTGTCCTCTCGTGCTTCATGCGGGCTATACATGCGGATAAACTGCCGCATCGAATCCGCCAGCTTACGGCGATCGTCTGCGTTCTTAAGCGCCTGGTTCGTGGCGAGGTGTATCGTAATGTCGGTCAGGCGGCGTCCAGCTTGATGCTGCTGTAAAAGCACGTCCACAAGATCGACAAGCTTGCCCGCTTTTTTGAAACGCGGGAAAAGGAAATTCTCCTCCAGTTTCTCGTGATAATCCTCGACGAATTCGCGAATGATTTTGGCCGAGTCAGCCAGCGGCTCCGGCGATAAATCCTCGTTGGCGTCCATGCGCCGCAGCGCTTCGCCGTAAACGAGCAGGATGCGTTTCAGTACGCCGTGCTCGCGCATCAAGTCTTCGGGGGGCGATACCTCCTCTTCTTTTTTTTCCGTGGCCGACAAGTGGCCCGCGGTAGCACAGGCTGAAGCGGCGGCAATGATTACTCCGCTTTTCTTAATGAACTCTCTGCGTGAGGACTTGTTGATGATATTCATAGTTGGATTTATGTTTTTTGGTGCGGTCTCTTCAGTTCGCCAAAATGTTCGGTCGCAGCTCCTCCATCAGCGGGGACTAAAGCACAGGTCGATCTTTCTATTTACGCGTCACCGCAATAGCGCAACTTCACTGCAGTAGGAGCAGCACAGCCACGCCGGCGACTGTCGTCAGAATCGTGATCGGAATACCGAAACGCGCGTAATCCCAGAAACCAACTTCAAGGTGTTCGCGGGCAGATTCGACAACAATCATGTTCGCTAGCGAGCCGATGATGGTGAGATTGCCAGCAAAGGTTGTGGCGAGCGCGAGAACTTTCCACATTAGCTCGGGATCGGCAAAACGTGTAATCCATTTTCCCGCTACGAGCACAAATGGAACATTTGAAAAAACGTTTGAACCAGCAACCGAGAACCACGCCAGGTTCCAGGCCTGGGCCGGGACGCGTGATCCGAAGACCGGTTGCAGGCGCGAATAAATTGCATCGGGCAAGCCGGTATCGCTCAGACCATCGACAACGACGAAGAGCGCCGCGAAAAACACGAGCAAGTGCCAATCGACCAGTTTGAGCACGTCATGGGTATCACGACGTGCCATTACCATCACGAGCGCCGCACCCGCGAGCGCTGTCCACGCCAGGTTCAAACCCGCGACGAAGCAACCGAAGATAAGCGCGAACACAATGCAAACGATCGCGAACAAATTTCGGTCGAGCGTCGGAATAACGTGAGGTTCTCGCTCGATCATTGCTGCCCGCAGAATTTTCCGAAAGCCCAATCGTAGGATTATAAAGTTAATCGCGAGGCCGATGAGCGCTGCCGGCGCGAGCGCTCGCGAGAATTGTGAGAATGGAATGCGGGAAAAATGCCCGATGATCATGTTTTGTGGATTGCCCACGAGCGTGGCAACGCTGCCGATGTTCGCGCTGGTCGCAAGCGCAATAAGATAAGGTAGCATCGGCAGTTTTCCGCGCCGGATCACCGCGATGACGAGCGGCGTTAGCATCAAACAGATCGTGTCATTGACGAGTAGCGCCGAGAGAATTCCCGATGTGAGCATGATATAAAGCAGCAACCGCTCCGGCGTGCGCGAAAATTCCAAGGCTGCGTCTGCGGCCCATTCGAAAAAGTGGGCGAGATAAAGGTAGGCCGAGATAAGCATCATCGCGAGCAACAGGACGATGGTGTCGTAGTTCACCGCGCGATAAGCGCGCTCGGGTGTCATGACGCCAGTCGAGACCATCAACACTGCACCAAGCAAAGCGGCGGCGGGGCGATTCAACGGCAGGATTTTGAGCTGCCGGCCGCTGATGAGAATGTAAGTGATCCCAAAGATCACGCCCGCGACAAGCTCCCGCTGCCAGTGGTTCACATGCGTCCATACGCAAAATAATTCGGCCTTTCAAAACGAATTCTCGATCGCGCTATTCGTAGTCTCACATTTCGACATTTGAGATTTTGCGCTGAGCTGACCGACGGGACCCATCAAGCGCATTATGAGGCGATCGTCATGAAAGCCCGCGACGAACATCTTGCTGGGGCGACCGTCCTTCGCGGCCCAATGGGTTTTGGAGCCGCCAGCCGAATTCATACCGCAAAGATTCTACGATTGTCGATGAATCTGCCCATCGTGATCGAGATCGTGGATAGCGAGGAGAAACCGAATGAGTTTCTTCCCGATTTGGAGCGCATGATTGGCGGCGGGCTTGTCACTTTGGAAAAAATCAAAGTGATTCATTACCGCCACAAGAAACCGGTTGAACCGGACGTCGAGCGACTCAGCTACGCTCTGCCGGATGTTCCGGCGTCCTTCTTATTTTAGTCGGCGTCTTCTAATTCAGCGAGCAATTCCTTCTTTAAATGCCGTCGCGCTGATTTTTTGATCGCGCGCCGCTCGACGGCGACTGTTTGCTTCTCTGCCTGGCGTTCTCGCCGGGTTCGTTTTTCGAGCGACTTTGGCAAATGCGTGATCTTCGGTCGCTGTGCGCCCACTTTTCGTTCTTTCGGTTTGGCGTACGGATCCATTGCAAAGTCTACTTTCTTCGAGTCGCGATAAAAAGAATCGGGAGCGCGGCAATCTCCAAGGCGACGGAGAACAGCACCACGGCGAGAATCGATTTCTCGTAGAGCAATCCCATTGTCGCGCTCCCAAGAAACCACGCGATTCCGTAGCCAGTGTCAAACAGGCCGAACGCGGTGCTTCGTTTGTTTGGCGGAATTACACCGGTCAACATCGCTTGAAACAGTGAGCCCTGCGCGCTCATCCCGATTCCCCAAAGAATCATTCCAATGAATGCAGAAGCCGATGCGCCTAGGAACACAAGCGGCGCGGCCGCGGCAGAAATGATAAACGCGAACAGCGAAATATTTGGGCCGAACCTGTCAAATATGCGACCCAATGGAATTGACGCGAGCGCACTACTTGCCATAGCGACTGCGTAGAAGACCGGAATCAAATTTCCCGGCACGGTATTCGCCTTCTGAAAATGAAAACCGATCAGCGCAAAATCGGCAAAACCAGCGGCAATTAACCCGCCAGCCGCCAGGTAAATCCAGTAAGCTCGCGTCAGACTAGTCGTCGCAAGGGTATGGCCCGTACCTTCCTCCAGTTCGTGTGGACGCGGATGTAGCAACCGCGCCGCGACTAAGATCGCAAGACAAAGCAATGCTGGAACGAGCAGCACACCGAAACCAATCCTATATCCGCCGCCGAGATAAAGAACGAGAGCCATGAGCAACGGTCCAACCGTCGCGCCCAACTGATCGAGCGCTTCGTTCAGTCCAAAAACCCACCCGGCGCCGATCGATTTGCCGGCGTACGAAAGCATCGCCTCCACAGTCGGTTTACGAATGCCTCGCCCGATACGCTCCGCCACGACCAAACCAGCCGCGGGCGGCCATTGCCCGGCGAGCGCGAGTGCGGGAACGGCTAGCATGTTGACCGCATATCCCAGAAACGCGAACGCCCAATGCCGGTGCGATTTGTCGGCGAAATATCCCGAGACCGAGCGCAGCCCGTACCCCATCAGCTCGCCAAAACCAGCGACAAAACCGACAATCGCCGCGCTCGCGCCTAACGAACCGAGAAATGGTCCGACGATCCCGCGCGCGCCTTCGTAGGTGAGATCGGCAAAGAGATTTACGATGCCGATGGTGAGGACGAAGTGGAGCGCCGATCTATTTCGCATTACCCGCTCACAAATAATTAACACCCGCCTCCGTCCCGTAAAGGCGCCTGGCGAGGGCGCATGTCACCGCGGCGTGATTCCCTCGGCGAGATCGACGTGAAAGTTTTGTTTCATTTTTAAAGCGCCGAAACTCAACTCCGCTGCGTAATCACCGGCTGGCAGCAGCCGCTTCGGATCGTCGCCACCATACTCAATGCTCACGTCTTTGGTTGGACGCAGGTCCCAATTCAATCGCGTGAGACCCGGCGCGCCTGGCGCCTTCAAATTGGCTACAGGTTGCCCGGTCGCTTTGCTGACCGCGATTTTGATTTCGTCCCCGGTAAATTCTTTCACCCAAACGGTAAACAGCGCGCCCTCCGGGGGATTCGCGCCGCGATAAACGCCTTTGCCATTCCACTCCGCAAATCCAGCTGGGAGATAAGCGCCGGTCACGGGGCGCACGCTAAACAAATGCGCGGGTTTCGCTGCAATCTCCGGTGTGAGTTCGCGGAAGGGGACCGTATCGTCCAAAATGGCGATGCTTCGGCCGTGCGTTCCAATTACCAGATCGGATGTGCGCGGATGAATCTGCATGTCATCGACGCGCACCGCGGGAACATCGCCGATGCGAATCCAGTGCGTCCCCTGGTCGAAAGACGCGAATAATCCGAAGTGCGTACCGGCGTAAAGGAGCTTCGGATTCACGAGGTCCTCGCGCACGACTTCGACCGGCGCGTTCGCCGGAAGATCGCCCATCACCGGCTGCCACGTTTTGCCTAGATCGGATGTGCACAGAATCATCGGGCGATCGTCGCCGACACGATATGCGCTTGTCGCCACGTAAGCGACGTTTGCATCCAGATGAGAAGCT
>WNGE01008224.1_pt1 | contig 11188 bp, 12 predicted proteins | sample 5400651 | NCBI WGS metagenome assembly WNGE01 (sample SAMN13153370, study PRJNA577476) | soil metagenome | isolation source: 60 cm soil or saprolite under grassland replicate 2 | place: USA:California | collected 2016-06-15 | reverse complement strand
GAGCCGCAGCGTCAGTGGCCCAAGGACCCCCACTCCCCAGGACCTTCAGCCCGACCGGCCGGAGCGCAGCGATGTGCTCGTGCAGGCCCGGCCGAACTCTTCGCCGGGTTGGCTGACGGGCCGTGGCGGCCGGCTGCCAGCAGGGCGATGCCGTCCGCCTCGCCCGGCAGCTCACCGTGGCGGCCCATGACCGCCAAGGCCGCACCCGCACCCTTCAGATCCAGCTGCGCGGCCGCGTGCGCGCCAGCACCGACGAGATCGCCTTGGCCCACTTCGCTCTGGCCCACTTGGACGAGGCCCTGGCGACCGTGATGCTGGGCTCCGCGCGCCGCCGTCCGCGCCATCCTCTGGCGATGAACGCGGTGGACGCCGGCAAGGCCGAGGAGAACTCCGCTGTGGCCGTTGCCCAATCTATGCCGGCCGGGAATAGGTTAGACGCATTACCGATCAGGATCTGTGACCCTCGCCTGCGACAATGGCTTCGGACCCGCCAGATATTCCTGGGTCTCAAAGGGGATGACCATGATGCGCCCCATCCGACGAATTGCCACGATCCTTCTGGTGGCGGGTGTCGCCGTCGCCGGCTGCGGCGGGAACCAGCCCGACCAGCGAAGCGCCTCGTCCACCCCAGCCCCGGTCGTCACCGCGCCACCGGCAGTGTCCATACCGCCGACAACCCAACTCCCGGCCACCTCGGGCGGTCAGACAAAGAGCGTTATTCAGAATGGGTTTTCGTAGATCCGGAACTTTTCCAACGCGACCACCGTCCGGATCACCCTTGGGAACCTGGCCAGCGGCCCACGATACCCCATCCCCAATACCTTCCACTGCTTGAGCAGCGCGATGGTCCGCTCCACCACCGCGCGAACGCTGGCATGGGCGCGGTTGGTGACCTTCTCCAACTCGCACAGCTGCCCACCAGGGGGTTTACGCACCGGCGTCGACACCCCACACCCCACAAAGCCAAGATCGGCCAGCACGGCCCGGCCGGCAGCAGCGCCGCCAGTCCAGTCGCAAACGAGCGCGCATCATGCATCGACCCCGGTGTCGGATCGCTCACGTCAAGCAGTCGTCCCCAACGGTCGCCGATCACCTGAACATTCATCCCAGCTTGTGCCGCTTGCCGCTGTCCAGGCCCTGTCCCTGCTGGCCAGCGCGCTGGCCGGTTGGCAGCAGGGTGCCGTCCAGCAGCAGCCGCTCGCCGGGTTCGGTCTCCGCCAGGCCGGGCATCCCTGGTTTGCGGTCCGTGCGATCAGCTTGTGCAACCTGGTAATGATCCGGGAGACGGTCGGCTGGCTGATCCCGTGGAAGGCGCCCAGCAGCGCCTGCGACAGGTTGTGGCGCAGCCACACCAGGGTCATCGTGATCGTGGTGGCAAGGTCCAGCGTGCGGTGGCGTCCGCGGGGTGGCTGCCAGCTGCCGACCTGATCGGCGACACGGTCGATGAGCAGATCGAGTTGTTCCTGCGAGAGCCCGGTCATAGACTTGGCGTGCAACAGTCCCTCCAGAGGTCCGTACGGACAGTGAGAATGGCCGCGCGGAGTCTACTGGCAGGGGCTGTTGCACTCAAACTTCTAATTTACGCTTAAAAGCATTCTGAATAACGCTCAAAGAGCGAGCCCGTGCTGCTCGCCGACGGCCGTCACCCCGTCTACCTCAAGACCGTCGACCTCGGCCGGCGCACGATCACCTTCGACCTCGTCCAGTGGTATTTCGGTGACGACGCGGCCAGAGAGGCGGCCAAGGATCACAAGGAATCCCCGCCGCCCAACGACTATTACATCCGCAACGTCAGCCCCAGGCTGCGCACGTTGTCAGTCCGGGCCGACGCCACGATCACCGTCAACACGCTTGCCGCGGAGTCGACCGGCAGCGCCACGAAAAATGTCCAGGTGACCCTCACCCAGCTCGCGTCCTTGACTCGAAACTACAGCCCGCCATTCTGGATCACGGTGCGGCACGACCAGATCACCAAGATCGCCGAGCAGTACATCCCGTAAGGCGGATCAGCCGCGCCCGCGGCGGCCGGGTGAGGGTGTAGGGCGCGGAAACCCGGATTCGCGCCGTGAGCAGGCGTTCCCTACCATCCCTCGATGCTCTTCATGCTCTGGCTGACCGTTCGCGTGCTGACCCGTCTGCTGGTCCTTCCGAACGCCGATGACGGCACCAAGGATCTGGAGATCCTTGTTCTGCGGCATCAGCTTGGGGTGCTGCGCCGCAAGGCCGGCCGCCCCAAGTTCACCGCACGCGACCGGGTCCTGCTCGCGGCCGCCAGCCGTGCACTCCCACGAGAGCGGTGGGCATCGTTTCTGGTCACGCCCCAGACGCTGCTGCGCTGGCACCGCACGTTGGTCCGACGCAAGTGGACCTTCCAGAAAGCGCGTAAGCCGGGCAGGCCGCCGATCGACCCGCAGACCGCAGCACTGATCCTCCGGATGGCCAGGGAGAACGCCCGGTGGGGCTGCGTGCGGATCTGCGGGGAGCTGCGCAAGCTGGGCATCCGGGTGGGTGCCACGACGATCAGGACGCTGCTGCGACGACACGGCCTTGGTCCGGCGCCGCGACGCACGGGGCCGAGCTGGACGCAGTTTCTTCGAGCGCAAGCCGAGGGGATCGTAGCGTGCGACTTCTTCACGGTGGAGACGATTCGGCTCAAGACGCTCTACGTGCTGTTCTTCATCCACCTCAGCACCAGGCGGGTCGTTCTCGCCGGGGTCACGGCCAACCCTGACTCGGCGTGGGTGACCCAGCAGGCCAGGAATGCCACGATAGACTTGGACGATCGGGGCGTGTCGATCAGGTTTCTGCTCCGCGACCACGACGCCAAGTTCACTCGGTCCTTCGACGACGTGTTCTGCAGCCAGGGTGGGCAGGTGCTCCGCACGCCGATCCGGGCGCCGACGGCGAACGCCTATGCCGAGCGGTGGGTGCAGACCGTGCGGGCGGAGTGTTTGGACTGGACGCTGGTGTGTGGCCGGCGCCATCTGCTGCGGCTGCTTTGTGCCTATGTCCGCCACTACAACCAGCAGCGGCCCCACCGCGGCCTGGCGCTGGCCGTTCCCGAGCCTGAGGCGCGGGAACAGAGTTCGCCGCAGGTCAACCCTGGAGAGGTCAGGCGTCACGATGTGCTCGGCGGCCTCATCCATGAGTATCACGAGGTCGCAGCATGATGAATCACGATTTCCGCGCCCCACAGGGTCCAGGGCCTGGTGGAGCCCGTTCTGGGATGTCCGGGCTCGGAGACGTTGATCCGCTGGATCAGCTCAGCATCCAGGACCCTGTCCGGCGGCGAGATGTCGGCTGCTCAGCCGAGCATCGCATGCGGGCGCCGCGCTACTTCCTCGTACAGTTCGCGATGGGCGGCGGCGATCGCGGGCCAGGCGTGGCGGGCCGCGAGCGCTCTGCCCTCGCGGGCCAGTCGGTCTCGGAGCCGCCGGTCGTCGAGCACCCGCTGGATCGCCGCCGCCAGACTGATGGGATCCTGCCTGGGGACGAGCAGGGCCGTCCGGCCGTCCTCGAGCAGCTGGTCCGGCGGGTCGGCAACGGTCGCGACGGCGGGCAGCCCGTGGGCGAGCATGGTCAGCAGAGAGCTGCTCTTTGCTGAGGTCCCGTGAGTAAAGGGGAGCACCGCGACATCGGCGGCTCCGAGCAGCCGAGATACCTGCGAGGCGGGCTGATACCCGGTGAACCGCACCGCGTGCTCGAGTCCGCGAGCCCTGATCGCCTGGTCGATGCGCCGGTGGTAGGCGACCGCCTCCCGGCCGCGCAGCGCTAGGCTTTGGGTTCCCCCGACGATGAGCAGGCGGAGATCGGCGTGCGAACGCCGGAGGCGCCCCACGGCCTCGATCAGGTCCTCGACGCCCTTGTTGGGATGGGCGAACCCGAAGTGGACCAGCAAGGGAGCGTCGGCGGGGGCCTGCAGCTCCGCGCGCACGCTCACCCTGCTCGCAGCGGATGCCGTACTGACCTCAAGGTTGATCCCGATCGGGATTTGTGTGACGCGGGAGCGGCACCCTGGCAGCCGTCCGGCTACCGCGCTTGCGTGCGCGTCGTTGCTGACGACCACCCCCGCGCTTCTGGGGATGAGCAGCAGGGTCTCCCGGTCCCAGCATCCTCGCTGCTCCAGGCGGGACCAGGCGGCCTCGGCGACCGGCCGCGGCAGCCAGCGCGGACGCCATGACCACCAGCCGTATTCGTGCAGCGTCACCACCACGGGAGGTCCGGAACGCCGCAGCAGCAGCGGGAGGAGGCCGATCTCTCCCCGAAAGCCGTAGGCCGACGGGGCGAACTGCACATGCACGACGTCGGGACGGAGCTCGCGCAGGAGTCGAGCGGTGCGGGCCACTCCCACAATCGTCCACGCGCGGGCGACCCCACCGACGTCGGGGGCCCCGGGGGCGCGCCCCCTGGTGGTGACGATGACTGTCTCGACGTCGGCCGCTCGCAGCTCCAGCGCGAGCCGTCGGGTGTAGTCGGAGACGCCGTCGTGCAGCGGATCGTAGTTCCCAGCAACCAGGGCGACCTGCACGCGAGCACCTCGGACGGCGTCAGGAGGGCGATCTGGCACGCAGCGGCGTGATGACCCGAGCGATGCGGCCGACCACCTCGGCCGACCGGTAGCGCAGCGCCCTCCGCGACAGCTCCGCGGCGACCGCTCGCCGCCGGTCCGGCTGCTCGATGAAGTAGGAGAGCCGCCCCTCCAGCGCTGCCTCGCCGAGATCGTAGAGGACCTCCCGGTGGTCTCCGCAGATCTCGGGATAGCTGCCGAGCCGGGGCAGGATGCAGCAGTTCCCGGTGTACATCGCTTCCAGGGTGGAGACGCCCAGGCTCTCGTGGGTTGCCGTCGACACCTGGATATCGGACATCCACAACGCCTTGTAGTAGTCGCCGATGCGCATGTCGTTGCCCAGGCGCACGCGCTCACCGAAGCGGTCGGCCAGGCGAGCGACCGCCTCAAACGCCGGGCTGGCAGGGTCGAACCTGCGGGTGAACAGGACGTTGACCGGGTAGCGCGCCACGACCGAGCGCATCACCCGGACGAACAGTCCGGGGTTCTTGCTGGAGACGGGCGCATGGTTGAACACGACCGTCAGGCGCTCGAACGACTCCGTGGTCCTACAGCGGTCGATGGTGGCGGTGTCGATCGGCAAGCCGACCACGCTCGCCTTGGCGTCGATCTGCTCGGCGACGCCAGCGTTGAACGCCCCGATGCTTCGCCGGAGCGTGCTGCGCATGTACTCGGACACGAGCAGGACCCGGTCGAGGACGTGCAGGTTGGCGAGGTCGAGGAGCTCGAGCCCCGGGTAGGCCTCGAACCGGAAGGCGTCCGTTTCGTCCCAGTGGCTGCCGTGGGTGTACCCGACGAGCGGGATCGAGAGGCCAAGATCGAGCAGCACGCGGCGGACCTCGACGGGAAATGCGCTGAAGATATGGAAGGAGAAGATCAGGTCGGGAGGGCTCGCCCGGAGCGCATCCAGGATCGATCGGTAGCCGTCGATGATCCACTGCAGACGGGCATATCGGGGGCTGCCGCGTCGGGAAGCGCCCTCCGGGTGGGGTCGAACCACCTCGAACCCGTGGTCACGCAATCCCCGCTGGATCGCCCCTGAGGCGGTGAGGCCGTACCCGATGGCGTCGCTGGAGGGAGTCCCGACCTTGGGGTCAGAGACCGTGTAGGTATCGAGGTACAACACCCGAAGCGCGCGCTCCCCCACGTGATGCCAGCCCCTTCGACGTAACATGGGACCGGCGGGGACGGTCAAGGGGTGTTGGCACCCGCTGCCGGCCGGCGCCAGAACGTTACCACCTCCGGCGATCACCAAGCCGATGCTGGGCTCAAGGCAGCTTGTAGCCGAGTACGGCGTAGTCCTGGGGTCCGAACAGGCGTTGCTCCAAGGCGTCGATCAGCACCGGGGGAATTGCGGCACGCATCGCCCCCAGCCGGGCTGTCGGGTCCTGCGGATGTTGCTTTGGATGCAGCGGGCGAACCTCGATGTCCCCGAACCCGTGGGCTGCCATGAGGTATTCGGTAAGGGCGGGTGGTAGTGGGGAGCGGTGTGTCGGGTCGCAGTAGAAGTCGCAGGCGCCCATCACCAGGTTGGTTGGGTTCGGGGTCTCGGCAAGCAAGCAACCGCCGGGGCGAAGCGCCTGCCTGGCCCCGTCGATCAGCGCCAGGAGCTCCTCGATGTCGAGGTGCTCGATCACATGGAACGCGGTCACCATGTCCACCGATCCGGGCGTGAGAGCATGCAGGTGCTCGGCACCGTCCCCTGGGATCACCTGGAGTCCTCGGGCCCGGCACGAATCGACGAACCGCTGGTTGCTGTCGACCCCGTACGCTGGCACACTCCGCTCGCGCAGCAGCGCGAGCCACTCTCCGCGACCGGGTCCCACGTCGACCACCCCACCCGGGCCCACCAGACGATGGACATCGGGCAGATAGACCTGGAGGCGACGGGTGATCTCCTCCTCGGAGCCTCGAAACCGGTCCTGGAAGGCGGGATACAGGGCCGCAAACCGCCCTCCGGGACCGCTCGCCTGCCGGTCGTGTCCGCGGATGCCGGTTCGACCCAGCGCCGGAAGGCGGACGGCCGAACCGCTCTCACCGAGCAGCTCGCGCACCCCGTGGAGCTCCTCTTCCAGGTCTGCGACCCTGCCCAGCGCGTCGCACGCGGCCAGTCTTGCCTCCGCGACCGCCTCGTCCAGTGCACGTAGGCGAGCCATCAGCTCGTCCCTGCCGGCGTCGAGCGGTCGGGCGGACTGGAGGGAATCGTCGGTCATGTCGCCTCCGGTTCCTCGGTGGGGCGTGGGATGGTGCGGTGCAGTTTCGCTGGTGAGCCCGCGACGACCGTGTAGGGGGCGACGTCGTGGAGGACCAGCGAGCCGACACCCACGACGGCATGCTCCCCGATCGAGCACGGGCCGACGACGATGGCGAAGCTGGCCACCCAAGCGCCCTCACCGATCAAGACGTCACGGCCCGTCTTAGGGACGGCGACCTGGCGTTCGGCACCAAACTTGGTGAAGTCATGCGTGCCCGTCAGGATGGCGACGTTGTGACCGAAGAAGGCGTACCGCCCAACAGTGATATTACCCGAGGATAGGTTGAACAGCGCGTTGTTGATGACGGCGGTCGGATGCACGTGCAGGCGGGCTGGGTCGCCGTAGATCAGCGGCCGGTGCAGCGGATCCTCCACAGCCTTGAAGAACGCCGGTGCCTGCGTGGCTACGGCCTGGCGTACCAGCGCCTCAAGTGGACGGGCGCAAAGGCGCCGGACGATGCGATCAATCATCGACATCAACAAGTCCCCCGTCGTCTCGGCCAAGTTAGATCAGCGTCGATTCCCTCCCCATCTTGAAAGGTCGCCCGCCTGCTCGGCCAGCTCGGCCTGGCGGTCACCCCGGGTGGGTGATCCAGGCGCTGGCCCGAGCGGCCAGGCGGGCAACGCCCACACGGAACGCGCTGGTGGGCGGGATCCGGGCCAGCCCAGTCGTCGCGTCGGACGAGACCGGCTGACGGGTCGGTGGGCAGAAGGCATGGCTGTGGGCGTTCGCCGGCCAGGGCGTGGTCGTCTACCGGATCGCAGCAGGCCGCGGCTTCCACGACGCCGCGGTGGTGCTTGGCGCCGACTACGCCCGAGGTGCTGGAACGCGACGGGTGGGCGCCCTACCGGCAGCCCGTAGGGTGCGTAAATGCGTTCATGCAGCTCGTTGGTACTCGTGAACCAGTCCACCAAGGAGGTCGCGGCGGCGCACCCGGGCTCGGCGAGGGTCGCCGACCCGGGTCGGAGCGGCGGGGGGATTGGGCGGTTCCAGCCCAAACGCTCGGTGTGGGCGGTGCTGGTTGTAGTGCTGGACATAGATCCGCAGGGCCTGCTTGAGGTGACCGCGGCCGACGATCAGCAGCCAGTCAAGGCACTCGGTGCGGACGGTCCGCACCCACCGCTCCGCGAAGGCGTTGGCGTTGGGTGCCTGCACGGGTGTCACCAGCACCTTGGCGCCCTCCGAGCGGAACACGTCGTTGAAGGTACGGCAGAACTTCGCGTCACGATCGCGGATGCGGAAGCGCACGCGGCGTCCTTGGTCCTCCAGGCGCAGCAGGAGGTTGCGGGCCTGCTGGGCGACCCAGGCGGCGTTGGGGTTGGCAGTCACCCCGGCCAGGTGGACCCCGTAGGGTTCAGAAACCCGGCCGTGTACGCTGAGCAGCGAGGACCCGGGTAAGCGACAATCGGCCAATGGCCCTGTCCTTCCTTTACCTCATGGCACGCCGGCTCGTCGGCGTGGTGCTCGGGCACTTGCGAAGCGAGCACGCCAAAGACATCGAGATCGCGGTCCTGCGCCACCAACTCGAGGTGCTTCGCCGCCAGGTCAAGCGACCGGAGTTCCGACCCGCCGACCATGCAGTCCTCGCGGTGCTGAGCCGGGCGCTTCCCCGCTCGCACTGGTCAGCCTTCCTGGTGACGCCGGACACGATCCTGTGGTGGCATCGGCGGCTGGTCACGCGCAAGTGGACCCAGCCCAACCGTCGAGGCGGCCGCCCGCCACTCGCCGACCACGTGATTGCGCTGATCCTGCGGCTGGCCCGAGAGAACGCCGGGAATGCCTCGACCAGCTGCTCATCGTCGCCCGCCAGCAGCTTGCTCGCGTCCTGCGGACCTACTATCGAGCACTACAATCGACACCGTCCACACCGCAGCTTGGCCCACGCAACGCCGGTGCCGTCGGAGCATGCCGAAGCAGGAAGTGCGCCGGACTTCGGCCGGCTGTGTTGCCGCGACGTCCTCGGTGGACTGATCCACGAGTACGAGTACGCAGCATGACACCCGACTTTTGGCACCCCACGGGGTGGTGGCCGGCGCCCGGGTGAGGTCCTCCTTTTCGGCCAGCTCGTTGGCAGTCAGGCGTGCCGCACGGTAGGTTCAGCGCAACAGCGGTGATCTGGTCGGAAAGGAGCGCGGCGGCCATGCAGGCCACCTTCGGCTGGCGCCTGCCGTGGTTGTATCGGCTCCAAGTCATGGGCACCGTCGGCGTCATGTCCGTGGTCGGCGTCGTGCTGCCTGCGGCCGGTGCTGCACCAGCATGGTTCGCGGTGCTGTGGGTCGCGGTGCTGTGCTGGAACGGCTACTGGTTCTTGCTGCGGATCGTCTACCAGCTCGAGGTGCGTGGCGGCGTGCTGTGGTGGTGGGCGCCGCTGCGCGCCGGGCAGGTCCCGATCGGCGAGGTGGTGGCGATCCGGCCATCGCGGGTCGCCGTGATGGGCCATGTGGTGACCACCAGACGGGGCACGATCTGGGTGGGCCTGACCCGCTTTGACGGACATCCACCATCAGGGGCACTGCCCCGGGGAGGATGTCCATCATGGAGACCATGGAACGCAAGCAGCCTCGTGCGCGCCGGTCGTTCACGCCCGAGTTCAAGGCCGAGATCGTCGAGCTGTGCCAGCGCGGTGACCGCTCGATGGGGCGGGTCGCCCGCGACTTCGACCTGACTGAGACCGCGGTGCGGGAGTGGGTGCGCCAGGCCGAGCGGGACGCCGGGACGCGTGGCGACGGCGGGCTGACCAGCGCGGAACGCCAGGAGCTGTCGGCCCTGCGCCGGGAGAACCGGCGGCTCCGGCAGGACGTGGAGATCCTCAAGCGAGCGACGGCTTTCTTCGTGAAGGAGACCCGGTGAACGTGTATCCGTTCATCGAGGCGGAGAAGGCGCAGCAGCGCAACGTCAAGCGGGCGTGCGAGCTGCTGGAGGTCTCCCGTGCCGCCTACTACGCCCACCGTGCCAACACCCCGTCGGCGCGTCAGCGTGCCGACGAGCAGCTCACCGAGCACATCCGCCAGACCCACCAGGCGTCCAAGGGCCGCTACGGCGCACCACGCATCCATGCCGAGCTTCGCCGTCGCGGCCACCGGCACGCCAGGAAGCGGGTGGCGAGGCTGCTGCGCGCCGCGGGCCTGTGCGGTCGCAGACCGCGCCGGTGGCAGCGGACCACGGTCCCCGATCCGGCGGCCGCCGCCCGGGCGGACCTGGTGCGCCGCGACTTTGCCGTCAACGCCGCGGCGGTCAACACCCGCTGGTGTGGCGACATCACCTACATCCCGGCCTGGGAAGGCTGGCTGTACCTGGCGACCGTGATCGACATCGCCTCGCGCCGGGTGGTCGGGTTCGCCCTGGCTGAGCATCTGCGCACCGAGCTGATCGCCGACGCGCTGACCAACGCGGTCGCCGCCCGCGACCCCGCACCCGGGGTGGTGTTCCATGCCGACCGCGGCTGCCAGTACACCAGCGGCGACTTCGCCACGCTCGCCGAGGACCTGGCGGTCATCTTGTCCAGCGGCCGGACAGGCCAGTGTTGGGATAACGCGCTTGCCGAATCGTTCTTCGCGTCCCTGAAAGGCGAGTGCCTTGATCAGCAGCCCTGGCCGACCAGGACGGCCGCCCGCGGCGCCACCGTGGAGTACATCGCCTGGTACAACGGCACCCGGCTGCACAGCGCCCTTGGCTATGTGACCCCCGACGAGTTCGAAACCGCCACCGACAAGAAAGGCATCACACAGGTAGTCTGACCGAGCCACCAGCCCTGTCCGTCAAAGCGGGGCAACCCCACCCTGGCCAAGCGGACGATCAGCTGCTGCAGCTCCTGATCGAGTGGCGGTCGCCCTGGTCCGCGGTGCGGGTAGGTCCAGGCGCCAGCGACCAGCCGCCGATGCCAGCGCAGCAGCGTCTCTGGCCTGACGAAGAAAGCACGACCAGCGGGCTCGGGGCAAGGCGCGGCTGATCGCTGCGAGCAGCGCCCGATCCGCAGGTTCGAACCTCGGTGATGGGGCTTGGCGGCGCAGCACGGCCAGCTGATGACGAAGCACCAGGAGTTCCAGGTCCTTGGCGGTGTCGCCGCGGGCCAGCAGGACGAGCAGTTGGATGGCACACGGTCAGGTAGGCGAACTTCGACAGCACGCAGGGCCTCCGGTCAGGTCAGCAGGGGCGCCACACTACTGCGCCCGCATGGTGCGAACCGCAAGCTCACAGGCCCTATCCGAGTTTGCGCACCCTACGCCTTGTCGCTGCCGACGTGGAGGGTGATGCTGGGGAGGGGGAGTGCTGGCCGGTCCGGCGACGGGCGCGGCGCCACGCGAGGGGTCGAACTCGGCCCCGTGGCAGGGCGGGCCAGCAGCCGGTGCCGGTGTCTGCGTCCGAG
>WNGE01012925.1_pt1 | contig 11189 bp, 12 predicted proteins | sample 5400651 | NCBI WGS metagenome assembly WNGE01 (sample SAMN13153370, study PRJNA577476) | soil metagenome | isolation source: 60 cm soil or saprolite under grassland replicate 2 | place: USA:California | collected 2016-06-15 | reverse complement strand
TCAATTACATGCTCCCCCTGATGATCGGAGCCCGAGACGTCGCATTCCCCCGCCTGAACGCGTTCAGCTATTGGGTGTTCCTGTTCGGTGGGCTGTTCCTGTACTCGAGCTTCCTGCTGGGTGGAGCCCCTTCCGGAGGATGGTTCGGCTACGCACCTCTGTCGGAGCAGCCGGCCCAACACATGCACATGTACGCCCTCGGCCTGATCATCCTGGGGATCAGCTCGACCGTGGCGGCGATCAACTTCGCCGTGACCGTCATCAACATGCGGGCACCGGGGATGAGCCTGTTCCGGATGCCGGTGTTCGTGTGGATGACCTTCGTCGTCTCGTTCCTGTTGATCTTCGCCTTGCCGGTGCTGACCATCGGGCTGGTCGAGCTGTTCTTCGACGTGACGTACGGAACGCACTTCTTCGACGTGGCCGCCGGCGGGGATCCCGTTCTGTGGCAACACTTTTTCTGGTTATTCGGCCATCCCGAGGTGTACATCCTGATCCTGCCGGCCATGGGGATCGTGTCCGAAATCCTCCCCGTGTTCGCCCGAAAGCCGCTGTTCGGCTACCCCGTGGTCGTGCTCTCGGGGATCGCCATCGGGTTCATGGGCTGGGGCGTGTGGGCTCACCACATGTTCGTGGTGGGACTGGGTCCGGTGGCGAACTCCGCGTTCGCGCTCTCCACGATGTTCATCGCCGTGCCGACCGGAGTGAAGATCTTCAACTGGCTGGCCACGCTGTGGGGTGGCGACATCCGATTCAGGACGCCGCTGTTGTTCGCCCTTGGCTTCATCGCCATGTTCATCATCGGCGGGCTGTCCGGGGTCACCCACGCGGTCGTCCCGGCCGACTACCAGCAGAGCGACACCTACTACATCGTCGCCCACTTCCACTACGTGCTGTTCGGAGGCAGCATCTTCGGGCTGTTCGCCGGGATCTATTACTGGTTCCCGAAGATCACCGGCCGGATGCTGTCGGAGTCCATCGGCAAGGCCCACTTCTGGCTGATGCTGATCGGGTTCAACGTGACCTTCGGTCCGTTCCACATCCTCGGGCTGGAGGGGATGCCTCGACGGATCTACCGGTACCAGCCGAACCTCGGGTTCGACTTCTGGAACATGGTGTCCACGATCGGCGCGTTCATGATCGGTGCCTCCATCCTGCTGTTCCTGTACAACGCGGTGAGGAGCTTTCGCCATGGAGAGGTCGCGGGGGCGGACCCCTGGGACGCCCGCACCCTCGAGTGGGCAACGACCTCGCCGCCTCCGCACTACAACTTCGAGGAGATCCCGGTGGTCCGGGGCCTGGACGACTTCTGGCACCGGAAGTACGCGGAAGGGACGGACGGACGGCTGGCGCCCGTGGTCGCCGGGGCAGCCGATGGCCAGGAGGACGCTGGAGGGTCCGCCGGGCCTGACGCGGAAGCGGTGAGCGATCCGAGTGAGCGCGCCGGCGTCGCCCACAGCGAAGCCGCGCATGGGGACACGCACGATGGTGGCGGCCACGGCATCCATATGCCTTCCCCCTCGTACTACCCGGCCATCGCGGCGCTCGGACTTCCCATCCTGTGCTACGGCCTGTTGTACTCCTCGATCCTGGTGATCGATGGAGCGCTGACGATCCTGGTTGGTCTGTTCGGCTGGGCCACCGAACCCTCGGCGGAAGCGGAATAGAGGGCGGCGTGGCGGCAGAGATCAGGGCGGTCGAGCACGGAGCCCCCACCAGCACCGGCCTGTCCAACGCGAAGCTGGGGATGTGGGCGTTCCTGGGCTCCGAGTGCCTGCTGTTCGGGGCGTTGATCTCTACGTTCCTCCTGTATCACGGCAAGGACGTGACCGGTCCGACTCCTCAGAAGATCTACGACATCCCCTACACCTCCGTGAGCTCGTTCGTCCTGCTGATGAGCAGCCTCACGATGGTCCTGGCCCTCGCTGCCATCCAGCGAGGTGATCACGGCAAACTTCGGGTCTGGCTGATGGCCACGGCCCTCCTCGGCATGACCTTCATCGCCGGGCAGGTCTACGAGTTCACCCGCTTCGTCCAGGAGGGCATGACGATCAAGACGAACGTCATCGCGTCGAGTTTCTTCACGCTGACCGGTTTCCACGGGGCCCACGTGACCGGCGGCATCATCATGCTCCTTTCCCTGTTCGGAATGTCCCTTGACGGACGGCTGCCGGTGGAGAAGGCGGAGGCGGTCGAGCTCGTCGGCCTCTACTGGCACTTCGTCGACATCGTGTGGATCGTCATTTTCACCGTCGTCTACTTGATCCCTGGCAGGTGACGATGGAGCCCACCTCGCAGTCCGTCAGAGAGACGGCGGTCCAGACCGAGCCTCCGGCGATCGCGGAAGAGCCCGAGCTCGCTCTTCATCCGGGTCCGAGGCAATACGTCCTGGTGGCGGTCGTGCTCGCCATCGCTACCGCATTCGAGGTCGGCCTGTACTACCTGGACCTGCCCCATGCGCTGTTCGTGGGGATGCTGCTGTTCTTCGCGGCGCTGAAGTTCTCCCTGGTCGTCCTGTGGTTCATGCACCTGCGGTTCGACAGCGCCATCTTCCGTCGGCTGTTCGTGGCCGGCCTCATCCTGGCGATCACGGTGTACATGATCGTGCTGGTGATCTTCGGAGCGTTCAAGGCGCCCTGGTTGCTGGGTATCGCGGCGTTCCTGGTCGTCCTCTCGCTCGTGTGGGCCGCCCGGACCCGCCGGGAGCGGTTGCAGGCGCCGGCGGGACAGAGCGGGCAGCCGTCTCCGGAGCACAGGTAGGCCGAAGGTGCACCTACCTCCCTTCCACGTCCACCTCGACGTCGTGTCAGTGGTCGTGGTCCTGGAAGGTGCCTACCTGTGGGCCGTGCTCCGATTCGGGCCCAGGCTTTTCCCTGAGGGTGACGAGGCGGTAAGTCGCAAGCAGCTCACGTGGTTCACGACCGGGGCGGCGGTCATCCTCGTCGCATCCGAGTGGCCGATCCACGACCTGTCGGAGCATTACCTGTTCAGCGTGCACATGGTCCAGCACACCATGATCTCGTTGATCGCGCCGCCCATGCTGCTGCTCGGCATGCCGGCGTGGCTGCTTCGAAGGCTCATCGCTCCCCGGCCTATCCACGCGGCCCTACGCCAGCTGACCCGGCCGCTCGTCGCGCTGGTGCTCTTCAACGGAGTGATCGTCATCACCCATTGGCCCGTTGTGATGAACGGGATGCTCCAACATCACTCGTTGCACCTGATCGGTCACGTCGTCCTGTTCGGAAGCGCCACGTTGATGTGGTGGCCCGTGGTCAGCCCTCTACCGGAGATGCCGACCCTTTCCTATCCCGGGCGAATGCTGTACCTGTTCCTGCAGTCGATCGTCCCCACGGTCCCGGCGTCGTTCCTGACGTTTGGAAGCAAGCCGCTGTACTCGTTCTACGAACACGCCCCTCGGATCTGGGGCATGTCCGCCCTTACCGACCAGAGGATCGCCGGGCTGACGATGAAGCTGGTCGGTGGTCTCATCCTCTGGTCGGTGATCGCGGTTCTCTTCTTCAAGTGGTACCTGGTCGAGCAGCGCGACGGATGGGACGAGCTGCAGTGGCGAGATGTGGAGCGGGAGATCCGGTCCGAGATGTCGCGGGGCAGCCGGTGATGCCAAGATGAGGGACCCCGTCCGGATCCGCGAACCCGTCGTTCCGGGGGACGAACAAGAGGAGGTCCCGGCCGGACCCCGCCTTCCCGGCTTCGCCTACCCGCTCATCGCGGTGGTCTTCGCCGGAGTCCTCGTGTGGAGCTTCTCCCGGATCCTCCTGGCCGTGGACAAGAACCAGGCAGCCGCCATCGCGCTGCTGATGGCTCTCAATCTCCTGATCGGCGGGGCGTTGATCGCCTATGGAACCAGGGTCCGGAAACGGCCCGCGGCGTTCCCGCTCCTTTTGGTGGCCGCCCTGGCGCTGATCGCGGGAGGAACTGTGGCTGCCGCTGCGTTCGGCGACCGGGGCCCCCAGGAAGCGGCAGCGGGACGGAAGGCGCCGCAGCAAGCCGTCACCCTGGAGGCCAAGGGGATCAAGTTCATCCAGACCAACCTCACCTTCAATGCGGGGGCGGACATCAAGTTGACGTTCAAGAACGAGGACGCAGGCACAGGACACAACTTCGTCCTGTTCAACGGCCCGAAGACCTCCGCTCCCCAGTTCTTCCGGGGAGATGTCGTTACGGGCCCGGTCACCACCACGTACTCGTTCACCGCGCCTGCCAAGCCGGGCACCTACTTCTTCCACTGCGAGGTCCACCCCGGACTCATGACCGGCACGGTCAAGGTCGTGGCGGGCGGAGGCGCCGCGACGGCCCTCAAGGAAGAGGCCAAGGGGATCAAGTTCCTCCAGCCGAAGCTCTCGGTGACTGCGGCCGGAGGCAAGGTGACCATCCACTTCGTGAACAGCGACGCAGGAACGCAACACAACATCGCGGTGTTCCGAGGATCGAATGCCACGGCGCCGCTGCTGTTCCGAGGCGAGCTGGTCGCAGGTCCCGGGAGCGCGGATTACTCGTTCAAGGCGCCGCCCCCGGGGACGTACTTCTTCCACTGCGACGTCCATCCGACCATGACGGGCACGCTCGCCGTCTCCCGAAGCTGATCCCTGGGGCCATCGGTCCCTTACCAGGTGTCTCCTCCGCATTCTTTCTCCAGATCCGTCCATCGAACCGCAGATCTGCGCGAGCGACGACGGCCTCCAGAAGTTCCTCGTGGCCGAAGAGGTCCGACGGCATCACGGTCGACCGCGCTCCGCCGATCTCCGTCAGCCGCCAGCCACCGAGCGCACTGGTCGGGGGCCTGAGCTCCCCAAGCTCCGACCACTGGACATGGAAGGGTGGGCGTCTGGCGAACCGCACGACCAGGCCGTCGTCATCCGCGCGAACGCCGGTGACCCTGGCCACCCAGCCGGCAATCGCGATGAAAGCCCCAGCTGCGACGAGCGGCACGGCACGCGTCACGTGTCCCGGCGACGCCGACACGCCCCAAGCAATGGCCGCGGTCCCCGAGAGCGTAGCCAGGAACGTGGCTCTGCAGGTTGAGAAGGAGGTCGTGGCTGCCGGGTCTCGCGCCTGGGGTGTCGCCCCGTGACGGAGCGCTCGAGTCCGGGACCAGGACACGATGCCAACGGTGAGCAAGCCGGCCACCACGAGGAAGAACGAGGCCATGAATGCCACGCTGAACATGGAGAATGAGGGTAGAGCCAGCCGGTGACACAGCTCCGACCGCCCAGACCACCGGCTACCCTAAGCCTGACCCGGCGACCAGAACCTCCTAACCCCGCCCAAGGACACGATGAATCCCGCAGAGATCCGCAGAACCTTTCGGGACTCTCGGGTGGTGCACGTGGGATCGGTGCTCCCCGATGGGGCTCCGCACGTCGTGCCCCTGTGGTTCGTGTGGCTCGAAGACGCCGTGTATGTCTCCTCCCGGCGGGAGAGCAGAGTTTGGCGAAACCTCCACCGGGACCCTCGCGTGACACTCCAGTTCGACAGGGGAGTGGCCTGGACCGAGCAGGCCGGCGTCATCATCAGGGGGGAGGCCGAGCTCCTGCCCCCGGAGGAACCGGCGGTGAAACGCGCCCTGTCGGCATGGTTCGAGAAATACCGGGGAGAGCTGGCCGGCTATGGGTTCGCCGCGTACACGGAGCAGATCAAAGAGCCCATGATGATCCGTGTCAGGCCGGACAGGCTGGCGATGTGGATGCACGCCTACAGGCCCGACCGGTGACGAATCCGCGTTTGCCGAGGTCCCCGAGCGGCCCTACCATGCCACTTGTGAATGGGTTCACAAAGTCCGGCGGGGCCATCCGGGACGACCGGACTCCCTGAGAAGGGCCGGCCAGGAAGTAGCAGCTCGGGCCTGGCCCGGACCGCTCGGCCGGGAGGGGGAAGGCGACGGCAGCGACGATCGACACCGACGTGCTCGTGGTCGGAGCGGGGCCGGGAGGCTCTGCCACCGCCTACCACCTGGCCCGTCACGGCGTGGACGTCCTCATGGTCGACAAGGCGGTCTTCCCGCGGGAGAAGGTGTGCGGGGATGGCCTGACCCCCAGGGGCGTGCGGGCCCTTGAAGGCATGGGCGTCGATCCGGCCGAGCCCGGTTTCACCCGAGTGGACATGCTTCGCGCGTATGGAGTGGACGGGGTCGTAGTCGATGTCCCGTGGCCCAAGCTCCAGAGCTTCCCCCGCATCGGTGTCGTCAGGACCCGCTTCGACCTGGACAACCTTCTGGCCGAGCGGGCGACCAAGGCGGGGGCCCGGTTCCTCCAGGGCGCCGAGGCCGCGTCTCCGATCGTGGAGGGAGGTTGGGTCACCGGCGCCATCCTTCAGCAGAACGGTGAGAAACGAGAGCTCAGGGCCCGGTTCGTGGTCGCCGCCGACGGCGCGGCCAGCCGGTTCGCCGGCCAGGCCGGGGTCGTCCGGGATCACACCCGGCCCATGGGGATCGCTGCCCGGCGCTATTACCGGATCCCTCGGACCCAGGAGCCGGTCCTGGAGGCGTTCGTCAATCTCCGCGACGAGCCGACCGGGGGGGTCATGGCTGGATATGGGTGGATCTTCCCGCTGGGGGATGGGGTGGTGAATGTCGGCGCGGGTCTACTGAACACCTTCACACGTTTCAAGGAGATCTCCGCGCGAAAGCTGCTCGACGTATTCCTGGCGGACCTGCCCCCGGAGTGGGGCATCAACGAGGGGAACGCGGTCGGACCGGTCCTGTCGGGGCCCATCCCGATGGGCATGAACCGGCAACCTCTTGCCGTACCTGGCCTCCTTCTGGTCGGCGACGCGGGGGGTCTGACCAACCCGTTCAACGGCGAGGGCATCGCCTACGCCATGGAGACTGGCGAGCTCGCCGCGGAGCTCATCTCGGACTCGCTGATCCGCAACCGGCCGGCCGTCGCTCACATGTATCCGGTGCTGCTTCGGGAACGGTACGCGAAGTACTACTTCATCGGGAACCAGTGGGTGCGGATGATCGGAAATCCCAGGTTCATGCGGTTCGCGGTGAAGCACGGCTTTCCCCGCGCCTCGATGATGCGATTCGCCCTTACGTTCATGGCCAATCTCACGGATGGGAAGAGCGGGGGAAAGAAGGACAAGCTCATGCATGCCATGGTCTCGCTTGCCCCCGGGCGGTAGGAGAGCGAGATGACCACGGGTTACGTGCCCATCGTCATCCTGGCGATTGTGGCGGGGGCGTTCGCTGTCCTGTCTCTCGCGGCGTCGGCGCTGCTCAGGCCAAGGAAGTATGTCCCTGCCAAGGTCGCGCCGTACGAGTCAGGTATCGAGCCCGTCCGGCTGCCGAAGTCCGAGCGCTTCCCTGTGAAGTTCTACGTCGTGGCGATGCTGTTCATCATCTTCGACATCGAGGCCATCTTCCTGTTCCCGTGGGCCGTGGGCTTCCGGCAACTCGGATTGTTCGGCCTGGTCGAGATGGTCGTGTTCATCGGGTTGGTCTTCGTGGCCTACCTGTACATCTGGCAGAAGGGTGGTCTCGAATGGGAAGGGCCAGAGCAGGGTCGCCTTCCCACCACCGCCGCAGGAGGACTTCCGGCGTGGGTCGAGCGCGGCCCGGGCGATCGCCCGGGCCGGGCACCTGCGGATGGATCCCCTCAGCCCGCGGCAAGCACGGAAGCCGGGAGGGCTTGACGACATGCCAGTCCAGCGCATCGCCGGCGTCCACACGGGACGGAGCGCCCAGGACGTTGAGGAGGAGGTTCAGCGAGGGATCCTGCTCACCACCGTGGGGAAGGCGCTGGCCTGGGCTCGAAAGAACTCCATGTGGCCGGCCACGTTCGGCCTGGCCTGCTGCGCCATCGAGTTGATGGCGACGGGCGCGGCCGACTATGACCTGTCGCGGTGGGGGATGGAGATCTTCCGGGCCTCTCCGCGGCAGGCGGACCTGATGATCGTAGCGGGCCGGGTTTCCCAGAAGATGGGCCCGGTCCTGCGCCGGATCTACGACCAGATGCCCGAGCCGAAATGGGTCATCTCGATGGGGGTCTGCGCCTCCACGGGCGGGATGTTCAACAACTACGGCCTCATCCAGGGCGTCGACACCATCGTGCCGGTGGACATCTACGTCCCGGGATGTCCGCCTCGCCCGGAAATGCTCATGTACGGAATCCTGCGGCTGCACGAAAGGGTCCAGAAGGAGGCGCGAATCAAGTAGATGGACGTGAGCGAGCTGGCCGAGCGACTCCGATCGCGCTTCCCGGACGTCCTCGTGGCGCGCGGCGAAGTCACGGTCACCGTGGTGCCTGAAGAGCTCCAGGGTACCCTGGGCTATCTGAGGGACGAGGAGGACCTGGCGTTCGGGTTCCTCTCCGACGTGACCGCATCAGACTGGCCGGGGATGGATCCGCCAGGTCAGGGTGAAGGTGGGCCTGTCGCCGGAGCCGGACCCTCCGCACGTGCCGTCGGCCACTCCGCTCTTTCCAACCGCCAACTGGCTGGAGCGCGAGGTGTACGACTTCTTCGGCATCGTCTTCGACGAGCATCCGGACCTTCGACGTATCGAGATGCCGGAGGACTGGGTGGGCCATCCGCTTCGGAAGGACCAGCCGCTGGCGGGGGTGAACACGCAGTACAAGGGAGCATTCATCCCTCCGCCGGATCAGAGGGGCTGGTAGCCGATGCCGGGACCGGCCTCGAGAGAGGGCCTGCCGGAGGTCGGAGGCGCGCCGGTGGAGGGCGCGCCCGGAACCACCCTGCAGTCTGCCGGGGGACCCTCCGAGGAAACCATGATCATCAACATGGGGCCGCAGCACCCCTCCACCCACGGGGTGCTCCGCCTCGTCCTGGAGCTCGACGGTGAGTACGTGATGTCCTGCCGGCCCGTCATCGGCTACCTGCACACGGGGATCGAGAAGAACACCGAGTATCGGACCTGGCAGCAAGGGGTCACGTTCGTCACCAGGGCCGACTACCTGTCGCCGTTCTTCAACGAGCTGGGCTACTGCCTGGCCGTGGAGCGTCTCCTTGGAATCGAGGCCCCGCCGCGGGCGCAGGTCATCCGGGTGATGGTATGTGAGCTGAACCGAATCGCCAGCCACCTGCTCTGGCTGGCCACCACGGGACTCGAGCTCGGCGCCATCTCGATCATGCTGTACGGCTGGCGAGAGCGTGAGGAGATCTTGCGCATCTTCGAGCTGGTCACCGGCCTGAGGATGAACCACGCGTACATCCGGATCGGTGGTCTGGTGATGGATCTTCCCGAGGGCGCCGAGAATCAGGTCCGGGCGTTCCTCGACCTGATGCCTGGGCGGATCCACGAGTACGAGCAGTTGCTCACGGGCAATCCCATCTGGCGCCAGCGGACCGTGGGCATCGGGACGATGTCGGCCGACGACCTGCTGGCGCTCGGCGTCACGGGACCCATGCTCCGGGCGGCGGGGGTCCCGTGGGACCTGCGCAAGACCATGCCGTACTCGGGCTACGAGACATACGAGTTCGACGTCCCGACCCGGACCGACAGCGACGTGTTCGCCCGGTACGAGGTCCGGGTCGAGGAGATGCGGCAATCGCTGCGGATCGTGGAGCAGTGCCTGGATCGCCTGGAGCCGGGTCCAGTGATGATCGAGGACCCGAAGGTTCGCTGGCCCGCGCAGCTCTCGGTCGGGCCGGATGGCATCGGCAACTCCGAGGTGTACGTGAAACACATCATGGAAGAGTCGATGGAGGCCCTGATCAATCACTTCAAGATCGTGACCCAGGGCGTTCGGGTTCCGGCCGGCGAGGTGTACCAGGCTGTGGAGTCTCCACGTGGCGAGCTCGGGTACTACGTCGTTTCGAACGGAGGGAACAGGCCCTATCGGGTCCACATCCGAGCGCCGAGCTTCGTGAACATTCAGTCCATACCAAAGATGATCCAGGGCAGCCTCATCGCCGATCTGATCGCCGCCGTGGCCAGCACGGACCCCGTCATGGGAGATGCAGATCGGTGAGTGAGCCTGAGGCCGTGGGGCTTCCGATCTGGCAGACCGGTCAGCCGGGCGGCGACACCCGGGTAGTGCAGGCCGACGTCGAAGGGCCGGTGCTGTCCGAGGAAGCCCGGGCGATGGCGGAGCGGATCGTGGCCAAGTACCCCACGAGGCGCTCGGCGTTGATCCCGCTCCTGTACCTGGTTCAGTCCCAGGCCGGGTGGGTTCCCCGCCAGGGGATGCGAGAGGTCGCGGACATCCTCGGCCTCACCACCGCCGAGGTCGAGGCCGTGGCCACCTTCTACACGATGCTCAAGCGCCACCCGTGCGGGAAGTACGTCATCTCGATCTGCACGAACCCCTCGTGTGCCCTGCTCGGCGGACGCCGCCTGTACGAGCGGGCCCACGAGTTGCTTGGCGACCGAGCAGAGCAAATGAGTGAGGACGGCCTGTTCACCCTGGAAGAGGAGGAGTGCCTCGCCGCCTGCGACAAGGCGCCTGTCATGGCCGTGAACTACGTCTACTACGACAAGGTCACGGAGGTACAGCTGGAGCAGATGATCGCGTCCGTCCGAGGCGGAAAAGTCCCCGAGGCCGCCCGGGGTGGAATCCCTGGTGAGCTCAAGGAAGTCTCGAGGATCCTGGCGGGGTTGGGGGAGTCGGGCGATGGCTGAGTTCGAGCCCGTCTTGACGGCTCGGTGGGACGACCCCCTAGCCATCTCGATGGACGGATACATGAAGACGGGCGGGTACATCGCTCTCCAGAAGGCGGTCTCGATGACGCCGGAGGCGGTCATCGAAGAGGTCAAGGCGTCGGGGCTTCGGGGCAGGGGCGGCGCGGGCTTCCCCACCGGGGTCAAGTGGTCGTTCATCCCCCAGGACACCGGCAAGCCCGTGTACGTGGTGGTGAACTTCGACGAGAGCGAACCCGGGACCTTCAACAACCGCGAGCTGGTCGAGCGCGATCCCCATCAGCTCATCGAAGGGGCCATCATCTGCGCGTACGCGGTTCGTTGCCACAACATCTTCGTGTACGCCCGGGGCGAGTTCGTCTGGCCCGGAACGGTCCTGGAGCGAGCCGTAGCCGAGGCCTACGACAAGGGCTTTCTCGGCAAGGGCATCGCAGGCAGCGATTTCGACGTCGACCTGGTGATCCACCGAGGCGCCGGCGCGTACATCTGCGGGGAGGAGACGGCCCTCCTCGAATCCCTGGAGGGCTATCGAGGCCAGCCGCGCCTGCGACCACCGTTCCCCGCTGTGGAG
>WNGE01011889.1_pt1 | contig 11189 bp, 8 predicted proteins | sample 5400651 | NCBI WGS metagenome assembly WNGE01 (sample SAMN13153370, study PRJNA577476) | soil metagenome | isolation source: 60 cm soil or saprolite under grassland replicate 2 | place: USA:California | collected 2016-06-15 | reverse complement strand
GAGAAGACGTCGGACCCCTCGGCGAAAGGTATATCGCTCCACGTCGGTTTTGTGAAGGGTATTCACCAAAAACCGCCAGAAATTGCGCGGTTTTGCATGAAAACCTAGACGGGCTCGGCCTCGTCCTCCGGAGCCTCGTCGTCCTCCGCCTCGACCACCGGGGCGAGCGTCGAGACCCGTTCGCCCTCGCGCAGCCGCATGACGATCACGCCCTGCGTCGACCGTCCGAGGCGCTTCACTTCCTCAACCGACATGCGGATCACGGTGCCGCCAGTGGAGATCAACATCACCTGATAGCCGTCCCGCACGAGGCGCGCCCCGGCCAGCTGCCCACGCTCCTCCGTGAGCTGCACCGTCTTCACTCCGAGCCCGCCGCGGCCCTTGACCGGATAGTCCTCGATGCGGGTCCGCTTGCCGTAGCCGTTTACCGTGACGACGAGCAGGTCGGCGTCGTTCTCGGCCAGGGTGATCGCGATCACCTCGTCGCCCTTCCGCAGGTTCATCCCGCGAACACCGCCCGTGACACGGCCCATCGGCCTCGCCTCGCTCTCGTGGAAGCGGATCGCCTGCCCCCTGCGCGAGATCATCAGCAGGTCCTCGTTGCCTGACGAGTGGATGACTCCGATCACCTCGTCCTTGGGGCGCAGGTTGATGGCGATGATCCCGTCGGCCTTCAGAGGCGTGTTGTATTCCTCGAACCGGGTCTTCTTCACCACGCCGTTCTTCGTCGCGAGAACGAGGTATTCAGCCTCCTTGAAGTCCCGTGTGGCGACCACGGCACGAATCGATTCGTCTTCGCGGAACGGGAGGAAGTTCGCGATCGCGCGTCCCTTCGACTGCCGCGTGCCAAGGGGCAGCTCGTGCACCTTCAACCGGTAGATCTTGCCGACGGAGGTGAAGAAGAGCAGGTAGTCGTGCGTCGAGGCGACGAAGAGGTGCTCGATGTAGTCCTCATCCTTCAGGTCCATGCCCATGACCCCGATCCCGCCGCGTCGCTGCTCGCGATACGTGGTCACCGGCAGGCGCTTGATGTAGCCCGAGCGCGTAATCGCAATGACCATGTCCTCCTCGGCGATCAGGTCCTCGAGCTCGAGCTCTTCCTCGCCGGCGACGATCTCGGTGCGGCGGTCGTCGTTCTTGGCGTAGATCTCCTTGATCTCGAGCAGCTCGTCCTTGATGACGGCGTCGATTCGGGCTTCGTCCCCGAGGATCGCCCGCAGCTCGGCGATCCGCTCCTGGAGGTCGTCGTACTCGTCCTGGATTCGCTTGCGCTCGAGCCCGGTCAGCCGCTGGAGGCGAAGGTCGAGGATCGCCTGCGCCTGGATCTCCGTCAGCTCGAACTGCTCGATCAGCCCGGCCCGGGCTGCATCGGGATCGGCGGACGCCCGGATCAGCGCAATCACGGCGTCGAGGTTGTCGAGGGCGATCAGGTAGCCGCGGAGGACGTGTGCCCGCTCCTCGGCCTTGCGCAGCTCGAACTTCGACCTGCGGGTGACGACCTCGCGCTGGAAGTCCAGGTACTCCCGGACGAGCTCGAGCAGCGAGAGCGTCTTCGGGACGCCGTCGACGAGCGCGACCGCGTTGTAGCCGAACGTCGACTGGAGCTGGGTGTGCTTGAACAGCTTGTTCAGCGCCACCTGCGGCACCGCGTCGCGCCGCAGCTCGACGTAGATGCGCATCCCCTCCTTGTCGGAGTGGTCCTGGAGCGCCTCGTCGGACATCGGCACCTCGTTCAGCGTGCCCGCCTTGACCAGGTCGGCGATCTTCTCGATCACGCCGCCCTCGCCGGCCTTGCGCACCCCGTACGGGAGCTCGGTGATGATGATCGCGTTCTTGCCGCCACGCAGCTGCTCGATGTGTGCGCGGCCTCGGACGACGATGCGGCCCCGGCCCGAGCGGTAGGCGTCCTTGATCCCGGAGCGGCCGACGATCACACCGCCGGTAGGGAAGTCGGGGCCCTTGATGTGCTTGCTGAGCCGCTCGACGTCGATGTTCGGGTCGTCGATCATGGCCACGATCGCGTTCACGACCTCGCCGAGGTTGTGCGGGGCGATGTTCGTCGCCATCCCGACCGCAATCCCCTGCGAGCCGTTGACGAGCAGGTTCGGGAACCGGGAGGGCAGCACGAGCGGCTCCCGCCGCGACTCGTCGTAGTTCGGCCCGAAGTCGACGGTGTCGGCGTCGATGTCGCGCATCATCTCGGTGGCGATGCGCGCCAACCGGCACTCGGTGTACCTCATCGCGCCCGCCGGGTCGCCGTCCACCGAGCCGAAGTAGCCCTGGCCGTCGACGAGCGGATAGCGCAGCGAGAAGGGCTGCGCAAGGCGGAAGGGCTGCGCAAGGCGGACGAGCGTGTCGTAGATCGCCGCGTCGCCGTGCGGGTGGTAGTTGCCCATCACGTCGCCGACGACGCGCGCCGACTTCCGCGTCGGCCGATTGGGCTGCAGGCCGGCCTCGTGCATCGCGTAGAGCACGCGGCGGTGCACGGGCTTCAGGCCGTCGCGCACGTCCGGCAGCGCGCGGCTCACGATCACGCTCATCGCGTAGTCGAGGAAGCTGGTGCGGACCTCGTGTTCGAGCTCGCGCGTCTCGATCCGGCCTGCGCCGAGCGGCTCGCCCGTCAGATCAGACATCGAGGTTCTTCACCTCGAGCGCGTTCTGCTCGATGAAGTCGCGGCGCGGCTCGACCTCGTCGCCCATCAGCCGCGAGAACCAGAGGTCGGCGGCCGCTGCGTCCTCGACGTCGACACGGATCAGCATTCGCCGTGCCGGGTCCATCGTGGTCGCCCAGAGCTCGGCGGCGTTCATCTCGCTGAGGCCCTTGAAGCGGGTGATCTGGATCCCGCCCTTGGCCAACGTCAGCGCCGCGTTGCGCAGGTCCTCGAACGTCAGCGCCTCCTCGGACTGCTTCCCGAGTCGCAGCGAGAACGGCGGCAGGGCGCCGACCGCCTCGCCCAGAGCGGCGTGCGCCTTGCGCACGCGCTCGTAAATGGGGGAGGTGAACAGCTCTGCCGGCACGACCACGTTCTGCGTCGCGTTCGTCTCCGTCTCGACCACGCGCACGTGCAGTGCGTCGGCCTCGGCCTTGGGCTCGAGCACGTAGCCGTTCGCCTCGAACGCCGAGATCGCCTTCGCGGCCGCGTCCGGCGACTCCGCGTCGACCTCGACGAGCCGGTGCGCGAGCACGAAGTCCGCAGCCTGGTGTCCGAAATCCGAGTGCAGCCGGGCGGCCCAACCCTGGTAGTCGGCGAGCAGGCGCGAGAAGCGCGAGTAGCGCGAGTGCGTGAGCTTGATCTCCTCGCCCGCCCTGCCCTGGATCTGGAGGTCGCCGAAGCGCTCGCGCACGAGCAGCTCCTCCAGCTGGGAGTCCTTCTCCAGGTAGCTCTGCTGGTTGCCGAAGCGCGCCAGGTAGAGCGGCGGGACCGCGATGTAGACGTTGCCGCGGTCGAACAGCTCGGGCATGTGTCGGTAGAGGAACGTGAGCACGAGCGTGCGGATGTGCGCGCCGTCCACGTCGGCGTCGGTCATGACGATGATCCGGTGGTAGCGCAGCTTGGCGATGTCGAACTCGTCGCCGATCCCCGTCCCGATCACCTGCACGAGCAGCTGGATCTCGGCGTTGGAGAGCACCTTGTCGATGCGGTTCTTCTCCGAGTTGATGATCTTGCCGCGCAGCGGGAGGATCGCCTGGTTCGCCTTGTCGCGCGCTTCCTTGGCCGCCCCGCCGGCCGAGTTCCCCTCGACGATGAAGACCTCGGCGAGCTCGGGGTCGCGCACCTGGCAGTCGGCGAACTTCTTGGCGATCTCGCCGCCGAAGGCGCCCTTGCGCCGGGTCAGGTCGCGCGCCTTGCGGGCGGCCTGCCGCGCGCGGGCGGCCTGGATCGCCTTCTGGATGATCTGCTTCGCGTCCTGCGGGTTCTCCTCGAGGAACTCGGAGAGCTTTGCGTTCACGGTCGACTCGACGAAGCCGCGCACCCACGGGTTCCCGAGCTTCGTCTTCGTCTGGCCCTCGAACTGCGGGTCGCGCAGCTTGACGGACACGACCGCGGCGAGACCTTCGCGAACGTCCTCGCCCTCGAGGTTCTCCTCCTTCTCCTTCAGCAGGCCGAGGTCGCGCGCGAACTTGTTCAGCGTGCGGGTTAGCGCAGCGTTGAAGCCGGAGAGATGCGAGCCGCCCTCATGCGTGTTGATGTTGTTCGCGAAGGTGTAGACGGCGTCCTGGTAGGAGCCGTTCCATTGCATCGCCACCTCGATGCTGCCCTCGTCGCTCTCGCCCTCGAAGTACGCAATGTGCTTGTGGATCGTCTCCTTGGTCGAGTTCACATGTGCGACGAAGTCGCGGATCCCGCCCTCGTAGTGGAACTCGACCTGCTCACCGCCCGCGCGCTCGTCGATGAGGACGATACGCAGCCCCTTCGTCAGGAACGCGGTCTCGCGAAGGCGGGTCTGGAGCACATCCGGCTCCCACTCGGTCTCCTCGAAGACCTCCGCGTCGGGCTTGAAGCTGATCGTCGTCCCGGTCAGCTTCGTCGGGCCCGTCGCCTTCATCTTCGTGGTCGGCTCGCCGCGCGCGAACTCCTGCCGCCAGATCTTTCCGTCGCGGTGGACCTCGGCGACGAGCCACTCGGAGAGCGCGTTCACAACCGAGACGCCGACGCCGTGGAGGCCCCCGGAGACCTTGTAGCCACCCTGGCCGAACTTCCCGCCGGCGTGGAGCTTCGTCAGCACGACGGTCAGCGCGGGCAGCCCCTGGTCTTTCATCACGTCGACCGGGATGCCGGACCCGTCGTCCTTGACGGTCATCGACTCGTCGGGGTGGATCGTCACCTCGACCAGATCGCAGCGGCCCGCGAGGGCCTCGTCGACGGAGTTGTCGACGACCTCGTAGGCGAGGTGATGGAGCCCCCGAGAACCCGTCGAGCCGATGTACATCCCGGGCCGTTTCCGGACCGGCTCGAGCCCTTCGAGGACCGTGATGTCTTTTGCTGTGTAAGCTGCTTCTGCCACTACGTCAAATCACTAAAAAGCCCTGCAAATCTCGGATTTGCGGGCACTCAGGAGTCTATCAGAAATGGCGGTCGGAGGGGGCCTTGGAGAGGCCCAGCGCGGCCGCTCTTTCGACCCTTTTTCGGAGCTCTTCGTCCTCGATCTCCGCCGCCAGGGTCGCGGCGATTTCCAGCGCTTCCGGGGTCGGCTTCGGCACCTCGGACCGAGCCTCCTCGGTCGCCGCCGGCGCCGGTTCCGGGAGGTGCCCAACTGCAAATCGGAGCGCTTTCGGCACATTCTCGCCGAGCTTCTCCGCGAGCTTCGCAGCGATCTCCGGCGCGAGCTGACCGAGCTCGAAGGCCCATGCGGCCGAGGAGGTGCTCACGTGCAAGGTGCCGTCGCGGGCAATGCGTGCCGGCCACGCGTTCGCCGCGACCATAGGCCCGACCGCCTCCGGCCAGACCTCGACGATCTCCGGCATTGCGCCGTGCGCGCCGAACCGCGACAGCTCCTGCTTCACCTCACCGGTTATCCGCTCCATCGCACCTTTCCGGGTGAGACGTGGAGCAACTGCGCCGGATCGCCCGGCAGGGCGTCGGCCGTCGTCGAGGTGATCACCGTCTGGCCACGACCCGCCAGCTGCTCGGCGAGCACGCGCCGGCGGTCAGGGTCGAGCTCGGAGAGGACGTCGTCGAGGAGGAGCAACGGCGCCTCGCCGCGGCGTTCCGTGATCAGCTCAGCCTCCGCCAGGAGCAGCGCCAGCACGGCAATGCGCTGCTCGCCCTGCGACCCGAACGCCCGCAGGTCACGCGTGCCGGCCGCGATCGAGACGTCGTCGAGGTGCGGCCCAAGGCCGGTCGCGCCGCGCTCCAGATCGCGATCCAGCCGCGCCTCGAGCGCCTCCACCCTCGGTGGTTCCCCTTCGTACCCGAGGCGGGCGGACTCGAGTCCGAGCTCGCCGGCCCGTTCGGCAAACGGGGGGCCGAGCAGGTCGAGTGTCTCGCGCCGCGCTTCCACCAGCTCCGCTCCGAACCGCGCCACCTGCTCCGTCCACGGAGTGATCGACTCGCGCTCGCCACGTTTCAGCGCGGCATTCCGCTGAGCGAGCGCGGCCGCATAGTCCGCTGCGAGGGCGCTGCGACCCGGAAACAACCTCCCGAGCGAGCGGTCGAAGTAAGCGCGCCGCGCGGCCGGTCCGGCCTTGACGATCGCGAGCCGGTCCGGCGTGAAGACGAGCGTGGCCGATTCGCTCCGGAGCAGCTCCGCCGCGCGCAACCGCGCTCCGTTCACCTCCGCGCGCTTGCCCTCTACCGACGAGAGGGAGACACCGATTTGCACCCGCGCCTGCCCGCGTGTGCCCTCGAGCCGGATCCGCGCAGCATCCTGGCCGAAGCGAATCAACTCCGCGTCCGAACGCGTGCGCGGCGAGAACCCCTGCGTCCCAACGTGCAGCGACTCGAGCAGGTTTGTCTTCCCCGCGCCGTTCGCTCCGACCGCGAGGACGAGCCCTGGCTCGAGCGACAGCTCGAGCCGAGCATACGAGCGGAAGTTCGCGAGGAAGACCGAGGCGACGATCAGCCGGCCAGGCGGATCGGCATGATCAGGTACCAGAAGTCGTCGCCGGGCCCTTGGAGCAGACCGGGCCGCAGCGGGTCGATCAGTCGCAGGCGGAGCTCGTCGCCCTCGGCCGACTCGATCCCGTCGCGGAGGAAGTCCGCGTTGAACCCGATCTCGAGCGGCTCCCCCTCGAAGCGCACCGGCAGTGTCTCGCGGGCCTCGCCGACGTCCTGCGTCTGCGTCCACACGGTCAGCTCGCCCTCCGCGAACCGGAGCCGAAGCGGCGAGTTGCGGTGCGCCATCACCGCGGTGCGACGGACGACCTCGAGGAGCTCCTCGCGCGGAACCGTGACCTCGTAGGTGAACTCCTTCGGTCGTAGCTCGTCGAACTTCGGGAACTGCCCTTCGATTCGCCGCGTCGTCAGCCACGTGCCGTCGATCCCGAACAGCACCTGGTTCTCCTGCACGCCCAGCTCGAGCGCCCCGCTGGCAGGTGCCAGGCGGCGAAGCTCCTCGAGCGCGCGCGCCGGAACGATCGCCTCGATGTCGGGCACGTTGCCCTCGATCGGCGTCTCCTTGTACGAGAGCCGATACGAGTCGGTCGCGGCCATCACCAGCTTCCCGTCGCCGAACTTGACGAGAATCCCGGTGAGGACCGGGCGCGCTTCGTCACGCGAAACCGCTCGACCCACCGACGCGAGCGTCTCGAGCAAGATGTCCGCACTGACAGTGCTGGTTGGTGCGGCGTCCGTCTCGGGGAGGCGCGGGAAATCCTCGGCGCCGTACGTGTTCAGGCGGTACTCGGCAGGGCCGCACTGAACGCGGAGGACGCTCTCCTCCTCGCGGAACTCGATCGTCACCTCACTTTCAGGAAGCAGTCGCGACAGGTCGACGAGCAGACGTCCGGGCACGACAGCGGCACCCTCGCCCTCGACCTGTGCTTCCTCGAGCGAAGTCCGGATCGACAGCTCCATGTCCGTTGCTGCGAGCTCCAGCTGGCCGCCGGTTGCGCGAAGCAACACTCCGCTCAGGATCTGCACCGCCGTTCGCGTCGAGACACCACGGCCGACGATCGCGAGCTTCCGGGCGAGCTCCTCGCGCGTGCAGACGATCTTGAGACCCGATCCAATCACGGTTTCTGTATTAGTCATTTAAAACCTTTGGTCGTAGTACGTAGTGGGTGTGAGTAGCGGGGAAGACGCAGATTTCCCGCGCAAACCTGTCCTTTTCGGCTGTGGGCAGACGCTGGGGAGAAGTGGATGTTCTCGACAGGAGGGGACGGAGTGATCGCGTGTCTGCACAGATCAGCGGACTTGTTTGATGCGTGCCGTCAGCTCTTGGACAAGGTTGTACACAGACCTGTCGGCCCGGATCATGTTCTGGATCTTCGCGTTCGCGTGTAGAACCGTGGTGTGGTCGCGGTCACCGAAGTGCTTGCCGATCTTCGGCAGCGACGAGTCGGTCAGCTCGCGTGAGAGGTACATCGCCACCTGGCGCGGATAGACGATGTTCTGCGAGCGCTTGTGGCTGCAGAGCTCCTCGAGCGAGAGACTGAAGCGCTCGCAGACGACCTCCTGGATCCGCTCGATTGTCACCTGCGCGACCTCGCCTTGCGGGAAGACGTCCTTGAGCACGTCCTGCGCGAGATCGGCGGTCATCGGCCGGCCGGTCAGCGATGCGAATGCGACCACGCGCGTGAGCGCACCTTCGAGCTCGCGGATGTTGGTGGAGATGCGGCCGGCGATGAAGGTGAGAAGCTGTGGATCGGCGACCGAGATCCCGTCCGTCTTCACCTTCTTCCGCAGGATTGCGATGCGCGTCTCCAGGTCGGGCGGCTGGATGTCCGTGATCAGGCCCCACTCGAAGCGTGAGCGCAGCCGTGCTTCGAGCGTCGCGATCTCGCGAGGCGGCCGGTCGCTCGACATCACGATCTGGCTGCCGGACTCGTAGAGCGAGTTGAACGTGTGGAAGAACTCCTCCTGGATCCGCTCCTTGTGCTCGAAGAACTGCACGTCGTCGATCAGGAGGACGTCATAGTTGCGGTAGCGCTGCTTGAAGCCCTCGATGCGCTTGTCGCGGAGCGAGTTGATGAAGTCGTTCATGAACGTTTCGCTCGTCACGTAACGCACCGACATGTCGCCCGGGTGCTCCATCACGTACTGGGCGATGGCTTGGAGGAGGTGCGTTTTCCCGAGGCCCGTGCCGCCGTAGATGAAGAGGGGGTTGTAGGCCTGCGCCGGTGCCTCCGCAACCGCGAGCGCAGCTGCATGCGCAAAGCGGTTCGACGAGCCAATCACGAAGAGGTCGAACGTGTACTTCGTGTTCAGACCGGTGTCCGCGATCCGCTGGACAGGCGCGAGTTGCGTGTCCGGGGGGGTGCTGGTGTCCGCGACCGTCAGCTGCACACGGCGCTGGTGACCGGTCGCGTCGCGAACTGCGGCGCGGATCAGCTCGAGGAAATGCCCCTCGATCCACTCGCGCGTGAAGTCGTTCGGCACCGCGAGGACGAAGGTGTCGTCCGACACCTCCCACCCCTCCACCTCGCCGAACCACGTGCGGAACGTGGAGTCATTGAGGGCTCCCTTGAGCCGGCCGGCGACCTCGGTCCACAGGGTCTCTGCAGTCAGCTCAATCGGTTGCTCCACCCGCGCGGCCCGGCTCCTCCGTTGACGACAGGAGGCCGAGCATAGCAACGTGTCGAGCGTTTTCCAATGGTCGGTCCTGGGGACTTTTGTGAGGCCAAAAACCGCTGATTTGCAGGGCTTTCAACCACATCCACACTGCTCTCCACAGGTGTGGACAGGACGCCTCGGATGGGTGATGGACGGCCTCGAAAACCGACCCTGCGCACGGGCTTTGTCCGTGCACGGTGTCCACACCCGGCCTGTGGAGAACTGATTTCGAGCAGCTTGTCTATACTCACTTCACGCGGCCCGAAGGCCGCAGTTTTCTTGCCTGAGAGACCATTTCGCAGCGGAACTACTTGTGAAGCGGACCTACCAGCCCAACGTTCGGCGTCGGAAGCGAAGGCACGGCTTTCGCGCCCGCATGTCGACGCGCGCCGGCCGTCTGATCCTCAAGCGCCGTCGGGCGAGGGGCCGGAAGCGGCTCTCCGCCTGACAGCGACCGCGGTGCAGCGCCGCTATCGCCTCTCCCGCTCGCGCGACTTCGACGCGGTCTATCGCCACGGCCGCTCGGTCTCGACGCGCTTCCTCGTTCTCTACTGGTTTCCGCGCGACGACGACGGTGAGCCGCGGTTGGGGATTGCCGTGCCGAAGGGTACCGGCTCGGCCGCGGCGCGCAACCGCGTCAAGCGGCGCCTGCGCGAGGCGTGGCGCGCGCGGCTCGAGCAGGTACCGCCCGGCCGCGACTACGTGCTGATCGCGCGGCCGACCCTCGGCGATGCGCTGTCCTCTCACGATGCCGCCTGGCTTGGCGAACGCGTCGACGAGGTGCTCGGGAAGGCGGCAGTCGCCGTAGGCTCGACGGAGGCGACCAATGAGCGGGAGGCGACGGCTCTGCCGGCGCCGGAGCGGGACTCGTGAAGTACCTCTCGCTGCTCGTGAAGGCGTTCGTTCCGAATCCGGGCGTTGCAGGCCTGCCGACCTGCAAGTACCACCCGTCCTGCTCGCAGTACTCGGCGCTCGCCTACCGCGAGTTCGGCCTGGTGCGCGGGACGCTGATGACCGCCTGGCGCCTGCTCCGCTGCAACCCGTGGAGCCGCGGCGGCGTCGACTACCCGGGGACGCTCCGGCCTGGAAGCGCCGCCGGCAAAGCTGGCGACGCCCGGGCCGAAGCAGGAGGCGCCGGAGGCGCCGCGGGCCCGTGATCGTCGCCGGCGTGCTCACCCCGATCGAGAACGCGCTCGCGTGGCTGCTCGAGCATCTGCACGACTCGATCGGCTTCTCCTGGGGCTGGTCGATCATCGCGCTGACGGTCATCGTCCGCGTCGCGCTCGTCCCGGTGATGGTGCGCCAGATCCACTCGACGCAGGCGATGCAGGTGCACATGCCGGAGATGAAGGCGATCCAGCAGCGTTACAAGGGCGACCGCCAGCGCCTGAACGAGGAGCTGATGAAGTTCTACAAGGAGAACAGCATCAACCCGGCTGCGCCCTGCCTGCCGCTCCTCCTTCAGATCCCGATCTTCTTCGCGCTCTACTTCGTGTTGCGGAACTTCACGAAGCATGTCACCGCAACGCCGCATGAGCTCGGCTGGCTGATCGTCCCGAACATCACGCACAAGATCACCTCGCACTGGTCGGGCGCGGTGCTGCTCGTCGTCTATGTGATCAGCCAGGTCGCGTCCGGCTACTTCGCGTCCGCGTCCGCCCAGCGCAGCCAGCGGATCCTGCTGATGGTGCTCCCGGTGTTCTTCGTCCCCGTGATCACGCGGTTCCCGGTCGGGCTGCTCATGTACTGGATGACGACCAACCTGTGGACGGTCGGCCAGGGGATCATCACGAGGCGGATGGTCCCGAAGCCGGAGCCGCCGCCGAAGCGGAGCTCGCGCACACCGCCGAAGGCCGACGGCGCCGCACCGCAGGGACAGGCACCCGAGGCTGCATCCAGCGCGCCTGCGGCGCCGGCGCGGCCGAGCCAGCCGCGCCGCGTGAAGCGCAAAAAGAAGAAGCGCACCCGGAGATG
>WNGE01009360.1_pt1 | contig 11191 bp, 10 predicted proteins | sample 5400651 | NCBI WGS metagenome assembly WNGE01 (sample SAMN13153370, study PRJNA577476) | soil metagenome | isolation source: 60 cm soil or saprolite under grassland replicate 2 | place: USA:California | collected 2016-06-15 | reverse complement strand
GTCCACTCCGATCACGACCGCCGTGGCCATGCTCACGATTGCTGCTCCCGTTCGCGATCTCCGCCCCAGGTTGGCGGTACATCAGAGCATATACGCCTATTGACATCGCCGATATACGCGCATATGCACACTTGTCAAGGAGGAAGATTCGGCGATGTCCCCCGAGACCCGATCGACCGCCCCAGACTGCATTTGCCTTGCCGTCCGCCAGGCGGCCCGGCACGTGACGCAGTTCTACGACCGGCTCCTGGCGCCGAGCGGGCTGCGGACGACTCAGTTTTCCCTTCTCGCGAAACTGCGACGCCAAGGTCCCATGACGATCAATGCGCTCGCCGCCGAAATGGTCATGGACCGCACGACATTGGGCCGGAACATCCTGCCGCTGGAGCGCGACGGGCTGATCCGGATCGAGCCGGCCGCATCCGACCGCCGTCGCAAGGAGCTGCACTTGACCCGGCGCGGCGAGAAGCGGCTCGTGGCCGCCGCGAAGGGGTGGGCGCAAGCGCAAGCGGGCTTCGAATCCGCTTTCGGCAACCGTCGCGCGTCGGACCTTCGCGCGTTGCTGCACGCGGTGACGGCAACCGAGCTCGGCCTGGAGGACGCGGTCGTCCGCGGAGCGGAATCTTGACCGAGCGCAACGCCACCGCGGCCGTCATCGGGGCGGGGGATTTCATCGGCTCGGCGATCGCCAAGAAATTCGCGGCCGAAGGCTTCACGATCTTCGCCGGGCGGCGCAATCCGGACAAGCTCGCGCCGCTGGTCGCGGACATCGAGGCCGCCGGCGGAAAAGTCATCGCGCGCGGGCTCGATGCCCGCAAGGAGGACGACATCGCCGCCTTCCTGCGCGCGGCCGACGCGCACGCGCGCCGCTCGAAGTCTGCATCTTCAATATCGGCGCCAACGGTGCGTGGCGGCGTCGGCTATGCGGCGTTCGCGAGCGCGAAATTCGGACTGCGCGCCGTCGCCCAGAGCATGGCCAGGGAGCTCGGACCGAAGAATATCCAAATCTGCTCGTGTCGGCTTGCTCAGCGCCGGAGCACCCATCGCTGATAGCAGTGCCCAGGGAGTCGCTCTCATTCCGGTCTACTCTGCGGCCAAAGCCAACCGTTCGACACGGCGAGATTGATGACCTGCTCCAGGTGCCCCGAGCCGCTTCCCCTGACCACCGGAACACCCAACTCCGGCGCACGCCGTCGAAAAGCCGAGATGCCGGAGTAGCCGGGGGCAGAGACATCTTTGGCAATCCGCCGGCCGGCACGATCACCTCTGCGTCGTTCGCGACCAATGGCTGGACCTGCTCGCCCGCACGCCGTTGCGATTGATTGCACGGAAATCAGTGGCCGGCATCGCCATGCATGGCCTACAGAGAGGCACCCCACTTAACCGCCTACCGCGGAGAACGCTATGCGCAAGGTTGCCGATAGACCCGCACGGCGCGCTGCACCGCCTCGGCGCGCCGCCAGCGCGGCCACCGCCGCGACAAACCGTACGATTGGCATGAACGACCGCCTCTACGGCTATCTGGTCGAGCAGACGCTCCGCGAGCCGGAAATCATGAAGCGACTGCGCGCGGAGACGAGCCGGTTGCCGCGCGGCACCATGCAGATCAGCCCGGAGCAGGGGCAGCTCATGGGCTTGCTGGTGCGGCTGATCGGCGCGCGCCGTCACAGCACGGCGCGGTCACTCAGACTGGGCCTCGCAACTGCGATCTCGCCGGCGGCGACCCGCAGGCAGCGGACCGCGTGAGTCGCGCTCAGTGCGAACTCCGATGGGAGGACTTTGTGGCAACGTGCCTCGGCGAACCGGCAGCGCGCCGCGAAGCTGCAGCCCGGCGGCAGGGCGCCGAGGTCCGGCGGCATGCCGGGAATGGTCTCCAGGCGCCGGCCGCGCGCCGAGCCCAGCACGGTCGAGGCCAAGAGTCCGGCGGTGTAGGGGTGCGCCGGGCTCTCGATGACCGTTTCGGTCGGCCCGGTCTCGACGAAGCGGCCGGCGTACATCACGGCAAGACGATCGGACACCTCGGCCGCCACGCCCACGTCATGGGTGACGAAGATCACCGCCATGCCCAGCTTTTGCTGCAACTGGCGCAGCAGCAGGATAATCTGGATCTGCACGGTCACGTCGAGCGCGGTCGTCGGCTCGTCGGCCAGCAGCACGGACGGGCGGCACGACAGCGCGAGCGCGATCATCGCCCGCTGGCGCATTCCGCCGGACATCTCATGCGGATAGGCCTTGAGCCGGCGCGCCGCGGAGGGAATTTGCACCAACTCCAAGAGCTCGAGCGCGCGGCGGTAGGCAGCTCGATGGGATAACGCCTCGTGGCGCACAATCGTCTCCGCGATCTGCTCGCCGATCGTGAAGACCGGGTCGAACGCGGTCATCGGCTCCTGGAAAATCATGGCGATTTTTGTGCCGCGCACCGCACGCAGCGCCGGCTCGTCCATTCGGGTGATGTCGTGGCCGGCGACCTTGATCGACCCCTCGATGCGGGTGCGGTCAGCCGGCAACAGGCCGATGAGGGCCCGCAAGGTTACGCTCTTGCCCGAACCGGACTCCCCGAGGATGCCGAGCACCCGGCCCGGTTCCAAATCGAAGCTGATGCCGTTGACCGCATCGACGCTCGCCTGCCGGGTCGTGAAGCGAACGTGCAGACCCTCGACGGACACCAAGGGCCGCCGTGCCGCATCGGCGCCTGCGGCCCGCGGCGTCGCGTCCCGCTCAATCACCGTCGCTTCCCATGCGCGTGCGCCACCCATCGTCCGAGCACGGTTGCAACGTTCATTCTCTGCCTCCTTGGGCTTCTCGTCACACCGCGGCGGCGCGGCTATGCCCCGAGCCCGGCACCATCATGTGACAGGCAACGATCTGATCCTTGTGGCCCGCTATTGCTGACAATGTGGGCGCTACCTTCTCGCACACCGATTCCGCGAACGTGCACCGCGTGCGGAAGCGACAACCGGATGGCGGGTTGATCGGGCTCGGTGGATCACCGCTCAGGGGCACCTGCATCGTCCGCCGCCGCGAGTTCATCGACGGCATGGCCGAGAGCAATGCGCGTGTGTAGGGGTGCTTGGCGTCGCCGTAGATCCGGTCCACCGGACCGATCTCGACAACCTTGCCTAGATACATGACCATGACGCGGTCGCTGATGAAGCGCACGACGTTGAGGTCGTGCGATATGAAGATGTAGGTCAGGTCAAATTGTGCCTTGAGATCGACCAGCAGGGTCAGCACCTGCGCTTCGACCGATTTGTCGAGGGCGGAGACCGCCTCGTCGAGGATCACGAGCCTCGGTTCGAGCGCGAGCGCCCGGGCGATGTTGATGCGCTGGCGCTGGCCCCCCGACAGTTCGTGCGGGTAGCGGTTGGCGAACATCATGGGATCGAGGCCGACTGCTTGCAGCAGGTCCATCGCCCGCGCGAGCGCGGCGGACCGTGGCAAGCCGTGGACCAACGGGCCGAATGCGATCGACATGGCGACGGGCAGGCGTGGATTGAGCGAGGAATAAGAGTCCTGGAAGACCATCTGCATCTGCCGATAGAGGTCCCGGTGCGACAGGCCGTCGCTCGAGCCGACGGGCCTACCCTTGAAGACGATGGCCCCGCTATCCGGTTGGATCAGGTGCATCAGCAGCCGCGCCGTTGTCGATTTGCCGCAGCCGGACTCTCCGACGATTCCCAGCGTTTCGCTCCGGGTCACGTCGAATGAGACGTCGTCGACCGCCTGCACGATGGCCTTGGTCCGGCCGAACAGGCTGCCCTTCAGCGGAAAGTATTTCTTGAGGTGTGCGGCCCGCAGCATGGACTCCGCCGCGTCACCTCGACCTACGCCGTTCCGCCGCACCGGCGGCGACGTCGCAGGCCCCGCGTCGAGTGCGGTCATAGCCGCACATCCATGGCTTGGCGCAGGCCGTCGCTCATGAGGTTGAAGCACATCGACGTGATGAAGATCATGACCCCCGGCAAAGCGGCAATGATCGGATCGACCCACAGCGCCTGACGCAGATTGTTTAGCATCAGTCCCCATTCGGCATTGGGCGGCGTGACGCCGAGGCCGAGGAAGGAGAGGCCCGCGGCCAGGATGATGCAGATGCTGATCAAGCTGGTCGTAAACACCAGTATTGGCCCCAGCACATTGTTGAGAACGTGGTAACGGATGATCGTGAGCGGCCGCGCGCCGCTGGCGCGCGCCGCCTCGACAAAGTCGAGATGGCGCACCTGTGTCGTGATGCTCTCCGAGATGCGGATCACCGGCGGCACGAAGCTAACGGCGAGCGCCAGAATGGTGTTCTCCAGGCCGGAACCCAGGATGCCGGTAATCGCGATGGCCAGCAGGATCGACGGGAAGGCGTAAAACACGTCGGTGAGGCGCATGATGGCGCTATTGAGTATTCCGCCGATATAACCCGCGAGAATGCCCAAGAATCCGCCGACCAAGAGGGCGAGGAACACCGGCATCACCCCGGCCAGCAGCGAGAGCCGCCCGCCATAGACCAGCCGGGACCACAGATCGCGACCGACCTCGTCGGTCCCCAGCCAATGCCCGGGAAAACCGATCGGCTTTAATCGGCGCAGCACGGACCCCGCATAGGGATCATACGCCGTGAACCACGGCGCGAAGATCGCCATGATCAGCAGGATGGTCAGCACGGCGATCGTGGCGAGCGTGATCTTGTCGTCCCGCAGCCGCTGCCAAACGCGCGCCCAGTACCCCTTGCCGCGCAGGGCCCGGCGCAGCGCCTCGGCAGGATCGGCGACGGGGATGATGGCGCTTGCCATGGAGACCCGCCCGCCCGGCTAGCGACGCATGCGCGGATCGATCAGCGCTTGCAGCACGTCGACCAGGATGTTGATCACGACGAAGATGGTGGCGAGCGCGACGATGGTCGCCGACAGCACGGGAATGTCGCGACGGAAGATCGCTAGATTCATCAATCCGCCCGATCCCGGCCAATTGAACACCGTTTCGACCAGGATCGAGCCGCCGAGAAGATAGCCGAATTGCAGGCCCATCAGCGCCAGCACCGGGGGCGCTGCGTTCTTCATGACGTGGTAGAGCACGCGACGGTTTAGCAATCCCTTGGCATGCAGCGCGCTGACGAATTCGTTGCTGAGGATCTCCAATACACTGGCGCGCACCAGCCGGCTGACGACACCCATCGGAATCAGCGAGAGGGTGACAATGGGCAGGATCAAATATTGGGCCTGGTCCCAGCTTGTCGGAATCCCGGGCGGTCCCATGCCGGCGGCCGGCAGCGCGTTGAAGATCACGCTGAAAACAGCAACGAGCACGATGCCGACCCAGTAGTGCGGCAGGCTCACGCCAACGATCGCTATTGCGGAAAACAGCTTGTCGAGCCAGCTGCCGCTATTGAATGCGGCCAGCGCCCCCAGCGCCACCCCTAGCGTGAAGCCGAGCACCGCCGCCGGCAGCGCCAGCATGAGCGTGTTGTCGAGCGCACTGAACAGCTCTTCGGACACCGGCCGGTTGCTGAAGAAGGATAGCCCGAAGTCGCCCACCAGGAAGCGGCCCAGCCAAGCGAGGTACTGGACGTAGAGCGGCTGGTCCAGCGCGAAACGGGCGCGCAAGGAGTCGGCGATGTCCTTCGGCACTTCCGGCGGCACCAGGATGTCCACCACGTCGCCCGGAGCAAGATGGATGAGGGCGAACACCAGCATCGATACGCCGAGCAGGACCGGTATAGCGTAGAGAATGCGACGCAATGTGTAGGTCCACACGGCTCTCACCTCGAACAGGGGTAGTGCTGGCGCCAATCATTGCGCAAGCTCCTTCCATAGGAGCCGCGCAACACGCACCACGCCCAACGAGCGGTCGGGCGTGCAGGACATCCCGGCTACTCCATGTACACGGTCGTGAAGTCCTGGAACCAGCTCTGCGCGCTGGTGAAGCCCTTCACTTTCTTCGTCATGGAGCGCGCATTGCGATCGTGAACGATGAACAGCCACGGGGCGTCGTCCACGATCAGCTCATGCGCCTTCTGCGCGTCGGCTAGGATCTGCTGCTGATCGTTCGAGACCTCGATACGAGAGATCAGACTGTCGAATTGCTCGTTCTTCCAGTTCGACCAATTGCGCCCTTTGGGCGCCGCGTTCGATGACACGAAGTAGAGCGCCATCTGCGACACGTCGGTCGAGGGCGGCAGGCTGATGTTCATGGCGTCGGAGCCCAGGGCCTGCTGCGACGTGGGCGCGTTGCGCAGCGCGACCAGCATGGTGCCCCACTCGACGACCTCGAAGGAAATGTCGAAGCCGCACTCCTTGAGATTCTGCTGCAGGAACTCGTTCATTGGCAGCGGCTGCATCTGGCCCGAGCCGCTCGTCGAGATCATCACCTTGGCCCTGACGGGCTTGTCCGGGCCGTAGCCGGCCTCTTGCAACAGCGCCTTGGCTTTCCCAGGATCGTACGTGTACTGCTGCTTCGGGTTCCCAAAGTAAGGATCGGCCCTTTTGAAAATGCCGACCGCCGGCTCGGCCAGGCCGTTCAACAGCGTGACCAGTCCGTCGCGATTGACGCAGTAGTTGATCGCGCGGCGCACCCGCACGTCACTCCAGGGCGCGTCTGCCTTCGCCAAGTTCAGCGTCCAGGGCCAGACGTGCGGGTAGCTGCCGGTGACGATCTCGAAGCCGGCGCCCTGCAGGTTCGGCACGGCGTCGGGCGGCGGTGCCTCGATCCAGTCGACCTGGCCGGAACGCAGCGCGGCCAAGCGCGTCGTGGCCTCCGGCATGGGAATAAGGACCATCTTGTCGAGTTTCGGAACCCGATGCTTGTCCCAATAGGCCTCGTTCCGGCTGAGCGTCACGCTGACGCGCGGCTTGAACTCGGTGATCTTGAACGGGCCGGTGCCTGATGGCGCCTTGGCGAATTCCGCCCACGAGCCGGCCTTGGTAAACTGCGCCGGGCTCGAGTAGAGCATGTAGGGCAGCATGTTGGGGAAATAGCTGAGCGGCCTCGGATTGGTGATCTCGATCGTGTCCGCGTCGATCTTCCGATAGCCCGTGACGAAGGGGTTTCGCGCCTGGGTGATGGCCGCGCCCGGCGGGTCGAACTGCGGTGCGTCCTTCTTGAAGTAGCGATCGAGATTCCAGATCGCGGCGTCGGCATTGAAATCACTGCCGTCGTGGAACTTTACGCCTTTGCGCAGATGGAATATCCACTTCGTCTTGTCGTTTGCCTCCTGCTCCCAACGCTCGGCGAGTCCCGGCCGGATCCCGGCCAGCTTGTCGGCGCTCGTCAGATCCCACAGCACCAAACCCTCGTAGACCGGATAACCGAGAAAGCGTACGCCCTCATAGCCATTGTCCGGTGCCCCGGTCGTGGTCGGCACGTCCGTTGCGGTCATGGCAATCCGCAAGGTCCCGGCAGCCCGGGCCGTGTCTGCCGCAGGGGCAAACGAGAGCGTCCAGATTGCGATCAATGCCGGCAGCACCGGTCGCATAGCCGTTCGCAGACCCATTCGAGACCTTCCCTGTCCTGCAGACCGCCCGTCCGGCTCGTCCGTTCTGGGCACCCTTGCCGTCATCAGCTGTCAGCGGCGCAAAAGTGTCCCCCGACCCGCGCCTTTCAGTCAACAGAGGCTATTGTCCGGCACGTGGCAAGGCCGAAACCGGCTGGTCCCGGCCCGAGTTGCGCTCTCGCCTTAGTACCAGCGTCCGCGGCCGTACCAGCCGCCACCAGCTAAGAGCACAACGATAAGGATGATGATCAGAATTGTCGTATTATCCATGCTGTCCTCCTACGACTCAGCGGATGATTAAACCTGCGAATTATCATGAGCCGCAGATGCTGGAAAAGCAAAACTCCCTCGGCGGCGCACCTCGCCCCGGTATTCGGCCAGGGTTTTTTATGGGCCCGTACGGCCTCAGTGCGCAGGTCGAGGCTGATGATCGCGCGGTCCGCTGCGAGCGCCCCAACTTGGCTACTCCCGTTCCCAGCCTCGAAATCGAGTCGGTGCCATTGCCGTGTACCTGACCGTCGATTGGATGCTGCGGTGGCCGAGATAAGCCTGCAGCGAGCGGGTATCCTTGCCCTCGTTGGCGTACTTGAAACCGCAGCTATGGCGGAGCATGTGCGGATGAATCAGAAACGGCATGCCAGCCCGCTCGCCGAGCCGAGCCATCATCTTGCGAAACCATGCCGTCGTGACCGGGCCGCCGCGCTCTGACACGAAGACATGCGGCCCGGGCGGGTTCTCCCGCTGCACCCCCACAAGAGCGTCGGGTCCAGCCGCCCCTACAAGAGCGTCGGGTCCAGCCGCCTCCGCAGGAGCGTCAGGTGCAGCCGCCAGGACCTGCGCAGCGTCAGGTTCAACCACCGCCTCCGGAACAGCGTCAGGTGCAGCCGCCCCCCTTACCGGGTGCGCAGCCGCCGGGACCTGCCCAGCAGCGTCCGGTCCAGCCGCCGTTGGGAACTCCGCCAAGTTCACAGCAGCCGGGTCAACCCGGCCAGCCGCCTCGGCCCCAGTTCGGGCAGCCGCCGCGTCCGACCGCACCACAGCAGCCGCTCGGGACGCCCGCCATCGCTCCCTCGGCGCTGCAGCCACCGGCCACCCCGCCCGGCTCCCCGCCGCGCAGGCGCAACGCGCGTTCGTGCCGCCGCCGGCGCAGGACAGTGCCCGCCGCCTCGACGACTTGCGCGGCACCCGCCGCGAGGTTCGGGAGGGCGGCCGCGTCATGATCCAAGAACCGGGGCGCGTTATCGTCCGCGAGGGCGGACGCACCATCATCCGTCACAACGAAGTTGATCGCTTTCGCTGGCAGGCGAGCGACGTGCATATCGAGCGGCGCGGTGCCGACACCGTTACGGTGTTCGGGCGGCCGGATGGTTCGCGCAAGTGGCGGCGCATGTTCCATGTCTGGCATATGTTCGCCCGCCTCCTGCCAGAAGGACGCGCAGCGATCGCGGGAATTGGTGCGTTTCTGCAAGCCAAGTTTGTCATGCGGCCTGGAGCACGACAGAAACACCGAAGGAAGCTGAACATATCCGAAATTGCTCCCAGTCCGAGCCCGGCGCTGCTGCTGATCCTGATAGGAATCTAGGCTCGGCGGCCTCTAGGCGCTCCCGCCCAGGGGCTGTGGAGCCAATTCCCCCACCCAGCGTTAACTGACATCCTGGCGATCCCCCATCCCCCGTCCCCCCACCGCCAGGACACCAGACCCCAGCCTTTGGTTGGGGTCTTGGCCTTTTAGGGGGAGCTTTCTGAAAGCCCAGGACTGCGGACGAGAGCTGGAGCCGAACGGGCGACCCATGATGTACTTCACCGAGCTGATCCGCTACCGCCCTGTAGGCACGATCAAGCCGATCGGGAACGGCCTGATGCGATCCAGGCAAGGGTCTGGCCGATGCCGGCGTCGTAGGAGGTCATCTTCGGCGCCCCAAGCAGGCCTTGCAGTTTGCGCGCATCGTAGCGGACCGACTTCATATAATTTGGCGCGACCTGTAGCAGCCCTCGCAAATCCTTGTTGAATAGGCTGACGATGCGCAACATCATCATTCCTGCCGACCGCAGTTTGACAAGCCGCCCGAGATGATGCCCCGCGAGGTCGGCGACCTGCCGGCCACTGAGCGGGCCGCCGCCAGGCAGGCACCAATGCCCGCCAAAGGCTTCGGCGCGAGCGCCGATAGCGGCGGCGATGCGCATCGCGTCTGGGACAAAGATGAATTCACGTTGAATATCCGCCTTGCCGAGCCAGTTGACGGTTTTGCCCGAAGCCGCCTCGTTGAGCGCATTCTGCAGCGTGCTGACGTGCACCTGGGGGCCGTAGAAGTCGGGCAAATGCAGGATAGCGGCGCCGGCCTCGCACAGAATATCCTCGGCCTCACGCCGGTGGCGCACCCAAGGGGGTCCGCCGACGCGCGGATGGCTCTCGTCCATTTCGGCCCGCACTTGCGGGTAATAGGCCCAATAGCTCGACACCTGTACGCAGCGCGCTTTGGTGCGCCGGAGAGCGCCGGCGATATTTCGCGCCGTCATCGGGTGCAGATGCATCTGATCGCCCGGCAAGCCGATGCAGTCGTACACCAGCTCGCAGCTCTCGATCGCGCGCAAGGTCGCATCGGGATCGAAAATATCGGCTGGCCGCTTCTCGACTGCCGCGTCAGGAAACAGCTGCGCGAGCTTGTCCATGGCGCGCGCGACTACGCGCACGTCGGCATCAGTCTTGCGCAGCTCGGCCGTGAGATGGATGCCAGTCGGGCCAGTCGCGCCTACGATCGCAACTTTCGTCATGGCAGCGCACCAGAAAACCGTCCGCGATGACACAATACCACGCATATCATCTAAGAGCGCCTCTGAGGCCCCGGGACCGGAATGCTCGACCGGTCAATTATCGACCAGCTGCGGCGCCGGCGCGTCCCGCTGATCGGCGAGGTGAACGGATGGTGGTCGTTCCTGCACATCGACGATGCGGCGGCCGCCACCGCAACCGCAATCGAGCGTGGCGCAGCTGGAATCTATAACATCGTGGGTGACGAGCCCGGTCCTGTCCGCGAGTGGCTGCCGGCACTGGCGGCCCTGGTGGGCGCGAAGGCCGCCCTCGCGTGTGCCGAAATTGATGGCCCGACTGATTACAGGCGAGCACATCGTGCGCCGCTTTCTCGTGGACGGGTTGCTATTTCGGAGGCAAATGGACCCGGGCGCCGACCGGACAGCTCACGCCTCTGAACGGGCTCGACGAAGAGCACGACTTTCCGAGGCGAGGCGATCCCGCCGGTCGCCGCGAGATACTGACGCAACCGAGGGCCTCCGGCGGGCTTCATTGCCATTGACCCGAATCAAACCGTCTTGTTAGCAAGCGGCTGGGCAGGGCCGATCGTGTCAGCCCCGCCCCCACCAGGACGGTCCCGGTCACAGGCGCGTCGGCTTCCGGCTCGCCAACGATCTGCCACACCTTCTTCTGGCCGGTACCCTCCTCGATCACTGTCACCGTGGCCCCAAATTTGATCGTATCGCCGGAGAGCTTAGATACATCAATGATTTCAGAACGCGCGAGCTTATCTTCCAGTTCGGCAATACGGGCCTCGTTGATCTCTTGCTCTGCCTTGGCGGCCTGATATTCCGAATTTTCTGCCAGGTTAGAATCGTCGGCGATTGCTTCCTGAATCCTCTGAATGAGACGAGGTCGCTCGATCCGAATGCGATTCGTCAGCTCATTTTCAAGGGCAGAGTGACCTC
>WNGE01008220.1_pt1 | contig 11193 bp, 9 predicted proteins | sample 5400651 | NCBI WGS metagenome assembly WNGE01 (sample SAMN13153370, study PRJNA577476) | soil metagenome | isolation source: 60 cm soil or saprolite under grassland replicate 2 | place: USA:California | collected 2016-06-15 | reverse complement strand
GCCGACGAGGATGTCCGGCCGCACGTGCGACGGCAGGTCGAGTACCTCGCGGAGCGCCGACTCGTTCACGCTGCGCACGAACGAGATCCCGATGCCGAGCGCGGGCGCGGCGAGCGCGACGTTCTCCGCGGCTGCGCCGGCGTCGAGCAGCGACAGGATCTCCCGTCCCTGGCGTCCCATCGACGCCTCGGCGCGGTCGAGGTCGGTGCAGATCACGATCACCGCCGTCGCGTTCGCGAGGAAGCTCGGCGTCACGTCGCGGACCGTCTTCACCATCCGCGGATCGCTGACGACGATCAGGCGGCGCACAAGCTCGTTGCCGCCCATCGGCGCGAGCGTCGCGGCGCGCACGAGCTGCGCGAGCACCTCCTCTGATACCGGCTCGCGGGTGAAGCGGCGGTGCATACGCCGGCGCCGCATCGCCTCGAACACGTCCATCAGCCGGCGAGGTCCTCGATCGGCGTGAAGTCGTAGTCGAGCCCGAAGGCGCGCGGCCCGAACACCTCGAGTGCCTCCGGCGTGCGCATGATCGCCGGCGTCGAGACGACCATCACCTTCACGCGCTGGCCGTAGCGGATGCCTTCGGTCGTGATCGGCTCCGCCGTCTCCGACTCGAGCACGCAGATGAGATCGGGGACGATGCCGCGCACCTCGCCGTCGTGGAGTGCGATCAGGTGCTCGTTCTGGAACCTCAGCTCGAGCGTGCCGTTCCCGTTCGTCGACTCGATCTGCGCGTTGCCCTTGGCAAACCCTTCCGTCGTCCGGCGGAACACGTCGACGACCTTGCCCTCGAAGACGACGCGCGCGAAGCCGTAGAGCGTGCTGCGCAGCATCTCGATCAGCGCCTCGAACGGATCGTCGTGCCGCTCGCGCGCCTCGCGCAGGCAACGGCCGACCGCGATGCCCAGACTGATCGTGCCCGGAACGGAGGTGTGCTTCGCGCTCGCGCCGTCCATCGAGTACTCGGCGATGAGCGACGAGCCGCCCATGCGAATCGTGATCCCGCGCGCGAGCCACTCCATCATCTTGTTGTCGTGCGACGTGACGAGTGTCGTGTCGCCGTGCTCGTTCGTGATTGCCATCGGGGTCCCCGGCACGCCGTAGACGTTGAAGGTCTCCATCTGGAGCTCGGGGAAAGCCCGACCCATCCCGTCAGCGTCGATCACCGGCAGGCCCGTGCGCGCGCCGACGACGAGCGGCATCGTCGAGTTGATCCCGCCGCACTCGATCGGCATCGTCGCGTCCGCTCGGCGCCCCAGGTGTCGTTCGAGCGCACGCAGCGACTCCACCGCCTCGTCGCCGCGGGGAATCTTTTCGATCATCACCGTCGGCGCTCCCATCATGGCCGTCGGGATCACGAACCAGTCGTCCGGAACTTCCTCGAGCGGCACGAGCACGACGCGGCCGCCCTCGGCGATCGCCCGCTCGACCATCAAGCGGCCGATGTACGGATCGCCGCCGCCGCCCGTGCCGAGGAAGGCGGCGCCGCGGGCGAGGTCGAGCAGATCCTTGCGCGTCAGCTCGCGCGCCACGCGCCGAACCGTTCCTCGACGGGAACGTAGTCGATTTCGTAGCCGAAGTAGCGCGGGCCGGCAAGCGCGAGGCCGGCGTCCGTGCGCCAGCGTGCGTCGCACGGCGTGGCGACCACCGTTACGCGGAAGCCGTAGCGAAGCTCCTCGGTCGTAATCGGCTCGCCGGTCTCCGCGTCGAGCACGATGATCAGGTCGGGTACCGAGACGACGATCTCGCCGTCGCGGAGCGCGACGAGATGCTCGTTCTGGAAACGCAGCTCGAGCGTCGAGCCGGCGTCGTCGCCTGCGCCGTCGATCTTGGCCTCACCGCGCGCGAATCCCGTCTCGGTGCGGCGCGCGACGTCGGCGATCTTCCCCGTGAAGACGCGGAAGCCGTCGAGGCGCTTCAGCACCGCGCCGATCGCGTCGCCGTGCGATGTGCGCGCCTCGCGGATCAGCGCGCCGAGCTCCTCCGCAAGGCCGATCGTGCCGGGCACCATCGCTTCCTTCAGCATGCGCCCGTCCATCCCGTAGAGCGCAATCATCGCGGTGCAGCCCATATCGATCGTGAGTGAGCGCGCGAGCCGCTCCGTCCAGCGGTTGTCGATCGTCTCGATGATGGCCGCGTTCCCTTTCTCGTCCGCGAGCGCCATGGGGGTCGCCGAGACGCCGTACATCGTCGGGGTCACCATCTGGATCTCGGGGAACGCGCGTCCCATTCCGTCGGCGTCGACGAGGGGGATGCCCATGTGCGCGGCGACGCTGAACGGCGTCGTCGAGTTGAGGCCGCCCGCCTCGATCGAGACGGTGTGCGTGATCTTCTTGCCGAGGAATTCCTGGAGCGCCTTGAACGCGCGGATGATCTCGTCGCCGCGCGGCAGCTTCTCGACCATCACCGTGGGTGCGCCCATCATGGCCGACGGCACGACGACCGCGTCCTCCGGCACCTCGTCGACCGAGACGAGCTCGACGGGCCCGTGCTCGCGGATCGCCTGCTTCGCCAGCAGCGTGCCGATGTAAGGGTTCCCGCCGCCGCCGGTGCCGAGAATCGCCGCGCCGACCGCGAGATCGTCGAGATTCTCCTCACCGACGAGGCGCAACGTCCATTCCCTTCAGCTCGAGCTCGCCGACCGCCTTGACGTGGATCCTCGTCGCATTCGACGGGAGGTACGCGAGCGGAACCTCCTCGACGTCGACGATGTGGACCGTGCCGGCGCTCGCGCCGGCGGCGACCGCCTTCTCCGTCGCCTCGTCCTTCGCCTGCTGGAGCGCCTCGTCGCGCGGCATGCTCTCGAGCGAGAAGACGCGATCGACCTCGCCGCCGATCTGCGCGATCGCGGCGCCGATCGCGTTGGCGACGGCGAAGTGCTCGGGCTTCACGACTTCCGACGCGCCGGTCAGTCGGTCGCCGAGAAGGATCGACCCGCCGCCGACGACGACGACCGGGATGTCGCCGGCGCTCGTCTTCATCCGGTCGACCGACTCCGCGATGCTCGCCTCGATCAACTGCACCGCACGCTCGACGAGCCCGCGGTCGAGCGCCGCGACCCGATCGGGATCGCCGATCTCGGCGAGCCCCGCTGCGACGGCGATGTCGGTCGTCGTCAGCTCGTCGCCGCCGAACACGAGCGCGCGCTCCGTCAGCTCGTAGCCGACGGAGTCCGGCCCGATCGTCAACTCACCGTTGTCGCGGACGAGGCTGCCGCCGCCGAGGCCGAACGAGAAGACGTCCGGCATGCGGAAGTTCGTGCGGACGCCGCCGATCTCGACGGCGACGGATGCCTCGCGCGGGAAGCCGTGGTGCAGCACCCCGACGTCCGAAGTCGTCCCGCCGATGTCGACGACGGCGCAATCGAGGATGCCTGAGAGAAAGGCGGCGCCGCGCATCGAGTTCGTCGGCCCGGAGGCGAACGTCGCCACCGGGTAGCGCTCGGCGAAGTCGACGCTCATGAGCGTCCCGTCGTTCTGCGAGAGATACACCGCCGCCTCGATCCCGAACTCGGCGAGTGCTGTGTGGAAGGCATCGACGATGTGCACGGCGAGGTCGCGCAGGCACGCGTTCATGATCGTCGCGTTCTCGCGCTCGAGCAGCCCGATGCGGCCGATCTCGTGCGAGAGGCTGATCGCTGCGTCCGGCAGTTCCTCGGTAACGATCTCCGCCGCGCGCTGCTCGAAGTCGTCATTGACGGGCGAGAACACGGACGAGATCGCGACCGAGCGGATGGCCCGGTTGCGGATCTCCTGCGCGACCCGCCGCACTTCGTCGGGATCCAGCGGCGAGATCTCGCGGCCGTCGAACTCGTGCCCGCCGTGGACGAGGAAGTGATGGTCGCCGAGCGCCTGCCTGAGGCGGTCGGGCCAGTCGACCATCGGCGGCAGCGCCTGCGTCGCCGGCAAACCGAGTCGGATGCACGCCGTCGGCATGAGGCGCTTGGCCTCGACGACCGCGTTCGTGAAATGCGTCGTCCCGATCATCACGCCTTGCACATCCGCCGCCTCCACGCCGCTGTCGGCGATGAGCGTTCTCAGGGCGGCGACGATGCCGCTCGTGACGTCCGGCGTCGTCGGCGTCTTGACTTCCGCGAGCACGCGGCGCTCGTCCATGAGCACCGCGTCAGTGTTCGTCCCACCTACGTCGATGCCGATCCGCATTTGGGTCTCCTCAGGCCTCGAGGGTCAGGCGTGCCTGTTGATGGAAGTCCTCCGGCAAGATCTCACCGGCCGCCGCGCGCCAGCAAGCGACGAGATGATCGTCGCCGATCGGCTGGAGCGTCTGCTTTTCCTCGCGGCAGCGATCCTTCGCGAACGGGCAGCGCGGCGCCAGCCGGCAGGCGGGTGGCGGGTTGATCGGCGAAGGGACCTCGCCGGGCAGCATCATCCGCTTCCGGCCGTCGAGCAGTTCGTCGGGTGGCAGCGCCGACAGCAGCGCGCCGGTGTAGGGATGGCGCGGCCGCGCGTAGATCTCGTTGGTCGGACCGATCTCCACGATCTCGCCGAGGTACATGACCGCGACGCGGTCGGAGAGGTAGCCGATCACCGACAGGTCGTGTGAGATGAAGATCTGCGTCAGGTGCAGCTCCGCCTGGAGATTCCGGAGGAGGTTGATGAGCGTCGCTTGCACCGAGACGTCGAGGGCGGAGGTCGGCTCGTCGAGGATGAGCACCTCCGGGTTCGCGGCGAGGGAGCGTGCGATTCCGACCCGTTGCTGCTGCCCGCCCGAGAGCTGGTGCGGGTAGCGGCCCAGGTGGTCGCGCGCGAGCCCGACGCGTTCGAACAGCTCGACGACGTGCTTGCGCACCTCGCCGCCGGACGCGATGTCGTGCAGGCGGAGCGGCTCCGAGACGGCCTGCCCGACCGTCATGCGCGGGTTGAGCGAGCCGAGTGGATCCTGGAAGACCATCTGCAGCTTCGGTCGCAGCCGGCGCAACGCGGAGCGGCTCAGCTCGGTGAGCACCGTCTTGCCGAAGCGGACGACTCCGGCGGTCGGCTCCTCCAGCCGGAGCGCGACGCGTCCGAGGGTCGACTTTCCGGAGCCCGATTCGCCCACGAGCCCGAGAGTGGTGCCGCGCGTCACGCCGAGCGAGACCCCGTCCACCGCGTGCAGCGTCTCCGAATGGAAGGCGGAGACCTTGATCGAGTAATGCTTGACGAGGTTCTCGACGGCGAACATGGTCTCGCCCCGCGCAACCGCCTCAACCGCCACTGGCCGCCACCTCCTCCCGTACGGGCACCGGGTTGTGGCACGCGGCTCGCTGGCCGGGGAACATCTTCGTCACATCCGGCTGGAGCTGCGTGCAGATCTCCTTCGCGTTCGGGCAGCGAGGGTGGAAGCGGCAACCGCTCGGCGGGCGCATGAGGTCGGCGACGTTCCCGGGAATCGCCGGGATGTCGCCGGTCATGCCGACGCGCGGCCGCGACTGGAGGAGCGCGTTCGTATACGGATGCCGCGGCGAGCGGAAGACGTGTTCGACCGGGCCTACCTCCGCCAGCCGCCCCGCGTACAGGACGACGAGCCGGTCGCAGATCTCTGCCGCGAGCGCAAGGTCGTGCGTGATCAGGAGGATCGACATGCCCGTGCGCTCGCGAACCTCCCGCAGCAGCTCGACGATCTGGAACTGCGTGGTCACGTCGAGGCCCGTCGTCGGCTCGTCCGCGATCAGCAGTTGCGGCTGGGGCGAGAGGGCGAGCGCGATCATGATGCGCTGCGCCATCCCGCCCGAGAGCTCGTGCGGGTATGCGCGCAACCGGCGCTCGGGCTCGGCGATGTGCACGCTTCTGAGCAAACGCACGGCTTCGGCGTGCGCCGCCTGCTTGCTCATGGCGCGCCTGATCCGCAGGACCTGCGTGATCTGGTCGCCGACGCGCATCACCGGGTTGAGCGCTTCGCGCGGGCTCTGGAAGATCATGGAGATCTTCTTGCCGCGCACCTCCGCCTCGAGCGTCCGCTCCGGCAGCTTGCGGAGGTCGCGTCCGTCCCAGAAGATCTCCCCCGCGACGACGCGCCCCGGCTTCTTGAGCAGGCCGATGATCGAGTACGCGGTGACCGATTTGCCCGAGCCGGTCTCGCCGACGATGCCGACCACCTCGTGCGCGTCGACGTCGAGATCGAGCCGGTCGATGACGTTCAGCTCGCCGGCGCGGATGAAGAAGGACGTGCGCAGGCCGCGGACCTCGAGCAGCGCCACTACGCTCGCCTCCGCCGAGGATCGAGGATGTCCTGGAGGCCGTCGCCGAGCAGGTTGAAGCCGAGGACGGTGAAGGCGATCGCGAGCCCGGGGAACGTGTAGATCCACCAGTGACCGTTGAGGAAGTCCTGCAGCCCCATGCTGATCATCACGCCCCATTCCGCCCGCGGCACGCGCACTCCGAGCCCGATGAACGAGAGACCCGCGGCCTCGAGGATCGCCCAGCCGCACTGGAGCGTCGAGACGACGATGATCGGCACGAGCGTGTTCGGCAGCAGGTGTCGCCAGAGCAAGCGGAAGCGTGGGTTGCCGACCGAGACGGCGGCGAGCGCGTACTCGCTCTCCTTCGCGCTCAGCATGAGGTTGCGCATCAGCCGGGCGTAGCCCGGGACGTTGATCGCCGCGGTCGCGACGATCACGGTGAACACGCCGGCTCCCATCGCCCACGCGACCGCCATCGCGAAGACGAAGCGCGGGAAGGCCTGGAGCACGTCCTGGCTGCGCATGATCAGCTCGTCCGCCCAGCGCCCGAGGAAGCCGGCAACGGCGCCGAGGAACACGCCGATGGACATCGAGAAGGCGACCGCCGAGAGCGCGATGATCAGATCGAGCCGCGCGGCGATGAGCACGCGCGTGAAGATGTCGTGCCCGTACTGATCCGTGCCGAATGGGTGCGACCACATCGGGCCTTCGGAGATGTGATTGAGGTCGATGGCGTAGGGGTCGTACGGCGGAAACTCCGGCGTCACCAGCGCGGCGATCACGACGAGGCCGACGATGATCGCGCCCGCGATCGTCGCCGGGTTGCCGCGGAACTGGTAGAGGATGTCCGACAGCCGGCCCGTCGGCGGCGGCGCGGCCTCGGCCTCGACTCCAAAGCGGCTTTCCTCGATCCAGGGTTGCGTCACTAGTACTTCACGCGCGGGTCGAGCGCGGCGGTCGCGAGGTCGAGGAGCAGGTAGATCACCATGTAGACGAACGTCACGAGCAGGACGAACCCCTGGATCGCGGGGAAGTCGCTTGCGAGGATCGCGTTGTACGAGTACTGGCCAAGGCCCGGCCAGTTGAAGATGATCTCGACCAGAACCTCGCCGCCGAGCGCGTAGCCGTAGACAGCGGCGATGATCGTGAGGATCCCGATCAGCGCGTTCTTCAGCGCGTTTCGTCTCACGACGACGCGGAACGGCAGTCCGAGCGAGCGCGCGGTCCGGACGTAATCCGACTCGAGCACCTCGGCCATCGTCGCGCGCGTGAACCGTGCGATTGGGGCCATCGCAACGAAGCCGAGGGTCACGCACGGCAGCACGAGCGCTTTGACGACCTCCCAAAACGCGGCGAAGTCACCTCTGATCAGTGTGTCGAGCGTGAGGAACCCGGTGATCTTGTGGATGTTCGTGCTCGCCGAGCCCGTCCGCCCGACCGGGCCGGGTAACCAGTTGAGCTTGTAGAAAAAGCCGTAGAGGAGGATGAGGCCGAGCCAGAAGATCGGCATCGAGACGCCCGAGACCGACACGACTCGGGCGACGTGGTCGATCCACGAGTCCTTCTTGATCGCCGCGGCAATCCCGAGCGGCACGGCGCTCAGGATCGCGATCAGCATCGCATAGGTGACGAGCTCGAAGCTCGCGGGAAAGCGCTGCCGCAGATCCTTCGAGACGTCCTGCGCCGTCGTGTAGGAGACGCCCATCCTCCCGTGGACGAGGTCGCGCACGTAGAGCGCGAACTGCGTGTAGAAGGGCCTGTCGAGATACGCCTGGTGCTTGAGGTGGGCCCGCTGCTCGTTCGAGATGTAAGGCCCCGTGACGCGGTCGATCGGGTTGCCCGGCACGATCCGCGTCAGTGCGAAGGTGAGGAAGAGCGCGGCCGCGAGGACGGGCACGACGAACAGCAACCTGCGCAGGCCGTAGCGAAGCAGCCGCATGGGCTCGCCTAGCGTGTCCTCCAGGTTGCCGTTCGCCGAACCGTCATCCTCGTCCCGTCACTCCTTCCACATGTACGCGTACCGGTTCAGCTCGTCGTTGTAGTACCGGTAGCCCATCACGTTCTTGCGAACGACGACGTTCCAGTTCGCGCCGTAGAGATAGGCGTGGGGGGCGTCGTCGACGACGAGCTTCTGTGCCTGCCGCGCGCCCTGCAGACGGGCCGCCTTGTTGAGCGAGAGTGTCCACTTCTTCACGAGGGCGTCGACCTGCGCGTTCTTGTAGCTCGTGTAGTCGGTCGGGCTGTTCGACGCGACGTTCCAGCTCATGTGGTACCAGGGGTCGTTCACCCATGAGAGCCACTCGTCGATCCAGCACTGGAGCTTGCGCCCCTGCTCCTGCTCATTGAACGGCGCGAAGGCAAGCTTCTGCACGCTGACCTTCAGCCCGAGCTGCTGCAGGCTCGCCTGGATGAGGATTGCCGCCCGCTCGGCCTCCTCCCAGTCGGCGCGGACCGTGATCGTGATCGGAGCGGCGCCCTTGCCGCCCGGGTAGCCGGCCTGCGCCAGCTTCTGCTTCGCCTTGTTCAGATCGGTGTTGTAGTGCCAGAAGCTGAAATCGCTACCCGGCATCCCGGCACCGACGATGCTCCGGTTCTTCTGCGCGTAGCCGTGCATCACGTTCTTGAGAATCGCGTCGTACGGCACCGCGTAGCAGACCGCCTGCCGGACCCCCTTCTTGTTGAACGGCGGCTTCGTCGTGTTCATCTCGAACATGACGTTGCGCGGGTTCGGGAACGTCAGGACCTTGAGGTTCGGGTCCTGCTTGAGCGAGTCGAGGTCCTTGACCGGCGGGACCATGATCATGTCGACCTCGCCGCGCTTGAGCAGAAGTTCGCGCTGCGTTGCCTCGGGCACGATCTTCTGGATCACCCGCGCGAGCCGTGGCTTGCGTCCGTAGTACCCGTCCCAGCGTTTGAGTGCGATCTGGTCGCCCGGGACGTACTGATCGAGCATGAACGGCCCGTTGCCGGTTGCGAGGTGCTTCTTGAAGTACCCCGTCGCCCACTTGTCGCCGGAAGCCGCGTGTTTCAGCACCTCCTGGTACTCGACCGCACTGGTGTTGTGCATCGTGTTGTTCTTCAGGAGAAGCAGGTTGGGCTGGTTCATTCGGATGCGGACGCGGTACTCGTCCAGCGCCTTGATGTGATCGGGAGCTGTCACGGCCGCCATCGTCAGCAGGAAGTACGAGATCCCCTTCGCGTCGAACACGCGACGGTAGCCCTGCTCGATCTCCTTCGCCGTGATCGGTGTCCCGTCGTGGTACTTCAGGCCCTTGCGCAGGGTGAAGATGAAGTCTTTGCCCTTGCGCACGTAGCTTTGCGCGAGCATGCCGAGAATCGTCTCGGTGTCGACGGTGTTGTACGCCCTGCCGTCCGCGTGCTTCGTGACCTGCTTGTACTGCGTCAGCTGGTCGAAGGTGTTCTGAATCGTCGTCTGCGAGGGCTTGCTGCCGACGGTGAACGCGGGATCGAACGTGTCGATGTCGCCTTCAACCGCGACGACGAGCGTGTCCTTGGGCGTTGCGATCGTTCTGCGGCGTCGGCGTGTTGCCGCGGAGGCCGTGCCCGCGAGCGAGCCGCCGCCGATCGCGACTGCGGCCGCAGCCGCGCTGCCTCTCTTCAGCAGGTCCTCACGTGTGAGCGGACGTTCGAAGGGCGGCGGAGCCGCGGGATCGGCCGGCGCTCGGTCTTTGTCTTCCATACGAAACCTCCCTGCGCTCGAGGTTGGGTCTGACCCACGGGCTGCGAAATCGGGTCCGCACCCACTACGGCGGCATTGCGCTACCCATCAGCTCCCGACTACCACCCCCTCGGACGCGGCGGTATGTGGCATTTCAGGGCGGGAGTTTAAACGGGCGTTGGGTTCAAGCGCGGCTCCGGTCCGGTGCAAGCCCGAACGCCTCAGCCTCGGCCGGCGGCGGGGGCGCGTAGCCGCCGACCCCGCTCGTACGCCAGCCGAGCCGCGCCAGCTCGCCGAGCAGCTCGGCGTACTTGAACGGAGCCACGGTTGCGTCGATCACGGGGACGCCGAGCTCGCCCTGGAGCTCCTCGAAGAAGCCGAACTCTGCGGTGCAGCCGAGGACGACGACCTCGGCGCCGTCCGACTCGATCGCTTCGCGGCCGGCGGTGAGGATCCGGCGACCCGTCTCGGCCGGGTCGGCCTGGAAGTCATGGACTCCCAGATCGATCACCTTGAACGACGCGAGTCGGTCGCCGAAGCCGTAGCGGCGTACGTTGTCGCGCATCTCCGGCACCCACTTCCGCCTACCGACGACGATCGAGAACGAGTCACCGAGCGTCGACGCGATGTGGAGGGCCGACTCGCACGGGGCCGCGACGGCCATGCGGGACGTGATCTCGCGCGCCGGCCGCAGAGCCGTGTCGTAGAAGCAGCCGATCACGGCCGCATCGAAGCCCTCGCCCTCCGCCTGCTCGAGCAGCGCGAGAATGTCGGGGACGGCCGCCGCCTCGTAGCTCGAGTACTCGAGATGATGCGGCCCGCGCCCGAGAGAGCGCACCTCGACCTCGGTGTCCGCGAGCTTGACGCGCTCGAGCTCGTCGCGGATCGGCTCATCGAAGACGTCCGTTCCGAGCGGGTTGATCCACAGAACACGCTGTGTCATCGCCGTACCTCCAGCACGCCGTAGGTCTCCGGGTCGAGCACGACCCCGTAGTCGTGCTCGGCCTGCGTGAGCGTCACGTAGCCGTCCTTCACGTCCTCGACGACGCTCTCCATCGGACGCTCGCGGGGGTCGCCCCAGCCGCCGCCGGTGCCGGTGACGAGTCGCGCAACCTCGCCCTTCTTCAGCAACGTCCGCGCGGTCTTCCCGACGACGAGCTCGCTCCCGTCGTCGCGCAGGATGTGCACGGCGTTGCGCGATCCGTCGCGGCCGCCGGCGATCCCCCACGGGACGTACTTGTGCCGCCCGAACGTCGCGGTGATCGTCACGCCGTCGACGGCGGCGCGATAGTCGCGGATGCAGCCGCGGCCGCCGCGATGCCGGCCCGCGCCGGCG
>WNGE01008217.1_pt1 | contig 11194 bp, 12 predicted proteins | sample 5400651 | NCBI WGS metagenome assembly WNGE01 (sample SAMN13153370, study PRJNA577476) | soil metagenome | isolation source: 60 cm soil or saprolite under grassland replicate 2 | place: USA:California | collected 2016-06-15 | reverse complement strand
TCTGCGCAGACCTTCGTCCCGATGTCGACGAAGGGCTGGAGGAACTCGGGCTTGAGCTCCTCGCCGAGGACCGGCTTTGCCGAGGCCATGAGGGTGTCGATGTGGGCCCGGAGCTCCCCGTCTGAGTCGACGATCTGGAACTCCTCCTCGATGCCGATGGTCAGCCAGCCCTCGGTCATGTCCGGCCCTCCACCACATAGGTTGGCACGACGCTGCCCGCGCCCGCAGTGACGTTCAGCAGAGCCGACGACGAGAGGCGGGTCAGGCACCCCGACGGCCGGCCCTCGAACAGGTAGGGGTCCATGTCCAGGGCCAGGTCGAGGAGCTCGAGTCCGCCGTCGAGGGCCACCGGGAACGGCTCTCGGGGCACCGGCACGGCCTCCTGGACCACGTGGGATTGGGTCAGGGCCAGCTTCAGCGCGTCCTCCCATTCGTCCTGTCCCACCGTCCACCCCAGGACCACCCCCTTGCCCCCGTACTCGTCGTTCGGCTTCAGGACCAGGTGGTCGCGATTCCCGGCGATGTGCCCGGCCAGGTCCCCGATCCTCCGCCGCCCGCGGGTGGTGGGCCCCTCCCGGACCTTCCTGGTCCACGGGACGTGCCTGGCGATCGCGTCGCGCTGGGCCGCCGAGTAGAGCGAGCCGTACCGATCGTCGGACAGCAGGGCCAGGCTCATCTTCTTGTGCAGCAGCTTGGCCCGGAACGTGTTGACCACGCACGCCGAACCATCCAGGTACGCGTCCCGGAGGGCGCGGGCCTGGTCTCCACTCGCCAGCAGCTCGCTGGTCAGGACCCGCCGGTACACCAGGTTCACCTTCGTCCCGTTGGCGTACAGCCGGCGCCGCCGGTACTCCAGCTCCTCGGGCGCGCAGATGATCGTCCTGATACCCAGCGATTCGAACCGGTTCCGGAACATCTCGAATTCGGCCACCGTCGGGAGGCCCTTCCAGTCCACGATGGCCACCACCGGGGTGGTCTCGCGGCCCCACTCCCGGAAGCACCGGAGCATCGTGGAGAGCTGCTGCCCGGCCACGGGGAGCCGCCGGATCCGGAACCGCTTCCGGAACGCCCGCATCACCGGGAGCCGTTCGAACACCGACGCCAGCGTGTCGGAGTACGCCATCCCGGCGGGAGACTCCGCGTTGTACTCGACGTACCGGAGCCGGTCGGTGAGGAACCCGTCGATCCGCGCGGAGGGTGAGGAGGACCGGCAGGGAGGCTGGGCCATGGCCAGGCGTTCCTCCTCAGGGTCGAGGTCCAGCTCGGCTCGGAGCTCCTCACTTCGGAGCAGGGCCCGTTCGAGGGCCTGGAGGGCCCGGTAGATCCGTCGCGACCCCTCCATCGCCGCCACGTACCGGCGCCGCGGCAGCAGCTGGGGGCGGAGCGCCACGCACAGCGGATGATCGGCGAACACCAGCCGCTGCTCCCGCTGGCCTTCCCTCAGGACCTCGACGCTCTCGCCGGCCAACCGGTCGTCACCCAGCAGGTCGTGGTAGGCGGCGATAGGGCCGGTCACCCGGGCACGAACCGCCACCAGCGCTGCTCCCCTCTCCACGGCGGCTCGGCCTCACCGAGCGCGTAGGCGATGACCAGGTCGCTCATCCGATCCAGCACCCAGCCGAAGTTGTCCTCCTTGATCGAGAAGTTGTCGAAGTCGGGGGCGGGGTTCAGGAAGTCGATGGCGTACAGCACCCCGTCGCGCACGGCGAACTCGACCGTGTCCATGTCGTAGCCGAGCGCGTCGACCAGCATCCCGGCCTGGTGGACCGAGGCCTCGTACAGCTCGGGCGACAGCGGCTCGTCCACCCGGTACCGCTCGTGGAACGGCCGCCGCGGGTCGTACCGGATGGGCAGGACGTGCCGGCGACCGACGCAGATGCACCGCACGTAGTCCTGCCAGTCGATGAACTCCTGGAGGATCATGGTCTTCTGCCCCGAGGTGTCGTACGCGCCCCACAGCTCCTCGAGCGACCCGACCACGTGCACGTCCTTCCACCCGCCCCCCGTGTTCGGCTTCAGCACCGCCGGAAGGCCCGTGTAGCCGACGATGGCCTCCCAGTCCAGGGGGAACTGGAGGTTCCGCAGCGACACCTGGGGGTCGATGTCAGGCACGTACTCCTTGTTCGGGAGCACGACGGTCTTCGGCACCGCCACCCCGAGCTTGCGCGCCAGCGTGCACTCGAAGAACTTCTCGTCGGCCTCCCACCAGAAGGGATCGTTCACCACCACCGTCCCCATCAGCGCGGCGCTCTTCAGGTGGGCCCGGAAATAGGGCACCTCGTGGGAGATTCGGTCGACGATGACGGCATATCGCGGCTCCTGGAGCTCGGCCGCCCCGCCCAGTACGGCCAGCTCGGCGCGAACTCCCACGGCGGCGCCCTTCGAGTTGACGACGTCCAGGAAGGGCTGGGGGAAGGTGTTCTCGCGACCCACCATCAGGCCGACCACCCGCTCAGACATACTTGCGCATCATCTCCTTCCAGTACGGCCAGTCGTGCGCCCAGCCCGGCCACACGTCGAGCCACACGCCAAGGTCCTTGTCGTTGAGCAGCCCGCCCAGGCGCCTGGACTCCTCGACGTTGGGATCGCCCTCCCCCGTCGCGATCACCTTCTTCTCCATGGCTCGGATCGGCCCCAGGAATCGCTCGTCGCTCAGCCCGGGCAGGAAGGCGACAGGATCGGTGAAATAGGCGTCGTCGTCGAAATGGCCGTCGAGCCAGTGCCGGGTGTCATAGGCGCCGGAGAGCCCCACGAACCCCCGCACCGCCCACGGCTTCCGCAACGCGAGCAGCACGGCGTGGAACGCCCCGAACGAGGTCCCGACCGCCACCGGCCGCTCGGGCAGCTTGGGGATGACCTCCTCGACCAGATAGCGCTCGTAATCGAGGTGCCTGGAGATCCGGTCGCGGGGCTGCTTCCACGTCGCGTACCACGACTCCTCGTCGACGCTGTCGACGCAGAACAGCCGGATGAACCCCGCGTCCACCTTGTCGGCCAGCGCTTCGACCATCCCGAAATCCTCCCACTGGTAGAACCGGCCCTGTGACGTCGGGAATACGAGGAGCGGAAGGCCCGACCGGCCGAACACGAGCATCTCCATGTCCCGGGCCAGCGCCTGGCTCCACTCTTTGACGTACGCGCGCTCGCTCACCGGACTCCCTCGGCCTGCCTTCAGAACCGGTGGAACGAGTACCGGAAGACGTGGGTCTCGCGGCGTTCGAAGCCCATGCGATCGTACAGGCGGTTGGCGTCGTCGCGCCACGGCCGGGTGGTCAGGTCCACCGTCCACGCGCCGAGCGCGTCCGCCTCCTTCAGCGCGGCATGGGTGAGCGCCGAGCCCACGCCCCGCCCCCGGTGCGCCTCGTCCACCACGACGTCGTGGATCCACGCCCGGATCCCGGTGGCCAGGGGGAAGGTCACCAGCGTGGTGGTCCCGATGATCGTTCCGTCCGCGTCCCGGGCCACCAGCACCGTGTTCGCCTCGTGGCCCACCACCCACTCGAGGCGCTCCCGGGCCGGGGCCGGCGCTCCCGACAGCTGGGGGATCAGACGGGCCCATGCCTCCACGAATTCGTCGGTGACCCGCTCGAGCTTCTCCACGGTTACCGCTTCGGGGTCGGGCATCGAGGGCATCCTACGGAAAAGCCTCGCTCCCCCGCTGGCGCTCGACTTGCCTTCTCGACGGGCGAGGAGTGAGATTCGGGCAACGGGAGCTCGACGAAAGGAGGGGCCATGCCGATCTACATCACCCTGATCCGGTGGACCGATCAGGGCCGTTCGAAGACCGCCGACCTGCCCGATCGAGTGGAGCAGGTGGAGAAGCGGATGTCCGAGCTTGGCGCCCGGTCCATCGGCAACTGGGTCACCATGGGACGGTTCGATCAGGTCTCGGTGTTCGAGGCTCCGGACGACGAGACCACGGCGAAGCTGGCCCTGATCGTGGCCGGGCGAGGGAACGCCACCACGGAGACGCTCCGCGCGTTCACCATGGACGAGGTCCGGGCCCTGCAGACCTGAAGTTTCGTCAGTCCGGGAGGCTGCGCAGCGCCCGTTCGAGCTCCTTGCGGTCGACCACTCGGGCCACGAGGATCACCCGGCCCTTATCCGCCGGCCGGAACACGATCCGGTGGTCGCCCACCCGCGATCTCCGCCACGGATGCCTTCCCACCAGCGCCTTCACGTCGAGCGCGTCCGATGTGGGGTCCCGCCCGAGTTGCTCCAAGGCGTCCAGCACCCGCCTGGCTGTCCGGTCGGGGAGAGCATCGATGTCCCTCACCGCTCGGCGGGAGAGACGGACCTCCGCCACCGGATGGTCAAACCTCCCGGCGGCGCCTGTAGGACCGAAGCGTCGTGGTCCGACCCTGCCTCAGATCCGCCTCGGCCTCCCGGAGGGAGGAGACGATCTCCGGCGAATGAGCCAGCACGTATACCTCTGCCTCCGGGGATCCGATCGGAAGGATCAGCGCGGTCGGGCGACCGTGGCGGGTCACCACCACCGCCGCCCCCTCCTCCTCGACCGCCCGCAGGATCTGGGTCGCCCGGTTCTTGAGATCGCGAATGCCGACCGCCATGGTGACCACCATTGTAGCCACAATGTCGGGGGTTACGGCAAAGCGTCAGCCTACTCCGCGGGCTCGAGGTGGCGTTCGGGCTTGCCGGTGTAGATCTGCCGGGGCCGGGTGATCTTCTGCTCGGGGTCGAGCAGGCCCTCCTCCCACTGGGCCAGCCAGCCCGGGGTGCGGCCGATGGCGAACAGCACCGGGAACATGTCGACCGGGAAGCCCATGGCCAGGTAGATGATCCCCGAGTAGAAGTCGACGTTCGGGTAGAGCTTGCGCGAGACGAAGTATTCGTCCTCCAGGGCGATCCGCTCGAGCTCCAGGGCGATGTCGAGCAGGGGCTGCCGGCCGGTCACCTCGAACACCTGCTCCGCGACCTCCTTGATGAGCTTGGCCCTGGGGTCGTAGTTCTTGTACACGCGATGCCCGAACCCCATCAGGAGGAACTTGCCCGCCTTCACCTGTTCGATGTACTCGGGGATGCTGTCCTTCGACCCGATCTTCCGCAACATCCGCAGCACCTGCTCGTTCGCCCCCCCGTGGAGGGGCCCGTACAGGGCCGCGGTGGCCGCCGCGAGCGCCGAGTACGGGTCGGCGTGGGCGCTCCCGACCGCGCGCATGGCGCTGGTCGAGCAGTTCTGCTCGTGGTCGGCGTGGAGGATGAACAGGGCGTCCAGGGCCCGTTCGAGCACGGGGTTGGGCCGGTACTTGAGCTCGGTGGCCTTCCACATCATGTTCAGGAAGTTGCCGGGATAGGAGAGGTCGTTGTCCGGGTACGCGTAGAACAGCCCCACGGCGTGGCGGTAGGCGAAGCCCGCCAGGGTGGGCATCTTCGCGATCAGCCGGGTGATCTGGAGGCGCCGGGACTCCTCATCGAAGATGCGTTTCGCGTCGGGGTAGAAGGTGGACAGCGCGCCCACCGTCCCGACCAGGATCCCCATCGGATGGGCGTCATGGTGGAACCCGTCGATGAACTGCTTGATGTTCTCGTGGATGAACGTGTGGTGAGTGATCTGGAACGTCCAGTCCGCCAGCTGCGCCTCGTCCGGAAGCTCGCCGTACAGCAGGAGGTAGGCCACCTCGAGGAAGGTCTTCCGTTCGGCCAGCTCCTCGATCGGATAGCCACGGTACCGAAGGATGCCCCGCTCGCCGTCGATGAAGGTGACGGCGCTCCGGCAGCTCGCGGTGTTGAGGAACGCGGGGTCGTAGGACAGGAGCCCCGGGTCGTCATCGGCCGCTTGGATCTGACGGAGGTCGGTGGCGCGGATGGCCCCGTCGTCGATGGGGAGCTCATACGACGTCCCCGTTCGATTGTCAGTGAGGGTCAGGGTCTCGCGGCGTTCGGTCACCTCGCCACTCCTTCCGGGCTCCTTCGAGGGGCGGCCTCGCCACGATGGTAGAGCGCCCGGCCCGTTCCCGCTTCGACCGATGACCCTCGGGCGACTAGGGGACGTCAGGCGGAGCGGCTGAGCGCCTCGGGCCGATCCACCCTGTCCCGACGGATCACCTGCACGCCGCCGTTCTCGTCCCCCGCCCGCTGGAACGCCTCCTCCAGCGCGGTGGGGAGGCCATCGAGGGGGAAGGTGCCCCAGACCTCGCGCCTCCGATCGCCGTGCTCGTCTCTGAGGGTCAGCTGGACCTCCCAGTACGCCACCCTGCGCCTCCTCCCACAGCCTCACCCGGCCCGGTCGTCCATCTCACACCTTAGGGCCATCCGCGCCCGGCCCAAGCGCGGTTCGGTTAACAGCGTGTGACGGCTGCGCTAACTCCTGGTGACGTGAGAGGCAGAGCGGCGCACCGAGGCCCGCAAGACTAGGGTTGACAGCCCGATTCGGCCGAACGACAGTGGCGACGGTGGGGCCGGCCCTCGGGCAGGCGGGCGAGCACACGAAGGGGGACGTCATGGCCAGGCATCCGTCGGCTCGTCGAGTGATCACGCGGGTGGCCCTGGTCGTCGTGGCGGGCGTGGCGGTCCTGCCCGCCGGCCGGGCCATCGGCGCCCCGGTATCCAGCGGCGACCAGCTGTGGGTTTCGACGCTCAATGATCCAACGGACCACGTCGATGGGGCCAACGCGGTCGTCGTGAGCCCCGACGGATCGAGGGTCTTCGTCACGGGGTACAGCAGCGGAAGCACCGGCATCTACGACTACACGACCGCGGCGTACGACGCGGTCACCGGGAGCCCGCTCTGGGTGCTGCGCTACGACGGCCCGGGCCACGGCTACGACACGGCCAAGGCTGTCGCGGTGAGCGCGGACGGCTCGAAGGTGTTCGTCACCGGAGGCAGCGATGGGATCGGCGGCTACGAGGACATCGCCACGATCGCCTACGACGCGGGCACGGGATCGAAGCTGTGGTTGGCGCGATACGACGGTTCGAGCCACAAGAACGACTGGGGGCTGTCCATCGCGGCCAGCCCGGACGGATCGAAGGTCTTCGTCGCCGGGTACAGCAACGCCGTCCGCGACGACTTCACCGTCGTCGGATACGACGCCGCGGCCGGGTCCCAGCAATGGGTCAGGACGTACAACGGGCCAGGCACCGACCGTGGCGACCGGGCCGAGGCGGTGACCGTGAGCCCCGACGGGTCGCAGGTGTTCGCCACGGGCTTCTCCGCGGCCGGCAGCACGAACGACTTCACCACGGTCGCCCTCGACGCCGCGACCGGTGGCCCGATCTGGCTGAAGACGTACGACGGACCGGGCCACAACTCGGACTCCGGGTTCGCCATCGCCGCGAGCCCCGACGGGACCACGGTTTTCGTGACAGGGGACAGCCTCGCCGCCAACTTCTACAACGACTACGCCACCATCGCCTATGACTCGGCCACCGGCACCCGGAAATGGCTGACGCGGTACAACGGGCCGGCCGGCAAGGAGGACGAGAGCCACTCCCTCGGAGTGAGCCCAGACGGGTTGAAAGTGTTCGTCACTGGACTGAGCACGGGCGTGGGGACCGGTTACGACTACGCCACCAACGCCTACGACGCCGCGACGGGCAAGCCGCTCTGGAGCCGTCGCTACGACGGTCCCGGGAGCCTGGACGACGTCGCCGACGCCCTCGGGGTGAGCCCGGACGGGGCGAAGGTGTTCGTCACCGGCTACAGCGCGGGCCCGACAGGGCTCCCCGACTACGCCACGCAGGCGTACGACGCCGGGACCGGGGCCGTGCTCTGGGAGAGCCGGTTCGACGGACCGGCCCACGACTACGACGCGGCGCTCTCCCTCGCCGTGGGCCCCGACGGGTCGAAGGTCTTCGTCATCGGGTATTCGTACTCGACCGCGACCGCCGATGACTGGGCCACGGTGGCGTACCAGGCCTGACCGGGAGCCTCCGCACGGAGAGGAGATCCCAGTGGCCACCTACCTGACCGGGTTGCGATGCGCCGAGTGCGGGATGTCTTATCCGGCGGAGCCCCGTTCGATCTGCGAGCAGTGCTTCGGCCCCCTCCGGCCCGTCTACGACCTCGACGCGATCCGGGACACCGTCACGCGCCGGGATATCGAGGCGGGGCCGGCCAGCCTGTGGCGGTACTGGCCCCTGCTGCCGGCCGTAAGGGATCCGCAGGTCGACCTGGGCGACGGGTTCACCCCGCTGCGAAAGGCCGAACGGCTGGGCGCGGAGCTCGGGCTGCCGAACCTCTACCTGAAGGACGACACGCGAAACCCGACCCACTCGTTCAAGGACCGGGTGGTCTCGGTGGCGCTCACGAAGGCGAAGGAGTTCGGGTTCGACACGGTGGCCTGCGCGTCCACGGGAAACCTGGCCCACGCCACCGCCGCCCACGCCGCGGCGGCCGGGCTGAAGGCGGTGACCCTCGTCCCCACGGGGCTGGAGGCGGGGAAGCTCGCCGCCACCGCGGTGTACGGCGCCACGTTGCTGGAGGTCGACGGGACCTACGACGACGTGAACCGGCTGTGTGGAGAGGCCGCGGGCGAGCTGCCCTGGGCCTTCGTCAACGTGAACCTTCGCCCGTACTACGCGGAGGGGTCGAAGACCGTCGGGCTGGAGACGGCCGAGCAGCTCGGGTGGCGGGCCCCCGACCACGTCGTGGTACCGATCGCCTCGGGCGCCCTGCTGACGAAGGTCGCCGCCGCCTTCCGGGAGCTGTTCGCGGTGGGTCTGTTGGACGAGGAGCCGCACGTGAGGGCGTCCGGAGCCCAGGCCGAGGGGTGCGCTCCCGTGGCCCGGGCCTTCGCCGACGGATCCGAGGACGTGCGGCCCGTCCGGTATCCGGACACCCTCGCCAAGTCGCTGGCCATCGGGGATCCGGCGGACGGCCACTACGCCCTGGCCGAGGTGCGGGCCTCCGGCGGTGCGGTGGCGGAAGTGGCCGAAGGGGACATCGTGGACGCCGTCGGGCTCCTGGCCAGGACCGAGGGCATCTTCACCGAGACCGCCGGCGGGGTGACCATCGAGGCGCTGTCACAGTTGGCGTCGTCGGGGGTGGTCCATCCGGACGAGACGGTGGTGGCCTGCGTGACCGGGATGGGGCTGAAGACGCTCGAAGCCTACGGCGACCGGTTCCGGCCGGCGGCGGTCATCGCGCCGAAGCTCGAGGCGCTGACGGAGGCGCTCCAGGCGTCGCGGTGACGTTCCGGTGACGCCCGGGTGGTGGGATTCGGTGCTTCGGCCCACCGCGCGGGAGGAGGCCCATGTTCGGCTCGACGATCCTGGACGTGACCATCGGCCTGATCCTCACCTACCTGGTCATGGCCCTGGTCTGCTCGGCGGTCAACGAGGGAATCGCGTCCCTGTTCTCCTTCCGAGCCAAGTTCCTGGAAGAGGGCGTGAGGAATCTGATCGGGAACGGCCTGGCGGAAGAGGTCTTCAAACACGGCTTGGTCCAGGGGCTGACCCGGCGGAAACCGGAGAAACCGCCGAAGCCCGGGAAGGAGGCGAAGCCGTCCGCCAGGCACCCCTCCTATCTCCCGGCGCCGGTGTTCGCGGTGACGCTGCTCGAGGCCGCCGCCAAGCTGGAACCTGGGAAGGAGGTCCCCAAGGGCGTCAACACCGCCGCCGAGGTCCGGAAGGCCATCGACGCCGTCCCCGATGCGCACGTCAAGGAGGCCCTGAACCTGCTCTGGAAGCAGGCGGGGGGCAACGTCGCAGAGTTCCAGAAGAAGCTGGAGGGCTGGTATGACGACGCGATGGAGCGGGTCTCCGGCTGGTACAAGCGCCGGACCCAGCTGATCCTGGCGATCATCGCCGTGGTGTTCGTGGCCCTGGCCAACGCCGACACCGTGAGCATCGCCAGCGGGCTGTGGACGAACTCGTCGGTTCGGGCCGCCGCCTCGGCTCAGGCAGCCACCGTGGTCCAGACGGGACAGGGCGGAGCCCAGCCCGACCAGCGGCTGAGGGATCTGGAGGGCGCCGGCCTGCCTATCGGATGGGACTGGAACGCCTCACAGAGCGCCGACCCGCGAGGGAGGCCATCCGACGCCATCGGTTGGGTCCTGAAGGTCATCGGGCTGCTGTTCACGGTGGGGGCACTCACCCTCGGCGCCCCCTTCTGGTTCGACCTGCTGAGCAAGTTCGTCAGCCTTCGATCTGCCGGCAAGGTCCCGAAGCCCGACACCGGCAAGGCGGCGGACAAGGAGAAAGAGCTGACGACGACCTGAGGGGAGCCGTTCGCCCCGCTCGTGGGAGCCGCTCATCCCGAGGACGGGACGAACTCAGCCGGCGATCCGGGACCTGAACGCGGCGACCGTTGCGGCTAGGAGCTCGTCCGCCCGCTCCAGCAGCGACTCGCCCTCCGATCGAAGCGCCTGCCCCGCGTCCGGGTCGCGGATGGATCCCACGTTGATCTCGACGTTTCGCACCGCCGCCCGGCAGGCCCCGGCCAGCAGCTCCGCCGCGGCCGCGCCGTCGGAAGCGGCGCTCGGGTTCCCTGTCTCGGTCACCTCACGAGCCAGCCCCATCACGGACAGGGCGCTCCGAGCGGTCTCCAGCGGGACCTCGGCCGCGCCAGTCATGGCCTCCTGGATGGCCTCCTGGCGGACCCGTTTGTCCTCCTCCGTCTCCTTCGGGCGGCGGTAGGCCGCCATCACGGCGTCGAACGACGCCGCGTCGCGGTCGGCCAGGCCGAGCAGCGACCCGCGCGCCTCCTCGGCGGCGGTCTCGATCTCCCGCATCCGGCCCTCGAGTCCTTCGAACCCCCTCTTGCCCTCGGTGAGACGGGCCACCATCGCCACCAGGCTCGCCCCCGCCGCCCCCGCCACCGCGGCGGCCGTTCCACCACCCGGGGTCGGCTCGGAAGAGGCGAGGCGCTCCAGGAACCCCTCGACGGACGCCTCCCCGGTGGGGGGCCTCCCCTCGGGGGCTTCGCCCGGACCCCCGTCGGCCGAGGCCAGGACGCGCTCCAGGATCTGCTGGTCCGGATCGAACCCCTTCAGCTGGAGGTAGAACGCCGCGGTGTCGGTGAGAGCCGCCTCGGGGGACATGCCCACGATCTCGGTATCGAGGACGTTCAGCCCGTGGCGCGACGCCTCCAGTCGAACCAGCTCGAGCGCGCGGTAGACCGGCGTGGCGTCGGTGTCGACCAGGTTCATCGACACGGTCACGCAGCCACGCTCCTCGACGAGGAACCCGATGGCCCGAACGTTCTTCAGCCCGCCCGAGGACTCTCGGACCC